>Ga0126377_10000048_pt1 | contig 52445 bp, 44 predicted proteins | sample PanSoiMetPlot_22_FD_92647 | JGI IMG/M metagenome (GOLD analysis project Ga0126377, IMG submission 92647) | Tropical forest soil microbial communities from Panama - MetaG Plot_22 | ecosystem: Environmental > Terrestrial > Soil > Tropical forest > Bulk soil | place: Panama | collected 2016-02-17 | reverse complement strand
GATGTCGTCGGACCAGAATTTCTTACCGGCGGCCTCTAGTTCGCCCTTGGCGCACATGTCGGTGAAAGCTTTTGCCAGCTCTTGCGTATTCATGACGTCAAATCCTTTTCTGCGCCCCGCCCCTGGTATCATACCGATCCCATTGCGAGGTTCCCAAGGCGACGGCCGATAATGGCCTCCGACGCGGCTGACGCATTGGCGAAGACGTATGCCCGGAATAGGCAATTGCTTTCGCTTCGTTCCATCACAAATGGTTTACAGCAGACCGGATTGCTGGTCGCCTACACATACCGCGCTTCGGTGCACTTGGATCCGCCGCTGAGCGCGCAGCGGTCGGCTTGGCCTCGCCGATGATATCTGGATCAAGCCGGAGGCCGCGCCGACCGCCGCGATGATCAAAAACCCGGTACCAATTTGCCAGCCCAACAGATCTTGAAATGACTTCCGCCTTTGGCCCTTGGCGGACACGAGCCGTGCGCTGCACACGTCTGCTTCTGGCACTCAGCGGACATGGCGAGGCCTACGCGCCGATGTCCGCTTTCGCGGGGTAAAGCAGACTTCGATGACGGCATGGCGTCACGTCCGCTTTTGACCCGAAGCGGGACATTGGACGCGGGCATCGACAATTCAGGTCCGCCCCGAGGACTTGCTGAGCTCTGTGTGGCAGACTGATGGTGCGGTAGATCGCCTGTCCTTGGGTAGGGAAGCCCCATGTCCGGCATTCGACGGCGCGAGTTCATCACGCTGCTCGGCGGCGCGGCGGCGGGGCCGATGGTGGGGCGAGCGCAGTCGAGCAACCGGCTCCGACGCATCGGCATACTTCACGAAATATAACGCGCTTACTTCGTACTCCACGCTGACACGCGCGGGGCGAAGCGACTCCAAAGAAGCCTCGAACGATTCAAGATTGAGAGGACCTCGTCGGCCGGCAAGACGTCCAACTGGACGGGTGCCGAAGTCGCTGTATCCAGCCTTCCGAGATCGTGATGAGTTCACCGTGAAGTGCCGTCAGGGGAATGCCCGTCGGTTTTGGAAATCTCTGGATTCTTGTGGAGTTATGTGGACCGGGAAAGCAGTGGTTTCCAAAACCACTTCAATGATTTCAATGGGAAGGGCCAGAGTGCCTTTGTCTACCATTGAACTATCCCCCAATCCCAAGGAATATCAATCGCTTAGTGCGATTGCTTAATTCCGGCTGCACACTTTTGCCGCTGCAGTGGATCGGGCGCCGGACGAACGCGGCGCGCGCCACATCTAGGGCATCTCGTTCGGCTTTCCAAGCGCGAAAGGCGGGGCGTGCCATGTTCCGGTCGACAAGGCGGTGGCCTATGGCGCCGTCTCGTGAGCGCTCTTGGCGACCTCGCGCAGTTGCCCGATGAAGGCGTTGACCAGCGGCGAGCGACTGCCCCGGGCGCGGGTCAGAAAGCCGATCGGGCGGATGTAGCCGCCGCTCGGGAATACGAGCCTGCGCAATCGGCCTTCGTCGACGTCGCGCCGGAATATGCGCTTCGGCAAGGGCACGACCCAGTGTGTCGACGTCTCCAACAGCATCGTGCGGACGAGATACATGTTCTGCGTCTCGATGCGGCTCGACGGCAGCGACACTCCGGCGCGCCGGAACAGCGAGCCGATCAGCGCGCCGAGCCGGGTTCCCACGGGTGGAATGATCCAGGGGAAATTGCGCAGCGCCTTCAGGTCGGCAGACGAGCCATTGGCCTGCGGGTGCAAACGGCCGACGACGAGCGTCAGCTCATCACGATAAAGCTCCTCTTCGACGAATTCGGCGGCCCGTTCGTCGCCGGCAAGCGGCGCGATCACGATGTCGAGGTCGCCGGTCCGCAATGCCGCGAGCATGTCCGGGGAGCGCCCTTCCATGACGGTGACGAGCGCGTCCGGGCTGGCGCGCGCCAGCCGCGATAGAGTTTCCGGGACCAGCCACGCCGCTCCGGTCGGCGAAGTCCCGATCGCAACCCGGCCGACCGCCGCCCCCTGCATGGCGGCCAGCTCTTCGTCCGCGCTGCGCAACTCGGCGAGGACGGCGCGGGCGCGGCCGAGCAACGCCTCGCCGAACGACGTCATGGCGACGCCGCGGGCCGAGCGTTCCAGCAGGTCCACGCCGAGGGAGCTCTCGAGCTCCGAGATCGTGCGCGTGACCGCCGGCTGGGAGACATGCAACTTGCGGGCGGCTTCCGAGACGCTGCGGCATTCCGCAACGATGATGAACGCCTCGAGCTGCTTCAATGTCGCCTTCATGACATTAGGTTCTAGCGCAATCCCGCCGTAGCCATAAGGTTTATGTTATGAGTCCCGCCAACATATTGATTGCATGGCCTTTTTCGCCGGAAAACTGGATGCCCTGCGGGTGCGGACCCATGGCGACAATTCCGCGGCCCGAACGGACGGGCGCTACGGCCTGACCAATTCCTTCGCCCGCTCGACCGTCGCCTTCGGCGAGGCATAGAGCCGCTCCACGAGTTGCTGCACCCGCTCGCCCGAGGACGGCACCACGTCGATGCGGGTGCGCCCGGCGTCGGCGAGGAATTCCTTGTCCTGCATGGCCCCGGTGAACGCCGCGCGCAGAAGCCCGAGCGGCTCCGCCGCCACGCCCGGCGGCGCGAGATATGGCCGGCCAAACACCTGCTGGCCGATGATGAGATCGACCGCCTTCTTGTCCTCGGCGCTTCGGATGAACTTGTCGATGTGCGGGACCCCGAGGCTTGCAAGCTCCGCGTCGGGCTCCAGGTTGATCTGAATGAGAATGCTGACGGTCCGGTCGCGGACCCAGTCCGGTCGTTGCGACTTCAGGCTCGCCCAATCGAAGCCGCACAGCCCGTCGACCTCCCCGCGCTCCATGGCGAGCAGGATGTCGGCGGTGCCCTTGTAGCCGCCGACCAGATCGAATTGGGCCCCGGTCGCCTTCTTCAGCATGTTGACGTAGTCGCGGGTAGAGCCGCCGGCGGCGCTGGCACCCATGATGGCCGTCCGCGCAAGCGCGTCCTCGAAGGTCTTGATTCTCGAGCGCGCATGCGTGATGCAGACGCGCGTCGCGTTGTCGGCGCTGGCGAGATACTGGAACTTGGTCGGGTCGTAGAGCGGCTGCGCCCGGTCGTCGAGCAGCGGCCCCATGATCGCGCCGGGAAAGACCGCGCCGATCACCGACCCGTCCTTGGGCGCGACGCCGTAGATGAAGGAGGCGGCGCGGCCGCTGCCGGCGCCGGGCTGGTTCTTCACGACGATGGTCGGATTCCCCGGAATGAAGCGCGGGAGATGGCGGCTGAGCACGCGGGCGTAGATGTCGTAGCCGCCGCCGACATCGCCGCCGACGAGAAAGTCGACGGTCTTGCCGGTGTAGTAGTCCGCGGCCGATGCGGGCGTTGCGACCATCCAGATGGCGATGGCGATGCCGGCGCGCGATCGCATTGGGGCCTCCCGGGACGCTGCGCGCCCGTTCGAGCGGGCTTCTTCGATCTTACAGCACGAGGGAAGGGGGGTGGCGCGGTCAATGCGTCGCAACTGTGCGCCGGCCGGACATCCCGAATACGACGGTGGCGATCGCCACCAATGCGCACGCCGCGATGTAGAAGAACACCGCGCGCGGGTGGCCGTGATCGAGCAGTTGCCCGAAAATCACCGGCGCCACCATGCCCCCGATGTGGAAGCCGGTGGTGACGAAGCCGAACACCTTGCCGAAGGAGCCCGGCGGGGTCACCGAGCGCACGATCATGTCGCGCGACGGCATGGTCATGCCGCTCGCGAGGCCGCTCAGCGAGACGACCAATACCAGCAGGAGCGCGCCCGGATCGACGAAACCGATGAGCGTGGCGACCGCGCTGGTCACCAGCAGGCCGGTCGAGGCCACCAAGCTGTGACGCGCCGTGCGGCCGGCGAGCACGCCGCCGACCAGCACGCCGATCGCGCTCATGATGAGGAGGCCGGTCAGCGCGGTATTGGCGAGCTCAGGCGGCGTACCGTAGAGCGCGCCCAGTCCCACGACCAGATATTGGTTGAGGCCGCCGCCAACCATCGACAGCACGACGAAGAAGACGAGGTTGAGCAGGATCGGCGGCGAGAGCAGAAGCTGCCAGCCGTCTGCGGGCGCGTCCTTTGCTTCGTCGCTCTTCGGCTTTGTCGCATGCACCGTGCGACGCGCGGGCGGTTCGCCTTGCAAGGCGAGGAACAGCGCGACGATGACGCCAAGTGCGGCCGAACAGAGAAAGGCGCCGCGCCACCCCACCATGCTTTGCATGAACAGCAGGATGCCCGGTGCGATGGCGGAGCCCGTCATGCCGGCGCAGGTGTGATAGGAGAACACCTGGGTGATGCGCTGCGGAGCGGTGTGCTCCGAAAGAAGCGTGTAGTCCGCGGGATGGTAGACCGTGTTGGCGAGCCCCAGGACCGCATACATCGCAATGAAAACCCAGAAGGAATCGACGGCCCCCGCGATCGCGACCGCGGCCGAGCCCAAAAGCAGGCCGCCGATCAGGTTGATGCGCGCGCCGGTGCGATCGACGAAGAAGCCGACCGGTGTCTGCAGCGCCGCCGACACGACGTTGAAGGCCGTAAGCGCAAGCCCGAGCTCGGTGTAGCTGACGCCGAAATCCGCCCGTATGAACAGGAACAGCGGCGCCAGCAGCATCATGTAGTAGTGGCTCACCAGGTGCGCGAGGCAGACGCCGGCGACCAGCTTGGTCTCGCTCGCGCGCGCCGGGGTGAGGGTTTCGGTGATTGGGGTCATATTGTTCTTGTTGAGGTGCCGCTGCGCCGATCACGCCGTTTTCGCCGCCCGCGCGTTCTGGATGGCGCGCCACACCCGATAGGGCGTCGCCGGCATGTCCATATGCCGGATGCCGAACTCGGACAATGCATCGGCGATCGCGTTCATGACCGAGGTCAGCGATCCCGCGCAGCCGGCCTCGCCGCAGCCCTTGACGCCGAGCACGTTGGTCGTCGCCGGCACCGGATGATTGACGACGGCGACCTCGGGCGAATCGCTCGCGCGCGGCATCGCATAGTCCATGAACGACCCGGTCAGGAACTGCCCCTCGGAATCGTAGGCCGTCATCTCCATGAGCGCCTGGCCGATGCCCTGGATTACCCCGCCGTGCAGCTGGCCCTCGACGATCAGCGGGTTGATGACGGTGCCGAAATCATTGACCGAGGCGTATTTCACCACCTCGATCACGCCGGTGTCGGGGTCGAGCTCGACCTCGCAGATGTGGCAGCCGTTGGGATAGGTGGAGGCGCCCGGCCCGTCGCTGACGTGGCGCACGTCGAGCGACGTCGGCACGCCTTCGGGCAGCTTGATGCCGGAGCGCAGCTTCTCGGCGAGCTCCATGACGCTGATGGCGCGGTCGGTACCGGCGATCGTGAAGCGGCCGTGCGCGAACTCGATGTCGGAGGCCGAGGCTTCCAGCACATGCGAGGCGATCTGCTTGCCTTGCTCGATAACCTTGGCCGAGGCTTCCACGATCGCGGTGCCGGTGTGCATGATCGACTTCGAGCCGCCGGTGCCGCCGCCGGCGAGCAGCTCGTCGCTGTCGCCCTGCAGCAGGCGGATGCGCTCGTAGGGAACGCCGAGCTTGTCGCTCAGCACCTGCGCGAACGGCGCGGCGTGGCCCTGGCCGTAGTCCAGCGTACCGCTGATGATGGTGACGGTGCCGTCGGCCTCGAAACGGATGCCGCCCATCTCCTTCGACGGCGGCGCGGTCACCTCGAGGAAGCTGCCGATGCCCAGCCCGCGCACCTTGCCGCGCTCGCGGCTCTCACGCTTGCGGCGCGCGAAGCCCTCCGCGTCGGCGACCTCGAGCGCGCGCTCGAGCACGCCCGGAAAATCGCCGCTGTCGTAGTTGCTGCCGGACGCCACCTTGATCGGAAGCTCGCGCGGCTTGATCTGGTTGCGCCGGCGCAATTCGAGCCGGTCGATTCCCATCTCGGCGGCGGCCGCGTCGATCAGCCGTTCCATGTAGTAGTTGCCCTCGGGCCGGCCGGCGCCGCGATAGGCCGACACGTGCGAGGTATTGGTGAACATGCACTTGGTCGAGACCTCGATCAACGGCGTACGGTAGACGCTCTGCACGTTCTTGACGGTGTTGAGCGTGGACGGCATCGGCGCCACCTGCGCCAGGAAGCCGCCCATGTTGCCGAAATTGTTGATGCGCACCGCCAGGAAGGTGCCGTCGGCGGCGAGCGCGAGCTCGGCGGTGAGCTCATGATCGCGACCATGGCTGTCGGACACGAAGCTGCCGGAGCGATCGTCGGTCCACTTGACCGGCCGGCCGAGCGCGCGCGCCGCATGCAGCACGCAGACATATTCGGGGAAGGGCGCCGATTTCATGCCGAACGAGCCGCCGACATGAGGGGTGAGGATGCGCACCTGCTTGGGATCGACCTTGAGGATTTCCGCCATGTTGCCGCGCATGCCGAACGCGCCCTGCGAGGGCACATGCAGCGTGTAGCGGCCGCTAGCGGGCTCGTAGAGGCCGATCGCGGCGCGCGGCTCCATCGCGTTCACCACCACGCGGCTGTTGACGAGCTTGAGCTTCGTCACATGGGCGGCTTTGGCGAACGCAGCATTCACCTGCTCCGTATCGCCGTAATGGTAGTCGAGCGCGACGTTGCCCGGCGCCTCGGCATGGATCAGCGGCGCGCCCGGCTGCGCAGCGTCCGCCGGCCGCACCACGGCGGGCAACTGGTCGATATCCACCTCGACCGCTTCCGCGGCGTCGCGGGCCTGCAACGGGGTTTCGGCCACGACGAAGGCGACGGGATCGCCGACGTAGCGTACCTTGTCGGTGGGCAGCGCCGGCCGCGGCGGCTTGATCATGGGCGTGCCGTCGCGGTTGTTGAACGGCACGATGCATTTGAGCGTGCCGTAGTGCGTGAGATCGGCGCCAGTATAGACCCCGAGCACACCCGGCATGCTGCGCGCCGCGGAGGTATCGATCCCCTTGATCACGCCGTGCGCGACACGGCTGCGCACGATCACCGCATAGGCCTCACCGGGAAGCTTGATGTCGTCGGTGTAGCGGCCCTGGCCGCGGACCAGCGTCGGGTCCTCGCTACGGGGCACCGGCTGGCCGATACCGAATTTCATCAGGGCGAGGGCTTGCGGGTCGTCCTGTACATTCATGGAATAAGGCGCCTTGATCAAATGATCGCCTGCGGGCCGGTCCGGCCGCAGGCGCGGGGCTCCACTGGGTATACGCGCCAGCCGGGCGCGAATTCAGTTTGAGATAAAGGACGCCGGCCGCTTCGACAAGGACAACGCGTTAGCCATGCGCCCCACGCGCATCTGTTGCGCGAGCCGCCGGCATGCTACACTTTGCCCCGATATTGGTTTGGACACGGCCGCAGCCGTCGAGCGGGGAAGGAACGCTTCGGCGCGGCAGGAAGGACATCGATGAAGGACGAGGGCCGGGGGACCGGCGGCCTCGGCCGTACCCATGAGCGGGAGCCGCAGGGCCGGTCCCGATGGGGTCGGCGGTCGCCTTATGGTTTTCCGCGTCACAACGGCGGGCAGGACGGGTCATCTCACGCGGGCCCGACCTATGCCGCACTGGATCTCGGCACCAACAACTGCCGGCTGCTCGTCGCGCGTCCGACCGGCGACGGCTTCCGCGTCATCGACGCATTCTCCCGCATCATCCGGCTCGGCGAGGGGGTATCGAGCTCCGGCCGCATCAGCGATGCAGCGATCGTGCGCGCGGTCGATGCGCTCGCCGTTTGCCGGGACAAGATGCGCAACCGCGGCGTGACGCGGGCGCGCCTGATCGCGACCGAGGCCTGCCGGGCCGCCGCGAACGGCGCCGAGTTTCGCACCCGCATCGCCGAGGAGGTCGGGCTCGAGCTCGAGATCATCGACCGCGAGACCGAGGCGACGCTGGCCGCTACCGGCTGCACGCCGCTCATCGATCCACAAGCAGACGGAGTCGTGCTGTTCGACATCGGCGGCGGCTCGTCGGAGCTGGTGCGCCTCGAGCAGTCGCCGCCGTGCAGGCGCGGCCCGCCGCCGCCGAAGATCAAGGCCTGGGTGTCGCTGCCGCTCGGCGTGGTCACGCTTGCCGAGCGCTACGGCGGACACGTGATCACACCCGAGATCTACGCGGCAATGATCGCTGAGGTGGCCGCTCACGTCGATCGCTTCGTCGCCGAGCACGGCGGGCTCGATCACGGCCAAAATAACGGCCAGGTGCACCTGCTCGGCACATCGGGCACGGTCACGACCATCGCCGGCGTCCATCTCGAGCTCAAGCGCTATGAGCGCCGCCGGGTCGACGGCTGCTGGATGGTCGACGACGAGGTGACGCGCGTGATCGAGCGCCTGCTGACCTGGACCTACGAGGACCGGGTCGCCAATGCCTGCATCGGCGCCGAGCGTGCGGACCTCGTGCTCGCCGGCTGCGCCATCCTCGACGCCATCCGCCGCGCCTTTCCGTGTCAGCGCCTGCGGGTCGCCGATCGCGGGCTGCGCGAGGGCATGCTGGTGCAGATGATGCGCGAGGACGGCATCTGGGGTCGCGCCGAGGCGAGGGCGCCGTGACCGCTAGTGTCCCGGTTCCGACGTTCGTATCACTTTGCAGCACGTGCGTTTACGAATGTCGGAACCAAAGGGACACTAGCAACTCTATGATTTCTAGTGTGGCTTTGCATTTGACGTTCCAATGAAGGACTCGCGAAAAATGCTGATAGGAACGTCAAATGCGCCACACTAGTGGCGGCGGGCGCAACCTCAAAGTCCGCGTCAAGGGAGCCAAGTCGCTCTCCTCGAAACTTTGGCTGGAACGGCAGCTCAACGATCCCTATGTCGCGCGCGCCAAACGCGAAGGCTTTCGCGGTCGCGCCGCCTTCAAGCTGATCGAGATCGACGACAAGCATCACATCCTCAAGAAGGGCGCGCGGGTGGTCGATCTCGGCGCCGCGCCGGGCGGCTGGAGCCAGGTGGCGGTGAAGCGCATCGGCGCGGGGCAGGTAGTCGCGATCGATCTCCTCGAGATGGCGCCGATTGCGGGTGTTGATTTCGTGCAGCTTGACTTCCTCGACCCGAGCGCACCGGACCGGCTCAAGGACATGCTCGGCGGCCCCGCCGACGTCGTGCTCTCCGACATGGCCGCAAACGCCACCGGCCACCGCAAGACCGACCACCTCAAGATCATGGCGTTGGCCGAAACCGCCGCCGACTTCGCGCGCGAGGTGCTGGCGCCCGGCGGCGCCTTTCTCTGCAAGGTACTGCAGGGTGGCACCGAGGCGACACTGCTGGCGTCGCTCAAGCGTGACTTCGCCAGCGTCAAGCACGTGAAACCGGCCGCGAGCCGCGCGGACTCGGCGGAGCTCTATCTGCTGGCGACCGGATTTCGCGGACATGCGGCGTCTGCAACGGCGGCCAATTCCACCGACGAGCGCGGTGATTAGCGCGGCTTTCGCTCCTTAATCATTCTTCAACCGACGCTGGGCTTTAAAAGAGGCGCGGTTGACGGATGGATCGCTCAGGGGGCGTAAATGACCGCAATTTCCACATTGCCGACCGGTGCCAAGGGCGTGCTCAGCCAGCTTGCCAAGGCGTTCGACGCGCGCGCGACCGGTGTGGACGACCAGACGCCGGGCGCGACCGGCCAAGACGCGTCGATCATCGTCGCGCCTTCGGCCAAGGCCGCGGCGTTAAGTGGCCCGAAGAAGGATTTCGCGGCCGTCGCCAGGGATGCGCGCGCGACTCTCGACGCCGCCTATCGCGAGCTCGGCAAGACCGGCGACATCTACACCGCCGCCGAGGAATGGAAGACGACGTTCGCCGGACTCGACCGCCGCTCGCTCTATGCAGTGGCGAGTGATGCAAGTGGACAGTTCAGCAAGGAGGAGCAGGGGGCCGCGAAGTACCTCATGGCCCAGCAGCAAGGCGCTGCCATGGGTCTCGCCAACGGCGCCATCCGGTTCGACAGCGATCCTGCCGCCGGCTACAAAGCCGGCATCGAATTCCTCGGCAGCGTCAGCGAGGAGGAAAAAGCAGGTTTCGAGTGGGCAGTGCAGCGGGCCGCCAGCCAATACGCCTACGAAGTGCTCGCGCGGCGTGACGGCGGAGAGCCGGAAAATCTCGACAGCACGAATCCGGTGGTGAAGATGATCAAAGGCGCGCTCGACGCGCTTGCGGCAACCGACGATCCGTCAAAGCTGCTCGAGGACATGCCGCAGTATAATGAGGCGCAGCGGCTGCACGCTGCCGCCCACGGGAGCGCGGGCGCAACCTGCCTGACCGACGTCGGCGCGTGAGATTTTATCGGGCGTCAGACGCGACGATCTCCTGCGTGGCGTCCGCGATCGTGATGATGCGGGCGACCGGCCGCAATCCTTCGATGGCGGCGCGATGGATCTCCTCGGAAAAGGCGGCGCAGCCGTCCGCGATGACGGTGCTTGCGAAGTCGCGGACGTGGGCGTCGCGCGCGGTCGAGGCCACGCCGCCATTGGTGACGATGCCGGTAACGTAGAGCCGCTCGATGCCGCACTTGCGCAGCACCCATTCGAGCCGCGACATGTAGAATGCCGAGTACGCGACTTTCTCGACCGCGACATCCGCGGGCGCGAGCTCGTCGACGAGCTGCTGGCCCCACCCTCCGGACGCGAAATCACCCGCCTTCAGGAACGGGCGCAATGCCTTGAGATGTGGCGAGATGATCGGCTCGCCGCCGCGGCCGGGAACGAGCGTGAACAATGTCGCGACGACCAGGACGCCATGGGCGCGCGCGGCGCGAACGAGCGGCGCGAGCTTGTCCGGCAGCGCGGCGATGGCGGCGCTGGTCTGGTCGGCGCGGCCATAGGCGCCGTCGGGATGCACGAAGTCGTTCTGCAGATCGCCGAGAACGAGGGCGGTCGAGTGCGCGCTCATGATATGGGTTCCAGGATCAGGTTGCCGAACGGATCGATGCGGCCGACGAGCCCCGGCTCGATCACGGTGGTGGCGTCGGGCTGCTCCAGGATCGCGGGCGCCTCGACCACCGCCCCGGCCGGCAGATCGAGCCGCGACCAGACGCGGGTCTCGCGCCATCCGCCCTCGAACCAGACCTGGCGCGACCCGAGCGCTGCCTTGGCCAGCGACGCTGCGGCGTCGGGTGCGAACACCTTGAAGTCGAATGGCGGCCGGCGGCCGACGGCGGCGACGCGCAGCGAGACGATCCGCATCGCAATGCCGGGCAGCAGGCGGCTGAACGACGCCAAGTAGGCGGCTTCGAACGCGCTGCGGATCATCGCTTCGGTGACGCCGAGCGCCTCGCTTCGTCCGCTCACCGGCAATGGCACCGCGACGGTGTGGGTCTGCCCGAGATAGTGCATGTCGAGCTCGTAGACGACGTCGATGCGCTCGACCGCGATGCCCGATGCCGCGATCACGCTGCTTGCCTCGGCGGCCGCAGTGCGCAGGCGCTGTTCCAGCGTGTCAGCGTCTAGGCCGTCGAGCATGAGATTGACGGTCTGCACCATGTCGTGGCGCAAGTCCGCGAGCACGCAGCCGAGCGCGGAGGTGATGCCGGGGAAGCGCGGCACCAGCGCGCATTTCAGGCCGATCTGCTTTATCAGCGCGCCGGCGTGCAGTGCGCCGCCGCCGCCGAACGGCATGGCGACGAACCTGGCGGGGTCATGCCCGCGCTCGATCGAGACCAGGCGGATGGCGCCGGCCATGCGCGCATCGGCGACGCGCACGATCGCAGCGCCGGCGTCGATAACGTCGAGGCCGAGCGGCGCGCCGACGTGGTCGGCGATGGCGCGTTTCGCGGCCTCGACGTCGAGCGCCTTGAGCTCGCCGCCGAGCGGGCGCGCGGCGTTGATGCGCCCAAGCACGACCTGCGCGTCGGTCAAGGTCGGGTGCTCGTTGCCCTGGCCATAGCAGGCCGGCCCGGGCACCGAGCCCGCGCTCTCGGGGCCGACCTGGAGCAGGCGGCCGCGATCGACCGAGGCGATCGAGCCGCCGCCGGCGCCGATGGTGGCGATCTCGACCATCGGGGTGCGGATCACCAGGCCGAAATCGATCGTGGTCTGCGCCGCCACCGCGGCCTTGCCGCCGGCGATGACCGACACGTCGAACGAGGTGCCGCCGAGGTCGCAGGTGATGAGGTCATCGAAGCCCGCAGCCTTGGCAATCGCGGCGCCGGCGACGACGCCCGCGGCGGGACCGGACAGCGCGGTGCGCACCGGCAGCCGGCGCGCGGTCGCGGTCGACATGATGCCGCCGTTCGATTGCACGATGTGGAGCTGGCCACCGAAACCCTGCCGCGCGAGCGCAGTCTCGAGCTTGCCGAGATAGGCGCCAACGACGGGCTGCAGATAGGCATTGAGCGCCGCAGTCGACGAGCGCTCGAACTCGCGGATCTCGGACAACACCTCATGCGAAGCGGTGACGTGCTCGTTCGGCCAGACCGCGCGGGCGGCCGCGAGCGCGCGGCGTTCGTTGTCGGGATTGGCATAGGCGTTGATGAAGGTGATTGCGAGCGCCTGCGCGCCATTGGCGAGCAGCCGCCTGGCCGCGGCCGCGACCTCGTCGGCATTGACCGCGGTGCGGATGCTGCCATCGGCGAGCGTGCGCTCGGCGACCTCGATGCGCATGTCGCGGTCGGCGATCGGGACGAAATCGCCCCACAGGCCCCAGGTGCGCCGGCGGTCGCGCCGGCGCATCTCGAGCACGTCGCGGAAGCCGCGGGTCGTGATGACGCCGATCCTCGGTCCGCGACGTTCCAGCAGCGTATTGGTTCCAACGGTGGTCCCGTGCACGATCGAGCCGATGGCGCCCGCGCCACCGAGCGCCTGCAGGCCGTTGAGGAAGCCTCGCGCTTCATCGCCGCGCCGCGAGGGCACCTTCGCGGTGCGGAATGTTCCTGCGGTCGGATCGAGCAGAAACAGGTCGGTGAAGGTACCGCCCACGTCGACGCCGACGATTGAACGCGTCCCGCTCATGCCGAGGTCCGTCCGCGCGCCGCCGTGGTCGCCTCGGCATCGAGCGACAGGTCGTCGCGCAGCACGACCTTGTAATCGTCGACCGCGGCTTGGCGCGACACGTAGCCGAGGCGGACGTCGCGAACGACGCGCTCGGGCTCGCGCGCCAGCGGATCGCCGAAGCCGCCGCCGCCCGGGGTCTCCAACCGCACCTTCTGGCCGCGGCGGATCCTGACGTCGGTCACCTTCGAGACCAGAGCCGGCGTCGCCTCGCCGTTATCGGTCTCGTAGACGAAGCGATTGAGCGCCGCGACCTTGCCGCCATTGACTCCGAACGGCGGATATTTGCCGCGCTCGCCCAACAGGAAGACCTCGGCGCCGCCGTCGGCCAGCGCCTCGATCTCGTAGATCGCGCCGAGCCCACCGCGATACCGGCCCGGCCCGCCCGAGTCCGCGCGCAGCGCCCATTGCGTGAACATCATTGGATAGAGCGACTCCAGGATCTCCACCGGCGGAATGGTGGCGGTCGAAATCGGATTGTTGGCGTGGTTGAGCCCGTCGCCCTGCGGATTGCCGCCGAGCCCGCCGCCGAAGAAGCAGAACATCACCCAGCGCCGGCCCTGCGCGCGCCAGCCGGCGAGCGACAGCGCATTGATGGTGGCGAATGGCGCGCCGTTGGCGCGCTCCGGCGCCGCCTTGGCGAAAGCGCCGAAGATGACGTCGATGACGCGCAGGATGGTCTCGGTATAGCCGCCGACCGGGCGCGGCGCCGACACGCCGAGCAGGGTGGTCTCCGGAATGACGAACTCGATCGGTGCGAGACAGCCGGCGTTGGCCGGAACGTCGGTGAACAGGTGCTTGAGCGCGACGTAGCAGCAGGCGACCGTAGTCGAGCGCGCGATGTTGAGCGGCCCGTCGCAGGGCGGCGCCGAACGGGAGAAGTCGAGCCGCATGCGGTCGCCGGCGATGGTGAGGTCGAGCGCGATCGGCAAAGGCCTGTCGGTCACGCCGTCATTGTCGAGGAAGTCGTCGCAGCTGTAGGTACCATCCGGCAGTGCCGCAATGTTGGCGCGCATCAGCGTCTCGGCCCGCGCCGATAACGCCGTAAGCGCGGCGGCGATCGTGTCGTCGCCGTATTCGTCGAGCAGCATGGTCAGGCGCCGCTCGCCGAGATCGAGCGCATTGAGCTGGCCGTTGAGATCGCCCCAGTTCGACAGCGGCACGCGCGAATTGGCGGCGAGGATGTCGACGATGTCCTGTTGCAGCACGCCGGCGCGCAGGAGCTTCACCGGCGGGACGCGGAAACCTTCCTGGAAGCTTTCGGTCGCCTTGGCATTGAAGTTGCCGGGCACGTTGCCGCCGACGTCGAGCCAGTGGCCGACCGAGGCGAGCCAGGAGAACACGCGGCCTCCGCGCATCAGTGGGCGCACTAGCCGGACGTCGTTGAGGTGGGTGCCGCCGTCGTAGGGATCGTTGAACAGATAGGTGTCGCCGGCTTCGAGGCCGCCGTCCTTCGCGACCTTGTCGATCACCGCCTTGACCGCGAACGCCATGGCGCCGACGAAGATCGGCAGGCCGGACGTGCCCTGCACCAGGGTGGCGCCGGTCTCGGCGTGATAGAGCCCGTGGCAGGCGTCGTGCGCCTCCGCGATGATCGGATTGAACGCCGAACGATAGAGCGTCGCGTCCATCTCGTCGGCGATCTGGACCAGCCGGCCGTTGAGGACCGCGAGCGTGACCGGGTCGAGCGGCTTCACCGGGGATCACCCGTTTTCTTGCCCGGGGACGGCGAGGGCGCCTGGTAACGCTTGCCGCGCGCGACCATGTCGGGCGTGCCGATGAGCGAATTGAGCCCGTCGAAGTCGAGCATGCGCGCGCGGAACGGCTCGGTCGTGCCGTGAGTCGTCAGCGAGGCGTAATAGTCGCTGGCGGTCTTCGCCAGCGCACGCCCGATGCCGCCGGGAAAAATCACCAGCGCAAATCCGATCTGCTCCAATTCGCCGGCCGAGAGCGGCGGAGTCCTGCCGCCTTCGACCATGTTCGCCATCAACGGCCCGCCTGCGCCCAGCGCCACCACGAGGCGGGCAAGCTCGTCGCGGGTCTTGGGCGCCTCGACGAACAGCATGTCGGCGCCGGCCTCGCGGTAATGTTCGGCGCGCTCGATCGCGCGCGCCAGGCCCTCGACCGCCACCGCATCGGTGCGGGCAATCACCAGCGTCTCGCGCGAGCGCCGCGTGTCGAGCGCGGCCTTGATCTTGCCGGCCATCTCGCCCGCCGGGATCAGCGCCTTGCCGTCGAGGTGGCCGCAGCGTTTGGGAAAATCCTGGTCCTCGATCTGGATCGCGTTGGCGCCGGCACGCTCGAACAGGCGCATCGTGCGCTCCACGTTGAGCGCGTTGCCGTAGCCGGTGTCAGCATCGACGATCAGATGGGCATCGACGCGGTCGCGGATCAGTGCCACCGTCTCGGCGACCTCGCCCATGCTCACGAGGCCGATGTCGGGTCGACCGAGCCGGGTATAGGAAATGGCCGCGCCGGACACATAGAGCGTGGTGAAACCCGCCTGCGTGGCGATCAGCGCGGTGATCGCGTCGCAGACGCCGGGCGCCACGATGATCGGCTTGCGGCTCAGGCGGGTGCGAAGACTGTCCGCTTCGGTCATGGTCATAATCCGAGATACGCGCGTTTGAGATCGGGATTGTTGCGGATGTCGGCGGCGTTGCCCTGCAGCACGAACGCGCCGTTCTCGAGAATGTAGGCGCGCTGCGCCACGTCGAGGCTCTGCACCACGTTCTGCTCGACCAGGAGCAGCGCGATGCCTTCGCTATTGATGCGCTTGATCAGCGCGAACAGTTCCTCGACCAGGAGCGGCGACAACCCGAGCGAGGGCTCGTCGAGAATCAGGAGCTTCGGCTCCGCCATCAGGGCGCGGCCGATCGCCAGCATCTGCTGCTCGCCGCCGGACAGCGTGCCGGCGCGTTGCGATTGCCGCTCGGCGAGCCGCGGGAATATCGCGAACACGCGGCTGCGGTTGTGCTCCCGGCGGGAGCGAGCGCGGCGATACGCGCCGAGATCGAGGTTTTCCCGCACGCTCATGTTGGGGAAGATGCGGCGGCCTTCCGGCACGTGGATGAGCCCGCGCGCGACGATGGCCGAGGGCTTCTCGCGCTCGATCGCCGCGTCCGCGAACCGGACCGACCCGCGCCACGGCCGCAGCACGCCCGAGATCGTCCGGTTGAGCGTGGACTTGCCGGCGCCATTTGACCCGAGCACCGCGACGATTTCGCCGGCGCCGACCGCGAGATCGACGCCGCGCAAGATCTCGGTTGCGCCGTAGCCGGCGTGCAGACCACGGACCGCGAGCACGGGCTCAGCCATGCGCGCCTCCCGCGGCGGCAAGGCGGCCGGCGGCGCCATGGCCGAGATAGGCCTCGACCACCCGCGGATCGCCGGCGATCGCCTGCGGCGAGCCTTGTGCGATGATGCGACCCTCGGCCAGCACGAAGATCTGCTCGGCCAGGCTCATCACCGCCTGCATGACGTGCTCGATCATGACGATGGCGACCCCGCGCTCGCAGATCGCTCGGATCACCGGCACCATGTCGCGGATCTCGGACGGATTGAGCCCGGCCAGCACCTCGTCGAGCAGCAGGAGCTTGGGCGCGATGGCGAGCGCGCGCGCGAGCTCGAGCCGCTTGCGCCCCGATATGGTGAGACTCGCGGCCGGACGGTCGAGCAGGTCGCCGAGCCCGACCGAGCGCGCGACGTCGGCCGCGGCTGCGAGCGCGTCCGCGCGCGACGGCCGCGACAGATGCGCGCCGACCGCGATGTTCTCGTGCACGGTCAGGCCGGCGAACGGCTGTACGATCTGGAACGTACGCGCGATGCCGCGCCGCGCGAGGCGGTGAGGGGGAGCGCCGGTGATGTCGCTGCCGGCATAGACGATGCGGCCGGCCGTGGGCCGCAGGAAGCCGGTGACGATGGCGAACAGCGTGGTCTTGCCGGCGCCGTTCGGCCCGATCAGCGCGGTGATGCGGCCCGCTTCCGCTGTGAGCGACGCCTGGTCGACAGCGAGCAGACCGCCGAAGCGCTTCGATACCGCATCGACACGCAGGAGCGGCTCAGCCATGGGCGCGCTCCGGCGAAATCGTCGGCGATCGTGAGAACCGGTCGCGCAGATCGGCAAACAGCCCGGCAATGCCGCGCGGCGCGAACGCCACGACCAGGATCAGCACGCCGCCATAGATGACGAGATCGAGGCCGGGCGCATCGCCGGTAACGAGCTTGGTGACCTCGCCGAGCGTCTTGACCACGAGCGCGCCGAGCAGCGGGCCGATGGCGGTGCCGATGCCGCCGATGATGGGCGCCAGCAGCGCCTCGACCGAGATCCAGGGTCCATAGGCGATGCCGGAATCGACGAACAGGAAATACTGCGCGTAGAAGCAGCCGGCGGCCGCCGTGATCGCCGCCGATATGGTCATGGCGCCGAGCTTCACGAGCGTCACATCGACGCCGAGCGCGCGCGCGGCGTCCTCGTTCTCGCGCACGGCGACGAGCCAGGCGCCGAAGCGGCTCGCCTCGATCAGCTTGACGACGATCAGGGAGACGGCGACGAACGCCAGAATGATCCAATAGAACGGCGCCCGGCTCTGGAACTGGAATGCTTCCGGCCGCAGGTCGAGCGTGATCAGGGTGCCGACGCCGGCGCCAGTGATCGGCGCGACGCTGGCGATGATGCGCAGTACCTCGGCGAAGGCGAGCGTGACCAGCGCGAAGTAGGAGCCCCTGAGCCCGGAGCGGAAGCTCAGCGCTCCGATGACTGCACCGACGAGCGCGCCGGCGGCGATGCCGAGCACGAGGCCGGCCCAGGCGTTGACGCCGTAGCGCACCTGCAGGATCGCGGTGACATAGGCGCCGGTGCCGAAGAACGCCGAATGGCCGAAGGAATACTGCCCGCCGTAGCCGCCGAGCACGTTCCAGCCTTGCCCGACCAGCGCAATCAGCAGCGCGACGACTAGAAAATTGAGCACGACATTGGAGGACGTGACGAAGGGCACGGCGGCGAGCGCCGCAACGAGGAGCAGGAGCGGCGCGCGGTCCGTCATGCGCGCTCCCCGAACAAGCCGTTCGGGCGGAACAGCAGGACCAGGATGAACATCGCGAAAATGCCGATCTGGCCCAGCGACTCCCCGAACCAGAGCCCGGACAGGCTTTCGACCACGCCGACGAACAGGCCGCCCAGCAGCGCGCCGGTGACCGATCCCATGCCGCCGAGCACCACGACGGTGAAGGCAATCAGCACGAAGGCGTTGCCGGCGTGCGGATTGACGTAATAGGTCGGAATCAGGAGGCAGGCGGCGATGGCGAGGCAGGCGGTGCCGAGCCCGAACGTGACAGCGTAGATATGGGCGACGTCGATGCCCGACAGTTCGGCGCCGAGCTTCTCCTTGGCGACGGCGCGGATCGCCTTGCCGGTGTCGGTGACGCGCATGATCAGCCACAGGATCAGTGCCACCACCACCACGACGCCGAAGGCAACGACGCGCGGCACAGCGAGAAAGGCGATCCCGAGGTCGACCACGTCGAACGCGTAGCTGAGATTGATGGTGCGGGTGTCGGCGCGGAATGCGTAGAGCAGGGCGTTCTCGATCAGCACGGCGAGCCCGAGCGTCACCAGCAGGATGTTGCGGTCCTCGCCATGTGAGGCCGGGCCGATGACGAAACGCTGCAGCCCATAGCCCACTGCGAAGAACAGCGGCGTCAGCACGATCGCGGCCAGGTAGGGATCGAGGCCGAGCAGCCGGTGCGCGAAGAAGGCCGCGAACATCGCGGCCGTCAGCAGCGCCCCGTGGGCGAAATTGATGATGTGCAGCACGCCGTAGATCAACGTCAGGCCGAGCGCGACCAGCGCGTAGACGGCGCCGGTCATCAGCCCGTTGAGGATCGCGGGTAGCAGGATGGTCGGCGACAGCATCCTGTCAGGCGCGCGGCATCGGGAACACCGGCTTCGCCGAGGCGAACGTCGCCGGCAGGATGACCTGGATGTCGTTGCCGAGCACCTGGGTGTTGACCGGCGCCGCGCCTTCGTTCTGGCCGTTGACGAATTTGGTGGGGCCATAGGGCATCACGTGACCGGCGAAGGTCGAGCTTTCGAGCGCCGAGATGATCTTGGCGCGATCGGCGCTGCCGGCACGCTCGATCGCATCGGCGACCAGCAGCACGCAGGAATAGTTCATGAACACCTCGTAGGTATAGAACTCGCCCTTGTCCTCGGTCTTCTTCTTGAGCGCGACCGCCTTGGGATTGCGTGGATCGAACCAGTGATTGCAGTCCATGATGTATTGCGCCGCCTCGGGGAATTCCTTGACGAACTTGTAGGACGAGGCCGCGCCGCCGAGCACCGAGTAGATGCCCTTCGGCCGCACCCGCTGCTGCTGCATGGTGCGCGCGAGCAGGACGTATTCGTTGTAGTAGTTGGCCGGGATGACCAGGTCGGGATTCTGCGCCTTGATCTTGAGCACGACATTGTTGAAGTCGCGCGTCGGCGTCGGATGCGGGATGGTCTCGAGCACCTGGAAGCCGCGCTCGGGCAGCTGCGCGTTGAGGAGCTTGGCGAGGCCGGAGCCGAACAGCGAATCCTCGTGCACGATCATCACGGTCTTGGCGGCCTTGCCGCCCTGGTCGTTGATGGTGACCAGATTGTCGAGCGCGGTCTTGGCGATGACGCCGAAGCCGGGCCCGAAGCGGAAGGTGTTCTTCAGTCCGCGCGTCATGATGTTGTCGGCGACGCCGACGTCGACCATGTAGGGCAGGTCATAGCGGGCGGCGGTCTGGCTGGCGGCGAGGCAGATCGAGCTGGCATAGCCGCCGACGACGGCCGCCACGCCGGCCGCGTTCATCTTCTCGACCTCGGCATTGCCGCCATCCGGCGTCGACTGCGCGTCGCCCAGCACGGCCTCGATCTTGGCGCCGCGAAGCGCCTTGATCCCGCCGGCCGCGTTGAGCTCCTCGACGGCGAACATGGCGCCGAGCCGGCCTTGCTGGCCGGAATAGGAGAGGGCGCCCGAGACCGGATGCAGCACGCCGAGCTTCACCGCCGCGCCTTGCGCGCGCAGCACCGCCGGCGCAGCGACGATCCCGGTTGCGGCGGCGACCGCGCCCAGCGCGGAGGTTTGCAGGAATTTGCGACGATTGAAGCTTGCGTGAATGAGATTTGCGCGATCCTTCACCATGACGACTGCTCCCTTGTCAGGTACTTTCCGCGTTCATCTTGCCGTTGCTGCGACGCTTGACGACCGGCGCCCAGCTTCCGGCATTGCCCTTGCCCGAACGCACCAGCTCCATTTCGAGATTGTAGCGGTCGGGCCGATAGAGTGCGTGCAGGTGCTCGACCCCGCGGCCGTCGCGATCATAGACCACGCGCACCAGCTCGATGAGCGGCGAACCGACGCGGACCTTGAGCGCGCGCGCGGTCTCGGGCGTCGCCAGCACGGCACTGATGCGCTGCGAGGCGCGATCGATCCTCACGCCGGATCGTTCGAACAGCGCAAGCAGCGGCTGGGTGGCGAGCTCCTGCCTGGTATAGGTCGCGCCGATCGGTGAGGGCACGTGCGTGGTCAGGTAGGAGAACGGCATCCCCTTGATCGCGCGCACGCGGACCGAGCGCTGCATGATTTCGTTCGATGCAAGGCCCAGCGCGTCGGCGGCCGGGCCGGTCGCGGGAACGTTGTCGAACGCCAGCAGCCTGCTCGACGTGCGCTCGCCCATCTCGACCAAGTTGGCGAGCACGCCGGCGATGTCGGCGGTCATCGGCGCCGACGACGGCCGATAGATCACGCGGGTGCCGCGGCTGCGCCGCCGCTCGATCAGCCGTTCGCGTGCGAGCTCCGCCAGCGCGCGGCGCACGGTGACGCGCGACACGCGGTGGACCCTCGCCAGATCGTTTTCATTGGGCAGCCGCGCACCGGGCGCGATCGCGCTGCTGAGGATGCGGTCGCGCAACACCAGATAGACCTGCCGCGCCTTGGCTTCGCTGAGACGTTCAGCCATGCAGCATCCTTGGTTGCGCCAGCGCCGGCTTTCTTGGTATTATTTATCATACAAAGCGCGGCATTCACAACAGGTGCCGTTTTGCAAGCGTGCGCTGAATGGACCATCGCCACGAACCGCACGTGCTGATCGCGGGCGCCGGTCCGGTCGGCCTGACGGCGGCGCTGCTGCTCGGCAGCAAGGGCATTGCCGCCACGCTGCTCGAGGCCGAGGACGCGATATCGCAGGAGCTGCGCGCTTCCACCTTTCATCCCCCCACGCTCGACATGTTGGCGCCCTACGGCATCACCGAGCGCATGGTGGCGGCCGGCCTGATCTGCCCGACCTGGCAGATCCGCATGCATCCGTCCGGCGACAGGGCAGTGTTCGATCTCGCGACGCTCGCTGGCGATACCGACCATCCCTATCGCCTGCAGTGCGAGCAGTCTAAATACTGCCGGTTCGTGCTGGCGGCGCTCGGCGCGTTGCCCAGTGTCACGCTGCTGTTTTCGACGCCGGTGACCGGCTTGGTTCAGAGCGGCGACAGGGTCGAAGTCCAGGCGTCGTCGCCGGACGGCGAGCAGACCTTCGCGGCGCACTACGTGATCGGCGCCGACGGCGCACGCAGTGCGGTGCGCAAGGCGCTCGACATCGAGCTCTCTGGCGACATCTATCCCGAGACCACGATCCTCGCGACCACGCGGTTTCCATTTCACGAGCGGCTCGAAGGCCTGTCCAACGTGTCCTATTGTTGGAAGCCGGGCGGCACCTTCAGCCTGCTGCGGCTGCCCGGGGTGTGGCGCGCCAGCCTCTACGCGCGCGAGGGCCAGAGCACCGAGGACGCGCTGACCGACGAAGGGCTCAAGGACTTGCTGCACGATATCGTGCCCGATGCCGACATCGACGTACTGGAGACCAGGCCCTACCGCATTCACCGGCGGCTCGCGTCGGCCTATCGCAAGGGCCGCGTCTTCCTCGCCGGCGATGCCGCGCATCTCAACAGCCCCTCCGGCGGCATGGGCATGAACGGCGGCATCCACGACGCCTTCAATCTCGCCGACAAGCTCATCGCCGTGCTGCAGGGTGGCGCCGATGACCGCATTCTTGACCGCTACGAGCGGCAACGGCGGCCGATCGCCGAAGAGGAGATTATCCGGCAATCCCATCGCAACCGCACCCGCATGCAGGAACGCGATCCGCAGCGGCGGCGGGAGATGCTCGCGGACCTCCAGCGCACGATCGCCGATCCGGCAAAGCTCAAGGCTTATCTCCTGAAATCATCCATGATCGAGGGGCTGCGGCGCGCTGCGGCCACGGACTGAATATGCAACGACGGTGCCGGCGATGGAGTCGAGAATGATCCTGTTGATCGAGCGGACGCTGCGCGGTCTGGCGGTCGTGCTGTGTCCAGCCTTGTTGGTCGTTGCGCCCGCGCGTGCGGACGAGTATCCGTCGCGCACCATCACGCTGATCGTGCCTTTCCCGCCCGGCGGCAGCTCCGACATCGTGATGCGGCTGCTGGCGCAGAAGGTCGCTGAAAGTCTCAAGCAGACGATCGTCATCGACAACCGGCCGGGCGGGGCGGGCAATGTCGCCGCAATCGCCATCAAGAATGCGCCGCCCGACGGCTATCTCCTGATGATGGGCCACACCGGCACCCACGCCATCAATTCTTCACTCTATGTAGACCTCAGATTCGATCCGGTGAAGGACTTTCAGCCGATCACGGCCCTGATCTCGTTCAACAACATCCTGGTGGTCCCGGAGGCGAGCCCGGCGAGGTCCGCGGCCGAGCTGGTCGCGCTCGCCAAGACGAAACCGGATGGGCTGAGCTACGGCTCGCAAGGGGTCGGAACCGGCGGACATCTGCTCGGCGAATTGTTCGCGAAGACGAGCGGCGCCAAGCTGGTGCATGTGCCTTATCGCGGGATCGCGCCGGCGGTGACCGACACGGTCGCGGGGCGGATGGACATGCTGTTCGCGTCCTACGTATCGACCGGCGGCCACATCGAAAGCGGCAAGCTGCGCATGCTGGCGATCGGGGGGACGCAGCGCCATCCGCGCATCCCGGACGTTCCGACCATGCCGGAAGCCGGATTTCCCGAGGTCCAGATGGAGCAATGGTTCGGGCTGTTCGCGCCCGCCGGCACGCCGGCCGCCATCGTCCGCAAGCTCAACGAGGAATTCGTCAAGGCGCTGGAAAGCGACGACGTGAAGAGCAAGCTGCTGCCGCAGGTGGTATCCGTCATTCCAGGCAAGCCCGAGGATCTCGGCGCCATCGTTGCCCGCGACGTCGTCCGGCTCGGCAAGGTCGTCAAGGAGTCCGGGGCACAGGCGCAATAGCAAGAGATTTTCGGCATGTCGCTCGAATATGCGCGGCGCGGCCTGGTCGGGATGCTCACCCCGCAGGCCAACACCACGGTGGAGCCCGAGTTCAACCTGTTGTGGCCGCCCGGCGTGGCGATGATCAATGCCCGTCTGATGAGCGACAAGGACACGATTTCGGCGCGACTGGTCGACTACTTCGCGAATTACGGCGCCTCGCTGCGGCAGTTCGCCAATGCGCCGGTGGGCGTGGTCGGCGCCGCCTGCACAGGCGCCTCCTATCTCGCCGGGCGGGAGCGCGAGGCGAGCGTGGTCAGGGACCTGACGATGCAGAACGGCTATCCGTTCATCACCGCGGCGCTGGCGGTGGTCGACGCCTTGGCAGTGCTGCAGGCGCGCCGCATCGGCCTGGTGTCACCCTATCCGGACGATCTGAACCGGGCGAGCGTTGCGTATTGGCAAAGCCACGATCTCGAGGTGATCGAGGTCGCCAGCGTCTTCAATGCCGAAAGCGCCTTCCACCCCATCTACAGCCTGGCTGGATCGAGCGCGAGCGCGGCGCTGCGTTCGCTCGAGGGGAAGCCGATTGACGCCATCGTCATGCTCGGCACCGGCATGCCGACGCTCGCGCCGATCGCGAGCGCCATCGGATGGGCCGGGCCGCCGGTGATGTCCTGCAATCTGTGCCTGGCGTGGCGCGCCGTCGAGGCGCTGGATCGTCAGCCGCCGCGGGCCTCCACGCTGCAAGCCTGGTTGCGCGGGGAGGGCTGGGTGGACCGACTCAGGGTGTGGATGACTTAATTGGCATAGCTTGCGGCGAATCAACTACCGAGGCCGCGACGCGCGCTCCGTCACACGTCGGCGGTCCGACCGGTCGGTCGGTCGATCTCGCTGCGGCGGAGCAAGTAGTCCAGTCCGCCGACACGATACCAGCGATATCCGTAGGCCTCTATGACGAGACGGTGTTTGCCGTCTTTTCCGGAGCGGCTGTGCTCCTCGCTCAACAGATTGATCAACAACGCGCCTTGTCTCTCGCCATCCAGCCCTACTGCGAAGGTGATTTCGTGCGGCTTGGCGTCGAGGTTGTGGACGAACAACACCGAGTTGTTGCGCCAGTCATATCGCATCAAGAGGACCGCGGGCTCAGAAGTCCGGATAACGGTGAAGTCACCCCAACCCACCTCCGGGACCTCCTTTCGCATGCGGATGATTCGTTCGGTCCAGTTCAGCAGCGAATCCGGATGCCGCCGTTGAATGGCCGCGTTGATATGCTCGAAGCCATAAGGTCCGCCGGAAATGACTGGCATGTGCGGCTTATCGCTCTTCGTGAAGCCGGCGTGTGGCTCGTTCGACCACTGCATCGGCGTGCGCGCGCAATGACGCTCGGGGAGCTTCAAGTTGTCGCCCATGCCGAGCTCGTCGCCATAGCGAATGACAGGCGTGCCGGGCAGTGTGAACATCAGGCTGTAGGAGAGTTCCAGCCGCCGCCGATCGCCGTTCAGCATCGGCGCGAGACGTCTGCGGATGCCGCGTTCATAAAGTTGCATGTCTGGGTCGGCTCCGAACTCCGCAAACACTTTCTGGCGTTGCTTCTCGGTCAGTCTGCCAAGATCAAGCTCATCGTGATTGCGCAGAAACAGTCCCCATTGCGCCGTTGCCGGGCGAGGCTTGGTGGCCTTCATCGCCTTTATCAGCGGGCGCGAGTCGGCTGACGCGAGTGCGTAGAACAGGTTCTGATTGACCTGAAAATTGAACATCATGTGCATGCGATCACCGTCCCGCCCGAAGTATTCCAGATCTGTCTCCGGCAGGACGTTTGCTTCCGCCAGAACGATACAGTCGCCCTGGCGCCATTGCAGGAACTCACGGAAGGCGCGGAGCATATCGAATTGCTCCTTCGGTTTGGCGACCTTCGGCCCCTTGGTGGCGATGATGAACGGCACCGCATCCATGCGGAAGCCGCAAACGCCCAACTGGATCCAGAACCCCATGATTTTGAGGATTTCGGCCTGAACCTCGGGATTCGAAGTATTGAGATCGGGCTGAAAATCATAAAAGCGGTGGAAGTACCAAGCCTTTGCTTCTTCATCGAAGGTCCAGGTCGACTTCTGCACGCCTGGGAAAACCATTCCCTGATCGGCGCGCGCCGGTTTCTTCTTCGACCAGACGTACCAGTCTCGGTACTTCGAATGGGGATCCTTGCGCGCTTGCTTGAACCAGCCGTGCTCATTCGATGTGTGATTGACGACCAGATCGATAAGCACGCGGATGCCGCGCTGCTTCGCGCCGTGCGTGAACTCGACAAAATCGCCCAGGGTACCGTAGCGTGGATCGACGCCGTAATAATCCGACACGTCGTAACCATCGTCGCGATGGGGCGAAACCTGAAACGGCATCAGCCAGATCGCGGTGACACCGAGCCCGTGCAGGTAGTCCAAACGGCGCACCAGCCCCTTGAAGTCCCCAACGCCGTCCGCATTGGAGTCCATATAGGTGCCGACCGAAAGGCAATAGATCACCGCGTTCTTGTACCAAAGATCATTGATCATCGGATCGACCCTGCATACCGGACGGATACCGCCATAGCGTTAAACGCGTTCGGGTCGAATTCGCTCCAAGATGAAGGGTAGATTCGGCGCCGGATGCCTATCGAGGCATTGGTCACGGCCTGCGATTTGAAGTTGAAGGACTCCGCGGCGCGATGCCCCGGCATCAGTGGCCGGACATTTCGATCACGACTCCCTCGTGCGGCCGCAAATCAAGACGACCGCGCAGCACCTCGCCCACGCGGTCAAGAAACGAGGACAACAGCAGGGTTCCCTGGGCCAAGTTGCCCGGAAGAATCGATGCTGCAGGCTTGCCACCCAGGTTGAGTGCAACGAACAGCTGCGTGTCGCCGATCGCTCGCACGAACAGCAAGAGGTCTCCTTCGGCCAGCAGCGGCCGATAGGTGCCGTGCACGAGCGCCGGCTGCGCTCGGCGCAATGCGATCAAGCGGCGATGCAGCTGATAGATGGAGGAGTCATCATCGCGCTGGCTCGAGACGTTGACGGCACGAAAAGAATTCGCGACCGGCAGCCACGGCTCGGCCGAAGAGAAGCCTGCGTGCATCGTGCCGTCCCATTGCATCGGAGTCCGGCAGCCATCGCGTCCCAGGCCCAATCCGGGGACGTTCCTTTCAAATGGATCTCGCACCTGTTCCGGCCGCAGGACCGCCTGCTCCATGCCGATCTCATCGCCGTAATAGATCGTCGGGGTGCCACGCAGTGTCAGCAACAACATGGCGGCGACACGCGCCTGCTCGGGCCCGACGCGGGTGGCGATGCGCGGCTGATCGTGATTGCCGAGCACCCAATTGGGCCACCCGCCCGACGGCAGTGCTGATTCATATTCATCGATGAGGCGCGCAATCGTGCGGGCGTGCCAGGGCGCACTGATCAGACTGAAATTGAACGGCAGGTGCACGCCGCCGAGGTCGCGGCCGTAATAGGTGACCAGCCGCTCCACGGGCAGGTAGATTTCGCCGATAAGGACTCGATCCGAGAACTCATCGATCACGCCTCTCATCTCCCTGACGACCTCTTGCACCTCCGGCCTGTCCTGCGTGTAGAGCGGGACCACGCAGTGATGCGGCGGCTTGCCTTCGGAGAAATCAGGATTGGGCGGATTGTCGCGAAACTGATCGTCCTTGATCAGATGCCATATCACATCGACGCGGAATCCATCCACGCCGCGCCGCAGCCAGAACCGCATGACGTCGTAGACTGCGGCCCGGACCTCGGGGTTCCGCCAGTTGAGATCCGGCTGCGAGGCCAGGAACGCGTGATAGTAATACTGGCTCGTGCCGGCATCGTATTCCCACGCGCCGCCACCGAATTCGGACCGCCAATTGTTCGGCGGACCGCCGCCTTGTGCCGGCTCGTGCCAGATGTACCAATCCCGCTTCGGATTCTCGCGCGATGCGCGGCTTTCCCTGAACCAGGCATGCTGGTCCGACGTGTGATTGGGCACGAGATCGAGAATGATCTTGAGGTCGCGGGAATGTGCGGCCGCCAGCAGTGCGTCAAAGTCGGCCAGCGAGCCGAAGATCGGGTCGACAGCAGTGTAGTCGGCAATATCGTAGCCGAAGTCTCGCATCGGCGAGATAAATATCGGGGACAGCCAAACTGCGTTGACGCCAAGCTCGACCAGATGATCAAGTCGGTGGGTGATTCCCGTCAGATCACCGATCCCGTCTCCGTCGCAGTCCTTGAATGAGCGCGGATAGATTTCGTAGATGACGCCTGTCTGCCACCAATGGCCGGATTCCATTTATCTGCAGGCCCGCATCTTCAGCAGTCGCCTATTGTAGCTGCGCCATGACGCTGCGCAGATACATCATCTGGCCGTCGTCGCCGGCACCCTGCGCGAATTCACGAATTCACCAGTGACGATAACCTCGGTCGTATGGTCCAAAGCCGCGCGCAACATACGGGGCGTAGGGCCGGGCTCCGTAGGCAGGACCGCCGTAAACCGGCCGATAGTGCGGTCGCCGGTAGTAAGGTTCCGGCAAGGCCACAATCGGCGGCGGACCATAGCCGTAATAGCCAACGGGCGGCGGCGGCGGATAGCCATAATAAACGGCCGGCGGCTGCTGGTATATGTAAGGCTCCTCCACATACCCACGATCGTATTCGGCTGGAGGTGGTTGCAGCTGCCCTTGCGGCGGTCCCGGAACGTCGGCGCCGGCTGCTGAACCAATGCATACGCCGCTCAAGGCGATTGCGCCTACGGCGGCAGCCATTGCCCATGATGTGAAGTTTCGCATGTGTCGTGCTCCGTTGCGAACGAACCGATCAGCGATGCAACGAGAGTCCATCGAACCGTCGAGGCGGAATTAGAGCGCCCGAAAGGCATATCTGTGTGATCTTGAGTAACAAACGTTCAGAAATTGTCGCGGGCTAGCCCAGCTTCTGATCGGTAGCTTCGGTCGGTCCCGCCGGCGGCGTGCGCCGCGCCAGTTCGGCCCCCGCATCGATCGGCATCTGTACGAAAAAGAAGAACGCGCAGCCCGAGATCACGGCGATGGCGATGAACGCCGGCTGAAAATCGGCGGCCGTGATGTCGGTACGCCCGCGCGCCAGCAGCGTCAGATCCACCGCGAGCGCGCCGATGGCGACGCCGACCGAAATCGAAACCTGCTGGGCAACTGCGACCAGGGAGGTGGCGCGGCTCATGCGGCGGTTGTCGACGTCGGCATAGGCAATGGTGTTGAGGCTGGTGAACTCGAGCGAGCGGAAGAAACCGCCGACCACCAGAACGCCGATGATCCAGGCAAAGGGAACGCCGGGCGTAAAGGTGGCACAGGCCGCAACCAGCGCCGCGCTGATCAAGACATTCACAATCAGGACCTGGCGGAAGCCGTAGCGCCGGAGAATGATCGGAATGACCGTCTTCATGCCCATGGCGCCGACCACGTTCGAGAGCGTGATCAGGCCGGACTGGAACGGCGTGAGGCCGAAGCCGAGCTGCAGCAGCAGCGGCAGCAGGAATGGCATGGCACCGATGCCGGAGCGATAGACGAAGCCGCCGACGATCGCGGCGCGCATGGTCGGGATCCTGAGCAACGAGAGATCGAGCACGGGCGCCGGCGTGCGTCGCGCGTGGCGCACATAGGCATAGGCGGCCAGCGCCCCGATCAGGATGAGCGCGACCACTACGCCGGTCGGCAGAAGATTGAGCCCGAGCAGGGAGCCGCCGAAGGCGAGCCCGCCGATGCCGAGGCCGGCGAGCATCGCGCCGAGCAGGTCGAACGGATCGGGCGCCTCCGCCTTCACGTCCTCGATGAAGATCGTCGCCAGCACGATGCCGGTGAGGCCGATCGGGATGTTGATCAGGAAGATCCAGTGCCAGGAAATGTAGGTGGTGATGAAACCGCCGAGCGCCGGGCCGATGAGCGGGCCGACCAGCGCCGGCAGCGTGACCCAGACCATCGCATTGATCAGCTCGCGGCGGTCCACGCTGCGCACCAGGATCAGGCGCGCCACCGGGGTCATCATCGCGCCCCCGACGCCTTGGATGATGCGCGCGGCGACAAACTGGGTGAGCGTGCCCGACAGCGCGCAGCCGATCGATCCCAGCATGAAGACGGCGATTGCGGCGCGAAACACCGTGAGCGCGCCAAAGCGGTCGGCGGTCCAGCCGCTGACCGGGATGAAGACGGCGAGCGAGAGCAGATACGAGGTGACCGCGAGCTTGAGCGTGAGCGGGCTGGTGCCGATATCGGCCGCGATCGCCGGCAGCGAGGTGGCGATGACGGTCGAGTCCATGTTCTCCATGAACAGGGCGACCGCCACGATCAGCGGTACGATGCGTTTGACCGGCATGGATTGCAGTTGTTGGACCTTCGGACGGGACCTTGCGGCGGGACGTTAGAGCCTTTTCCGGTGGAGTGGAATTCGACCGCCCGTACCTGGGCCGTCAACCCGTCGACACGGAATGCCTGTATCCCGCTTCGGGGACCGTGGCCGGAGGTTGGCAGGGGCTGGCAGCCTGCGGGCCGTTCCCCGCAAGAATCCGCATCTTTCGGTGAATTGCCGCCAAATCGCTAGGATTCGCGCGCGAGCCATGCTATCGACCGGCGCCAACCCAAAACGGGCCGTCAAATCGCGCGCGGGACCGCTGTTCCGCCGCCGAATAGGAACTATCTAAGGGTTCCGACGGCTCGCCGATAAGGCCCGCGGCCGGGCGACTGGAGTTGGCGATGGACCCGAAAACCAACGGAAGCCTGCGCGAGGCGCTCACTTTCGACGACGTCCTGCTCAAGCCCGGCCTGTCCGAGCTGATGCCCTCCGACGCCGATATCCGTAGCCACATCACGCGCGAAATCCCGCTCAATATTCCGATCATCGCCTCGGCCATGGACACCGTGACCGAGGCCAAGATGGCCATCGCCATGGCCCAGGCCGGCGGGCTCGGCGTCGTCCACCGCAACCTCGAGCCCGAGGAGCAGGCGGCGCAGGTCCGCCAGGTGAAGAAGTTCGAATCGGGCATGGTGGTCAACCCGGTGACGATCCATCCGCAGGCGACGCTCGCCGATGCGCACGACCTGATGAAGGCGCACGGCATTTCCGGCATCCCGGTGGTCGAGGGCGGCGGCAACGGCCGTGCCGGCAAGCTGGTCGGCATCCTCACCAACCGCGACGTGCGCTTCGCCACCGACCCGCGCCAGAAGGTGGCGGAGCTGATGACCAAGGAGCGGCTCATCACCGTGCGCGAAGGCGTCGGCCAGGACGAGGCCAAGCGGCTCCTGCATCAGCACCGCATCGAGAAGCTCCTGGTGGTGGACGATCAGTATCGCTGCGTCGGGCTGATCACGGTGAAGGACATCGAGAAGGCGGTCGCCAATCCGAACGCCTGCAAGGACGAGCAGGGGCGGCTGCGCGTCGCCGCCGCCACCACCGTCGGCGACAAGGGCTTCGGCCGCACCGAGCGGCTGATCGAGGCCGGCGTCGATCTGGTCGTGGTCGACACCGCCCACGGCCATTCGCGCTCGGTTCTGGAAGCCGTCAGCCGCATCAAGCGGCTCTCCAACGCCGTGCAGGTGGTGGCCGGCAATATCGCGACCTCCGAGGGCGCCAAGGCGCTGATCGACGCAGGCGCGGACTCGATCAAGGTCGGCATCGGGCCGGGCTCGATCTGCACCACGCGTATCGTCGCCGGCGTGGGCGTACCGCAGCTCACCGCCATCATGGACGCGGTCGAGGTCGCGCAAAAGACCGGCACCCCGGTGATTGCCGACGGCGGCATCAAGTATTCCGGCGATCTCGCCAAGGCGCTCGCCGCCGGCGCCGACTGCGCCATGGTGGGATCGCTGCTTGCCGGCACCGACGAGACGCCGGGCGAGGTGTTCCTCTATCAGGGGCGCACCTACAAGACCTATCGCGGCATGGGCTCGGTCGCCGCGATGGCGCGCGGCTCGGCCGACCGCTATTTCCAGCAGGACATCAAGGACACGCTCAAGCTGGTGCCGGAAGGCGTCGAGGGGCAGGTGCCGTACAAGGGCACGGCGGCGACGGTTCTGCACCAGCTCGCCGGCGGCCTGCGCGCGGCCATGGGCTATGTCGGCGCCAGGACTTTGCAGGAGCTGCACGAGAAGGCCGAGTTCGTCCGCATCTCCGGCGCCGGCATGCGCGAGAGCCACGTGCACGACGTGACGATCACGCGCGAGAGCCCGAATTATCCCAGCCGGGTATGAACGTGGCGCAATGTCGTTGAAAATGGTGCCGCTGGACGCGGGGCACGAGTTCGCGCCCGGCCGGCTGGACGCGATCGTCGGCTGGCTCGAGACGGCGGCGCGCGATGTCGTGCCGCCCCTGCGAGCCGACCGCATCGACGTGCTGATCGTGCCCGGCAAACGCCTGATCCCCGACTGGGATTGCAACGGCTTCGCCGATGGACCGTGGCGGATCACGATCACGGTCGATCCCACCTGTGACGGCCACGAGAAGCGCCCGCTCGATGCCCAGCTGCGCGCCATGCTCGCCCACGAGCTGCATCACGCGATGCGGTCACGCGGCGCGGGCTATGGATCGACGCTCGGGGAGGCCTTGGTCACGGAAGGGCTGGCGCAATGCTACGAGGAGGAGGTCGGTTGCCCCACGCCCAATTACGCGGTCGCCGTTCGCGGACCTGCTTTGGCGAAGCTCGCGCAGTTGGCGAAGGACGAGCTCTGGTCCGAGGATTATGACCATTCCAAATGGTTCTTCGGCAGCAAGACAGACACAACGTTTCCGTGGTCGGGTGGCTACGGCCTCGGCTACGTGGTGATGCGCCGCTGGCTGGAACAAGCAGGCCTGACCGCCTCGTCGGCGGTTGGCGTCGCGGCGCGCGATGTCCTGCCGATGACGTTCGATGCCATTTCCATGGACGACGTTCTCCCGGCGCACGCAGCCCCGGACAACGCCCTCTGAATATCGCCGCGCGAGGACCAGGCTGCCGCGCCTGAACCATCGGCCCGTCGTGTGAGTTGAATGTCCGGTGCTCTGGAAAGCAGGCATGCGGATTTTTCTCACCGGTCCGACCGGCGTGATCGGGCGACGCGTGCTGCCGTTGCTGTCGGTGGCTGGCCACCGGGTGACGGCGGTTGCGCATCGGGCGCAATCGCGTGCCGAGATCGAGCGCGCCGGGGCGGCTGCGGTTGATGTCGATCTGTTCGCCCCGGATGCCGTCCGCGGCGCGGTTGCCGGGCATGACGCCGTGATCAACCTCGCCACCCATCTTCCGTCCGGCTTCCGGATGTTCCTTCCCGGCGCGTGGGCCGAGAACGATCGCATCCGCCGGGTCGCTTCGGCCAATCTGGTCGATGCCGCGATCGCCGGCGGCGCGACACGGTTCATCCAGGAATCCTTCGCGCCGGTCTATCCGGACTGCAGCGAGGCATGGATCGACGAGCATACGCCGATCGCGCCGGTGCGTTACAATCGAACCGTCGCCGATGCCGAACGTGCAGTCGAGCAATTCTCCAACTCGGGACGCTCCGGCATCGTGCTTCGGTTCGGAACTTTCTACGGTCCCGATTCCTGGTTCACCCGCGATCTCATCGGCTATGTCCGGCGGGGCTGGGCGCCGATCCCGGGTACGGCCGACAGCTACATCTCCTCGGCGTCCCACGATGATGCCGCGACCGCGGTCGTCGCGGCGCTCGATACGCGCGCCGGCATCTACAATGTGGTCGACGACGAGCCGATGCGACACCGCGAATTCGTCGGGTCGCTCGCCGGCGTGCTCGGCGTTCCGCCGCCGCGGCTGCCGCCCTCCTGGATGAAATATCTCTTCGGCTCGCTCGGCGAGATGATGGCGCGCAGTTTGCGGATATCGAACCGCAAGTTGCGGGAAGAATGCGGCTGGGCACCGAAATATCCGAGCATGCGCGAGGGCTGGCGCGCCGTGGTCCCGGCGATCCGTGGCGGAGACGACGGCGATTAAAGCCCGTTCAACCGAGCCAAATTTCTGCTATTGCCACGGCGCGCCGTAACTCGATCCTGGCGCGAAGGTGAACACGTCTGGCTTATGGGTTTCATGGCCGCCGCAAGAAAATCGCCCGATCCATTCGCGCAGGTGCGCTCGGCGACGCTGGCGCATCGCGCCAAGCATGGCTGCGGCGCCTGGCCGTATGACAACGGCGCGCTGCTCGGCACCTTGGCAGCCGCCGCCAATGCCGAGCGCATCCTCGAGCTCGGCACCGCGCTTGGCTACACCGCGCTGAGCTTCGCGCACGGCGCCCCCAACGCGCGCGTCGATACCGTGGAGCGCGACCCCGATCACGTACGGCTGGCACGGGCCAACGTCGCGGCGGCCGGCATGGGCGACCGCGTGACCGTGCACGAGGGCGACTTCGGCGACGTGCTTCCGACGCTCGAGCCCGGTTACGATCTGGCCTTTTTCGATGGTCATACGCCAGTGCCGAGGCTGCACGCGGAGCTCCACCGCTTGCTGCGGCCGCGCGGCGTGCTGGTCACCGCCAACCTCAACCACGGCGGGACCGCCAACGCGGTTTGCGAGGCGCTCCTCGACCAGGGCACCTGGCTCACCGCCTTCCTCGACGAGGACCGCGAGACGGCGATCAGCATCAAGCTGTGAAAGGTCTTCGCATCGAGCGAACTAGGCGGCGGGATAGATGAGCGTTCCAACCGGTCCGGGCTTGGCTCGCTCTGTCATGCGTGCCGGCTCGACGTGATTGGGCCCGAGAATGTGGAATACCGTCTCGCCGGCGGCAATCAGATAGTCGGCGATGATCCGCCGATGACATCGCCACCACAGCACCTCCGCGCACATGATCGCGCATTGCGTGCCGTGTCCCAATTCGCGCAGTCTGGTCAGCCCGGAAAGGAAATCCTTGCTCATCGCGTAATCTGCGTAGTTGTGAAAGCTCCGGTTCTGCCAGAACGCATTCGCTTCCGGTGGCACCTCCCGCTTGCGTCCGCGCAAGCCCCCGAGCGTCGCAATATGCTCGTAGCCGATCCCGGATTCGGACAAGGCTTCGGCGAGTGCTTCCGAGTTGTACTGTGGGTTGGTGCGTGACCGCGGGATTGTTCGAACGTCGACAACGAGTCGGACCTCGGCTTCGGTCAGCAAGTCCACGAACTCGCCGATGGGGCGCGTCGAGTGTCCGATGGTGAAGAACGGAAGCGCCATGCTCGATCATGCCCGTTCGGCGCCGCTGCTTTATGATGCTGCTGAGGTATGATTGGCCGCTGAGAAGTTCAAGCTTCCCGGACTTTCCATGGCTTTAGCTTGCAACGAGATTGGTCTCGTGAGATTCAGGTGACGTAAACCGCGCGTGTTGGAAAGGAATCATGTCGATTCAAGCCATTCTGCTGCCGCTGTTTGTTCAGGTGGCGCTCACGTTCTTCCTGCTGTTCTGGACCGGCCGTGCTCGTGTCGCCGCGGTGCGGCGCGGCGACGTGCATCCGCGCGACATCGCGCTGCGCGAGCAGAATTGGCCGAAGCAGGAAACGCAGATCGCCAACGCCTATCACAACCAGCTCGAATTGCCGGTTCTGTTCTACGTCCTCACCATCCTGGCGATCATCACCCGGCATGCCGATCTTCTATTCGTGCTGCTGGCCTGGCTGTTCGTCGTGTTGCGCCTCGTGCACGCCTATATCCACCTGACCAGCAATCGGCTCGGGCGGCGCTTCGCGGTCTTTGCCGCCGGCTTTCTGGTGCTGCTGGTCATGTGGGTGATCTTCGCCGTGCAGCTCTTGCTCGGAGTTTAGATGACGCCCGCCGCCCGCCTGTCCGCCGCCATCGAGGTCATCGCCGATATCGACGCACGGCGGCGGCCGGCGCCGGACGCGCTCAAGGACTGGGGCCTCTCGCACCGCTTCGCCGGCTCGGGCGACCGTGCGGCGATCGCCGGCCTCGTCTACGACGCGCTGCGCCGTCGTGCGTCGAGCACCCACATCATGGGCGAGGGGAGCGCGCGCGCCAGCGTTCTCGGCATGCTGCGGCTGGAGCGCAAGCTCGACCCCGCCGCGATCTCGGCGCTGGCCGATGGCGCGCGCTTTGCTCCTGCTCCGCTCAACGAGCAGGAGCGGACGCGGCTCGCGGCTGCCGATCTGGCCGGCGCGGCGCCTTGGGTGGCCGGCGACTATCCGGAATGGCTCGATCCCTATCTTGCCCGCGTGTTCGGCGAGGAGCGCGCCGCGGAGGGCGCGGCGCTGGCGAGCCGCGCGCCGCTCGACCTGCGCGTCAACACGCTCGCGAGCGACCGCGACGCGGCCGCCGCCGCGCTCGCCGATCTCGGGGCCGCGCCCACACGCTGGTCGCCGGTCGGCCTGCGCATCGTGCTGGCCGCGGACGCCAGAAGCCCGGCGATCCATGCCGAGCCGGCCTTCATCAAGGGCATGATCGAGGTGCAGGACGAGGGCTCGCAGGTCGCAGCGCTGATCGCCGGCGCCAAGCCCGGCGAGCACGTGGTCGATCTCTGCGCCGGTGCCGGCGGCAAGACGCTGGCGCTCGCCGCCGCCATGCAGAATCGAGGTCAGCTCTATGCGACCGACACCGACAAACGCCGGCTCGCACCGATTCATGACCGGCTTGCGCGCTCCGGCGCGCGCAATGTGCAGGTTCGCACGCCGAAATCCGTGGGCAACGAGCTCGCCGATCTCGAAGGCCGCGCCGATCTCGTGCTAATCGACGCGCCCTGCACCGGCATCGGCACCTGGCGGCGCAATCCCGACGCCAAGTGGCGCGTACGTCCGGGCGCGCTCGAGGTGCGATGCAAGGAGCAAGCCGAGGTGCTCGACCGCGCCGCGCGGCTGGTGAAGCCCGGCGGCCGCATCGCCTATGTGACCTGCTCGCTGCTCTCGGAGGAGAACGGCGACCAGGTCCGCGCATTCCTGGCGCGACATGCAGATTTCGCGATCGTGCCCCCGGCCGAGGCGGCGAACGCGCTCGGCGAGCGTGCCTATCTCTTCCGCCGCGCGGCGCTGATGTCGGAGGAGGGCCTGTTGATGACGCCGCGCCGCACTGACACCGATGGATTCTACGTGTCGGTGCTCAGCGCGCGGCCGCGCTGATCTGCCTGGCGCGCGCGCACTCGAAGGTCGCGTCCCACAGCGCCTTGCCGTTGCCGAGATATTTGACGCCCAGGAACTTCAGCCGCTGGTGCTCCTGCTTGATGATCAGCTCGTCGCCCCGGGCCAATTCGCTCTTGGCGCGCATCAGCGTCAGCGCCTCGCAGCTCGCCTGCACCTCGTCCGCCATGCGCAGCACGAGGTGCGCGCATTCGTGGTAGAAGGTGAAGCGGGTCATGATGGGCGGCAGCTGCGACAGCGCCAGCATGTTGAGAATGATCTGCGGCTGCCCGGCGGCGTCCCAGGTGGAATAGCCCCAGAACCGCAGGCTGCTGTCGTTGCGGCCCCTGACCAGAACCAGGTCGCCGCCCTCGCGCGGGCGCGCATAGCAGTCGCGCGGCTGCTGATCGATGGGATCGATATAAGTGTGAATGGCCTGCGGCCGCGCCGGTCGCGGTGCTACCGCCAACACGACAAGCGTGAGACATAGAATCCAGAGCTTCGGCCCAGCCATCGCGGCTCCCCGACCCCGAAGGTAACCGCATAGGCCGCAATTGCATCAACACTGAGGCCGCGAACGGACGCCAAGCGTTATCCGGCCTTGCGCTTCTTCTTGTTCTTCTGGGCCGGCTGCGGCGTCTGCTGCTTGAGCGGTAGCGGCACCGGGTAGCCGCCGAATTCCTGCTCCGCGACGAAGCATTGATAGTAGTTCGCGCTCGGCACCGCCTTGCTGGTCGCGCAATAGTGGAACGGATAGAGCTGGTCCTCGCTCCGATAGGTGGCGTAGGGCCCGATCAGATAGCGGCCGGAGCCGTCGAATGAGGCGCCGACGCGGTCGATCTTGCCTTCGAGCGACGGCTCCACTGCAAGGATCGCGTCGCGCAGCTCCGTGCCTTCGACGAAGTTGTCGGGCAACTGGTCGAACGGACCGTCGAATGGACTGTTCGTGCGGGAATTGGCCTCGAACACGCCGATCAAGATTTTCCGGTTCATGCGCAGATCGAGATAGTAGGCGAAGCCGGTGCGCACCCCGATCAGGATGCGGTTGGTGTGCACCGAGGGACGAAACTGATCGGCCACCTTCACCGTCTCGTCCAGCACGTAATGAAAAAGCTTGAGCTTCGGATTGAAGATGAGAAAGAAGCGGATGCCGGATTCATCGAAGATGGGGCCTAGGAATTTCTCGTCCGGTCCGATCGCATGCGGCGGCGGCACGACCTTCGAGAGATCGTTGAGCTCGAAGGTGACCTGCTTTTCCCCGAAGGTCACGCGGTAGACCAGGTAGCCCATCTTCTCGACCAGCACGCCGTCCGACGCATCGAACACCTTGTAGATGATCGGCGCGTCCTCCTTCCATTCCTGCAGGTCCTCGAAATAGGCGAAGTGCAGCTTGCCCTTGTCGCGATCCATCATGTCGAGACGGATGTTGCCGGCGTATTTCACGCCCTGGTTATAGAAGTTGAAGTAGTAGTAGTTCTCTGTCGGATAGACCTTCACCCGCTCCGGCAGGCTCTCCAGCACGTAGGACAGCATCGCTTTCTGGTCGTTGAGCGGCAACGCCGTGTCGTTGAGAACCTCCTCGAGGTATTTCTCGTGGGGGAAGAGCTTGGGCCGCTCGCCAGCCGCTGCTCCCGCGACGCCGAGCGCAAACGAAAGCCCTATTGCCGCAGCGCAGCCAAATCGGCGCGTCGATACGCGAACCATTCCGAACAACAACCTCCGGCTCCGAGCCGCCCACGCGGACGCAGCGGCTTCGACGAGTTTGCGCGTTCCCTACCTGATCTGAGGGGTTCCCGGATTTCTGGGAACGGTTTTCACCGACCCCGCCGGCTGATGCACCTTCACTGAGCCTGCCGGCCGATGAACCTTGATAGACCCCGGCGGCGAATGCACCTTCACCGAGCCCGGGGGCCGATGCACGTTCGATCCCGGCGGCGAGTGCACTTTCACCGAGCCGACCGGCCGATGCACGTTCGATCCGGGTGGCGAGTGTGCCTTCACCGATCCGATCGGTTGATGCACGGTCGATCCCGGAGGGGTGTGCTGCTTCACCGATCCGATCGGTTGATGCACGACGGCCGATCCGGGCGGGGTGTGCTGCTTCACCGAACCGATCGGCTGATGCACGACCGAGCCCGGAGGCCGGTGCTGCGGCGTCGACCCGATCGGTTGATGCACGACGACCGAGCCCGGAGGCGTGTGCTGCTTCACTGAGCCGAGCGGCTGATGCACCACCACCGAGCCGGCCGGGAAATGCGTCGACCCGGGCGGCGTGTGTTTCGCCGAGCCCGCCGGCCAATGCTTCACCGAGCCCGGCGGATCATGTTTCAGCGAGCCAGCTGGCCGGTGGTTGACCGAGCCGGGCGGCAGGTGCTGCTTGAGCGAGCCCACCGGAATGTGCTGCACCGAGCCGGCCGGGAAATGCTTCACCGAACCGATCGGCCGATGCGTGACAGAGATTTCGGACCGGTGCTTGCCCGAGCCCGGAGGCCGGTGCGTCGAGGAGCCCGGAGGATAGTGGGTGCGCGAGCCCGGCGGGTAGTGATTGCGCGAGCCGGGCGGCCAATGATTCAGCGAGCCGGGCGGCCAGTGCGTGACCGAGCCGCGCGGATAGTGGACGATCGAGCCGCGCGGCCAGTGCACCCACGAGCCCCGCGGCCAATGGCCGTAGGAGCCTTCCGGCCAATGCGAGCCCCAGCGATTGTGGCTCATGACCGGCCAATGCGAGCCATAGCGGAAGTGGCTGTATTGGGTGCGGTGCGAGAACCAGCGGCCGTGACTTGCGTCGGCCGAGTGTCCTTCCTCGTAGATCAGCACCGGCGGCGGCGCCATGACCGGGACGAAGCCGGCCGGTTGCACCTCGCAGACCTCGTAGATAGCGATGTCGCCGATCCGGGTGGCGTCGTTGCGGGCGAGCTCCTCCTGGATGACGTTGCCGTTGGCATCGACGTTGATGTCGGTGTCGATGAAATAGGATTGATCGAGACCGACGGAATCGCCGGGATAGCCGGTCGATTGTTTCATCTCGGCGTAGGCCGCCTGCGGCGCGAGCTCGGCGAAGGCCGTCTCCTTCAGTCCCTGAATGCCGTGCACCTCCGAGGAGTCGCCTTCCGACTGCTGACCTCCCTCGGGCGCCTTGCACAGACCCTTGGGCGAGCACAGCGCGTCACCGGTGATCCAGACAAACTGATCGGGCTGGCGCGGATCCACCGTCCACGACGGCGTGTAGCCGTAGCCGAAGGTGACGCCGCCGGCGCAATTCGCGAACAGGTAGGGGGCGCCCTCGGCGAGCCGGTTGTACGAGCCGACATCGTAGCGGCCGACCGGACGCCACACGCCGTCCTGATGCAGCTCGTAGCGCAGCGCGCGCGCCTCGTGCGGCGTGGCGAACGGATATTCGTTGTCGAGCCCGAGATTGCGGATGCCGCCGCGCTCGGCGAGCAGCATCACCGGGCGGTCGGTGCAGACCGGGAACGAGATGTCGCTGACCGGGCGGCTCAGCCCGGCGCGCTGCACGTCCTGCGGGCCGAAGAAGAAATCCGGCAGCGTGAACTCGCGCCGCACGCTGGCGGCGAAGCCGCCGTCGGGACCGAGCCCGACCGACCACACCGAGTTGCGCTTCTCGTCGTCGGGCAGGCCGTTCCAGCCCGACGCCTCGCCCAGGTCGGGGCTCGACGACACCGAATAGTACAGGCGGATTTCGCCGCCGGCGGCGACGCGTCCGACGCCGAGCCCCCAGACCCGCCGTCCGTTCTGCGCGATGTTCCAGCATTCGGGCGAATACTGGAACTGGCCGGACGGACAATCGGTGATCCGCGCCTGCGAGGCCGGATCGAAGGGAATCGGCGGCAGGTTGCGCTGCTGCCGGCTTTCGGCATCCATGAAGTTGCCGCGGCCCTGGACGCCGTGATCGTAGAAACCGAGATCGGCGCCGTCGCTGCTGCGGATGCGATGAATCATGCCGGTCTCGAGATCCGACACGAACAACTGCCGGTTCCAGCGGTCGTAGGCGATGTTGCCGAGCGCGGCGCCGGTGTTGGAGCGGCCGTTGAGCGTGACGTTGGCGAACGGGCGGGGCAGATATCCGCTCTGGGCGTCGAGCTTGTAGATCGTGCCGGGCCCGCCGCCCGTGCCCCACATGCCCGGCATCCACTGGGAATTGTCGGGCAGGCGGTGCAGGCCGAAGGCCGATGTCGCCGACAGATAGATGTTGGGGCCGCTCTCGTTGTCGATGGCGACGCCGAACACCTGACCGACCTGGCTCGCGGTTATGGGATTGCGCTGCGGCTCGTTGATCCAGTGCTCGCCTTGCGGCGGCCGGCCCGGCGACCGCACATCGATGATGCTGGCCGAGGTTCCCCCCGGATTGATGACGGTGATGTCGCCGGCGCTGCCGGGCGCGCTGGTGGTGCCTGAGAACCGGGTCACCACGGCTTCGCCGGGTTGCAGGGGGCCCTGCTGCGCAAGGGCCGGCGACGTCGGGAAGAGCAGGGCGACAAGCGGCAGCAGCAGGGCGGTGAGCGCTGCCGGTCGCAGGCTACCGTCGCCGCGCGCATGTGACACGCGAACCGCAAATCGAAAGCCGAGCGGACGCACGAAGGGCCTCCCCGCCGTTGCGACGCCATCCACGGTGGCAACGCTATGCCATTATTGTTCCAATGGGAAGGCTCGCCGGCCGCCGGCCGCCCGGTACACCCTGATATTGGCATTACTTTCAGGATCATCTGGCCCGCAGGTGGCGGATGATGGCACCGATGACGTTGGAATAGTCATCGGTCCATACCCATTGCCGGGGATCCGGCCTGACCGGGATCCATTGGCCGTCGCTTATCAGGGTACCGAAATCCGCGTCCTTGCGGGCCGCCGCAACCACTGCGGACTGGTATTGATGGGCCTCCGGATCAACCTCTTCGGGCGGGTTGAGACGTGTCAGCAGGCCATTCGCGTCGGCGATGCCGGCGACCACCGAGACGAGCTCCATGTAGCGGCTGGACACGTGCAGCGCGACGATACCCTCCGGCTTGAGCTTGCGCAGATAGAGCGCCATCGCTTCCCTGGTCATCAGGTGGACCGGCATCATGTCGGAGGCGAAGGCATCGAGCAGGATCACGTCGTAGCTTCCATCCGGCGCGTCGCCGAGCGTCAGCCGGGCGTCGCCGAGCACGATCGGCATGTCGGGTGCGCATGCTGACAGGAAGGTGAATCGGCTCGGATCCCGCGCGATGTCCACGACCGTCGGATCGATCTCGTAATAGGTCCAGTCATCGCCCGGCTCGGCGTAGCAGGCGAGCGTGCCGGCGCCGAGACCCACGATGGCCACGTTGATCGGCCCGCCGGTGCGCGCGCGGGCGGCCGAGATGGTCTGCACCGTGGCGGCGTTGGCGTGGAAATAGGTCAGCGGCAGCGGCCGCGTGCCGGGGCCGGCCTCGATGTCGACCAGCCGCTCGGCGCCGTGAATGGTGGTTCCGTGCTGCAGCACGCGCACGCCGTCGCCGCGGTCGACGATCTTGTGCACGCCGAAGAAGCTGCGGACCCGGTCGAGATCGACCTCATAGAAGCGCCACACCATAAATACGAGCACGATGAGCGCGGCGAAGGCGAGCGGGTTTGGCAGGAAGGACGCCGCAAACGCCAGCGCCAGCAGCACGCCGAGGCTCCAATAGAACTGCGCGTCGGTCAGCCCGACGTCGAAGCCGACCGCCGGCACCACGATGACCGCGGCTGCGACGGCAAAGAGCACGGCGATCGCGAGCGTCTGCCGCCAATCGGAGAGCTTCAGGCCCGGCCGGCACAGAATGGCGAGCACGATCAGGATGGGATATTCCGCCACCCAGGGGAACACGTAGGGCGCGATGAGCGCGGCGGCGATGCCGCCCGCCACGCCGCCGGCAGACATCCACATGTAGAAGGCGGTGAGATGCCCGGCCGCCGGCCGGCGTCGCGCGAGCTCGCCGTGGCACACCAGCGCGATCACGAAGAACGCCACCACGTGCAACAGCATGACCAGCGGCAGGTAGTCGTGGACGGTGTAGACGATGGTGGCGACGAGTGCGACCAGGAGCGCCGGCTGGATCAACACCATGGCACGATGCGGGAGGATCGGCTTCTGCGCGAACACGATGACGAAGGTCAGGAGATAGAGCGCGAGCGGGATCACCCACAGGAACGGGGAGGGCGCGATGTCGGTCGACAGATGCGCGGTCACCGCGATCAGCAGGCCCGAGGGGACCGCCGCGAGCCCCATCCAGGTCGCGGCATCGCGCCAGGTCGGCCGCGCGCCGGCCTCCTCCGTCACAGCGGCGTCGCGCGTCGCGCCACCCGAGCGCCACGACAATGCGCCGCAGGCGCCGATCAGGAAGATGAGCCCAAGGAAGCCGGTCGACCAGCCGTTGCTCTGCTGACCGAGCCGCGTGAACGGCTCGATCACGAACGGATAGCTGAGTAGTGCCAGGATGCTGCCGATATTGCTGGCGGCGTAGAGAAAGTACGGGTCCTTGGCGCGGGGGTGATCGCTGCGCGCGAACCAGGCCTGCAGCAGCGGTGCGTTGGCGGAGAGCGCGAAGAACGGCAGGCCGATCGAGACCGTGAACAGCCCGAGCAGCCAGAACGCCTCGCCCTGCGTCGGTGGCCGTCCCCAACTCGCGGCAATGGCGAGGGGCAAGGTGAGCGCCGCCGCGATCATCACCGCGACGTGGATGAGGGGCGCCAGTCGTGCCGGCGCGTAGCGGGTCAGCAGGTGGGCATAGGCGTAGCCGAGCAACAGGGCGGCCTGGAAGAACACGATGGCGACCGACCACACCGAGGGCGATCCGCCGAGCTGCGGCAGCACCATCTTGGTGAACATCGGCTGCACCGCGAACAGGAGCGCGGCGCTGAGGAAGATCGCCGCGGTGAAGACGGCGAGCAGCGGGCCGAACGCGATCGTCGGCCCGGCGGCGGTAGTTTTCGGTTGGTCCACGATCATGCCGCTAGACTAGCCTCAACGATGGCCGGAGCCAAAACGGCGTTTGGCGCTAGGCCAAGCCGGCAGGTCGGGCATCTCGATGCACGCCCTTTTTCCGCGTATCATCGCGCGGGCCTATTGGACAAGGAATTCGGACGATGATTCCGATCTCCGGCGAGCGGGTTCGAGCACTGGTTCAGCCCGGGCGAGTGCATCGCAGCATCTATTGCGATGAAGATATCTTCCAGATGGAGCTCGACCGGATCTTCGGCTCGGCATGGATCTATGTCGGGCACGAGAGCCAGATCAAAGCGCCCGGCGATTTTCTTGCGACCCGGATCGGCCGCAAGCCGCTGTTGCTGGTGCGCGACCCCGACGGGAAGATCCAGCTGCTGCACAATCAATGCGCCCATCGCGGCTCGATGGTGGTGGCGTCCGACGGCGGCCACACCTCGGAGTTTCGGTGCTGCTACCACGGCTGGACCTATCATCTCGATGGCCGGCTCAAGACTGCGCCGCTGCTGCACGGCTATCCGTCGCACTTCGATCCGAAGAACCCCGACATCGCCATGCGGCGCGTGCCGCGGGTCGCGAGCTACCGCGGCTTCGTGTTCGGAAGCCTGGCCGAGGACGGTCCGAGCCTCGAGGATTTCCTGGGCTACATGACGACGTCGTTCGACGACATGGTGGACCGCGCTCCCGACGGCGAGCTGGAAGTCGCCGGCGGCACCTTCAAGCACTCGTACAAAGCCAACTGGAAGCTCTATCTCGAGAACCTGTGCGATGCCGCCCATCCGCTGTTCGTGCATCAGTCCTCGATCGACGCGGCGCGGCAGCAGTCCGATGAGGTTTATTCCGACGGCTCGGGCGAGATCGCCATCAGGCAGATGCGCCAGAACGGCGCTCCGTACAGCTTCTGGGAAGCCAATGTCGGCATCTGGACCTATCCCAACGGCCACAGCTTCCTGGGCGACTACCACGACGACGCGAAGCTGGTGGCGGCCCTCAACGACCCGGTGTTTCGCGACTACGTCGCCGCGATGGAAGTAAAGAAGGGCAAGGAAGAAACCAAGCGAACGCTCGATACCCGGCGCTGGAACAGCAACGTGTATCCCAACCTCTCGTTCATGAGCCAGTTTCAGCAGCTGCGCGTCGTGCATCCGATCTCGGTGAACGAGACTGTCGTGCATACCTACGTATTCAGGCTGCGCGGCGCTCCGGCGCGGATGTTCCAGAACGCCATCAGCTTCGCCAATATCGTCAACGGCACCGGATCGCTCGTGCTGACCGACGATCTGGAGATCTACACCCGCATCGGGCTCGGTCTGGCGAGCGCCGGCTCGGAATGGCTCGAGATCGGGCGCGGCTATGACGGCGATCAGCCGGACGCGCACGGCGGTCGTCGCGGCAGGAATTCGACCAGCGAGGTCTATATTCGAAACATGTTCGATGCTTGGCTGGCTCTCATGACCAAGGATAGTGCGGAGCCGGCTCATGCCGGTCCGCGCCCGACGTCCGCTGAGCTGATGAGCCTGTGATGGTGTCCGACCTCTCGTCCGCCTCCGTCCGGCCGGAAGCTCGCCTGCAGCCGCTCGGCGTTGCCGAGTGCGAGCAGTTCCTGATCCATGAGGCGCGCCTGCTCGATGAAGGCCGCTTCGACGAATGGCTGGCTTTGTTCACCGCAGATGCCTGGTACTGGGTGCCATCCCAGCCCAATCAATCGAGCCCGCACGACACCGTCTCGCTGATCTACGACGATCGCAGGCTGCTCGAAACGCGGGTTCGCCGGCTTGCCAGCCCGCGCATCTATTCGCAGGAGCCGCCATCCCGCACCAGCCGGATGATCGGAAATGTGACGATCGAGGATGCGGCCCCGGACGAAGCTGCCTGCACCGTGCGCTCCAAGAGCCAGATCGTCGAATTCCGCAGGGACAGCCAGCGGATTTTCGCCGGGACCTGCTTCCACCGCCTGCGCCGCGGCGAGACCGGCATCCAGATTGCATGGAAGCGGGTCGATCTCGTGAATTGCGCCGGCGCTCACGAGGGGTTGGTCGTGCCCTTTTGACCGGCGGTGTGTCAGCCGCTTCCAGCGAACGAAAGGATAAGACGATGCGCACACGGATGATCGAGGCGCTGCGCAATGTCACGAGCAGCTTGGTTGCAGGTACGCTCCTCGCACTTGGCATCGTTGCCGCACCGGATGCGATTGCCGCGGAATCCGTCACCTACCTGTTCCCTGCGCCGCCCAGCCTGCCGGCATTCGGTCCGATTCAGCTTGCGAAGGGCAAGGGCTACTTCGCTCAGGCGGGGCTCGATGTGAATTATGCCGTCGGTCGCGGCGGGGTCGACGTGGCGAAGCAGGTCGGCGCCGGCAATGCGCCGCTCGGAGGCATCGTGTCCGATGGGCCGATCATGGTCCGGCAGAACGGCGTGCCGATCAAGATCGTCGCGGTGTTCGGCGGCAAGGGCTTCATGCAGCTCGTTGCCCGGGAGGATTCCAACATCCAGACGCCGGGCGATCTGAAGGGCAAGACCATCTCGGTCATGTCGTTCCAGGACACGACCTACTATGCGCTGCTCGGGCTGCTCGCGAGCGCCGGGCTGACGCAAGCCGACGTCAACATTCAATCGGCCGGTCCGAGCGGCGTGTGGGAGCTCGTCGCTACCGGAAAGGCCGCCGCGATGGCCGGCGTCCCGGACTGGATTCCGCCGATCCAGACCGCGGGAACGAAAGTGAAGGTGATTCCGAGCGACCAGTATTTCCCCCACATGGCGCAGGCGATCGGCGTGTCCGATCAGGCGATCAAGGACAAGCCGGAGCTCGTGGGCAAGTTCGTCAAGGCGGCGCTGCGCGGCATGAAGGACATCATGGACGATCCGAACAAGGCGGCGGAGGATTTCGTCGGCCTTGTGCCGGAATGGAAAGGCAAGGAAGGCGCGATCAAGGCCACGTTCAACTATTATGCGACGCTGGTCTATCCGGGCCAGCCGCAATTGGGCGAGGTCAACGTGGAACGTCTGACCAACCTGCAGGATTTCTATCTCGCGAAAGGCATCATCCAGCGGAAATCGCCGGTCGAGGAGCTCTACACGAATCAATTCATCAAGTAATATCGCCACCAGGGTGTGTGCACGTAGGATGGGCTTCGCCAGGGTGGCTCCGCCCATCCTACGGCTCTTTCGTCTAACCGCTTCGTCATCTACCGCTTGGGGCCCGGATTGTTGGGGCCGCGGCGCATCTTGGCCTGGACGATGTCGGCATCCTCGTCGTAGACGAAGCAGGCGTAGTAGTTCGTCGCCGCCACTTTCTTGTCGGTCGCGCAGCGGTGGAAGATCATCAAATCCTCCTCGACGCGGTAGTGCCGGTAGGGACCGATCATGTAGCGGCTCGAGCTGCCGGGCGTGATGCCGAAACGGTCGATCTTGCCCTTGAGCCGTGGCTCGACCGCGATGATGGCCTCGCGCAGCGACTCGCCTTCGATGAAGTTGTCGGGCAGCTGGTCGAACGGTCCGTCGAAGTAGTTGTTGACGCGCGAATTTCCCTCGAACACGCCGATCAGGATTTTGCGGTCGAGCTTGTGGTCGCGATAGTAGGCGAAGCCGGTGCGCTTGCCGATCAGGATGCGGTCGGTGGGGACCGCGGCCACGAACTGGTCAGCGACCTCGATGGTCTCGTCGAGCACGTAGTGAAACAGCTTGAGCTTCTTGTTGAAGACCAGGAAGAAGCGGATCGCGGACTCGTCGAAGATCGGCCCGAGATAGACCTCGTCCGGCCCGAACGCGCCCGGCGGGGGCTTCACGTTGGAGAGATCGTTGAGCGCGAACTCCACGGACTTCCCGCCGTGCGAGATCTTGTAGAGCAGGGGCTCGAGCTTCTCCACGCTCACGCTGTAGCTGCTGTCGAGGATACGGTGGGTGATCGACTCGTCGTAGTAGGTCCATTCCGAAAGGTCTTCATAATAGGCGAAATGCACCTTGCCCTCGTCGCGGTCGATGACGTCGAGGCGGATGTTGCCGGCGTACCGGATGTGGTTATGGATGAAATAGAAGTAGAAGTAGTTCTCGGTCGGGAAGACCTTGACCCGGTCCGGCAGGTTGCCCAGCACGAACTTGAACACCGCCATCGGGTCCTTCACGTCGAGCGTCGTCTGCCGCGTGGCGTCTTCGGCATAGGTCTGGTTGAGATAAAGCCGCGGGTTCGTCTCGGCCTTGGCTGTGGTTGCGAACGTTGCCGCGGCGACGAGCCCGGCGAGGGCGGCGGTCCAGCTGAATTTCCTTTGGCGTTGCATGGGAGGTCTCCTCTCTCTTCTTCTTCTGTGGGTCAGGTGGTCTTCTCTGGGTGAGGTGGGGGCGGGCGGAGCCGTGGCTCCGCCCGCGTTCTTGTCACCGCCGGCCCATTCCATGGCCACTCGTGCCGTGGAAGGACTGGATGCGCGGCTGGCTGAACGAGCGCACCTGCGGGATGCGTCCGATGCTGCCGTGCGAGGTCTTGCCCGGGTTGAGCAAGCCCGGCTTCATGCCGCTCCTCTTCGGGATGTTCGAGCCCGAGCGGTTGTGGCTGGAGGCGCTGCTGTGCGAGCCGCCCTTGTTGTGGCTCGAAGAGCCGCTGTGCGAGCCGGTAGGCTGGTGGCCGTGGCTCGACCTGATGCTGTGCGACTTGTACGGAGTGTGGCTCGCCGGGAGGCTGTGTGAGCCGACCGGACGGTGCGTGCTGGAGTTGTTTCTCGCGTGGCTGCGCTCCGTGCTGTGGTCCTTGGAGCTGTTCCTGTAGTGGCTGCGCTCCGTGCTGTGGTCCTTGGAGCTGTTCCTGTAGTGGCTGCGCTCCGTGCTGTGCTCCTTGGAGCTGTCCTTGTAGTGGCTGCGGACCCGGTCGTGCGAGCCGTCCTTGTAGTGGCTGCGCTCCTTGCTGTGCGAGCCGTCCTTCCAGTGGCTGCGCTCGCGGTGGTGCGAACCGTCACGGTAGTGGCTTTGCTCGCGGTGGTGCGAGGAGTGCCGATAGTGGCTGCGCTCCCGGGTGTGTGAGCTGAACCGCCAGTGGCTCCAGAACTGGTGGTGCGAGCCCCAGCGGTTGTGGCTCCAGTAGGGATCGTGTGAGCCCCACCGATAGTGGCTGCCGAGGCGACCGTGCGAGAATAGCCGGGCGTGGCTGACGTCATCGGCATGGACGGCACCGACCGGCGGCGGCGACCACGGGATGAACGCGTAGCTCTTTGGCGGCTCGCAGATCTGGTAGATCGCCACGTCGCCGATCCTGGTGGCGTCGTTGCGGGCCAGCTCCGCCTCGATGATGCGACCGTTGCCGTCAACGTTGACGTCAGTGTCGATCATGTAGGCCTGGTTGGGGCCGCCGGCCGAGCTGCCGCCCTGGGGCGGCGTGCGCGCGAAGGCGGTTTCAGGCGCGAGCTCCTCGAAGGCGCTCTCCGACAGGCCCTGGATGCCGCTGACCTCGGAGCCGTCGCCGCCGGTCCGCGCTGCGGCCTGCTGCGGGTCCTCGGAGCCGGCCTGGGCTTGCTCGCCGCTCGGCAGGTTGCACGGATCTTCGCGGGAGCAGAGCTTGTCGCCCGACGTCCACACGAACTGGTCCGGCTTGCTCTGGTCGGCAACCCAGGTATTGGCATCGTAGCCAAGACCGAAGGCGATGCCGCCAGCGCAGTTCGCCCGCATATACGGCGCACCTTCCTTGGTGCGATCGTAGAAGCCGACGTCGTAACGGCCGACCGGCCGCCAGGTGCCCTTGGCGTCGACCTCGTAGCGCAACGCGCGCGACTCGTGCGGCGTGGCGAACGCATTCTCGGCGCCGAGGCCGAGGTTGCGGATGCCGCCGCGCTCGGCGACCAGCATCACCGGGCGCTGACCGCATTCCGAGAACGAGATGTCGCTCACCGGCTGGCTGAAGCCGGCGCGTGCGACGTCGGCGTGACGGTCGAAGAAGTCTGGCAGCATGAACTCGCGCCGAACGTCGGACGTGTCGAAGCCGCCGTTCGGATCGAGCCGCACCGACCACACCGCGTTGCGCTTGTCGTCGTCCGAGGTCTGGTTCCAGCCGGTCTGCCCGAAGGCAGGGCTCGACCAGACCGAATAGAACAACCGCGACTCGTTCGTCATGGCGTCACGGCGCACGCCGAGACCCCACACCCGGCGGCCGCTGGCGGCGAAGTTCCAGCATTGCGGGCTGTTGTCGAACTTAGCACCGCAATCGTCGATGCGGGCGCGCGAGTTGCTGTTGAACGCGATCGGCGGCAGGCTCGTGCGCTCGCCGTTTTCCGCGTTGACGAAGCCGGCTCGGCCTTGCGTACCGTGATCGTAGACGCCGAGGTCGGCGCCGTCGGCCGCGCGGATGCGGTGGATCATCCCGGTTTCCATGTCCGAGACGAACAACTGCTTGTTGGCGCGATCGTAGGCGATGTTGCCGAGCGCGGCGCCGGTGTTGGGCCGGCCGTTGAGCGTGATCTGGGAGAACACGCGCGGCGCATAGCCGGTCGAGGCGTCGAGCCGGTAGATGGTGCCGGGGCTGCCGCCCTGGCCCCACATGCCCGCCATCCAGTCCTTGCCGGACCGGTGCAGGCCGAAGGCCGAGGTCGCGCTCAGGTAGATGTTGGGCGGATTGGCGTCGTCGAGCGTGACACCGAACACCTGGCCGACCTGGCCGGCGGTGACCGGCTTGCGCTGCGGCTCATCGACCCAATGCTGACCGAGCGGCGGCGTGCGCGGCGAGCGCACGTCGATGATGCTGCCGACGGTGCCATTGGTGTCGATCGCCGGCCCGTTGACGGTCGGCCGGATTCCCGAGAACCGCGTCACGAACGCTTCGCCCGGCTGCATCGCGTCCTGCGCGAGTGCGGGGCCGGTCGGGAGCAGGGTGAGGGCGGTGGTGAGTAACAGAACGGCTCTGGCGAGTGCCGTGCCGGTGGTCCGCAAGGGATTGCGGGGCAACATAGTAGTTCCTCCTTCTGGTGCTCCACCCCTGTGAAGTCCAGCGGAGAGCGGGGCTTTCGCAGGCCTCTGGGCATGCGTGCCCCGTTCTTCGTTGTGCCCATAAGTCGCGAGGCCGGCCGCGCAGGTTCACGGCGGCGTGAGCGCGCGGGTGATCGCGTGGTTAAGGATTGGTGCCTCGATCGGGTGGCAGACGGCCCTTGGCCGGTTCCCGTACGCGTGCCGGCAGAAAAGGTTCACGCGCGGTCACCCGTAAATCGCGTGGTCAAAGGTCGCAGTTTGGATTTAAAAAAGCGCAATATTCCTTGCCCATTCTTTCGTCTTGTTGGCTTTTTTCCTCCCGCTGATATTTGGAACCAGTTCAAAGACCGCTCCGTTGAACTGAAGCCGGACCAAGATCCCTCTCTTCCACTCACGATTGCAGGCATTTCCCGCACGAAGGCCCGCGCTCGGACGTGGCGAATGCCGTTTTGCCCGGAGAAAAACCAATGGCTCAACCATCCCCCGCGACTCGCACAGGGCCGGAGAAGTTTCCGACGCCTGCCAAGATGACGGTCACGCTGCATGTCAACGGCGTGGAGCGCAAACTCACCATCGCGCCGTGGACCACGCTGCTCGACGCACTGCGTCTCAATCTCGATCTCACCGGCACCAAGAAGGGCTGCGACCACGGGCAATGCGGCGCCTGCACCGTGCTGCTCGACGGGCGGCGGGTCTATTCGTGCCTGACGCTGGCGGTGATGAAGGACGGCGCGCAGGTCACGACGATCGAAGGCCTGGCCCAGGGCAACGCGCTTCATCCGATGCAGCAGGCCTTCATCGAGCATGACGCCTTCCAGTGCGGCTATTGCACGCCCGGGCAGATCTGCTCCGCCGTCGGCCTGATCGCCGAGGGCAAGGCGCGCACGCCGGATGAAATTCGCGAGCTGATGAGCGGCAATATCTGCCGTTGCGGCGCCTATCCGAACATCGTGGCGGCGATCGAGGAGGTCATGTCCGGCAGCGCCACGGAGAAAGCCGGGGAGGGCGGACGATGAATAATTTCGAATATGCGCGCGCCAGCGACGTCGCCGACGCCGTACGCCGGATCGCGGCAGACCCTGCCGCGAAATTCATCGCGGGCGGCACCAATCTGATCGATCTGATGAAGGAGAACGTCGCGCGGCCATCGCGGCTGATCGACATCACGCATCTGCCGCTGCGCAAGGTCGAGGCGACGCCCGATGGCGGCCTGCGGATCGGCGCGCTGGTTCCCAACAGCGATCTCGCCTATCACCCGCAGATCGAGGCGCGCTATCCCATGCTGAGCAGCGCGATCCTCGCCGGCGCCTCGCAGCAGTTGCGCAACATGGCCTCGACCGGGGGCAACCTTCTGCAGCGGACGCGTTGCTTCTATTTCTACGACACGACCACGCCATGCAACAAACGCGAGCCCGGCAGCGGCTGCTCGGCGATCGAGGGCATCAACCGCGGCCACGCGATCCTGGGCACGAGCGAGCGTTGCATCGCCGTGTTCCCGTCGGACATGTGCGTCGCGCTCGCGGCGCTCGAGGCGCGCGTCCTGGTCACCGGCACCGGCGGCGAGCGCAGCATCGCGTTTGCCGACTTCCATCGCCTGCCGGGCGATACCCCGCACATCGACAACAATCTGCGGCCGGACGAGATCATCACCGCGATCGAGCTGCCGCCGAAAGGCTTTGCGGGCAACTACACCTATCTGAAGATCCGCGATCGGTTGTCCTATGCGTTCGCTCTGGTGTCGATCGCGGTCGGTCTCGATATCGAGGGCGGCACGATCAAGGAGGCGCGCCTCGCACTCGGCGGAGTGGCGCACAAGCCGTGGCGCGACCGTGAAGCCGAAGCGCAGCTCAACGGCGCGGCAGCGACGCGGGAGAGCTTCTCGCGCGCGGCCGAGACCGTGCTGCGGGCTGCGCGCGGATTCGGCCACAACGACTTCAAGATCGAGCTGGCGCGGCGCGGCGTCGTGCGCGCGCTGACGCAGGCGGCGCGCGGGACTCCGCAGTCGCAGTCGGACAAGCGGATCAGGTAGGAGGGGAAGCGCCATGACCGTCACCAGCCCTCTCGGCAAGCCTACCTCCCGCATCGAAGGACGCGCGAAGGTGACCGGCGCCGCGAAATACGCCGCCGAATACAATGTGCCCTCCCTGGCGCATGGTGTCGTGGTTTCATCCGCCATCGCCAAAGGCCGCATCAAGCGCATTCACACCGCCGATGCCCTGTCGGTC
>Ga0126377_10000047_pt1 | contig 52534 bp, 87 predicted proteins | sample PanSoiMetPlot_22_FD_92647 | JGI IMG/M metagenome (GOLD analysis project Ga0126377, IMG submission 92647) | Tropical forest soil microbial communities from Panama - MetaG Plot_22 | ecosystem: Environmental > Terrestrial > Soil > Tropical forest > Bulk soil | place: Panama | collected 2016-02-17 | reverse complement strand
TACCCCAGCGGGCGTGCGCGGGCTGCGCGGGCGTCGCGCGTGACGGGGTGGAGCGGGCGGTGTGTCGGCCCTCGCGTGTCACGCGCGACCCTCCGGGCTACTGACCGATGCCGGTCTTGTGACTGTGACAGCGGGCGCACAGGGCCTGCAGGTTCCCGGCGTCCCAGAACAGCACGGGGTCGCCCCGGTGCGGGATGATGTGGTCGACGTCCCGGCTGGCGTGGAGCCCGCAGTCGTTGCACACCGGGGTGTCGTGGAGCACCTGCTGGCGCAGGGCCCGCCAGCGGGCGGTGTAGTACCACTGGCGCACGGTGACGTTGGGCCGTTGGCGTTCCAGCTGGCGTGCATGAAACGCACAGCGACCGCGGTGCACCAAGACACCGCACGTGGGTTCGGCACAGTAGCGCAGCATTCACAACCTCAGGCCAGACGGATCAAGGCGTTGCTGGCATCGTTGGTCGGCATCGTCAACGTGAAGTTGCCAGCGGTGATGGTCTGGGACCCGAAGGTGTGCACGCTGATCGCTTTGTTCGACTGGCTGCTGTTGTAGATGAGGACGCAATCGAACGCGGTGGCAAGCGTGACGCTGGAATAGACGAGACTCGCCGAGGGCGTCCAGAACGCCGTGGTGCCGGTCGATGACGGACCCGTGGCATTGGTGACGGCGATGCCGCCCGCGGTGTAGCCCGAGCCGCTCACTTCGTTGGTCGCGCTGTAGGCGGTGGTCGCCGCATTGACGGTCGCGGTCGCAAGGTACAGCGCGGCCTTTAAGTTGTCGGCGGTGGTCGCGCCTCGGGTGACGGTCGTGCCGAGGGCGTGCAGTCCGTTCAGGAGTTCCGTTTTGAAACTCGTGCACATTGCTTGCGTGTTCGCCATTTACATTCCTCCAGCTATCGCATCGGCCACGAGCGTCGGGTATTTCAAAATCAGGTGGGCATCGCGCCGCACGAGTTCGCCATCGGCGGTGCGCCATTCGACCCACACGACAAACTCCTCCGGTCGGTCTTCGAAGCCGAGCGTGCGAGACAGATCCCGCTCGTCCAGGTCGCCGCGCGTCGTGCGAATCACAGCCATACAGGAAAGAACTGCGACACGTAGCGGCCAGCAATCCGACCGCTCAGCCACCAACCAACAGGAACGAACGGGGGGTCATCGCTGACGATGCGTGTCAGGGATAAGTGATTGCGCCGTGAGACATTCCAAAACGTCATCGGTCCTCGATGGACAGAAAAAACGAACGGTCTTTGATGCGCGGCGGGGTTTCGGTCGTCGTGATGGTGTTGCTGACGTCATACAGCTGGCCGTTCACGCCACCGACACAGCGCAGCTGGGTATGCCGACCGCCTTCCACGATGGAGGTGTAGTCGAAGGTCATCATCGGATCCGAGGCCTCGCCGTTCAGGAGCGTCAGCGTCCAGAACGAGGCGGCAATCGTCACGACCGGGGCGAGATGTTCCGAGCCCCAATCCATCTCGTAGACTTCCGATTCCGCGGGGCCTTTGACGAGGAGCCCGCCCGTGCGGATCGACAGCATCTGGTGGAGTGTGCCTGAGGGGCTGCCTCGACTATCCCCTACAGCTTGGGGTGCGTCCGTTACGTTTCCACGACGACGACGGGTTCGGCGGGGACGAGGATGGCGTATGGCGAGGCGGGGACGACGATGAAGGCTTGCGCGACGGCGAGCGTCAAGCCGAACGAGCCGACCTGCCCGACGGTTTGCACGCCCGTCAGCTGGACGACGCGTCCGGTCCCGCCCGCGAGGATGCCGGTATTGCCGCTGCTGGTGACGCCGGTCAGCATCGCGGGAACGGTGCTGCTGATGGTCCCGACGAGCACCGTACTGCTCACGCCGGTCAGCTGCACGGTGACGGACGTACTCGGGGACACGCTGCCGACCGCGGGGGTGCTGGTGACGCCCGTGAGGCGCGGCGCACTGACCGGAGTGCCGAGGGTGCCCACGCTCCCGGTGGCGAGCACGGCGGCGCCGTTGAGAGCGAGCCCGCCACCGATCACGCCGAGGGTGCCGACGGCGGTGACGGTGCTGACGCCCGTCAGTGCGGCCTGCGCGGGCGCGCTGGGTCCGACCGTGCCGACGGCCGTCGTCCCGATCACGCCCGTCAGGTCGAAGATGGATTCCTGCGGCCCCACCGTGCCGAGGGCCATCGTCGTGCTGACCGTGGTCAGGCCGACGGTATTGGTCTCGGTGATATTGCCGACCGCCGTCGTGCTCGACACGCCGACGAGCGGGATCACGATGCTGTCGATCAGGGTCCCGACGTTCGTGGTGCTGCTGACGCCGGTCAGCGCCGCCTGGACGGGTGGACTGAGCGTGCCGACACTGCCGGTCGCGGTGACGCCCGTCAGCGCCGCTTGCGCAGGCGTGCTCGCACCGACATTGCCGACGCTGCCCGTCAGAGTCACGCCCGTCAGCGCCGCGGTGATCGTTTGCAGCGTGCCGACCGTGCCGACGGCGGCGGTGCTGCTGACGCCCGTGATCGCTTTGTCCGTATTCGGGCCGACGGTATTGACGGCGGTGGTGGTGACGACGCCACTGAGGGCGAGCGACTGCGTGTTGGTCACTGAACCGACGACGCCCGTCGTGACGACGCCGCTGAGGGCGGGCGCCGAGACTGCGGTGACGCTCCCCACCGCCATCGTGGTGCTCACGCCCGTCAGCGCGACGGAGCGGTCACTGACCGCGGTGACGTTGCCGACCGCGGTGGTGCTGGCATTCGTGGTCAGCGGAATCGCGGGCGCCTCAAGGAGGTCGCCGACCGCGCCCGTGCCTTGCACGCCGGTCAGCGCCTTGGCCACCGAGGCGGGGGCGTTGACCGCGCCCGTGGCGAAGACGCCCGTGAGGCCGACGGTGATCGCGGGCGCGGTGGCGGTGAGGGATCCGACGGCGCCGGTACTGACGACGCCCGACAGGGCCTTATCGGTGGCCTTCGCGACACTGCCGACACTCCCCGTCGCGACAACCGACGTGTTGGTCAGGGCTTTGGCAGTACTCGGCGTGAGCGTGCCGACGGCAGTGGTGGATTGGACGCCACTCAGGCGCAGCGGCTGCTTCGGATAGCGATACGTGAATCGCGAATATTGAAATGGCCCGCGATTGCGATTCATGGTGCTCGGCTAGTACGGCACGCGCGAGATTTGTTGAATCGCGGCGGGGGGCAGTTGGGCGCGATAGATGTAGCCGAATCCCACGATCACGTCATCGGATGTACCGTCCTGCGCGTCATTGCTGCCGAATGAAATCTTGTAATGATTGTTCGATGAGACGACGGTCGTCTTTGCGGCATTCGACGCAACTTTGCGTCCGTTCAACCACGTCTCTAATCCACGCGTCCCGCCAGTGAACGCCCAAATATTATCGGCCGCGAGTTCACTCGCCGTGCTCGTGTAATCGAGAAAATCGACAGAATTTTGTCCGAACGTGAAGTTGAGTTGCACACCGTTGTGCACGTACACCGCAATCATGCCCGACGCCCCAGCATTCGGCACTGACAGGACCCACGCGCCGGTCTGCGGTGAATTGTTGGGCGAGCATCGACGCGCCGCTAACACAATCGTGATGCCTCGCCAATTGCCGGTGCCGAACAATTCATCTTGATACCCGAGCACGACGCCATCGTTTGAACTCCTGAAGCGCACGCCCATGCCGGTCTTCTGAATCGTGCGCGAATCACCGCCATCGCCCAGCTGCCCCGGTGCGCCGTTGTGATAAAAGCCGTGGCGTCCCTTGATGCGATCAATCACTTTCGACGTGTGTCGAGTCATCGTGCCGCTCTCAGCGAACCAGGCATAATCGGGGCACAGGGGATGACCCTTGATCCCGCCGAAGCCTGTGGAGGGAAACGGCCCGAACCGTTGCAGGATGTCGTACGGGGCATCTTCCGTGGTGGCGAACGTCACGGTGTTCGTGAACTGGATCCAGCTATCCCCGTCCGCCCCACTCGTCCCGCCATTGAAATCAAACGTGGCCGTAAACCCGCTCGCCATCGTGCCGCCTGCCGCGGTGAGATAGACGCCGATGCCGATCCGATCCGTTTCATCAAACGGGATGTTGGAGGAGACGTTCCCGGTCCAGTTAAAGCGATTGATGGTCGTGCTCAGTTCGACGCCTCGATCAAACGGACTGTTGCCAAACTCCGGTGCGGCGTTGGCCCACCGTTGGACGCGATGAATATGGACCCGCAGCCCACTGTTCGCGCTGGCGTTACTTTCGAGCCCCCACAGATTGAAGGCTATCGTGTCGGTCGTCGCGAGCGTGAATCCTGCCGCGAGGGGCGGCGACACAAACCAGATGGCGTTATCCGCGACCGCCAGTTGCCATTGAATGTCCGTGCCGCTGGCTGCGGTACTGACCGAGGCGGCGACGAGACTGCTGCCCGCGGTCGTCGCCAAATCGTAGATGTAGCGTCCACTCGGAAAATAGGCTTTATGGTTCTGCGAGTTTCTGAAAAACAGCTTCGTGCCACTCGGCGCCGCAGGGGCCGGACTATAAATCGCGCCAGCTGCGTGCACCGATGCTGTCGACGGTGATGTCGCGCCGCAAAAGACTGATGTGCTCGTCGATCCCGCAGGACCGAGCGTGTACCCCATGCACGCGTTGATATTGCTGCCTGCGGACTGCCCGCTCGTCCCGGCTTGCGAGATCAAGACGGGTGTCACGCTCGGTGTCCCAGTCGCCGCTGACGCCGTAATATTGTTCGGTGTCGGTTGCGTCCACCCCCCACCGCCGATGACGATGCCGCCTGCAGGAATATCTTTCTGCGTGACAGCCGACCCCATGTAGATCAGCCCTGTAGTCGTTTGGTTCTGCCCGTCTGTCAGTCCTTTCGTGCCGACCCCACTGAATTCTGCAGAGAACGCCGCGCGCTGCGACGATGTGGTTGACACGGTGATCGTGTGCGACGTCAGTGTGCCGCCATAGACCACGGCGCCGCGATACAGTGAGGCGGAGCCATTTGAACTACCGAAGCCGTGTTCGATGGTGTAGGTATTGCCGAGATTGTCCGTGCAGGTCGAATTCGTGAGGATGTCCGTGATGTTGTTGACGCAGACGAACGACACGAAAATATCATTCCCGACCGTGACGGTCTTCGAGCCACTAATCGTGAACGAGGTACTGCTCGTTTTATCAGCGCCCGACAACAGGGCTTGGACGAACGCCGCCGCCATTTACACGACCGTCTGGTAGATGCCGCTGTAGGTCGCGCTGTTGCCGCTGCCCGAGAGCGCCGCCCCGCTCTGGTTGTCGATGATGATGTTCCACTTGCGCGGCATGGCCCCGCCGAAACATTGGGCCACCGTGAACAGGGCCTCGTAGGTTTTGGAGGACGTCGGCACCGGAATCACGCGCGCAATTTTGGTCACGGGCGGGTCTTCTAGGGTGATGGCGGCGTCGGTGCCCGTCGCGGGGTCTTCGTAAGTCGTCCCGTCTTCCGACCCCGCCACGTAGATCCGGATTTCTTTCGGCGCGGCGGTCGTGCCGACGGCAATCGACACGCGGACCAGCGCATCCAGAAACAGATTGCTGGTGTTGTCGATGGCGGTGGATTCGCGGGCCGACCCGCTGGCGAGACTATTCAGCGTGATCGTGATGCTGGTACTGGTGCCGAATGCCTGTTTGACGTCAGCCATGCGGGACAGCGTGCGCTGGATCGCACGGGGTGGGTGCCCTACAGCTTGTGTTTCGTGGTCGGGGGCCGACCCTCACGCCGTTCCCGCGTCGTCCAGCGGGCGCCGCAGGTCTCGCATTCGCGGCGCCGCCAGACGCCCTCGGTCGCAATCATGCCGCGCGTATCGACCACGCGACTGCCCTGCCCGCCGCAATCGGGGCACGTGAACTTGGGCGGCTGGTCACGGTGGCGTTTCATCGGCCTCAGGGTCGTCGTCATCCCCATCGGGGTCATCCAAGCGAAAGGGCAACAGATCCCCATCGCAATACGCGCAGCGGCCCGTCCGGACTTTCCGGAGGGCCGCTTCGAGTTCCGTCGTCAGACACCGACACCGCGCACAGATCAGGAGGCGCAGGTCGTCGTCATCGGTCACGGTCGACTGCTCGTGAGGCTCGCCGCATTGAAGGTCTGCGCGGTGTAGTTGCTGGAGACCGTCGTCGGCGACCACGATTCTGTTTTCGGCGCGATATACATCGTCGTCCGTTCGGCCAGCACTGACGGCGACGGTGCAGGGGTCCGCAGCACCGTGGCCCCCACCGTCATTGGCTGAAAGGGCGGATCAACACATCCAGCCGCTGCAGGTCCACCTCCTTGGGGAGGTCGCCGCCCATCACGGCGCCGATGGCGGCAGCCTGCGCATCTTTAGCGACGACGGCTTTCGGTCCATAGAGCAGGACTTCGATCCCGCCATCCTCGGCTTGCTTCTTCGTCGGCTTTTGCAGAATCGCGACTTCGAATAACGGCATCACGCCTCCTTCGGTTGATAGGCGCCACAGGCGGGCCATTTCTTCCGCCAGTCGGTGGCTTCGCTGGCGCTGTCTCCATACAGCGCGCACTTGAAAAAACGGATGCGGCCCCCGCAGATCAGGTGCTGGCAGCTGCGACACTGCGTGTCAGGCGGACCCGTGCCGTACTTCAGCACCATGGATTGCTGCCGCTGATGCGCCCGGGCGCGCCGTCGCATCGCAGGCGTCACCGGCTGACCGAACGTCAGCACGAACTCCGTCATCGGGCTCCGATAAGCAGGGCCAGCACCCAGAACGCCAATCCTGCTGACGTGAGATTGACCCGCGTCGTGATGCCGAATGTCGCCGCCACGAAACACAGGAAGGCGAGCAGCAGCAGGACAAAATTCAGTTGAGCCATCGGATCAGTCCTCCACAGAGAGCGGTTGACGTTGACGTTCGAGCGTGTCGAGATACGCATCGACGTGGGCGCGTTCGTGGTCGGGCAGGCGTTCCATCGTGTGGCAATCCGCGATGCACTCGCGCGCCTGGTCGCGCACGCGCGCTGAGACGCGTCCGTGCGCCAGCAGCAGCGCGTCGCCTTCGGACATCAGAATCGTCACAAGCAGGTGCTCCGGTCCTTTCGCGCGGATACGGATCTCATCCAAGATCGTCCACCCTTCTCCGAGAAATTCGTCAGCCACGGCCTCTCCAGATGCGGACCATGGCAATCACCACGAAGCCGATGGCGATAGCGACCGCCACGAGCAGAAAGCCGAGAAACAGATCGCCGCTCACGATTGCTCCTGCACCTCGGCGCGGCGGAGCAGCTGCTGGATCGCGTCCTCGCGGAGGCGAATGGCGATATGGGCGCGGCGGATGCGATCCCGCGAGGTCGTGCGCTGCAGGATCCCGCTGTAGTACGCAATCTCCCGCTTCAGCTGCGCGATGGTTTTCTGGTCACGCATGGCGCCGCCGATCCCGGAGGCGATAGCGTCGGCCCCGCGCGGTGTCCCAGCGTCGATCCCGATCCCCGCGACGGTCGGGCCCGCGGCGCCGATTGGGCCCGTCGTAGGGCGGCGGGGGCGCGAACAGCGGCGGATCCGTGGCATAGGACCGACCGAGCCAGTGGCGCTGATAGTCGGCGTCGGTCACGTAGCAGTGGCTCATCACGCCTGCTCCGTGGCCCGCGCGATGATGGCCTGATCCCGTTCGAGGCGGTCGCGAGAGGCTCCGCGAAATGCGCGGACCCCGAACTGCCGCAACATTCGCAGTTGCGGGGGCCGTCGCCCGCCCACGCGCCGAATGGCCGAGGCGTGCACGGTGGTGTGATTCCGCCGATCCGCCTTGAGCACCGTCTTCTTGAGGGTGAGGTCGAGGTTTTTCTGTTTCGCCGATGCCGCACGTTTTGCCTTCGTGCGATCCGTCGATCCGGCCCGCGTAACGTGCGCGTTGCGGAGCAGGAACGAGAACGGGTGTGGCGGTGTGCCTTCATCAAATTCAATGATCGCGCGCTGCGCGGCGTAGGGCGTGAGGTACACGTAGCGCAGGCCCTTGGCCAGATCGCTGAACCGAATCGTCGCCAGATCCACCGAGACGTTCTGCGCCCACGGGACCGCAATCTTGATCGCCTCTGCGATCCAACATTTACTTGAGTCGGCGGTGACGGCCTTGGTGATGGCTTCCTTGGTGACGTGAATCCGAAGGACTGGTCCCTTGGGGAGTCGTGACATCTGATCCTCCTTTACGTGCCGCCCGATACGTTTCCGCTTGTTCCCGGTTGTACGCCTCGCAAAACAGACACCCCTGCCCGTTCCCGATAGGTGGGCCGAAATGCCAGAGCCACGGCATCCCGAACGAGCACGTCAGTGCACGGCCACGCTGAGCGTTTGCTCGTGCGCCCACAGCCACACCGCGCGGTCGTACATCGCGCCGATTTCCTCATCGGTCGGCGGGACGCAGGGCCCCGTCCAATCGTCCTCGTCCCGACAGCTGGCGTACGCGTGCACGAACGTGGCGCGGCCAATCTGCCGCACCTCATCGAGGCTGATGCCCTCGGAACGCCAGAGCATCAGCGCCATCCGCGCCAATTCCTCCACTGTGAATTTAATCAACACCAGCTGCGTTTTCATTCCGACCTCCTCTGTGCCATGGTCAAAAGAGCGAGGACGCGTTGAGCGACGACTTCCGCGACGGCGGGGACGACGGCGTTGCCGAGGGCCGTGAGGGCGGCTCGATGCCATCCAGCCACGTGACCGGAAATCCCATCAGACAGGCCACCCACCGTGGATTGAGCACGGGTCGCGAGGGTCCGCGGCGGTTCCCACGGGTGGGCGTGTTCTCCCGGTCGTGCAGGCCAGCGAGTTGATCCGGGAGCCCGCCGTTGTATTTGCCGCGCGCTACTTTCTGCGAGATGCCTTTGTGATCCCGGCTCTGCGGCGTCATCCATGTCGAAGAGCGCACCGCATCGGTCAGCGTCGTGCCCGGATGCATCACGCCGGTCGTCGTGGTGTGCCGCGCCGCACTCGCGCCGTCCGTCGTTTGCGGGGTCGGCCACAGCGGGATACGCGATGATGAAAACGCGACGGCGTTTGTGTGGTGCACCAACATCGGCTGCGCGTAGAGATGCCCACTCCGCGTCATACCCTCGCGCGGCCAATCCACCGAGGACGTCATCGAAGCCCCGAACAGTGAGCCCTGGCACGTTTTCCACGACGACGATGCGCGGTCGAAACTCGCCAATACATCGTTCGAATTCGAACCAGAGGGCGGAATGGGCCCCGTCCACGAGACCGACCCGCTTTCCGGCATCGGAGACGTCTTGGCAGGGGAATCCGCCGATGAGCACATCGACGGGTCGGGCGAATTGATGATGGCGACGAGGAGCGGCGTGCCGCCCGCGCTGGCGTGGGCGCCGCGGGTCACCTTCGCGAGCGTCTCGCGGTCGCGCACGACCGGAGTCGGCCATTCGGAGCGTGTGGACATCGGTGTAGCAGGGCACTCCGGGCCAATGGCGAGCGAGCACGCGTCGGCAGAATCGGTCGCTCTCGCATTGCCATGCGATGGTGAATCCGGCTCGCTCGAATCCGAGATCGAGCCCGCCGATGCCGGTGAAGAGCGATCCCACAGATGGCATTGCATCAGACCGCTCCGCCGCCCGGGACGATGTCGACTGCGGGCGACAGCGAACCCGTCTGCGTATCCAGCTGCACGCGTCGCAGGGCTCGCTCGACCAAGGCGAGGGCCGCGCCGTTTTGCACTTGTCGCGTTGTCACGCGGAGCACGGCGTAGCCGTGCAACGCCGCCTCGTTGTATTTCTCGACGTCGCGTTCGAAGCCCGAGGCGCGATTGTGGCGCCCGCCGCCGTGGATCCAGATCCCGCCTTCGACTTCCAGTGCCAGCCGGATCGCAGGCCAGCAGAAATCGAATGTCCAACGGCGCGGCGGCGCGAAGCGGTACTGCGTCTCCGGGCGCGGGAGGCGCACCGCCTGGATTTGAAACGCGAGGTTCCGTTCAAAGCCCGATGGCGACATCAGAAGAGCCCCGGCTCTGGTTGCTGCGACGGATGCCGCTCCCGCACGGCGGCGACGATGCGGCGGTATTCCTCCGCGGCCTTCGCACTCCGCGCGCACGCGTACGAGACGTCGAGCGGGCACGTCACCGCGATGTAGAGATGGACGGCTTTGGATTGCCGTTGGCGCACGGGATGGATGCGCTGCCCGCAGACGACGCACGGTATCGTCGCCGCGAGAAACTTGCGCACGAGGATCCCGTCCGCGGGCGTGTCGACCTCGATCCGATGGCGCGGATGCCGGTGCCCGCCATCCCGGTCGTAGGTTTCGATTCTCACGCTTGGGCGGAGCGATTCCCAGATGTCATGGTCAAGCAGGCCCATAGTGCCGCTCCTCGTCGGTCGTGATGCGCCAGACGATGGCGAGGCTGCCACTCGGCGCCGGCCGTCGCCGCCCCGAATCGCGCACGAGCCCGAGCGTGCAGAGTTCGCCACGCCGTTTGCCTGCGCTGGTTTGTTGGCGTCCGATTTCCGCCGCGAGTTCGAAATCTGTGAGACCGTCCATCCCGGCCCTGCGAAGGGCCGTCAAGGCACGTACGCGATCCGTCGGCTGGTGTACCCCTAGCGCCGCGAGAAAACTCGTCTCAGGGTCCGTGGAGCGCACGCGCGAGGCTATTGGGAAGACGTCGCCACCGCACTTCAACGCGTGCAGTAAATCGGTGCTGATGTCGGCGCCGCAGAGATGGCAAATCATCGTTGGGCTCCTCGCAGCAGCGGACGCGTGCGACTCACCGCGCGCAGCGCCGCCGTGATCCGCGTGCTGTCGTAGGGAATGCGCAGCTGCGCCGCGGCGCATTTCAACGTTTCGGTAAGGTCGGCCAGTGTCTCGAAGGCGTGCTGCTTCACCAGCTCGTGCAACAGCGCGTTGAGGACCGGCGTTCGTGGTTTTTGGTTTTCCACAGGTTTCCACAGGGTCGGCGCGCGTCAGCGCGCCTGCTCTACTGTTTCAAGTACCCGTACTGGTACAAGGGAGATCCGGATCCGGATCCGGATCCGGATCCGGAGGTCGCGTCGCGTTACGGGTGTTGTTACCGCGCCCGTTACCACTCGCGTTACCACTCGCGTTACCCGCGAGGCGATTGCGATAGTCGCGTTGCTTGCTCGCGCGTCGTACCGATTCGCCGAGCACCTCATCGAGCGTGTCGTTCCGCCAGCCGTCGGCGTGCAACGAAAACCGCGCCAGCACGACCGCGCGAATCGCGGGCCAACGCGTCGCATCGCCGCAGGCTTTCGCGAGAATCCGCTCGTTGTCGGGGAGCGGCCCGCCGCGCAAGCACGCCTCATCGAGCAGGTTGCGGTACGCTCCTTGCTCTTCGAGGGTCATATCGGTGAACGCCGTGCTCTTGCGCCACCGATCCACCCACCACCACAGGGCTCGCATCGTGCTCACCATTCAGGCGCCCCACTGGCGTCGCATCGCGTCCCAATCAATCGCCGACTGATCGATGCCGTTGGTCGTTTCCTCCCGCGCGTGCGCATCCGTCCAGGCGGTCGAGACGTAGCGCGACCGCGGCCACCGCAGGCTCTCCAGCAGCACGATCAACGCGCGCAGGAGACGCGTCATCGCCCGTGGATCGCAGGGTCGTACGTCTCGATGGTTTCGAGGTAGCCCTCGTTCGGTTTGGAGTGCGGTTTTTGCGACGTGGTGACGCGCACGGGCACGCCGAACGTTTCGGCTTTCTCGAGAATCGTGCCGCGCTGGTGCCGCGTGGAGACGTGCAATTTGGGCCCGCGTTTGTCGGCTCGCTCGTACAAATCCGCCTCGTGGAATCCGCCGCTGAATCGGTAGTTGAAGACGAACAGAAACCCCGCAGGCGCGACCGCCTCGGGATTCACGACCTCGCGATTCGTCTCACCGTCATCGTCCGCGGGTGGGTCGTCCTCGCCGTCGTCGGGTGGCGGGGCGTCCTCGGGATCGGGCAGCGCCTTCGGGGGCAGCTGCACCTCGGGTGGGTCGTCGGTCTGCGCCTGCGCCATTTCGTCGTTGGTGTAGACGCCACTCAGCTGCTTGGGAAAGGCCTTCCGTAGCGCGAGGGCCTCGGCGCATTTGGCGAGTTGGTTCGCCGCCATCTTGCGCCACATCGTGTTGGGCTCGCCCTTCCGGGTCTGCACGACGTACTCGCGGAACAGCGCCACGCCGATGAACGGATGCGCGCAGCCTTTGCGATACACCAGCACGCGAGCGGCGGCGGGCGGGGCATCGTCCAACCAGACGTCCCGCCACTCGCCCGCATAGCCGCACCACTGCGTCGACTGCCCATCCATGTCGCCTGTCCGATCCGCCACAACGCGCAAACCGTCGATGCTGGTCTGCGTTTGCCCGACCCACTCGTGGTCGTTCAGTTCCGCGTTCCACTGCTTGCGCTTGATGAAATAAATCTGGCGGTCGAAGGGATCGAGGCCGGTGCGTTGGCACTGCGCGAGGAACAGTTTGAGTTCGTCGTCGGTCGCCCCCTTCGCGATGGTGCGTTTGATTAGCGCGATCTGATCGGGCGTGAACGGCACGATGGGCACCGCGCCGAGTCGGGCGGCGACTTCCGTCGCCTGGATGCGTTCGACAACTGTCGTCATAACTCAGTCCTTCCACCACGCGGGCAATCGCTCGCCGCTGCGCGTGCCCTGCCCTTTGTTGTAGATGTCCACCACGGCCGCGGCGACACACTGCGCCTTGGCGTTCCCGGTCTTCTCGCGCTGGGCCTCGGCACGCCGCAGCACGCCGCGGGCGCCGAGCGGCACGTGCGACAGCCGCGCGGAGAGTTCTTTCTCATTGGTTTTGCCGTTGAACCGATTGAAGAGATGGCCGAGGCCTTCGATCAGGGCGCCATCGAAGGATTGCGGATCCCCTTCGAAGGCATTCTTCAGCGTGCGCACGACCTGCCCGACCACGATGTCGCCCGCACGGTCGTAGACCTTGCCCAGCGCGGAGACCGCGCCGATCCGATTCGCCTGTTTGTCGCGACTGATGGCGAGCCCGTTGGATTCCACCGCGCGCCGGATATCGAGTTCCCGCTTCTGGCCGGCGGTGCAGGCGATGTGGAATTTGTCGAAGGGGCAGATGGCGCGACGGGCATCGCGCCCGAGAAACATTTTCGCCGCCTCTTCATCGGTCAGGCCTTCGAAGACCTCACAATCGATTTCGTCCGTGGGCGCGAAGCCAAACTGGCGCATCGCGTAAATGCGGTGCTGCCCGTCGAGGATCCAGAAAATATTGTCGCGATGGTTGAGGACCGGGACGCCCAACTTATCCAGATCCAATTCCGCCGCAATCCGGTCGCCGTGCGCTTTCCGAAATTGCCGTTGGGTGACGAGGACCGGAGGCGTGCGCATCAGTCCCAACTTGACGCGATAGAATTTCGACGGCCGACGACTAAGCGGCTTCGCCATTGTTTGCACCTCGCTCCTTCATGAGTCGACGGATGAACGCGCCCAGCTTCTCGCGTGATTCGGCGAGGGACCGCAGCCAGAGCGGCAGGCGTGCGTGATCCAGCTGGGTGAAATCGATCAAATTGAAATCCGCGACCAGATGTTCGGCATCGATCACGATGTGATCGACGATGCGATTCGCATTGAGCCGTTTGCTGTGTCCGACGACGGCATCGGCCCGCACCGTAATGCCTTCGCGACGCATCAACCCGCGGGCGGCGGCGAATGTGAGCCCGACCGCCTCCGCGATCTGGCGCGAGGAATGGCCCTCCGCGGCGAGCCGTCGCATCTCGTCCAGGCGGTCGCGCAAGAAGGCGCGCGTGCGATTGGGCACCGCCATCCCGAGGCGTCGTTTCTCGTCGGCGATGAGTTGTGTGTGCGCCTGCAGCGCGTGCCGAATCTCTTTCGAGGTGCGGCCCGCCCGCAGCATCGCGCGCACCTCCGCGCGCAGGGCCTCAGTGCGGGGGCGCGCGGCGCGCGGGGCGCGCGGATATTCGTGGCCATCCCGACCGATGACGGTGCCTCCAGCGGGCAGGCGAGTCGCCGCCGTCTGCCGTGCCACGTCCTGCACCCAGCGACGAGAGCACCCCATCTGATCGGCGATGACGTTGAGACTGAACTGCGGAAACGTGAGGAGGGCGATCTGGATCGCGTGCTTCTTGTCGGAGGGCGTCAAGGGATAGCCGTGGCGATTCGCGCCGAGGGCGAACCAGAGGGCGTCATCGCGGGTGCCCCCTCGGACGTCGGCCAGTAGCTCGCTGAGTCCCGCCTCGCGGGCCGCAAGCACCCGATGAAATCCATCCCCGATGAAATGACGCCCGCCATCTGTGAACAGGACCACAGCGGGGAACACGACCCCGTCGCGCATCAGCGCCGCGTACGCGGCCACGTAGTCCTCGCGGATGGTGAGACGCGTTTGCAGCGACGCGTCCAGGGCGATGGTGTTGAGCGGGATTAGCGATTCCATTTGTTGGCCAGATAGCGGTCGATCAGATCGGCGCGGTAGCGCGGGAATCGACCGAGACGGGGTTTGAGTTCTTCGAGGAATGGCAGTCGACCGGCGTTGCGCTGTTTGCGAAAGGTGCGGGGCTTCAGTTGCAGCAACTCACAGGTCTGCGCGACGGTGTAGCAGCGGGCCGTCACGACACCACCGCCTCTGCCTGCTGCTTCTGCATTTCGGCGTCGTGCTGGAGTTGTTCGCGGTAGATCGCGCGGGCCCGAAACATCGCCTCGCGATCTTCGCGGCGCGCCCACGACAAAAACTTGCGCATCTTGAAGAGCGTGCGGTCGCGTGGATGATCAGGCGGGCGCTTCATCAAATAGTTCAGCGTGCGCGACGGGATCCAGCAGTGCTGCTTTTTCATCGCGCTGGCCAACTGCGGCCACGAGTAGTCTTTCGCCAGCCGATACGCGTCGAGCATTCGCGCGAGTTGCACCGATTCCTGCACCATGGACGTCCCCGGGAAACGAACCGACCGCTGGGATGTGGGGTTGCACTTTCTCGTAAGTGCAAAGTTGCACTTACGGAACTGCGGCGGTCAGAGTAGGCCCGCCTTTTCGTGCTGTCAAACTGTTGGAAGTACTAGCAACGGGGAATCGGCAGAACAGGCAATTTGCCTAGCATAAGTAATGTATACTCCGGGCAAATTCACTTATGGCTGAAACGTTTGCTGAGGTGCTGGCCGTGCTCGTCGCGGATTTCGGGGGGTCGAAGAAGGCTTTTGCTGAGGCGGCAGGCATTACGCCCCAACGTCTGAGCCATCACCTCAAACCGGGAAAGTATACGGCCCCTCCCGGCATCGAACTCTGTCTGCGGATTGCCAAAGCTGGCAATGGTTCAGCTTTCACCGCCTCCCGGTTGCTGCGGGCCGCGGGGAAACCACAGATTGCCGATCTCATTGAGGGTCTGTATGGAAAAGCGACGTTGCGCCGCGGGGCGATCAGTCTCTCGCCCCCGGAACGCCTGCTGGTGCAGCGCCTGCGCACCCGCCCGCGCGTCCAGCGCAACGTCCTCTTACTGGTCGAGCAGATTTTCGAAACGCCAACCGAAAAGAAACAGCAGCGGCGCCACCCGACAACGAATCCTGTCCACCAACGGAGTGCCTAATTGTGCACCGCCATCATCCCGTCCATCTGCGCCTCGTCCACTCGCGCCCCGGCTTGCCGCCGCATCGGTGCACCACCGAGCCTCCGGGGTGGGACGCCTTGTCAGGCACCGTCCGACACGTGCTGTGTGACCTGACGCGGCAATTGCCGACGCGGGGCCAACCCGTGCCCGCCAATCTTCGTCGTCGTCCATTTCCGTTACGGTGGTCGGCCCTCCGTCCTGATGCACGGCAGGCCATCCGACGGCTCACTCGGGCTCTGACCATTCCCAAGAAAGCAGGCTAACCGTCATGATTCTATCCTCCCGTATTCTCGGCACTGGCGTCGTGCGTCAATTGCAGGAGCGGGTCAACATCGCGGTCTTGCGCATTGGCGAGGATGCCTTTACCCGCTCCGACCTCGCCACCGTCCAGTGCTTCAACTATCTCGCTGCCGCGAATCTGTCGCGCATTCTGAATGCCGAATTCCAGGTGCGCAACACCAAGGACGTCTTCGACAACATCAACCCGTGGGCGATGGCGCTGCCCCGCCTCGGGGTGATTTCGTTGGCGGTGCTGGGGGCCGCGTTCGAAGCGAAACGGCTCGGCGGCGATCACCCGCTGGAGGCATGGGTGACGAAACATCGCGCGCCCGAAGCCAAGCGGGAATTCCTCACCTTCGATACGCTGAAGCACAAGCACACCGCCGACACGAAAGCTCTCGCACGCGAACGTCGAGCCCAGCACGCCAGACAATCCACGCGACGGAATCGGGCGCACCGGATCCGCGTGGGTCGGTACACTCAGCGCCTGCAAGGTAGATCATGACGAAGCACGTCAACGGCAAACATCTGAACGGGAACCCCTACGGGATCCATCGCCGCCTCAGGCGGTTGTTGGAATATCACCAAGGCATCGTGGATGCCCTCAGCACGACCATCGCCGTGCTGGAGGAGGAATCCGAGGGGCGGAAACGCGGGCACAGCGCGGATCTGTTGGCGTCGGCCATCCAGCTGGACGCAGAACGGGTGGCCCGTCGTCGTGGGCGCCCGCGCAAGGCTCGTGGGGGCAGCTATGACCGGACGACGGGGAAAGTGAAACCGGGATACAGCTCGAAGTCCTCCATTGCCGCACGGCGGGAACGGTCGATGAAATTTCTGGCGCACTTCGACCGCACCGAGCCACGGCCGATGCCCCCCGGAGCGACCGCGCAAAATAGTGGGCTGGGCCCGCTGGTGAACTCGGGGTACTTGCGAAAGAAGGGTGAAGGCTACATCCGCACGGCGAAGGAGTATTCCCTCGCATGAGCACGGCCCGGGTCCATCGCACGCGTGTGGCGGCTGTCCATCCCGTGCGCGCGGGCCCTGCGCCGTGATTCGTCGTTCGTTCTTGTTCCCGATTCCCAGCCGGGGTTACCAGATGGACACCACGCACGATTTAACCGCTATCGCCGACCTCTACGCGTCCCTCCCCGATCAGGAAGTACTCGACCTGCATCGCATGTATCTACGCAGCGCCCGGGCCGACGGCGATTTCGTGTTCGTGCGGCTGGCGCTACTGGAAGATGAATTGGTCCGTCGCGGCCACCACGACGCCGCGGTGGCCAATATTCTCGCGGAGGAACAGTGACGTTGAAACGTGGGCAGTACGTGTGGGTGACGTACGACCGTTGCACGTTGGTCGCCTTGGTGGCGATGGCCTCGCCGAACGGCCATTCGGCGGTGCTGATGTTCGATGGGATCCTCGGCGGCTACGTGGGCGCCATGGCTGTGCTCGCGCCCGACGATTCTGAAATCCCGACCGACTTCGTGGACCTGCTCAACGGGGGGGAAGTCGTCATCACCCCGTATCCGAGTTAAGAATCCATCGTCCAACCATCGCCGACTTAAAAAAAACTCCTGAATTCTTCGTAAGTACAAGGCCTACATAAACTTCTAAGGAAAGGATTTTATTTGCCGTGGATAAACTGCGCGCACTCTTCGATGAATTCATTGATCTGCTCGAAGTCTTCGACGGGCTCAAGCATCCGGGGGGCAAAGGGCGGCGGGAACGCCGCTCGACGTTTCGCGAGATTCGCACCTGCGGGAAGCAACTGATCCAGCGTACCCAGCAGGCCGTCGACCAACGACAGCACCTGCTGCAGGCGAAGCCCCAGCTGGTGTGGAGCAATGCGAAGAAAAAACGCCGAGGCTAAAAGGAGGATCGTCAATGGCCCGCCGCCGCCGCAAACAGAAGACCGTCGATGATCTGCCGGTGACCATCGTGCCGACCGCGCCCAGCGATGTCGAGGTGCTCGTGTGCGCGGACGCCGAGGCTTCGTCGCCTTTCACCGACAACGTGTACACCACGTGCGGGGACTGTGGACGAGCCGTGTACCATCGGCCGAACGTCAGCGCCCCGCGCTATGTGTGCTGGACCTGCTTCGAGCGGCACGTCGCCGATGGGCAGGTCGACGGCGTGACGGTCACGCACCGCAGCATCCTCGAAGCGCTGAGCAGCCAACGCCGGAATTGAGGTCAGGCCATGCCACGTGTGCGCCACGAATACGTGACCGAAGAGGACTTTGACGAACGCTATCGGCGCGATGGTCGTCGGCTCGCTCCGGGGTTCTGGGTTGACCGTCACGGCCAGCTCCACATCTCGATTCCGGAACTGCTGGCGGTCGCCAAGCTGCCCGAGAGTCCGGAGGACCGCGCGGCGGTGCTGCAGATCGTGAATGAATTCATCGAGCGCATTCCCGAAATCAGCGACGTCGTGTACTGCGATCCGATTCCGCCGTCCAGGCGGAAGGGACACCGCTGATGACCGCGGCGACATTCAACCAGTGGATCGCGCGCCCGCTGTTCTGGATCGCGCAGCTGACTATCGCCACGGGCATCGGGATCAACGTCTGGGCCATCCGCCTCGATTTGAAACGTAACGATTGGCACGCGGCCGGGACGCAAATGTTGCCGTTGCTGTTAGTCCTGCTGACCGCGTGGGCCGTCGCATGGGCGGATCAGTATCGGGCTCGGGTCTTCGAATCGATTCGCACCGATTTGGAATTCAAACAGACGATGCTGGAGAAACTGCGGGCCGCGCAGGAACTCCACATCGGCGGATCCATCACCGACGACGATGACGACACGAAAACGCGCCACTGATCTGTACGACGTCGCGCGGCAGGTTTGTCACGACTTCGGCATCCCGTGGACGGACCCGCGCACCCGGATCACGTATCCGCCGCCATCTCGTCACACGCACACAGGAGGGAAAGATGGAGATGACACCAATCCCGTCAATGAGGCAGCGAGCCCGCGAGATTCGGATGGCCCGCCAGCTGCTGGCTCTGAAAAATAAGCAGCTGCTCGCCATCAAGACACGACTCAGTCGCACGACGAGGGCACTGCTGGCCGATGAAGCTGAGATGAAGGGCAAGAAGTTGGCGAAATTGATCCTCGGATCGGAATGGTACTGAGATGAAGGCCCCCAGCCAGCAAGATCGATTCGTGAAGGTGCGCGCGTATCTCAGTGACCGCGACTTCGGATACGAGAATTGGCACGCGCGGCAATTTGCATCCCCGGAAGAGAGTCGGCCGGCGGTCCTGATTCTCTGCCACGATGAAACGGAGCAGGCGCAAGCACTCGCCTATCTCACTGACCGCGAGACTCGCCACGCGAGCTACGACCTCGTCTCGCGCGCCGTTGATCTGAGCCAACGCTTCGATCTGAGTTTGCGGTTGGGGCAAATCCTCGGCCCGGAATATGACGGTGTTCCGCTCGAAGAAGTGGCGCGGGAATTGGTCCGACTCAAGGCCGAACGTCAGGAATCGAAATGACGCGACCACACGGGACAATCGATGACGGGCTCGTGATATTGGAGAATCTGATCGCCGGGATGGCCCCGCACGACGCCGCGCTGCTGCGCGACATCATGTTCACGACGGATCCGGTCCAGACCGCTTTTAAGATTCGCCGATACTACGGCGACCTCGACCGCGCCGAACGCACCCCGCGCGGTCTGCTGTACTACCACCTTGGGGTCTTGACGGGGACCATCTATCGGCAGGCCGAAAAAGAGGACGTCCCATCGTGATCAATTGGTTCGGGCCGCAGTCGTGGGGGGCGCCGGTCTGCGAGACCGCGCCCCGCTGCGAGATTCCCATCGGCGAAACCTGCGTGCACTGCGACCTGCCAATCCGCGATGGCGACTACGGCGTCACGATGCCACTCGTCGGCGACGTGACCGCAGGGGCCTGCAGCTTTCATCTGGCGTGTCTGTTGGACAGTATCGGCGTGCAAAGGAACGAAGCGCGATGAATCCGCTGCGACCGCTGCAGTTTATCGTCGCTGAAATATCGAAGTCATGGATCGATGGCGAACCATTCGACCCGAGCACGCCGATTCTGGCAGTGCAATTTCAAGAGGTGATCGAGGTGAACCGCCAACGTGGTTATCGTCTTGTGACCTTTCAACTACACCGCCTGATGCCGCGGCCCGACGAAATGAACGAAACAATTATCGCGGTCTTCGAACACGTAGGGAATCAACCATGATCATCGGCATCCAACTGGACTTCACCACCGACCAGCTGCGGCAGCACGTGGACGACCGCCGCGCGTTCCACGAAATGAAAGCCGAGTGGTACGCGAATCAAATCGAATCGCTGCGCGGCGGCGGGCTGCGTCCCGAGAGCATCTCGAACGATCCGATCCACAGCCTGGAAGGATCGCTGCAACGCCATCGACAGAACGCGGCGCTGTTCGCGGTCATCGCCGACCACCTCGTGCCGAATGAAACGTATCGGCTCTCGCAAAGCGATCTGAACACGCTCGAATTCGTGAGCCGGTTCTTCTGATGGCACCGAGCCGACAGACCATCCACAACCGTCGGACGAGTCTGCTCCGTCTCCGCGAGCGGGCGATGCCTGCCCCCATCGCGGTCGGCTACGACAACGAGACGCACAAATTCACGGTGTGCTGGTCGGAGGATCCCGAGACCGTACTCATCACAGCCCGCCACGAAGTCGTCGCGGCGTACATCGACGGGTTCGTGCGCGGCTACATCAACGCCCCGACCAGTCGTGTCGGAGACTATTGAATGGAACGCTGCCACTGCGGGCGCCCGTTGCACTACAGCGATCCCATCGTTCAGCGGTGGGTCGAGATGATCGTCGCGGTCTTGGGCTCGCACATGGAGGTCACGATCAACGGGCGGACGTGGCTCGTCCAGCGGCACTACCTCGCCCTCCACGGGCTCCGCGGCGCCGACCTGCCACGCTTAGGTTTCGAGGAAATTACCCCGGGCCGCACCCCTAATTCCTCAATAAATTAGCGGAATCTGGCCGGGTTCCGGGCCTTGTAACCCAAGCGATTCGGTTATACAGTGGTGCTCGTTGGGCCCCGGTAGGGCCCCCAAGGAGCAGGCCGAATGAAACGCACCAAGAAGAACCCCACGATCACCGAGGCGATGAGGCTGGGCCTCGACGCGAACCGCATCCTCGCCAAGACCGCCAGCACCCGGAAACGCGATGCCGGATGGTACGGCCCCGACTACGTCGCGCACGACGGGAAGACCTACACGGGCAGCCTCGCCGAGCAGAAGGCCTTCGCGGACAAAGTGACCGAGTGGCTACAGACGATGCCGACCGATGTGCTCGCCGCGGCGGCGCGGGGCGAGGTGAACCTGAACCGAGTCGCCCGCGAAGAACTGGCGGCGCGCGGCCTCAACGACCGCGGCAAGTGGGTCGGGTTCGAGGAAGCGAAACGCCTCTCGAAATATTCCCGCGTAGATCGGGGCGACGGCACGACGGTCCTGATTTCGATTCCAGATCGCGACGACGACAACTAAAAGGAGCCAACGATGACCCTTCAGGATTTGATCGACCAGCTGCAAGACCTCGCCGACGACTGCGATCCGACAACGACCGAAGTGCGCCTCGCGATTCAACCCCGCTGGGCCTTCGAACACTCGATTGCGAACGTCGAGATGGTCGAGCCGACCGCGCGGGAACAGAAACGCAATCCGGATGCGCCCTCGGTGATCTACATCGGCGAGGGCAACCAGATCGGCTACCTGCCGACCGCCGCAGGCGTCGCCCTCGGGTGGTCGGAAGACCCCGGTGACGACGACGATGACGATGACGACGCGATGGAGGTGCGGTGATGAAACCCACGCGAGCAGCATTCGCGGAGGACATCGCCCGCGCCTTCACCGACGCGACGGTGCGCACGCGGGATCGAGGCCTGACGATTCAGGTCAGCAGCGAAATCGAGGCGGGCGCCATCGCGGATGGCGCGATCATCGTCGGCCTCGTTGTACCGGAAGAGGCTCACGAAACGGCGGAGGGTCATTGGGAAGTCCGCATATTCGGATTTCCCCGAGAGAAACGGACGCAGGAGGTACAGCGATGAAGACGGTTCTGAACGCGGTGGAGATGGGTCGCATCGGCGGCAAGGCGACCAGCACGGCGAAGGTTGAGGCCGCGCGTACCAACGGGGCCCGGGGCGGGCGCCCGACGAACATCCTGAAGGCCCTGCAGCTGGGCCTCCAGTACGCCAACCTCTACGCCCCGCCCGAAGAGACGGGCGCGGCAGGCGTGCGCGAACACGAGCGTGACCTGCTCACGATCCGCCGCGCGATTCAGCAGCTGGGAGGTGCGCGATGAATCCGCGACCGCCCTGCCCGACGATGTATCCGACGCGGAAGATTTGGGATCGCACCACCACGCCTGACCACCCGCGCATCGAACACAACGTGCCCTGCGGCGGCACGCTCCGCGAGTGCCCGATCTGTGGCGAGGTGCGGTATTGCGGGCGCGAGGGCCAGTGCCTGAACGACCAGCAGCCGACGCATTGGGTGCGTCGCCAATTCGACATCGAAGGTTTGTATGGCGGCGGCATCTGGGGGTGGACCCGCGGCGAGCACTGGAATGGCTGGGCCTGCCCGCGGTTCGAATTCTCCGCCGCGCTGGAGGTGATCGTGTTCAACAACGAACCCCCGGTCGGCACGGCCCGCTTCGATCCGGAGACGGATACCGTGATCGTGCACTGGCAAAACGACGAGGAGCAGCGGTACGAAGGCGAAATCATCGAGACCGCGGAAGGCCCGAAGAAGGTCTACGCCATCGGCGCGTGGGCATGGATTTGGGAGGAGGTGAACGCATGAAGACGAAACAGCTGGAGCCCGTCGCGCCCCGGTGCCCGCAGTGCAAGCGGGGCACGCTCAGCCTGATCGAGGACGGCCTCGTCGGGCATTTCTACCTGCCCGGGATGTCGCTGCGCACGGCGGAGCCGGAACTGCGCATGGAACCCCGGCCCTTCTTCGCCTGCAACGCCTGCGAGTTTTGTTTGGAGGTGCAGTGATGCCGACCCTCACGGTCATCTACCAGACGCCAGCAGGCTTCGTGACCGACCTCGGCGAAGACCTGCTCGTCCAAGGGCAGGACGGCGAGTTTACGTTGGGCCGCTACGGGGTCTGGATCACCTCGGGCCGCAAGCCTGAAACGATCCACGTCACCGAGTCGCGCGAGGACGCCATCCGCGAACTCGATGTGCGCACGAAGGAGGTGCGGTGATGGGAGGCAAGCAACCGATCCCGACGGGCGATGCCGTCCTGCTGGCGCGGCAGCTGAACGACCTCAACGCCGCCCCCTACGATAACGCACAGGCGGACGATCACAACGAGACGTTCCGACAGCTGGCCCTCAAACTCGCCGCCGCGGTGATGGGCGGGCTGAAATTCACGCGGCCCGAACTCGACGCCCTCAACGACGCGTTGACGTACTGGATCGAGGAAAACGGCAGCTCCCACCGCGCCCGGGACCGGGAACCATACGTGTTCGCGCAGGCCCGCATTCAACACGAGATCGATTACCGCGACCGCCGCGCGGCGATTGAGAAGGACAACAAACGCATGGCCAAGATGGAGAAGACTCAATGACCCTGAAACGACGCCTCTGCACCGCGGCTGCCGCCACCGTGCTGCTCATCACGCCCGTGACGGCCCAGCAACAGCAGATGACGAACTCGATGATGTACGTGGGCGCGGGCTGGGAAGCGTTCGCGCCTGTCGCCTACGAGGGCGGTGATGCCGCGCAGCCGAACTTTATCCTTGGCGTGCTCGTGCTCACCGATACCACCTTCGCGCTACACGCGTGCACGCTGAAAAACTGCGCGCTGACATCACCGCCGCAGCCACCGTTCGCTCTCCTGGGCGGGGGAAAAATTTTTGAAATTCCGCTGCTCTCGATCACCAAGATCCGCATCACGAATCGTGTTGCGCAGCCCAGCTATGACGATGTAGTCATCAGCTACATACAAGGGACCACGGCGGAAGCGCCGATGTTCCGCGTGGCGCACCCGCACGCGGCAGCGGTGGACGCGAAAATTCGCGCACGGCTGAGTAAAGTCGGCGTCCCGCTTCACGATAAGGAGGAGTAACCCCAAACACACCCCGCGCGATTCGATTCGTTTTCGTAACCCCAAGGTCCGCCCGCATGGGCGAGGAGAAGCAACATGGCACGCACCGCAAAGATGACAGGCGCCCGCCGCAAGAACGATGGCTGGGAAGCCTACGTGGACGTCGACAAGAAGCGATACACCAAGCAGTACCATTTCGGGAATCCCCTCACCGCCGAAGAACGCCGCATCATCCAAACGTGGCGCGAGGAAATGCGGGAGAAGCATGAGGGGCAGGTGCCCGCCTCCGGATCCTTCGCTGCCGACATCCAACGCTACCTCGCGCAGAACGCGACGATGCCGACGATCAAGCAGCGCGCTGCGCAGCTCGAACTCTGGGCCGAGGCCCTCGGTCGGGATCGCGCCCGCCGCACGATCAAGACCGACGAAATCAATCTGATTCTGCAGGAGTGGAAAGTGAACGGGCGCATCGGGCGGCGAGGCAAAGGCCCGCTCGCGGGCGGATCGCTCCGCAAACGCCGCACAGCCCTCCAGTCGCTTTTTCAATTTCTCGACGGCAGCAAGGTGCTCAATCCGGTGAAGGCTGTGCCGCGCCCGCCCGAACCGGAACCGGAAGCCCGCTGGATCGACTACGCAGTCATCGGCACGATCCTCAAGGTGATGCCGACGCACTGCCAGCCCCGGAAACGCGGCGAGGCGCCCAAGTTGAGTCTGGCGCCGATCCGCTGCGCGGTGCTCGCGCACACGGGGATCCCGCCCGGGCTGCTGAAGGTGATCGTGCCCGCCGACCTGCGCCTCACCAAGGAGGGCGCAGCGTATCGGATGCCCGGGCGCAAGAAGGGTCGCGGCACCGCAGCGCGCCTCGTGCCGCTGACGGCAGAAGGGCGGCAGGCCTTCGAGGCGTTTCACGCGGCGAACGCGTACGGCAAGTACTCGGTCGACGGCGTCAACAGCTGCTTCAAGCGGGCGGCGAAACGCGCGGGCGTCGATCCCACGACCGTCCACCTCTACGACCTGCGGCACTCCTTCGGCAGCGAGATGTACCGGCTGCGGCGGGATCTGGCGACGGTGGGACGGTTCCTCGGCCACGCCCCGGGATCGAAGGAGACGGCCCGCTACGCCAAGGGCGCGAACTTCGAGGTGGACCTCGCGGCGGCAGCCGCCTTCAGCGCGGCCCGACAGGCGAGCCTGCCTGCCCCGGGGGCAACCCCCGCGGCGCAGCCGGTCGGGGCCAGTGGGGCCAACGTCGCGGCGCCCGCGGGCGACTTGGCGCAGGTGCTGGCGGAGGCGGCGCAGCCGGTGGTGTAGCCATTCCGTGGCTGGCCAACGTGGCCATTCCCCGTAAGTGATAGACTCGCCTAGCAAATCCCACCCCATAGCGTGGCCCCGAGCAGGCTCAGGAACGTTCCTGAGGCCCGGGGCCACACCCCCTCAAAATCCCTAAAAGACCCGCGTAAAACGGGCCTCAATCCGCAGTTTCGGGGGGCCATGCCCGGGCGCCGCCAGCGGCCCTGAAGGCCCTTAACGACCCTTGATAACAGGGCAAACGTGGCTGGAAACGTGCCCGCCTGTCGGCCCCACGTGGCGCCGATCCCGGGCGCGGTCGGCCGTTCCCCCGCCGCGCCGCCCCGCGCCCCACAGCCGCCGCTTCGCCTTCGAATCGCCTTTTCCAGGCGGCGCCCCTTCCCGATTAGGCTTGCTTCACGCTTAGCGAGAGCTAAGCTGTCGCTATGGAGGCAGTGATGAGGCAGCGGGTCGAGCGGATGACGGTTGGCGAGTTCAAGCAGCGATGGATGCAGGCCCGGGCGCTGGAGGCCCTGCAGAACGTCGAGGAGTCCCGGGTGGTCGAGGTGATGGTCCTCTCCACCTTCGCGGGCCGATTTTTCACCAGCTGGCAGCTGGTCGAGGAGCAGCAGTAATGGCGAGCGAGATGATGCGGCGGCGCGCGGACGGAACGTTCACCTATACGACCCCCGAGTGGGATGCGACGTGGTACTGGCCGGTCGGCACGAGCGTGCAGGTCCGGACCAGCCGAGGCCTGCGGGACGGGATCGTGGTGAAAGAGAACAGCGTGTCGGTTTGGGTGGAAACGGAAGACGAGCGGGTGCTGAAGAACGTCTCGAAGGCGGCGCTGGTTCGGATGGCCACCGAGGTGCGCTGCCCCTTCTGCCAAGGCGACGATCACGGGATCGACGCCTGCCCGAACATCGACCCGGAACAATTGAACGCGGATCGCGCGCTGCGCGGCCTGCCCCCGGTGGAGGACAAGTAGATGAAACGAACACCAGTATGCGGCCGGTGTGGCGCATTCAAAACGGATCACATGGACTACGGGCGGGGCTACCTGCACTGCCCGCGCACCGAGGGCGGCACCTTCGAGGCCTCGTACCCCACGACCTACACGGTCGTGACGGACGTCGGCACCTTCACGCGCACCTCGGCGCGGGAATACACCCACGCGGTCGTGTGCCTCACGAAGGCCGACGACAACGAACGCCCGGACCAGCGCGGTCGCTGGGGCCTGATCGGATTCCGGTCGCGCCTCGACTTGGCCATGCGGGAATTCGATTACTGGAGCGAACGCGAGACCTTCGCGGAACTGCGGGTCTACGACATCGATGGACGGAGGGTGCGATGAACAAGCGACTGACCCGCGCGCAGGAGGTGGCCGAGGCGCTGACGCACCCCGGGCCACACCTGCAAGCGGCGAAAACGAAACACCAAGACCTCGTGGTGAGCGTGGCGCGGGAACTCGAACGCGCCATCGCTCGCCGCCGCAAGGCGAAGGCGGCGCTGCGTGCCGCCGAGGCCGAGGTGAAGGATCGGAAGCTCGCGCTGCGGCGGGTGATCGCCGCGGTGGCCAATCGGGACGACGAGGGAGGGCTGTGATGTAGGGGGGGGAATGCTTCGCCGACGAGTGTTCGCTGTATCAACCAACCAAACCAAACAAAGGGACAGAAATCATGAATCGAAGATTGCTCGCGTGTGTCTCGACCAGCTTGTTGTTGACTGCCTGCGGCGGCAATTCCGCCACGGGTCCGTCGGCGCCTCCGCCCCCGAACTATGCGGGCACGTGGTCGGGCACCTATACCGTCACCGGCTGCACGCAGAGCGGAGGGATGGCACTGGCCAACCCCTGCGGGCTCATGGGGACGACCCCGCGCTACAGCATCACGCTCACGCAGAACGGCACGTCCGCGACGGGCTCCTTCACCCTCGGCTCGCTCGCGTTCCCATCGACCGGGGGCACCATCCTGAGCGATGGGTCGCTCGCGTTATCGGCGACCTACTTCTCCGATGGCATCACGATCATCACGAATTGGGCGCTGCACAATTCGGGCAACGCGATCACCGGAACGGTGACGCAACTCTGGCAATCCACGACGCTCTCGGGCCAAGCGAACGTGGCCGGGACGATTGGCACCGCCGTCCACAGCGCGGCGGTCACTGCGATTACGACAACGGCGCCGCGCACCATCGAAGGGCTCGCGCAGGCGGTCGGGGAGGAGGTGCGGTAATGCCGAACGCCTACATCGTGCGGGATCTGAATCCTATCGAGTCGAAGGAGTTCGAGCAGGCGCTGAAGCGGGCCAAGGCGGAAGGCCGATCCATGCGCTGGATTGTCGTGCAGCTGGTGACGATGTACGCCAAGGTCGGACTCGACCCGCTGATGGCGGCGACGAAGCGGGCCAAGTAGAAACTGGCGCGCGGCGAGGGGGCGGGCACTCCGGATCGGAGGCCCGCCCTTTTGTCGTTTAGTACGGGGCCGTGCTGCTCGTGCCCGACAGCGAGGACGTCCCGCTGGTCGTGGTGCCCGTGCTGCTCGTCGGCACGGCGGGCTTCGCCGCCTCGGCGATGCGATCCATCAGCGCCTTGAAGGCGGGCGGGGCGTTGGGATCGGGGGGCGCGGCGTCTGGTTCGGGCGGCGGCACCGGATCGGGCACGACCTGCGCGTTACCACCCCACGCATCACCGGCCTCGGTGACGGCTTGCTGGAAGGCTTCCCACGCGTCGTAGATGCCACTCAGGGTGGCTTCGTCGCCGTGCAGTTGCAGCGTCGAGAGATACAAGTGCAAGGTGCCCGTCGGGTCGGCGGGTTGCTTGATCGGATCAGCGGCCATGGTGGTGTCCTTTCCTCGAAACATGCATTTCAGCACTGGCGAGCACCGCCATCGCAGAGGCGCAGCAGCGGGCTTGATTGGGCGCGAGCAGTCGTGAGTACTTGCCGTCTTCGCAGTGGAACGTCATCCCGTCGCCGTACGCCATCGACTGGTACGCGAGGCAATTCGCCAGCCATGGGTTGTAGGCGTTCGGGTCTTCATTGAAGCGACAGATTTCCGTGAGGCGGGTCGGGAGCACGGGGCCCCACTGCTTTCCGTCCGCGTCAAAGCCGATGCGATTGAAATACATGTCTTCGCAGAGCCCGATTTTGGGAAACGGTTTCTGCACGTGAAATTCGCGTGAGCCCCAGCCTGGACGCGGCGGCGGCGCATCGCTAACGGCACTGCCCTGCGAGACGATGGGATCGTTCGGGCGGTTGTAGTCGTTCGGGGTGCCGACGAGATTGCCGCCGTGGTCGTACTCGTTCGTGAGCGAGAGCCAGCAGCAATTCAGCACGGTCGCGCAGAACCGATTCCAGAAATCCTGACACTTGCCGAGCGGCCAGCCGCGATACTGCGTGTCGCTCAGGACCGGGAAGTCGACCTCCTGCCCGTACTCCAGATTGAAATCCAGATAGCCCGGGAGTTCCTGCCAGTACCGTTCACCGTAGTCGTCGGGATTGAAATTCGTGATGTTGACGATGTGCGGCAGCACCCGTCGGCCCCGCACGCCGAGGTCTTGCGACTGACGGAGGACGGGCCCGAGGGCCGCGGCGCCGCCATCCAACCAGAGCTTGTAGTCGAGGAAGCCGGTGATGTGGCGCGCGACATAGCGGCGCCCATCGGCGAAGCGGAGATAGGTGCCATCCCACACGGGGCGCGGCAGATCCCACACGTACGCGAGGGCGACCTTGCTCGCATCACCGTTGTATTCGGGCGGCAGCTGCGGCGGCTGGCCCGCCTCCGCCTGGATTTCCTCGCCGAGGGGCGGGAGGATCACGCGGAAACTTTTCACCGAGTTTTGAAACCAGACCGTCGCGCCTCCGGTGTATTGCGACGGCACATCGACCATCGCCCGATTGGGCGGCGTGGCTCCGGGTTGAAATTGCAGCGGGATCGGCGGGGCGCCTTCCGGTGCATCGGGCTCACACCACGGTGCGTCCTTCCGCGGGTCGCCAGACACGTTGAAGAACAGTTGGCGGGTCATCGCCCGCCAGAATGCAGGCGCGAGCGATGCGGCCTTCCCCTACAGCTTGGGGTGCCGCACTTTTTCGTTGGCGTGTTACGCTGCGGTCATGAGCCGGTCGCGGAAAAAGCATCCGTATCGACGGTCCCGTCGTTTTGATCGCAGCTGCCGCTGTCACGGCGGGTGTCCGTGGTGTTTCAAGAATCGGATGTACCAGCAGCGCAAGGAACGCGCCCGCGCCGCCGTGGTCGAGGCGGATCGATGACGCTCCACAATCGCACGTACGTCACGCCAGCGGGATGGGCCGCGGTGCGCGCCATGATTGAATGGGACGACTGGTGCACCCATTTGCAGCAGCGCGTCCGCTGGGCTGCCCTCTCAGGGCGTGATGTAGCCGAGCGAGAAGGCGAGGACGAGCGTGCCCCCCGACGGCGTGTCGGTCGCACTGATCGTGCTGGGGGTCTGCCCCGACCCTGAGGCGTTGATATACATCGACTGCGTCAGGCCCTGAATGACCGGCGTCATGTGCGTGTAACTCGCTTTCGTGATGCCGCGCCAGATCAATCCGCCGCCCGCCACGTCGTTGGTCGATTGGGCCGGGAATGGCAGCCCCGTAATCCGCAACCCTCCGGAGGCTGTCGTAAACGTGAAGGTGGACGTCGAGATGTACGTGTGCAGCACCACCAACTGGCCCTGCTTGATATAGAGCCCGTACCGCACGGCGTAGACGATGCTGAGATTGCCGGCGGTGTCGAACGTCACGGTGGGCGTCCACGACGCCGAGGTGCCGCCGCCGTACAAGTAATTCAGATTGTCTCGGATGTGGGTGTTGAGCATGGTCGCTGTCACGAGTTCGCCAGCGACCCACGTCCGCGGTGTCGTCCACGCCATACTTACACTCCTACATTGTGCGCGAGGTTTTCGGCCTTGAGCCTGTCGAGCGATTCGCCCGGGGACCAGTGCTGGTTCTCGCGACGAGCCCGCGCCAGTAGCAACCGCGTCAGCGCGGCGATGGCCGGGGCCGACGGCATCACGATGTCGTGATAGATCGCGCCGCAATCCACACAGCAGGCGAGGCGCCACTCCGGATGGGTGTAGACGCCTGCGCCACAGAGACAATCGACAATCCAGCGCCCGTGATCGATGCGCGCCACGAGCACCACCGATGACTCGTGGACCATGGCCGCATCGTGGAGGGATCGCTGGTGCCACGCGCGATAGGCCACGGGCGAGGCGACGCTCAAGGCCGTCGCCGCATCAAGCAGACGTGTGTACATGTCCGCCTCTCACCTCAAACGATTGCGGGGCATCGTAGGAATAGACGAGCACCTGTCGTGCGGATTCCATGGCGCGCGCTTCGAGTCCAGGCACCTCCTCGAAGCGGCGCTGCGAGACGAGAATCGTATCGACGGCATCACCGCTCCAGTCGCGGAGGTCACGCACGACGACTGGGATCGCGCTGCGTTTCGTGGCGTCGCGTTCGATGCCCGAGACCGCGACGTCGAAGCGGGCGGCGATGCGTTCGAGCAGGGCGCCGTTCCCGCACCCGAGATCGAGGACGGGCCCGCGCGGGGGCGCGGCGTCCAGGGCCCGCAGGATCTGCGCGTGCGCCGCCTCCATCGCATCGAGCGTCGCGAACCCGTTGTCGCGCCAGTACGCATCCCCGCGGATCGCACTGTGGACGCTGGTCGTGAAATTCGCGAGGCTCGTCAACGGCACAAACGCCGGTTTGCGGAACGGAAACTTCAACCCGTGCGGCGCCTCGGTCGGATAGCTCGTGCCGGTCAACCGCCGCTCCTCACGCGTGGGCGTGTAGTCGGTGCTGGTGATGACCTTGACGACCGGCCAGACCACCTCTGCGATCCCGTGCAGCGCCGAATACTGCACGGGCCACGACAGCAGCTCGTGCGCCCATGCGGCACAGTCGCGCGGCAGGAAGGCGCGATACAGCTGCGCGTGCATTTCGCTCGGGTAGCAGCCGAAGGCGCAGGGCAAATGGAAGACCAGCCGCACGCCGAGCCAGCGCCCGAGGATGTTGGAGCCGACCGGGGTCGGGCTCCGCTGCGCCATGTCCAGCGTGGTGTCGCGCCGCTGTCGCCCGTTCCAGACGTGATCGAAGAACCGCACACAGCACTCGGGATAGTCGAGGCACTGCCCGACCGTGGGGTCATCCCGCCGTCGCCATGCTGCCGCCAACTCCTGCGCCGTCGTGGTCGACCGCGCGACGGCGAACCGCTGCTGCTCCAGCGGGGCCCCGTGCATCCCGAACGAGCGGAGGCGGTCGTGGAGCCCGGGCCGATCAAACACGATGGCGGCAGGTCGCACGCCTTCCGCGACGGTGCGCAGTTCGACATCGAGCCATGCCTCGCGGATCGCATCGACGCGTGGCGCCCACACCGCCTGCGCCTGCTCCGAGGCCCACGCGACCCGTGTGAATTCAGGCCCCGGCATCGGTGTGGTCTCCATGGACTTCGGTCCAGCCGTGATCGCCGTGCACGATGAACGCGCCGTCGTGGTGGGCGTAGCCGTCGGGGGCATCCCAATGGTCGCCGTGCTGCTGATCCGGTGGTCGGCTGTCGCTGAGCACACGTTCCTCCAGCGCCAGTCGTCGTGCGGGCACGCGCGTCAGTGGCGTCTGCCCTGAGGTGACGAGGTCGTCTTCGAGCCGTTCGAACAGGCGCATCCACAATCCGCATTGCTCCGTGCGATTGCGCCAATCGCCATCGATGGCGGTGCCTGGACACTGCCCCTTGCACGCGTAAAAGAATCGGCACCCCTGACAGCCGCCGTCGACCTGCGGCGTCGTATACAGCGCGCGATAGCGTTCGACGCCGTGCCCATCCGCCTTCACCCACTCGACGCCGTCTTTGTTCGTGCGCCCGCAGTTCGAACGCCCGCCGAGGCCGTTCACGTTCCGCACCGCGGGGGTCGTCAACGGGTCGCAGGCATTCCAGACGCACGAGCCCTGATCGCCGCTGAGGAGCAGCTGCGTCATATCCGTGAAGACGTCGAACCGCAGCTGGCGCAGCTGGCGCTGCAGGTCCAAGCACGCGAGGAAGGCGGCGACGTTCTCGTCTTCGGTCAGCGCCAGCTGATCGCGCACCTCCGCGTGATCGATTTCGAGGGCGTGCAACCGCACGTGCGTGATGCCGCGGGCATCGAGACTCCGGAACCATGCGAGCAGCCGTGGGAGCCGCGCGGCGGCAGCGTTGCCGCGATGGAGTGTCACGATGAGCGACGGCGGCTGGCCCGCATCGAGCAGCAGGTCGATGGCCCGGAACGAGGCGATGGTGGCTGCCCGCGTTTTCTCGAGATTTCCGGCCCAGCGTGCATCGTTCAACTCCTCGGGCCCATCGAGCGAGAGCCCGACGCTGGTGTGATACTGCGCGAACAGCGCGACATGGGTCGGCGTGATCAGGGCGCCATTGGTTTGAATGCTGGTCGAGCCGAACCGCTCATACCCCCAGCGCAGCATCTCGACCAGATCGGGCAGGTGCATCAAGAGGGGCTCGCCGCCGAACAGCGAGAACGATCCGCCCTCGCGGACGAGGCCCCGCTTCATGGCGTCGAGGTCATAGCCCGCGGAGTAGTTCCCCGCATCGCGCTGCGGATGCTCGTAGCAGTACGGGCACGCCAGCTGGCAGGCCACACCGACCGGACTGAGTTCAATGGTCAATTCGCATCTCCGTGGGCGGAATCAATGTGCGGCGAGGCCGGAATATCCGTGTGATCGACGTCGCTGTGAGAGGTGTTCACCGCGGCTTGATCCCCGTGCGTGGAATTGTCGACGTGCGCCACGTCCGCATGGGTCACATCGCTATGCGCGGCGTCGGTGTGCGTGTCGACGTGGGCGACATCGCTGTGCGCCGAGTCGGTATGGTCGGCGAAGTCTTCGTGCGTGTTATCGCCGTGGGCGGTGTCGGTGTGCGCCACATCGGTGTGCGGCGTGCTGTTGAAATAGTTGCCCGCATCCATGTGTTCGAACCCATCCGTGTGGTTGGGCACGTCACCGTGGGAGGCGCCGTCCGTGTGGTTGTAGTTGCCGCTGCCGAAGTCGCCGTGCGCCTGATCGCCATGCGAGACATCGCCGTGCGCGACGTCGGTGTGCGTGCGCCCGCCACCCGTGTCGTTGTGCCCGCCGGCGGCATCGTTATGGTCGTCGTGGTGCGAGCTATCGACGTGGGCGACGTCGGTGTGGGCGGTGTCGCTGTGGGCGACGTCCCCGTGGGCGGTGTCGCTATGGGCGACATCGCTGTGCGCCACGTCCCCATGCGAGGCATCGATGTGCAACGAATCGCCGTGCGCGATGTCGCTGTGCGCCACGTCCCCATGGGAGACGGGCGCGGCGTCGCCATGGGCAATGTCCGCGTGACCGACGATGAGCCCGAAGCCCAACACCGTCGTTTGTTCGACTTCGCTGAACCCCGCAATCTCCAGCAGCCAATACGCCGTGTTGTCGGCAATCGCCAGCACGAACTCGACGCTCATGACGTTTTGCAGGAGGCTGTAGCGTTTGCCCTGAATGAAATACCCGCGTGGCACCGCGCCGCTCGCATCGATGCCGGTCACCGTCTCCTGCAATCCGATGCGGTCGCCGATTTCCCGCAGCACGACCTGCTGCTGCAGCGTGGTGGTCGACGCCATAAACGCCATGCGATCAATCGTCGCGAAGGGCGCCGTCTGCGTCTGGAGGACGTAGAGCGCAATCTCAGCGCCGACGTCGAGGCGCGACTGATACGGCATGTCGAGGGCGACCGTGACGACGCCAATTGCGGCCTGTGAGGTGTCGTCTTGCTCTTCGAGGATCACGTTCTCGAAGTCGTAGAGCCCGCGTCCGCGCACTTGAAAGATGCCCGCGGTCCCCCCAATCCAGCCATCGACGGTGCCGGTGTTCGTCACTTCCAGGCGCACGCCATTGCCGCCGAAGTTGGCGACGATGGAGCACGAGGCCGTGAGGTTCGCGCCCGTCCCATCCTGTGCCCCGTTCATGACATAGTCGGTACTCGCGACCGGCGTCTGCATATCGGTCCCGCCCACGCGAGCGGCGATCTGTTGCGGGTCGCGATAGGGGCTGAGCCACGTGAAGGTTTGGCCGGGGACGATCTGGGTCGCACTCTGGAGCGACGCGAGCACTGTCGTCGCGGCGCTATCGGCGCGTTTCGGATGCACCGTGACCTGCACATCGTTGAGCGTGCGGTCGCGCTGGTAGGTCAGATCGAGGGCGGTCATGTCGACAAAGGTCGCGAGGTTCGTGCGCTTATTCGCGCGCCGACTGCGGCCTTCGAACGTCAGCGTCCCATCGCCCTTCTGATAGATGAACCCGTGTTCGCTGCCCGCGAGCTTCGCCGCTTCCGCCATCGCGGTTTGCGATTCATCGCGGGCGCTGTCGAGCGAGTACGCCATCGCATCGACGCCTTGATCGACTTCGAGGGCCCGGGGTTGCCGCGGCAAACTATTGATGATGGTGGTGAAGACGTCGCCTGGAAATTGATCGATTTGCACCGCGAGGCCGTGCAGCTGCGACTGCGCGAGTTCATCGAGATAGTCGACGGCGGTCACATAGGTGCGGCGTTGCCCATGGATCCCGGCCACCGGCTTGATGATGTCAATGCGTCCGAGGAAGAGCGTCTTCGTCGTGGCGCCGACGGTGGCCTGCAAACGCACGCCGATCCCGATGCTGAAGCCTGTGCGACAGTTCGCATGACCGGGGCTGTAGTACCCGAGCAGGTGCGCCGAGTTCTGCGCCGAGTTATTCAGCGCAAAGGACATCTCCCCGGTGGCGGCGACGCGTTCGCGCACGTTCCCACTGGTCATGCCGCCGCTGGCCGTCAACGTGTCCGAACTGAGCACGTCGGTGACGGCCGTCCACCCGTTGCCTCGTCCGCTGAATTCCATCTCGACGGACGCGACGAGACTCACAGCGCACTCATGGAGGCGTCGCGGAGCACGCGTCGCAGCGACGCGATGTGCATGTCATCCCGTTCGGCGAGGGCGCGGGTCAGTTCCGCGAGATTGATGGGCGGCGCCGCCTTCCCGAGCGGGGAGGTGAAGGTTTGGCCCTCGCCACTGAACGCGAAGAATTCGTGGCCCTGCGTGGAGAACAGCATCGGGCCCGAGGCATAGCCGAATCCGCCCGCGGCCATCTTGATGGGCGTCGGGGTCAGGGAGACGGGCCCGGGCAACGGGGGCACGTCCCAGACAATCGGAATGTGGATGGTGAGGCCCGCGAAACTGTCGCTGACAGCCTTCGCCGCCTTCTGCCCTTGGTCCGCGAAGTCGGAGCCCATCATCTTTGCGGCGGTGGTCATATCGTCCGCGGCCTGCACCGAGACGTCCTTAATCCGCACCCCGACGTCGTTGAAGATGTCCGTGGTGTGTTTGCCGACCACCTCCGTCGTGTCGTTCATGGTCGACGCCATCGATGACGCCGTGGAGTCCTGCGCCGCTTTGATCTGCGCGTCTAGGGCTGCCATCTGGCCGCGCATCTGCGTTTCGATCACGCCCATCACTTCTTCGGGCGCCTCCTGCGAGACCGAATCCGCGAGCGATTTGTATTTCGCTTTCAGATCATCGATGGCTTTCGAATCCTGTCCGAGGGCCGCTTCCTGCGCCTTCTGCGCTTTGTCGAAGGCGTCCGCGACCTGCGCAGCGGTGTACTGTCCGGAGTCGCGCATGAACTCGTAGAGCTTTTCTGCTTGCGTCGCGGATTCCTGCATCGCGGCGACCGTCTGATAGCCCGCCGCCGTCGCTTGGTCGGCCAGATCCTGCGCCGCGGCAGCGGCCCGTTCCGCATCCGTGATCACGTCGCCGTTCTTCATCGCGACCCGACCCGCCAGTCGCACGCCTGCCGCGTCCAAATCCGCCGCCGCTTTGCGGAGCTGGTCCGCGGTGTAGCCCCCGGTGTCGATCATCAATTGGTAGACCGCCTGTGCGTGCTTGTAGGCGGTGATCAGGTCGTCGGCCGAGGGCCCATACTTTTGCGAGGCTTCCTGCGCGAGCTTGGTGGTCGCTTGCAGTTCCTTCAGCGCCTTCTGCGCCTCCGCGAGGGTCTTCGCATTCATCACCGCATCGATCAGCGCCTGCGAATACCCACCGAGGGCATCGACCGCCGCGTTGAAGGCGTCGGTCGCGTCCTGTTTGAATTGGAACAGCTGATTCGACAGCTCCACCTGTTTGTCCAGCGCACTGGTGTAGGCGCTGATGAGCATCGTGATGCCTGCGGTGATGCCGCCGATGATCGAGCCGGTGAGGGCGCCTTGAGCGGCTGCGGCCTGCTCTGAGTCCGCGCCGTATTTCGCGACCGCGGTGGAGGCCGCATTCCACGCCAACGCGACCGCGCCGATCTGCTGGGCCGCGGTGCCGATTTGCTGTCCACCAATTTGGGCGAACTGCACCATGGCATCGGCGGCAGCCTTCGCCTTGATGGCGCTGATGTCGAGTTCCTTGTTGTAGTCCCGCAGCATCTTGACCTGCTCGTCGGTCAAGGGGCCGCGCACCGTGCCCACCATCGAGAGGTTGGAGAGCGGATGGTTGCTCTCCATCTCGATCAGCTTCCGCACCATCGAGGCGTGATCCTCTAAGGCGGCGTTCCACTCTTTGAGTCTCCCGATTTCATTCGTTTGATCGCCCTGCAGGTCTTTGACCGCTGCCGACAGATCGCGGGTCGCGCCGCCTTCGATCTTCATCAAGTCGGCGTGCATCTGCTCCGCTTGCGCGACGGCGTGAACCTGTCGTTCCGTCAGCCCCAACGCATCGGCGATGTCTTTCTCTGCCACCTTCTGGTTCAGCAGATTCGCCACGCGTTTTTGCGTCGCGGTATCGACCGTCTGCAGCGTCTTCCCGAAATCCGCCTCGGCGTCTTTCACTTTGCCGACGGCGTCGAGGTGCTTCTTGTGTTCCTCGGTGAGTTTCTTGAGTTGATCGACGTAGGCCTGGGCGGCGACTTCGTTGCCTTTGAAGAGCGGCGCGATTTTGCCTTCGGCCTCGCCCAAGGCATACAGCTGGTCGATGAGGCCCTTCTGAAAGTTGCTGAGCGGGACCATCGACTGGTTCTTCAGGTCATCGATCCGCGCCTGAATCGACTTGTAGATCGCTTCCTGTTCTTTCAGGTACTGCGCGGCCTCGTCTTTGTCGTGACTGACGGCCGCGGGCATGGTCGTGATGGCGTGTGAGGGGACCGGCCCAATCGCGCCCGCCTTCTGCGCCGCGTTGAGGCGTTCTTGGGCCGCGGCGGCCTCGTTCGCCGCCTTCGCTTGGTTCTCGTAGTACTCGACCAGTTTGGCGAAGAGCGGCCCCGCGACCGGGATGTGCTCGTACACACTTTTGAGGCTGACCCCAAACGACTCGCTGGAGTTCTTCGCCTTGTCCGCCGCCTCACTGATGGCGCGCAACCCCGCCACGACGAGCGGGTCGTTGGCGATGGCCCGCCCGACGTTCTCCTGCAGATCGCTCCATGCGTTCTTGACCTTTTCCACCTGCCCCGCATAGGTCTCCATCTGCGCCGCCGCCTGCCCGCCGAATCGGGTATTGATGGCGTCCAGCACGCTGGAGAGTCCGTGCGATTTCGCAGTGGCGGCGTCGACCGTGATGCCGTACTTGGCAAGGGCCTCGGTGTGGCCCGCTGCGGCCTTCGCGACGAGATTGGTGGCGGTTTCGAGATCGACCCCGAGGCCTGCGGCCAGATCGGTGGAGGCCTTCAGTGCCGCCTCCATCTTGCTGGGCATGACGTCGCCCACTTCTATGAGCAACGTCTCCATCTTGGTGATCAGGCCGTTACTGAATCCGGTCGTATCCTGAAACTGCTTCGCGAGTTTGGCGTAGGCGTCAATCGCCGCCGGCGTGGCCGTGCCCTGCGCCTGCATCGCCACCGTCAATTTCTTTTGGCCCAGCTCCGCGTCTGCGTACGCTTTGACCGAATCCTTGATGAACCCCACCGCGCTGCTGAAGGCCCCGGAGACGAGATTGATCGCCGCCTGCGCCGACACCATGCCTGCGGCGGTGGCGAGGACGTGCTGGCCGAGTTCATCGAACCAGCCGCCGAGGGCCGATGTGCCCGGGCCCATGTCCTTGATCGCCGCGCCGACTTTCTGGAAGTTGTCGGCGCCCGACGCGCCGACCGCCTGAATGCCGCGCTGCACGGCATTGATCGAGTCCGCCAGCTTTTGAATGTCGTCGGGGACTTCCTTGCCGAGGGCGTGGAATTTGGCCACGGCTTCTTGCGCAGCATCCCCGACCTGCTGGAGTTCCCGTTCGGTCAGGGTGGAGACGCCCCCGATGCGTTTGATCGCCTCGGCCATCAACGTGGCGTCCGCGATGATCTTGGAACCGTTGAACTGGTTCCCCATCTTCGTCAGCGACTTGGCGACCTGATCGACTTCGCCCTGGAATTTATCCAGCTGGATGACGGCCTTCTGCACCCCGTCCTGAAAGGTGGAAAAGTCGGCGATGAATTTGGCGGTGACAGCCATTTAGTGCGTCCGAGCTTCGTCAGCAGCGCGTTGCATCTCTTCGATCAGGACGTCGTAGACGTCACGGGGCAGGGAGGCGATCCACTCGTAGCGCCAACCGTTCATGAAACGGCAGCAAGCGAGGTCACTGATGATGGCTTCTCGCCAGCCGTCTTTTTTTTTCGTTCTTCGCGTTCTTCGTCCGTGCGCGTTTCGTGCGCGTCCACGGCATCCATGATTTCGCGGAAGGTGTCTTGGTCGAGATGCGTCAGCGCCGCTTCACTGAACGGGACCGGCCCGTTGTCATCCATGAAGGACCACGCGACGATATAGGCAAGCATCTTGGTGATGCCGACCCGTTCGGGGTTGATCACCGCCACCGATCCGGCCCGCTGCTCTCGGATCATTTCGGTGAAGACGCGGCGCACCTCGCCCGCGTTGAGTTCGTGCTTGACGTCGATCCAGTCACCGTCTGAGAGCGGCAGCCGGTCGATCAGCGGTTTGACAAAACGATTGCGTCCCACGGTGGTGCCTCACATCTGCGGACCCAGCACCGCTGTCAGCGTGCTGTCCGCGACCTGCAGGGTGATGACATCCCAGCGCCAGCCGCGGCCTGGAATGCAAAAGACCAGCGGCCCCTGCGTGACCGCGTAGTCGTCTCGGTGGGCGATGGTGCCGGTCAGCGACCAGCCACCCGTGGGTTCACGGGTCACATGGAAATCACGGAGCGCGACGGCTCGCTGATAACCCCAGCGCAGTTCGCCGTCGGCTCCGCGAATTTCCACGCGATGGGCCATGGCACACCCATCGCTCTAGAAGCGACCCCACGAACCGTTCGCGGCGAACGAGCCCGCGATGGTCACTGCCCCGGCCACGCCGGTATTGATCGACATGTCCAACCACGCGGGCCCGTACCAGTACTTGGTCGGCGCATCGGCGGAGGGATAGAGATACATGCGGCAGCCGTCGGCGGAATCCGCGGCGACGAACGGTTTCGATTCCGTGTCATCGAAGAAGCCCGCGATGGTGCCCTTGATGTCCTTCAGTCCTTGCACGTACGTTTTGTTCGCATCGCCGAAGGACGTGACGTCGATCTTGTCGGTCGAGGAATCGAGCGTCCACGTGTTCAACTTGAGGACGTTGGTGGCCGTGCCTGATCCCGTCGTCGAGATGTAGACGACGCCTTTGCGACCCGCATACACACTCATGACAGCCTGCTTTCCGCCGCGCGCTACGCGGCCCGTTGGTTCACGAGCACTCGCAGGTCACCGAGCACGGTCTTGGCTCGTTCCACCCATGAGGCCTCGGCCACGCAGGCCGGTAATTGCGCAGCGATCCGTCGTCGCTCCTCAGCCTTCGGGAGCCAGTGGCGGATCAGGTCTGCGGCTTCACTCGGGGTCGCGAACGTTGGCACGAGGGCCCCGAACACTTCGCGCACTTCGGCGCGGTACTCGCTGAGATGAAAGGCGCCGCACGCCGCGAGTTCATAGGCGCGCGGGCTGAGGGATTCCCCGGGACGGGTGGGCACGCCCCGATTGCGGGAGGTGCGATAGAGGTTCAGGCCGATCTTGGCGCGGCGGTACAGGGCCGCGGCGAATTCGTTATTGATCTGCTCGTCGCGCACGCACGCGCGCACCTGTCGTTTGAGGCCTAACGCCTTCCACGTGCCATAGAGCCCAAGGTCGATCCCCGTCCAATCGATGGCGTTGAACCAGTCGATGCGTTCGGCAAAGCCGGATCCGACGAAGACGACATCGTGCCCGGGCACGCCGTCGACCAGCTGGCTTGCGAGGTAGTGCCGCTCCGGATGCCACGCGTGTGGCAAGTAGCCCGAGCGTTTGTTGACCGCCAGAAAATCTGGGACGCACGCCCGCTCGTTGGTCCAGCAGCCATCCACGCGCGCCGCCATGGCGAGTTCCTGCTCCCGGTCATAGGGCGACTCGGTGAAGAGGATCGTGACGGTGAGGCCCGCGCGCTTCATCATCACGACGACGTCGGGATGCATCAGCATCGCGCTGACGATCAGCACGACGTCGGCTTGATGGCGCAGCGCCATTTCGAGAGCGCCGATGCCCGCCTGATACATGATGTCGGCGGTGTTCGGTTTCGGCAGGTCGGGCTGTGCCTTCTTCTTTTTGCGCCACATCACGTGGAGCATCTTTCCGGCGAAGTCGATGCGCTGGTCGAGGCGGTACGGCACGAGGTCGACGCCGTGGGCCTTCAGGCCGTAGCGCAGGCCCGCCTCGACGTCGGCAGTGGACCACGTCGCCCCGGGATGCACGAGCAGCAGACGTAACGGCCGACTGCTCATGCGGCCTTCACTCCGAAGACCAACTTCATTCCGGGCGGCTCGGTGTCGGGTGTGGCCACGCGCAGGAACCGCTGGTGGTGATCGCGTTCGAATTGATCCCACGCCTGCTTGACCCCCGGGTACATCACGTTGTCGTAGTCGTCGCCCGCGACGAGTCCGCCGACGCGCACGTGCGGCCACCACGCCTGTAGATCGGCATACGTCGACTCGTACGAATGGTCGGCATCGACGTAGAGAAAATCGACGGGCCCATCCGTCCAGGCGGCGGCGGCTGTCGTGGTGAGCGACGGGACCAGACGGATCGAGGAGGAGACGCCACCTGCGACGAGGTTGGTGGCGCATTCGAGCAGCATCGCGGGAATCCCCAGCTGCGTGCCGCCATAGGCCACCGCCCCCATCCACGTATCGACGCAGGTCAGCGTGCCGCCCCATGCGCGAATCGTGAGCGTGATTGCTAGTGCGGAGGCTCCTCGCCACGAGCCGAGTTCGACGCACCGACGGGGGCGATGGATGTTCAGCAGATCGAGGATCTGCACGCCGTGGTGGAACCAGCCTTGCGGCAGGTGCTGCAGGATCACGGGCGGGGCAGGACGGAGGTGCGCGATGATTTCCGGGCACCACACAATCTCGGAAGGCGCCCAGCGCATCGTGGCGAGGAAATCGAAATCGCCCTCGTAGCGCGTGCCCCAGCGTCCCAGCTTGGCGGGGTCGTTGGGGATCAGCATCATCTGCGAACTGACATTCCCGCAGCGCAGCGTGGGCTCGCGCCAGAGCACGCAGTCGTTCCACACCATCTGAAACAAGATCGGTTTGTCGGGGACGGTATCGAGGGCATCCGCCATCAAGGCGCGGGCGCGCGGCAGGTAGATGTCGTCGTCATCCATGAACGCGAGGTGATGCCCGCGCGCTGCGGCGATGCCTGCCGTGCGTTCTGCGGCCCCGTAGTCGTGGCCCTGCGGACACTGCACAAAGCGGCAGCCGGTGACGGTGGCGACCGCCTCGGCCTCCGACGACTCCCCGACGACGATCACTTCGTCATCTGGCGTGGCCTGGATCGAGTGAATGGTGCGATAGAGCGACGGGCGCCCGATGGTGGGGACGATGAAACTGATCACGTCGACACCTCAAACCCTTTGCCGCGCACGAGGGCGATCAGCTGCGCCCACATCTGTTGGCGGAGGCGCATCGCAATGGGCACGACGGTCGGCGTGGCAGGCATCACGCCACGATTGGCGCCGCGCCCGTTCTGCCGACGACCCGTGCCTCGCTCGTAGAGGTGGGAATGCGGAGCCAAGCTGCGCAGGACATCGCGGGCGGTCAGGCGATTGATGTTTTCCTGCAGGTTGACGCCGCGCTGCAGTCGACCCGACCGAAACGGATAGCTCGCCCGCACTTGATACTCGGCGACGTTGGCGATGTCCGAGACGATGCCGCCGCCGTCGGTCGCCAAGTCGTCGGGGATCTGCTGCAGCTCGTGCTTGAATTCATCGAGCCCGATCCACTGCACGGTGGCCGTCAATTGACGATCTCCTCGCACAGCAGTCGCATCTCGACGTTGGCGTCGTTGATGACCTGCACCGCCCGCACGAACAGTTCCCGTGCGGCCGTGCCATTGCCGATGACGATGCGGGTATCCATCGTCACGCCCGGGTGGTAGCGCATCGTCACGAGATGCGAGAGGTTGCGGCTGTCCGCCATCGGGCCTTGCGGTTGAATCGCCGCCCACATCCGCGGCGGCGAGAGCGGTTCGAAAAATCCGTCGTCGTCGTCGGGGTGCTTCGGGGATCGCGACAACGCGACGAGCGTGCGCAGCGGACCTGCCCTCATGTTTCGATCCAGAAGACGCGGTCGTCCCAGCACCGCTCCGCCGCCTTCAGCGCGTTCTCCGCTTGCACTTCCATGCCTTCGCGGTCGGCATCGAGATAGGCGACGTATTGACGGATGCCCTGCTTGATGCGGGCGGGCACGTCGGCGGGCGTCTTCCACCCGACCACGTAGGTGATCTGGATCCCGGCCATGCGGTCGCTCTGCATCGCGGGCCAGACGGCATTGGCGGCGCGGAGTAGCCGCGCGGGGCGGCTGATCGTGTCCACGATGTAACTGCTCGTGGACAGCACCTGCTGCACGCCGTCGGCGTCGTAGTACGAGACGGTGGGCGGCGTGTCGATCTGGAGCGGCGCCGCCATGGGGAGCCAGATCGCGTCGGCCCAACTGTCGCGCTGCAAGACCCACGTCTGGGTCAGCAATCCGCGCGAGAGCGTTTCCTCCGCCGCATCCCGGGCGGCAGCGATGTAGCGCGCGAGATTCGCGTTGTCGTCATCCGTGGTGAGGCGCACTTGGTCCTGCGCCTCTTCAATCGTGATCGGCTCGATCTTCGGCCCGACGATGCGTGTCCAGGCGACGGGGACATGCACCGCCGCCAGCGGAATGGGCATCACGACGGGCGTCCTTTCGGGGTGACCGCATCGTCGGGATCCGGTTCATCGCTGACTTCCAAGGCCTCGCCGCGGACCACTTCCGCCGCGCCGTCCTTGATCCACGCGCGCATCTCCGCGGTCAGTTTCGTGACCGCGATGCGTTGCCCCGGTTGAAAGGGAAAATCCGGACTGGACGACGGCGTCGTACGGAGGAATCTGAGGATCATGGAGACGTCTCGCCCGGGGCCAGCGGCAATCCACTGGCCCCGTCGGCATCGAGAGGTTCACGCTTGCACGAGGTACTTGACCGGGTTGGTGCCCGCATCGAGGAGGTTGCCGTCCGCTCGCGCGAAGGCGAGGAACGCGACCTGTCCGAATTCGGCGAACCGTTCATCGAGACGTCGCAGTTCGATTTGCAGGACGTCGCGAATCAGGTATTTGCTGAAGTCGCCGAAGAGGATCGACTTCACCGTCGTCGCCGGCGTCGCCATCGACTGGTTGACGGTGTAGGGATAGCCGAGGATCAGATCCGGTTGGCCCGCGACCAAGGACGGCTGCCACAGCGGCACGCCCGTGGTGTCACCGCTGTACTGCAGCGCCTTGATCTTCTTCAGCATCTTGAGCCCGCCGTCGTGGAACATGAACCGCCCGTTGCTGCGGTACGCGGGGTCGACGCTGTGGATCAAATCCACGATGTTGTCGTAGCTGACGGTCGTCTGCCCCGAGCCCGTCACACCCGATGCCGCCGCTGCGGCCACGATGCCTTTCGGTTGGCCGGTGCCGGTGCCGGTGGTGAAGTGATCGTTCTGGATGCGGCCAATGCGGTCGCCGAGGGCGGAGCCGATGAACTCCGCGACGTTGATCGAGCTGTCTTGCATGAACTCAATCGACGCGAGGATGTACTTGCTGGAGTACTTGTAGGCGTTCAGGACCAGCTGGCCGAACGTCATCTCCAGTTCGTTACTCGTCAGGTTCTCGCCGATGATTTCGCCTTTGTTCCCGGTGTCGTTCGTCGTCGGAATCGGCAGCGGGCCTCCGGTATCGGTGCGGATGACCGTGGAGTTGGTACGCATCCCGCCGAACGCCAGCAACGCCACTTCCAACGCGCGCATCGTGGCGTCCGCCGTGGTATAGCCGCCCGTGGTCGTGGTCGATTGCGCGCCCGTCAAGGCCGCGCGTTTTTCATCCATCGCGATCTGCCACGTCCGCAGATCCTCGGGTTGGAGCACGAGCCCGTCTTCGGTGTACCGCGTCGGTTTCATCGCGGGCCCGAAGTGGAGGTTGATCAGCTTCTTGTCGACGTCGAAGCCACACCGTTTGGCGAGGTCACGCTGGGCCTCACTGAGTTCCACCTTCGTGCCGCCCAAGGCCCATGCGCGGAACGCCTCTTGGCGGTCGGCCTCGGTAATGCGGCCACTACCCATCTGGCGCTGTTGCCGTTGCGCATTTGGATCGGGCGGAGGCGGTTCGGTACGTCGGCCGTCGCCTTCGGTCGCCGCCGCTTGCTTCGCGATGCGGTCGAGGTGTTTGTTGATGCGTTCGAGTTCGTCGTGCAGCGTGTCGAAACTTTTTTGCTCGTCGCCCTGCAGGTCGAAGCGTTTCTCATCAGCGGCCTTCGACAGAATCGCGCCGGTCTGCTGAATCAATTCGGATTTGCGCTGCAGGAGGTCTTGCACTTGGGGATTGGGCATAGCGACACATCCTCAAAAGTCGGAATTGCGTTTGAGGCGTCGTGTCCCAATCGCCGCTGGGAGGCACTTCGCAGATGGGCGAGCAGCAGGCTGATCGCCGTCAGCCGTGGACTGCTCTTAGAAGTACGCGGGCGATTGTGCAGGGCGCGCGGGGGCGAGCTATCCCTACAGCTTGTGGTCGTGTGATTAAAATGACGGGCGATGGCGGAATGGCCACGGCTGCTGGGGCACTACATCCTCGACGCGAACGGTGACCCGCAGCTATGCGAGGACTTTCTGGCGTGGGCCGAGTGGTTCGAAGGGACCGTCGGCACCCGCGAACGCGTGCTCGCCCATGACCGGGATGAGGGCGCGAACGGGCTGGAGATTCTGGTCTCCACCGTGTTCCTCGGCCTCGATCATTCATTCGGCGGCGGGCCTCCGGTGCTGTGGGAAACGATGGTGCTGGGCGGGCTCCTCGATGGCCTGCAGATGCGGTACACCTCGCGCGAGGAGGCGTTCCGCGGGCATCAGGAGATTTGCCGACGGGTCAGCGAGAGCGTGCGCGGGAGCCCGTAGTGTGTGTCCATGGAACGCGGAGTGGACACACCCAGCGCGGTGTGGTTCTATACGCCGCTATGAGCGATGTGTTATTGGAACGCCGACGAGACGTCGCGAAAAAGCTGGGGGTCAGTGAGTCACAGGTTTTGAAATTCGAACGGCAGGGATTGCTGACCCGCATCGAACTGCCGGGGCTGCGCGCGGTGCGGTACGACGCCCGCGAGACCGCGCAGCTGGCGGAGCAGTGGATCAACGCTGCGAAGCAGAAGCCTTAGCCCCCGGCCACCCGGATCGCGTGCCAGCGTTTCAGCCAGCCGAGGCGCGACCCGTTGAGCCCGTGGGCACTGCGACACTCCAGCATCGAGCGCATGGCGATGTCCACGTTCGTGGCCTCGTAGGCGGGGAAGGTGACGACGCTGACCTCGCGGACTTGCATGTCGTAGATCGTGCGCAGCGGCGGGCTCTGGTTGAAATCCCAATCGTCGCCATTCGGCATCACGCGAAACCCGAACGACATGCCCGACACGTCGCCGCGGTCCACCGAGCGCAGCAGATCCTTGACGTAGCTGATTTCCGGATCGGTCTCGATGCGGACCCGGAGCCCGCGCGACTCTTTGCGCATCGTGAGCGTGCCCGCGCGGGTGCGTCCGAGAATCTTCGCGGCATCGTGATCGACCAGCGCCCGCACATCGGCGCCGCCCGCCAACGTGCGGTCGACGGCCTCGGGCGCGATCACTTCCACGAACCCGCCGAGGTCGACCGACTGCGAATTGAACACGATGGCGAGGCCGTCCAGGCGGTGCGCCCGATCCACATTCACACGGGCTTCGGCGAGTGTCCGGTATTCAAGGTCCGCTGAATGGACGAGTGTCGGTTTCATGATGTCAATCCTTCACGGATCAGACGGTCGGCCGTCTCATCCGCCCGCGTCGATTCCCAGCGCCGCAGCAGCCGATCCAGATCCGCAATGAACTGGTCGTGATCGCGGTCCTGCTGTGCGACCGCCTCCAGCTGGCGCACCGAGGTCGAGATGTGCTCGTGCACGATCCGCGCGAGCAAGGCGTCGGCCTCGGCCTCCTGATTGGTGCACGCGACCCACGCGACAACGAGGGGCCGCAGCGCCTCGCGGCAGACGTCGGCGTGCACGGGATAGAACGTGGCGACCCATGCGTGGAATTTCTCGAAGCTGACCTGCGCACGGCGGGCGCGGTCGATTTCCCGCTGCAGCAACCGCTGCAAGGCATCGACAAAGAGCCCGCGGTGGGCGAGGCGCACGCAGCGCAGCTGCGCCTCCACGCGGGCCACCATTTCCGCGGCGCCCTGCTTCGCTTCCCGGGTGGCCTGCTCCAGTAGCCGCCGCCCCTCGCCGTCCTGCGCGGCCTTGATGGCGGCATTCGTTTCGGCCAGTTCCCGCGCCTCTTGCATCGCCGTCAGCCCCGCTTCCAGATTGGCCACTCGCGCCTGCAACTGCTGCGTGCGGCCCACTTCGTCTTGATAGGCGATCACTGCCGTCGACAGCTGGGCGTCCGCCTGCTCCCGGGCTGCGGTGGCGGTCTCCAGCTGCGTCGCGGCGTCGTGATAGGCGGCCTCGGCCTGCGCCGCCGCCTCCATCGCCCGGGTCCGCTCCTGCTCCGCCGTGGTCACCTGCTGGGTGAGGTGGGCCTGTTCCGCCCATGCCTTATCCGCCAGCGCCTCGGCCTCCTGCCGCGCCGTGGTCTCGGTCGCGGTGGCCTGCTCCGCGCGGCGGCGCGCCTCGTCCGCATGGGCTGCCGCTTCCACCGCGCGAGCCTCCGCTTCGCGCAAGGCGGTGGCGAGGGCGCCGAGTTTTTGTTCCGCTTCGACCGCCGCATCAGCGCGGGCCTTCTCGAAGAGGTGCGCCTTGTCGTTGGCGGCGGCGTGCGCCTCGGCCTCGACCCGCGCCCGCTCCGCGTCATCCTTCGCCAAGGTCAACGTGACGACCTGCCGCGTCTGTTCCGCGACCGCCGCCTGCGCCTTGTCGACCGCCTCGTTGAATTTCTGCCACTCGACGTCGCTGCGTGCTTGTCGTTGCGATTCCAGATCCTTCAGCGCGTCCGCGCGGGCCTGCAGCTGCTCCTGCGCCTTGGCGAGGGCCTCCGTCAGCGCGTTGATCTGCTGGTCGGTGGGCGCTGGTGGCGTCGCTTCGACGCTGGGCGCCGGCGGCGTCTTCGCCGTCGGATCGGGAATCTTGTCGGCGGGCCACATGTTCGCGGGCACCAGATACACGTCGCCTTGATCGCCCGGGAGCGGGTCGAGGTTTTCCCGTTCGCAGACATCGTTCGCCGAGAGCCAGCCCCACTGACGGCCGACGGCATACGCGCGATACCGGCTCTCGATGTCGCCGCGCAGCAGGCCGTCCACGAGGTGCTCGCAGAATTGAATCTTGCGTTCGAGCGGCGCGATGACTTTGCGATTGAGTTCCTGTTCCCAGCGCACCAGCCACGCGCGCAACGTCGTCTGCACGTAATCGAGGTTCTGCTGCTCGATGTTGCTGAACGTCGCGTGGTCCATGATCCCGATCTTGTGCGGCGGGACCAGCAGCCAGCGCGCCATCTCTTCCGCCTGGAATTTTCGCGTCTCGATGAACTGCGCATCGTTGGGCGGGATCCCGAAGCGTTCGTACTTCGCGCCGTTGTAGAGGGCGAGGATGCGGTGCGCCTTGGCGGGCCCCGCATGTTTCGCTTCGAGCGACTCGCGGTAATTCTTCTCCGCGAGTTCGGTCGGGCGCGGCCCCGGCCACGTGATCACGCCGCCGAAGGTCGCGCCATTGCCGAAGAACGTCGAGCCGAACGTCTCCGCGGCCAACCCGAGCCCGAGTGATTCGCGGGCCTTGCTGATGACCGAGTAGCCCATGATCCCGTCGTAGCCGAGCCCGGGGATGTGAATCATGTCGCTGGCGGGAACGATCACATCGGGGTTGTTCCAGCCGCGCACATGGTAAGAGATGGCTCCGGTGTTGTAGTCGCGCAGCACCGAGACGCGATCAGGCGTGAGCGGCCAGATCGCCACGACCCGCCCTGCGGCATCCCGTTCGATTTCCGCGTACGCATTGCCCCACGTGAGCACGTGTGCCTGCATCGTTTCGCGGGCGACCATGGACGACATCTCGGGATTGAATTCGTCGTGGAGGATCGTGTAGAGCCTGGAATCGAGATAGCGGGTCTTCCCGAACGGCTGAATCCGTTTGTAGAGGAAGAGCGGCAGCGAGGCCACATCTCGAGAAATCAATTCGACGCCTGCGAAGAAGGGCGAGTACGCCATCGCCGTCTCCGCATTGACGACGACGCCGCCGGCGACCGGACTCGATCCGAACCAGCCGCCCGTGTCTTTCGTGGAGAACGGGCCCCACCACGAGGACCGCGCCGCCTCCATCGAGGCGCGCACCCGCTGCATCAAAGAGACTTTCGGCCGTGTGATCGTGAGCGTTTCGGTCGGCATCACAGCCACTCCGCCATGACCCCGTCATCGACCGCCTGCGTCGGGCGCCGTAGAAACAACGACGTGCCAATCGTGGCGGCGATGATCGGGTCGATGCGTCCGCGACTCTTGCCCTTGGCGAACATCAGATTCCCTTTGCCGTCGTGCTGGTCGACCACGTTCGACACGGCCCACGTCGTGACGGGGCAGCTGCACGCGTCGACCATGCCCGCCAGAATGTCCGCTTGGATCCGCAGACAGGCGGAACTCATCCCCGCATAGGTCTGCGGCACCGGGATCACCTGCGTCTCCGCGTAGCCGTCCTCGTTGATCAACTGCGTGATGAGCGTGTCGGCGTGCCACGGGTCGAAGCCGATCTGTTCGATGTCGTAACGCGTGCGAAAGGCGGCGAGCGTCTCGCGGACGACTTGATGATCGATGCGCGTCCCCGGGGTCGTCTGCAGCCAGCCCTGCTCGTGCCAGACGCGATACGGTGCGCGGTCGCGATGGCCGCGTTCGACGAGCGTCTCTTCGGGCGTCCAGATGCGGAGGATCAGTCGAATGTCTGCGCGTCCAGGCGCGGGCGGAAAGACCAACGCGAGGGCACAGAGGTCCAACTTCGACGCCAGATCGATCCCCGCAAAACACGGCTCGTGTTCCAGCGCCGCTTCAAACTCCTCGCGCGGGATCTGCGACTGCCCGCGTTTCCACCCCTCAATCGACAGGCACGGCGCGGTGGCATTGACCCAGAGGTTCAGCCGTTTCTGTTTGAAGGTGGCGGCGGCGGCGGGGATGCCCTTCGCCTTCGCGGCGAGGGCCCGCATATCGTCGGGCTTGACCGACACTTTCCAGTTCGGATTCGCCTTCTGCCACGTCCGCTCCGCCAGCCAGTCGTCGCCCTCGTCGGCGTGCGAGATGAACGCGAAGTAGGTCTCGTCGGTCAGGACGCCATCGAGAATCTTGCACGCGTAGTCGTGCTCGTCGCCGCCCGGGCTCACCGGATCGTCGCCCGCCGTCGTGATCTTGAAGAACAGCGGCTGGCGCCGTGCCCCCGTCGCCGTCTCCATGACGTCGAGCAGGTGCCGATCCCGATAAGCGTGCAACTCGTCCGCGCAGACCGCGCTGGGATTCAGGCCGTCGGTCGAATCGTGGTCGGCGCCGAGCGGTTCCAATTTCGACGTCGTGGCTTCCCGATGGAGATTCGACACGTGCACGCCGATGCGCGACCGCAGCGGGGAGGATCGGACGAGGTGTTTGCAGTCATTGAAGACCAACTTCGCTTGATCGCGTTTCGTCGCGATGCAATACCCCTCGGCGCCTGGTTCGCCGTCGTAAAACGTGACGTAGAGCATTACGGCAGCCGCTTCGAGCGACTTGCCGTTCTTGCGCGGGATCTCGTTATAGGCCGTGCGGAACCGTCGCAGCTCCGTGTCGGCATGGATCCAGCCGAACACCGATCCCAGCCGAAACTTCTGGTGGTCTTGCAAGACGATCTGCTGGCCCGCCCATTCCCCCTTGTAGTGCTTCAGCTGCTCCGCGAAGCGGAAGAACCGATCCGCCAGTTCGTACCGGAAGACGAACGGAAACGCCTCGGTGTCTTCGCGGTCCCGGTCGCGGAGGTGCCGCACGCACGCGAGCCGGTGATAGTTGCCCGCAGGCGTGCGGCCCGCGACCACTGCCGCCGCATATTTATCGACGGGATTAGTGGTGCGTCGCATGGGTCGGCTCATCGAATTCGGCAAACGGATCCTTCGGATCACGCGGGCCCGTGGTCTGCACGCGCGACCGCGACGACGGCGTGAGCCCGAGTTCCGCCCAGAGCCGCGTGCAGTGGGTCAGCGCCCGATTCGCAATCGCGATGTAGGGATTCGGCATCGGATAGCCGCTGGGCGACCGGATCACCATGCCCGCCGTCTCGACACTCGCGTTGGCGTGCAGATACCGGCTCCACTGCTGGCAGAGCGCAATCAACGACGCCCGCTCCGCCTCAGTGATCGCGTGCGCCGCTTGCATCATCGGCAGCAGCCGTCGCCACTCCGTCAGCGCCCGCGCATCGCTCGCAATCTCCTCGGGCGGCGTCTCAACGGCCGGCGGGAATTCCGGTTCAGCCGGATTGAGCGGACGCCCACCCGGATTGCCCATCAACTTCTTGCGCGCCGTCGGATGCGGTTTCGCGCCTCTCATCGCCATCCCCACCGCCGCAGTTGCTGACAGACGACCGCCGACCAGCGCCACCAATGCACGCAGTCGTAGGCGTGCGAACACGTCCATGTGCTACGCATGAACCGCCTCGCCGACTTTCTCCGCGCGCTGTCCCGTGAACGCTTCCCAGCGGTCGATGGTCACTTGCACGTATGTGGGTTCGAGGTCGAGGGCGAAGCAGCGGCGGGCCAGCTGCTCCGCCGCGATGATCGTCGTGCCCGTGCCGCAGAAGGGGTCGTAGACGTCGAGCGTCTCGTGATTCCGCAGCGGGCGCGCCATGCACTCGACGGGTTTCTGCGTGCCGTGTCCGTGCCCGCTGTCGTCGCGAGCCGGAATGTTCCACACCGTCGTCTGCGTGCGGTCGTCGGTGCGCCGAGCGGCGGCGCCTGGACGCACCGCATACCAGAGCGGTTCGTGCTGCCAGTGGTAATCCCCGCGACTCAACGCCATCCGATCCTTCGCCCAGATGATCTGGGCGCGGAGTTCGAAGCCGTTCGCGACCAGCGAGGCTTCGACAATGCTGGCCTTCAATCCCGAGTGCCAGACGTAGGCGACCGTCCCCGGGAACAACGCCCACGCCGCGCGCCAATCGGCGTTGTCGTCGTTCGGGACGAGCCCCATCTTGTCGGGGTTGCGATTGACGCCCGCTTTCGCACGCCACGTCGGGTCGTAATTCACGCCGTACGGCGGATCCGTCACCATCAAGAACGGCTCGCACCCGTCGAGCACCCGTCGCACGTCCGCCTGATCCGTCGCATCGCCGCACAGCAGCCGGTGCGCACCGAGCACGAACAGATCGCCGCGCTGGATGTCCGTCGGTCGCTCAGCCGGAATCGCATCCGGATCGGTCAGACCCTCGCGCCCCTGTCGGCGCGCCAGCAGCGCCGCTTCCTCTTCCACCGTCCAGAACGGCCGCAGGTCCAGCCCAGCCGCTTTGTCCGACGCCAGCTGCTCGAAATTCCACGTCGCCAGTTCCCCCGTCCGGTTGTCGTAGATCGCCAGCGCCCGTTTCTGCGCCTCTGAGAGCCCTTTGCGGCGCACAGCGACGAGTTCGTCGCCACTTGCCTCGATCACGCGCACTTTCGTGATGCCTGCCTCCGCTGCGGCCTCGGTGACGCCATTCCCCGCGAGAATCAGGTTGTTTTCATCGATGACGATGCTCCGCGCCGCCCCGACGTCCTGCAGCGCCTCGACCACCATCCCGATGTTCCGAGGGTTGTGCTGGCGCCGATTCGCGGGGTCCGGAATCAGGTCACGGATATGGTTGGGCTCGCTCACGTCAATACCCCGAAACGAAATCCGCTCCCGCACGAGCGGAGG
>Ga0126377_10000046_pt1 | contig 52692 bp, 40 predicted proteins | sample PanSoiMetPlot_22_FD_92647 | JGI IMG/M metagenome (GOLD analysis project Ga0126377, IMG submission 92647) | Tropical forest soil microbial communities from Panama - MetaG Plot_22 | ecosystem: Environmental > Terrestrial > Soil > Tropical forest > Bulk soil | place: Panama | collected 2016-02-17 | reverse complement strand
GCGCAGCGTCGACATGCGCCGCTTGAGCTTGGCGAGCAGCACGTCGGCGACGGACTCCTGGACCAGCAGCCGCGAGCCGGCGCAGCAGACGTGCCCCTGGTTGAACCAGATCCCGTTGACGATCCCCTCCACCGCCTGGTCCAGCGGCGCGTCGTCGAAGACGATGTTGGCGGCCTTGCCGCCCAGCTCCAGCGTGAGGCGCGTGCCGGTGCCCGCGAGCGTGTGCTGGATCGACCGGCCGACCTCGGTCGAGCCGGTGAACGCCACCTTGTCCACGTCCGGGTGGGCGACCAGGGCGGCCCCGGTCGCCCCGGCCCCGGGGAGCACGCTCACCACGCCCGGCGGGAACCCGGCCTCGGCGAGCACCTCGGCCAGCAGCAGCGCGGTCAGCGGGGTGGTCTCGGCGGGCTTGAGGACCACCGTGTTGCCGCACGCCAGCGCCGGCGCCAGCTTCCAGGCGGCCATGAGCAGCGGGAAGTTCCACGGGATCACCTGCGCGGCGACCCCGAGGGGGCGCGGGCGGCGGCCGGGGAAGGCGTACTCCAGCTTGTCGGCCCAGCCGGCGTGGTAGAAGAAGTGCGCCGAGGCCAGCGGCACGTCGACGTCGCGGGACTCCCGGATCGGCTTGCCGCCGTCCATGCTCTCCAGCACCGCGAACTCCCGCGCGCGCTCGGCGATCCCGCGCGCGACCCGGTACAGCAGCTTGGCGCGCTGCGCGCCCGGGGTCGCGGCCCAGTCGGGGAACGCGGCCCTGGCGGCGGCGACCGCGCGCTCCACGTCCGCCTCGCCCGCCTCGGCGACCTCAGCGAGGACCTCCTCGGTGGCCGGGTTGATCGTCTTGAAGCTGCCGCCGCCGGCCGGGTCGACCTCCTCGCCGCCGATCACCAGGCCGTAGCGCGACCGCAGCGCGACGATGTCGGTGGCCTCCGGCGCGGGCGCGTAGTCCAGGTCGAACGCGGCGGTCCGGGCGGGCGTGCGGTCAGCCATGATCCCTACAGGGTAGCCCCTGACCGGCCCCGGCCGGCGCCCAGGGGCGCGGCCGCTCCCGGGCGGTACGGCCCCCCGGCCCCGACCGCCACCGGCCTGCGGCCGGGGCGGCTAGCGGCCGGCGGCCTCCGCGGCCGGCTCGCCGACGACGCCCGGCAGCCACGACGCCTCGGCGAGCGCGCGCGACGCGGCCTGCTCGTACACGGCCAGCGCGAGCCACGCCTCGGCGAACGGCTGCCCGCCGTCGTCGGCGAGCCGGCCGAACGCGTCGCGCGGGCGGGCGCGCGCCGAGGTCGTCAACGCCTCGAGCAGGGCGGCGCCGGTCTCCAGCCGCGCGCGGCGCAGCCGCGCGCGGTCGGAGGCGGCCAGCGCCTGCACCGCGCGGCCGCCGGAGACGGCCCGTTCGAGATGGCGGCGCAGCACCTGCAGCGACGGGTCGCCGGTGGGGGTGGCGCGGGCCGGCGCCGCCGCGCGCTCCCCGTCGTCGCGGGCGGGCAGGTGGCTGCGGTGCAGCCGGTCGTAGCCGAGGTCGGCGTGGCCCGCCCAGGCGTCGGGCAGCGCCAGGCGGGGGCCCGGAGCGCCGCCGGCGGCGGGCGCGGCGGGGCCGACCGCCAGGGCCTGGACCGTGGCGCGGCGCGCCGGATCGGGCCGGGCCACGAGCAGCAGGTCCACGCCCGCGCAGGCGCCGAGGAGCTGGAGGTTGTCGCGGTCGGCGAGCGCCGCGTGGTCGGAGGCGACCGTCAGGGTCAGCGCGGCGCCGTCCGGCCCGAGGACGTGGACCACGCCGGACGCGCCGCCGAGCACACGGACCGGGAGGAACAGCAGGTCGGAGCCGGCCGGCCGGTCCTGGACCGGGAGGGCGAGCGCGGCGAAGGCGCGGCGCACCTGGTCGGCGAGCGGCTCGGCCCACAGTCGCGCGAGCGGCTCCTCGGTCCAGCGCGCACCGCCGGCGCGGACCGCGCGGACCGACCGGCCGGCGCCGAGCTGCCCGGCGGCGGACGCGGTCGCGCCGGAGACCACGAGCCCCGCCCGGCCGAGCGCGCGCTGGCTGACGGTGGCCTCGCCGAGGGCGACCGCGGCGTCGCCGGCCATGGCCGCGCGGTCCGCGCCGCCGCCGGCGAGGTTCGCGACCGTCCACAGCCGGCCGTCGCGGTCGGCGAGGTAGGTCACCACGCCGGCGTGACCGGACTCGGCCACCACGGGAACCGCGCACAGCCCGTACAGCCGCAGGCTCCCCTGGGCGCCGTAGTCGCGCCGGCCGGTCCCCACCAGCCGCCCGGCCGCGCCCGCCGGCAGCGCGGGGTCGCGCAGCCGCCGGGTCACGGCGAGCAGCTCCCGCAGGTCGTCACTGAGGTCCGCGAGCCGGTACTGCGGCTGCGCCTCGCGCGCGGCCTGCAGGCGCGCGGCGACGCGCCGGCCGGCCGCGGCGGCGCGGTGCAGGCCGTTCGCGCGCGCCTCGTGGGCGGCGCGCAGCACGGCGGCGCGCAGCACGGCGCCGGATGCCGTCACGCCCGCCGCCAGCACCGCGGCGCCGGCCCGCCACAGCTCGCCCGCGGCCGCGCGTTGCGCCGGGGTGAGCGGCTCCTCCCCGGCGCCGGGCGGGGACGGCGCGCCGGGCGGGGCTGCGCCTGCCGCCGCGCCGGCGGGGGCAGGGCCGGCGGCCGGCCCTGCGGGGGCGGGACCGGCGGGTGGCGGGCCGGCCGGCGCGGGGGTGTCCTCCGCGCCGGGGGCGCGGGCGAGCACGGCGGCCCGGTGCAGGCAGTTGGGCGCGAGCAGGCAGCTGCAGCGGGCGGCGTCGCCGGAGCGGACCGCACCGTCCCGGACGGCGAGGGTCACCGTGACCGCCTCGTCCACCTGGACGGTGACCTGGGCGCCGTCGGCCGCCGCCGGCCAGCCGGCGGCGCGCGCCACCATGTCGTCCAGCCGCTTGCGCAGCCGGCCGGGGAGCGCGTCCAGGGCCTCGGCGAGCACCGGCGCCGCGACCGGGGGCAGCGTGCCGCCGCTCACCTGCGCACCTGCTCCCCCACCCAGCGGGCCAGCTCGAGCGGGCTCAGCGCGGCGACCGGCATGCCCGCCGCCACCAGCTGGCCCGCGGCGGCGACCGAGTAGCGCGGCCGCCCGGCGTCGTCGAGGCTGGCGCAGCCGATCAGGGTGCAGCCGGACTCCAGCAGCGCGCGGACCTCGGCGAGCAGCCCGGCCATGGACCAGCCCTCCTCGAAGTCGCTGACCACCGCGACCAGCGTCCGCGCGGGCACGGTGACCAGGGAGCGGGCGTGGCGCAACCCCAGCGCGATGTTGGTGCCGCCGCCGACCTGGACCTCCAGCAGCAGGCCGAGCGGGTCGTGCACCCGGTCGGAGAGGTCGACGACCCTGGTGGAGAAGGCGACGAAGTGGGTGCGTAGCGCCGGGACCCCGGCCAGGACGGCGGCGGTCAGCGCCGACCAGATCACCGACGGCTCCATCGACCCGGACACGTCGACGACCAGCACCAGCCGCCAGTCGACGCCGCGCCGGGCGCGGGTGCTGAAGACCGGGCGCTCGGGCACGATCTGGACCCGCCCGCCGGCGCCGCGGCGGCTGGTCGCCAGGTTCGCCCGCAGCGTGCGCGGCAGGTCGAGCGGGCCGCCGGGCCGGGAGGTGGGACGCGGTGTGGTCAGCCCGGACAGCGCCGGCCGCAGCCGCGAGGCGAGCTGGCTGGTCAGCTCGGCCACCACGCGCGCGACCAGCGGGCGCAGGCGGGCCAGCGAGGACTCCGGCAGCCCGCCGGCCAGCGACAGCACGGTCTGCAGCAGCTCGACGGAGGGGCGGGCGGCGCCGGGGTCCAGCTCCAGGGCCGCGTCCCTGCGGCCCGCCTCGACGGCGCGCGCCAGCACCTCCTCGCGGACCCCCGGCCCGAACAGCGCCGACAGCTCCTCGGCCCACGCGCGCACGCCGGGGAACAGCGCCCCCCGGGCAGTCCTCCCGGCCGCGTCGGCGCGGGCGCCCTCGCCGCGCCCGGCGCCGTACAGCTCGTCGAGCGCGGTCGCGTAGCGGACGGCGCCCGGACCGAGGTCGCCCGCGCCGCGGCCGAGGATCAGCCGCCAGCGGTCGGCCGCCCGCAGCTCGCGCTCCGGGTCGCCGGCAGGCCCGGAGCCCGGCGGGTCGGGGGCCTCCGGGCCGCCCGGGTCGGGCGGGTCGGGCGGCGCGGCGGCGGGTGCGGATGCCAGCCCCTGCTCGGCGAGCGCCTGCCGGCCCGCCCGGTCGGCGAGGAGCCGGGCCAGCAGCGCGTCCGGGTCGTCGACGGTGCCGATGTCCTGGCCGCGGCCGGGACCTCCCGTGCGCTCGTCGACGACGGCCAGCAGCCGGTCGCGGGCGGCGGGGCTGAGCCCGTGGAACCCGCCCCGCAGCGCGGGCAGGCGGGCCAGGAAGTCCCCGTCGGGCAGCGCCTCGACGCGGTCCAGCAGCGCCGCGAGCGCGTCCCCGCCCGCCTGGAGCAGCGGCTCGGCGACGGCGAGCAGCCCGGTGAGGCGTCCCTGGAGGGCGCGGCGCCCCTCGGGGGTCGTCGCGACGTCGACCCAGGAGGCGACACGCCGGCCGAGCGCGGCGGGCTCCTGCAGGCCGAGCAGGACCTGGACCGCGGCCGCGGCCGCGGCGATCAGCGGCGTGCCGCCGCGGGCGAGGCGGGCGAGCGCGCCGGTCAGCCGCAGCCCGATCGTGGTCGCGTCGGCGCGCTGGGCGAGCGCGGCCAGCGCCTGCGCGTCGGCGGGGTCCTCCGACCCGGCCAGCCCGTCGACCTGCCGGACGGCGGCGCGCTCCAGCTCCGCGGTGGCCGCCGGGAGGTCGGCGAGGCCGGCCGCGACCGCGCGGGGCAGGCCGGCGACGTGACCGAGGCGCAGCCGGTCGAGCAGCGCGAGCGCGCGCATCGCCTCGCCGAGGGTGGCGCTGCCCGGCGCCGCCCGGGCCAGCTCGGCCAGCCGCTCGGCGGCGAGCGCGGTGAGGCCGCTCAGCGCCGCGGCCTCCAGGCCGTCCACGAGCTGGCTCGCGTTCGGCCCGCCCGTGGCCTCCTCGCGCCGGCGGCGCTCCCGCAGGACCCCCTCGGCCGCCTGGACGAGGGTGATCCCGCGGGCGCCGGCGACGTCGAGCATCGCCTCGGTCTCCGGCGACCACGCGACCCGCCAGCGCGAGCCGAGCGCGTCGACCCCGCCGACGCCCTCGACCTCGACGGCGTGCCCGTAGGGGACCCGGCAGGTGGCGAGCTGCTGGAGCGCGACCTCGCGGCGGCGGTCCAGGTCCGACCGCAGCGGGTCCAGGCGCAGCTCCCGGGCCGGGTCGCCCGGGCCGGGCAGCTTCAGCTCGGCCAGCAGCCCGCGGACGGCCGGGCCCAGCCCGGAGCGGGGGGTGCCGGGGGCGAGCGCGCCGCGCTGGTCGCCGACCAGCACCCGCTCCATCGCCGCGGCGACCGCCCGGCCCCTGCCGAGGACCTCCCCCTGGGCGAGCACGCTCTGCAGCGCCTCGACCAGCTCGCCGCGGCCGGGGGCGGGCAGGCCGCGCAGCCGCGCCAGGTCGGCCAGGAGCCGGACCGCCTCCCGCGCCTCCGCCGGGCCGGCGGGGTGGCCCCCGGCGCGGACCTGGGCGCAGATGCGGACGACCGCGTCCACCGCCGCGGCCTCGACCGCCGCCGGGTCCCCGGCCGCGCGGACGACCGCCTGCTGCCAGTGGGGGTCGCGGATGCCGGCCGGGTAGCCCGAGCGCTCGTCGAGCAGCGCGAACGTGTAGGGGATCAGGGAGGTGGCGACCTCGCCGAGACCGGCGGCCGGCGCGGGCGGCTCGCCGTCGGCGCACGCCAGCACCGGCGCGTGGAACGCCCCCACGACCGCCGCGACCCGCCGCCCGCCGGTCTCGGCGAGACGGCGCCGCATCCACGCCTCCCTGCGCAGGTCCAGGGCGGCGACGCCGCCGTCGGCGAGCGCGTCGCGGCGCAGCGCCCAGCCGACGCCCAGCGCCGCGCGGCGGACCGCCTCGGCGCCGGCGCCCGGCGCGCGCGCCTCGACCAGGCGGTCCCACAGGTCCTCGTCGGCCCGGCCGCTCACCGAGGACCGCAGCGCGCCCGCCAGGGACGGCGCCCGGGCCGCCGGCTCCGCAGCGGAGCCGCCGCCGGGCGCCTCCGGGAGGTGGTCCCCGCGCCAGGCGGGGTCGGCCAGCGGCAGGTCGCAGGGCACGATCTCCACCCCGCGGCGCACCGCCCAGCGCACCGCGACCAGCTCCGGTGAGAAGTCGGCGAACGGGTAGAACGCCGGCCGCGCGTCGTCGCCGCCGGCCACGCCGGCCAGCGCGACCGGCGCGGTCGTCGCCGGGTCGGCCAGCCACGGCAGCCACCGGCCCAGCTCGGCGGGCAGCTCCAGCAGCAGCACCTCGGGCCCGAACGCCTCCAGCAGCTCGGCGACCACCACCGCGAGCGCGGGCGAGTGGTGGCGCACGCCGATGAGGTAGGGCTCGGTGCGCGCGGCCAGGCCGCCGACCGCGGCCGCCGGGTCGGGCTCCGCCGCCAGGTCAGGCGGCATCGCGGGCACCCTCAGTCGGGGAGGGCATCGCGCAGCTCCCACAGGCGCCGCCACAGGCGGGCGCCGTCCTCGGCGCGCCGGCGGACCGCGCCGTCCCAGTACCCGACCAGCTTCGCCCCGTCGGCCGGGTCGTCCTTGCGGACCACGCCGAGCAGGTGGCTGGGCAGCAGCGACAGCACGTCGCGGTCGCCGGGGAAGTACGCGGCGGCCAGGCCCAGCGAGGTCGCCACCGCGACCGCCTCGGCGGTGCTCATCACCGTCGAGGGGCGCTCGACGTCCCAGCCCTCGACCGAGCGGCCCGAGCGCAGGTCGCGGAACGCCGTCACCAGCGCCTCCAGCACCGCGTCGTCGACCGCGAACGGCGTGGCGACGCGCTCGAGGGTCGCCTTCGCCTGCCGCCTGACCAGGGCGGTCTCAGCCGCCAGGTCGGGGATGGGGCCGACGACCTCGAAGTTGAACCTCCGCTTGAGGGCCGCCGACATCTCCGAGACGCCCCGGTCGCGGAGGTTGGCCGTGGCGACGAGGGTGAAGCCGGGCGCGGCGTGGACCGCGGCGTCCGGCGTCCCCGCCAGCTCCGGGACCGCGATCCGCCGGTCGGACAGGATCGAGACCAGCGCGTCCTGCACCTCGGGCAGGCAGCGGGTGATCTCCTCGACCCGGGCGACCACGCCCGAGCGCATCGCGGTGAGGATCGGCGAGGGCACCAGCGCCTCCCGGCTGGGCCCGTGGGCGAGCAGCAGCGCGTAGTTCCAGCCGTAGCGCAGCTGGTCCTCGGTGGTGCCCGCGGTGCCCTGCACGACCAGCTCGCTGGTGCCGCAGACCGCGGCCGAGAGCAGCTCGGACAGCATCGACTTGGCCGTGCCGGGCTCGCCGACCAGCAGCAGGCCCCGCTCCCCCGCCAGCGTGACCACGCAGCGCTCGACCAGGGCCCGCTCGCCGACGAACTTGGCCCCGATCGCCAGCCGCGCCGGCAGCCCGTCGCGCCGCGCCGCCTTGGGCAGCTCCAGCTCCCGGCCGTCGCTGCCGGCGACGAAGGTCACCACGGCGCGCGGGGTCAGCCGCCAGCCCGGTGGGCGGGGGCCGTCGTCGAGCACGGCGAGGAACGCCAGCTCGCCGGCGAAGGCGTGCTCGGCCGGGTCGACCTGCCGCGGGGCCGAGCCGTTCGGGCCGCCGGGCGGGTCCGCGACGCGCCCGCCCGCCGCCTCGCCGCCGGTCCCGGTGGCGGTCACCGGTCCACCGTCCCGTTCGTCGGGTCCGCCATGGGTGTCATCGCCGCCTCTCCGTGTCGAGCTGGTCGAATCGGGGCCCGTCGCCCTGCCGCGCCCGCGCCCAGGCCAGCTCGAACAGCCGCGGGACGGGGACGGCCGGGACGACGACGCCGAGCTCGGGCGCGCCGTCGCCGTCGAGGGTGAGCAGCGGGATCTTCCAGCGCTCCAGCGGCAGGTGCGGGGCCTTGAGCGCGAGCCAGCCGCCGGGCAGGAACAGCGAGCGCCCCGCGCGCGGCCGCTTGGCCTGGACCACCAGGTCGGTGGCGGCGAGCTGGGCGCGGGCGGCCTTGAGCCGGGCCGGCTTCCAGCCGGTCCAGCGGGCCACGTTGCGGTCGGTCGGGTCGGGCAGCGCGAGCAGCTGCAGGTACAGCGCCGCGGCGTCCTCGCCCAGCCCGCGCGCGGCGGCGACCTCGGCGACCAGCCGGGGGACCGACCGCGTGGGGTCCTGCGGGCTGGCGCCCGCGCCGCCCGGCTCGTACGGCCCCGGGTCGGCGAGCAGGCCCGGCAGGCGGTCGCCGAGCAGCGCCCGCAGCGCCGCGACCGCGGCGCGGTCGGCGTAGCCGAAGGTGCTGCCGGAGCGCAGCAGCGCGAGCGCGGGGTCGTCCAGCCCGGACAGCAGCGCGGGCCGCAGGCCCAGCGTGCGCCAGCCCTGTTCGGGCGGGAGCACGAACGGGCCGACCTCGGTCCCGTCCGCGCCGGGGACCGGGGTCGTGCCGAGCGCGGCGGCCAGCCGGTCCACCTCGTCGTCGTCCACCCAGCCGACCCACACGGCGAGCCGGGGGTCGGCCAGGCGCCCGCGGATCAGGTCGAGCGCGACCGGGAGCTGCGCGCGCAGCGGGTCCTCGACGGGCAGGTGGTAGGCCAGCCACGCCAGCGAGCGGGCCAGTGCGCCGAGCAGCGAGCTGCCGTCGCGGTCGCTCGGGAGGACCGCCAGCCAGGCGCAGGTGCGGGGGTTGGCCAGCCCGTGGAGCAGCTCGGACGCGCCGATCCCGGCGGCGACCCCGGCCCGGTGCACCTCGGCGATCAGCTCGTCGCGCACGGGGGTGCGCCGGCCGCGCCGCTCCGCCCAGGCGAGCAGCCCGCCCAGGTCGGGGCCGTCGCTCCACAGCCTCGACGGCTCCGGCGGCAGCAGCCCGCCGAGCAGCCCGACCCGGACCTCCCTGGGCAGGTGGCCCCAGGTCCTCCGGGCCATCGAGGCCGCCGCCGGGGGCACCGGCAGCTCGGCGGCGGCCGGCGCCCGACCGCCGCGGTCCGGCTCCTGGCCGTCCGGGGGGTCGTCCGCGGCCGCGTCGGCGTCGCCGAGGGCGGCGAGGAGCACGGCGGCCTCGGCGTGGCTGATCCCGGCGGCGGCGGACGCCTCCGCGGCGAGCCGGGGCGGCCAGCCCGCCGGTCCGCGCTCGCGCACCAGGGCGGCGAACCGCTCGACCGCCGCGGGGTCGAGCGTGCCGTCGGTCACGACGGTCTCGGCCAGGATCCGGTGCCCGGGGACCGGTCCGAAGCCGCCGTCGGGGGCGTGCTCCAGCCCGTCCACCGTCGCCTGGTCGTCGTCATCGGACACCCGCAGGGCCAGCAGCCGCCGCGTGCCGGTGGCGAGCACGTCGCCCTCCTGCGGGGGGCGCCCGTCGGCGGTCAGGCGCACGCGGCGCGTCCGGCCGCCCGGCGCGATCAGGCCGCTGCGCACCAGCGTGTCGAGCAGGCCGAGCAGCGCCTGGCGGGACGCGGGCGGGGTCCAGGGCGACGCCGCCCGGTACATCGCCGCGCGGACCAGGCCCAGGGTGTCGAACCAGTCGAGGTCCACGCCGTCCAGGTCGACGTGCCCGGGTGCCTCGTCGGCGGCGGCGAGCGCGCGGCCCGCCGTGAGCAGCAGGCGCGCGGCGCTGGTGCCACGGGTGTAGCAGTACTGGATCAGCCCGTCCAGCGCGCGGGCGAGCGCGGCGTCGTCGACCAGGCCGGCGTCGCCCGGGGGTGCCGCGGACCGCGCCTCGGACCGCGCCGCGGGCGGCGCCGTGCCCTCCAGGACCGCGGCCAGCTCCCGCAGCGCGGCGGCGTGCCCGGCGGCCTGCTGGACGATCCCGGCGACCCCGGTGGCCAGCTCGGGGTGGCCGATCCCCGGGACCGCCGCGGCGACCAGCGCGCGCACCTCCTCCAGGCTGCGCCCGGCGGCCCCGGCGAGCAGCGAGGCCGCCTGCGCGTCGGTGAGCGCGCGCAGCACGGCGGAGCCGGCCGGGTCCCTTGGTCGCAGGTGGTGCCAGGAGTGCGGGTCCGCCACCAGCGGCGTGCCCCTGGCGAACGCCGGCCGCTCGGCGGCGGCGGCCCAGCGGCCGATCTCGAACCCGTCCGCTGCGCGGACGGCGAGCTCGCTCCCGCGCCACTCGTGCTGGTACAGCAGGCCGTGGACCAGCTCGGACCCGGGGAAGCGGACGGCACCGACCAGGATGCGGTCGCCCCGGCCGCCGGGCGGGAGCCCGAACGCCCGCCCGTCGACGCCCTCGCCCGCCTGCCCGCCGTCGGGGGTGCGCCGCACCCGCCAGCCCACCAGGCCGCCGGCGGCGCCCAGCGGGCTGGACTCCGCGCCGGGCGGCGCCGGCCGCAGCGAGCAGCCGGCCACCTCCAGCGGCTGGCCGTCGGCCGCGCCCTCCTCGAAGAAGCGGGGCAGCGACGCCCGCGCCAGCTCGCCGGTGGCCGGGTCGTACTCGGTCCACGCCCAGCCGTCGCCGCCGTGGACGAGCACCCAGTGGCTGGTGCCGTCGGCGGCGACCATGCGGCCGTGCCGGTGCTCCGAGCGGTCGCCGACGTGCAGGGGGCGCCCGCCGGCGGTGCGGCCGCCACCCGGCAGGGGCAGCGACCCGTCGGCGTCGGCGACCTGGCCGAACGAGAACGCGGCGTCGGGGACGCCGGTGAAGACGTCGTCCGGCGTGCCGGTCCAGTACCCCGACCGGTCGGGGCCGGTGTCCCAGCAGACCAGCAGCTGCCCGTCGACGAAGCGCAGCGCCAGCCGCCACAGGTAGCGGCGCTCGCCGGCGGGGATGCGCAGCAGGTGCTCCAGGAGCACGCCGTCCGGGCCGGCGACCACCACCTGGTCGCCGCGGCGCACGATCGCGGCGGGCCACTGGCCGGTCCAGTGGACCGCCTCGTCGTCGTCGTCGCGGCGGGCCGGCGCCAGGCGCGCGGCCGCCGCCTCCAGCGCCGGCCAGCCGTACTCGTCCAGCACCCCGCAGCGCAGCGTGCGGCCGAGGACCGGCCCGAGGTCGTGGCGGGCGATGCGGCGCACCGCCTGCGGGTTGACGCCCAGCGCCTCGGGGCAGGCGACCAGCCGCACCCGGTCCAGCTGCGCCCCGAGCGCGGGCAGCCCGTGGCGCTCGACGGCCTCGGCGAGGCCGTCGAGCCAGGCGCGCAGCGCCGCCGCCAGTCCGGGGACCGCCACGACCTGGCGCGCCCGGTCGAGGTCGTCGCGGTCCAGGTGGCCCTCGACGGCCCGGGCGAGCGCGGGGAGGAAGCGCCCGTCGGCGGCCAGCGCCGCCAGGTCGCGCCGCGGCTCGGTGTCGTCGTCCAGCCACGCCGTCACGTGCAGCGTCAGCTGCTGCGGGGGGTCCGCCACGGGCACCCGGTGGGCGAGGCAGGCGTCGAGCAGGTCGAGGTCGTCGCAGCGGCGCCACCGGTAGGGGTCGACCGGCGTCCCGTCGGCGATCAGCCGGGGCGCCATCCGCTCCACCAGGGACAGCAGCGCCGGCAGCCGCCCGGAGCGCCGGGTGCGGTGCCTGGCGAAGCGGGAGAGCCACCCGGCGGGGCCGTCGGGAGGCTCGGCGGCGGCCGGGACGGTCCCTGCCGGCGCGCTGAGCGCGGCGGTGGCGCCGGTCTCCTCGAGCAGCTCCAGCCACACGCGGTCGCCGCAGCGTTCGGGCATGATCGCCAGCAGCCGGCCGCGGACCTCGGGCCTGGCCGCGGCCAGCCGCGCCAGCGCGGCCCGGGAGCCGGTCCAGAACGCCTCGGGCGCGCGGGCGAGCGCGGGCGCGGGCAGCAGGTCGGCCAGCACCCGCTCGCCGGCCGCCGCCTGGTCGAGCCCGGCGCCCCTGGCCAGCCGGCCCAGGTCGGCCGCCATGGCGGCGTAGGGCGGCAGCCCGCCGAGGGTGCGCTCGACGCACAGCCGCCGGAAGCGCTCGTAGGCGACCGCCGGCTCGCAGCGCGCCGCCAGGTCGCGGGCGTGCGCCGAGAGCGCCTTGGCGGTCAGCGCGCCGGCGAGCGCGAACTCCAGGAACACCGCGTGCCGGCGCTCCTCGTCGACCGCCAGCGCGTACACCCGCTCCGCCTCGCGGGCCCTGCCGAACAGCATGGCCGCGTAGCTGCGGCTCTCGGCGGCGAGGAAGGCGCGGCCGGCCTGCTCGTAGAAGGTCGGCAGGAAGTGGGGCACCGACCGGGACAGGCGCTCGCCGAGCTGGTCGAAGCCGTCCTTGGCCGCGCCGGTGCGGGAGCGGGCGACCCGGGCGAGCCGCTCGACCTCCTTGACCAGCGCGAGCGCGTGGTGGCCGTTGGCGGGGTCGTTGACCAGCGCCCAGGCCGGGAACCCGAGCGCCTGGTGGCGGACCAGCCCGACCTCGGCGACCTGCTCCGGGCGGGCGAAGCCCAGGTACTCCATGGTCAGGTCCTCGGCCTCGCCGAGCGTGCGCGGCACCAGCCGCACCACCGGCCGCTCGGCGAGCGCGGGGTGGCGGTAGGCGCGGGTGGTCACGGCGTCGACGGTGCCGTCGCCGGTCACCGGCGCGCCGGGCGGCAGCACGGCACCGGCCTCCAGCAGCGCGGCCGCCGCGGCCGCCCCGGTCGGCTCGCTCACGCCCGCACCTCCTGCTGCTCCACGACCCGCCCGGCGTACAGGCCGGCGGCCATCCGCATCCCCTCCGACCACGCCACCGGGCCGACCCCGCCGAGCGGCAGCGCGGACCCGTCGGGGTCGACGAACACCAGCTCACCGGTCTCGGTCGGCTCGTACGGGTCGTCCGAGCCGACCCAGGAGCGCGCCTCGACGGTGCGGCCGTCCTCGAAGACCGGGCAGACCGCGTACCCTCCGCGCACCTGGTAGCCCAGCGAGGTCGCGCGCGCCTGCAGGTGGCGCAGCTGCTCGTAGCGGCCGCCCGCGTGGTCCGCGACGCCGGTCGCCTGCGCGTCGAGGCCGGCGGGGCGCGCCCAGGTCTCGCGGAAGAGCTGGTCGACCGCCTGGCGGACCTCCAGCTCGGCGGCGAACTCGCGCAGGTCGTCGAGGTCGTCCAGCAGCACCGGGTGCGGGATCGCGACGCGGTCGGCCTCCAGGCGGACGCTCTCGCCGTCGAGGGTGACCACGCCGAGGCCCTTCTCCCCGGCCTCCCTGAGCAGCCCGACGTCGCCGGGGTCCCAGCGGTCGCCTTCGAGCCCGGCGACGACGAGGTCGCGCAGCGCGGCGCGCCAGGCGGGGTCCGGCCACACCTGCGCCAGCACGGGGGCGGGCACCGGCAGCGAGCGCACCATCCAGCGCTCGACGTCCGCCAGGCAGGCGGCCTCGTGGCGGGCGAGCCACTCGCCGAGCTGCCGCAGCCGGGTCACCGCCGGGTCGTCGCGCAGCGCCGCGGGGACCGTCCGCAGCAGCTTGCCCTTGGCGTTGCGGCAGACCACCTTGCCCGACTGCAGGGCGACCTCGTAGCCGCCCGTCGCCGCCGTCCACGTCATGCGCCCCTGCCCTCCTGGTCGAGTGCCCTCCTGGTCGAGTGCCCTCCTGGTCGAGTGCCCTCCTGGTCGAGTGCCCTCCTGGTCGAGTGCCCTCCTGGTCGAGTGCAGGTGTCCGCGATGCCCTGCTCCGGGGCGTCAACCTGCGGTCGGAAGGCACCGCGGACACCCTCGGTGGACCGGACGCTAGCCCATGGGCGCGACACTACGGCAAGGACGCCGAAAAGGGCGTAGCGGCAGCCGCCGGCGCCGGGCGGGCCGGCGGACGGCTGTCAGTCGAGGGTGAAGTAGTCGCCCGACTGGTAGGCGCCGGTGCGCTGCTTTGCGAGCTGCATGAGCAGGTCGTTCAGCAGGCTGGAGGCGCCCAGCCGGTAGCGGGCGGGGTCCAGCCACTCCGGGCCGAGCGTCTCGGCGACCAGGACCAGGTGCGCGATCGCCTCCCTGGCGGTGCGGATCCCGCCGGCCGCCTTGAAGCCCACGGCGCGGCCGGTCTCGTCGTGGAAGTCGCGGACCGCCTCCAGCATCACCAGCGCCACCGGGAGCGTCGCGGCCGGGCTGATCTTGCCCGTCGAGGTCTTGACGAAGTCCGCGCCGGCGGCCATGGCCACCAGGCTGGCGGCGCGCACGTTGTCCAGCGTCCCCAGCTCCCCGGTCTCCAGGATCACCTTGAGGTGCCGCCCGGCCGACGCCTCGCGGACCGCGCGGATCTCCTCGTAGACCTCCCGCCAGCGCCCGGCGAGGAAGGCCCGCCGGTTGATCACCATGTCGATCTCGTCGGCGCCGGCGGCGACGGCGTCGGCGACGTCGGCCAGCCGCACCTGGAGGCTGGCCTGGCCGCTGGGGAACGCGGTCGCGACCGAGGCGACGCGGACGCCGCTGCCGGCGAGCGCCTGCTTGGCGACCGGCACCAGCGGCGGGTACACGCACACGGCCGCCACGGGCGGGACCTCGGGGTCGGCCGGGTCGGGGCGGCGGGCCTTGGCGCACAGCGCCAGCACCCTGCCCGGGGTGTCGGCGCCCTCCAGGGTGGTGAGGTCGACCACCGACACGGCCAGCCGGAGCGCGGCGACCTTCGACTCCCGCTTGATGCTCCGGCGTGCCAGCGCGGCGGCGCGCTCGGCGACCCCCACCTCGTCGACGCCCGCGAGCCGCAGCAGCGGGGTGAAGGTGTCCGCGATGCCCTTCTTCGGGGGCGTCAACCTGTGGTCAGAAGACATCGCGGACACCTTCAGTCAGGCCGAGCGCCGGGGCGCCGGCCCCCCGGTCGAGCCCGGGAGCCGCCGTCCTGCGTCGCGGGGTGGTTCACGGCCGGCCGGCGCGCTCGGAGCCGCGGCTGGCCGCCGGGGCCGGGCCGACGCCGCCGAAGCGGCGCTGGCGGCCCTGGTAGTCGCGCAGCGCGGCGAACAGCTCCTGGCGGTTGAAGTCGGGCCACAGCACGGGGGTGAAGTACAGCTCGGCGTAGGCGATCTGCCACAGCAGGAAGTTGGACAGGCGCCGCTCGTTGGAGGTGCGGATGAACAGGTCCACGTCGGGCATGTCCTCGGCGTACAGCCGCGCGGCGATCGCGCGCTCGTCCACCCGCCTGGGCCCGAGCCCCCGGCGGGCGTCGTCGACCAGCCCGGACGCGGCCCGGCTGAGCTCGTCGCGGCTGCCGTAGTCGAGCGCGACCGCCAGCGTCATCCCCGTGTTGGCGACGGTCAGCTCCTCCGCCTCGGTGATACGCCGCACGACGTGGCGCGGCACGCGGTCGCGCCGGCCGACGAAGCGGATGCGCACGTTGCGCTCGTGCAGCTCGTGGGAGCGGCGCACCAGCAGCGTCTCGTTGAAGTTCATCAGGAAGCGGACCTCGGAGATCGGCCGGCGCCAGTTCTCGGTCGAGAACGCGTACACCGTGAGCCACGACAGGCCCGCGTCCAGCCCGCCCTCCACGGTGTCGAACAGCGCGGCCTCCCCGGCCTCGTGGCCCTTGGTCCGCGGCAGGCCGCGCTGCGCGGCCCAGCGGCCGTTGCCGTCCATGACGATCGCCACGTGGTCGGGCACCGCCCGGGGGTCCAGACCGGCCGGGAGCGCGCGCGGCATGCGGGCTGGCATCTACCTCGCCACCAGGGGGTCCGGGGGACCTGAGCGCGAGCGGGCCCCCCGGTCGACTAGAGGATAGGAACGGAGCCGGCGGTCGAGGTGGTACTCGACGAACGACCGGACGAGGTTGCCCGCCTCCCGCCGGGGGCCGGGCCGCGGCGCCGGCAGCGCGACGGTCCGGTCCAGGTCGCCCTCGAGCAGGGCGGACAGGAGCGGGACCGTGGCGCGGTCCAGCTGCGACTCGGTCCCCGAGCGGCAGGTGGCGCACAGCGAGCCGCCGCGCGTGGTCGAGAAGCGCGCGTGCGGGCCGGGCGTGCCGCACACGGCGCACGCGCCGAGCGCGGGCCGGTAGCCCTCGACGGCCATGAGCTTGAGCAGGAACGCGTCCAGCACCAGCGACGGGTCGCGCGGCGCGGCGTCCAGCGCCCGCAGCCCCCGAACCAGCAGCAGGAACAGCCGCACGGCCGGCTCGCGGTCCTCGCTGATCTGGTCGACCGCCTCGAGCATCGCGGTCCCGGCGGTCACACGGTCGTAGTCCGAGCGCAGCGTCTTGAACATCTGCACGGCCTCGACCTGGGTGACGATGTCCAGGTTCCGGCCCTGGTAGAGGCTGAGGTCCACGTGGCTGAACGGCTCCAGCCGCCCGCCGAAGCGCGAGGTCGTCCTGCGCACGCCCTTGGCGACCGCACGCACCTTGCCGGTGCCCTGCGTCAGCAGCACCACGATCCGGTCGGCCTCGCCGAGCTTGTGGGTGCGCAGGACGATGCCCTGTTCGCGGTAGAGGCTCATTTCGGCGCGATGCTACTCCGTCAGAAGCCGAGGCGGGCCAGCAGCTTGGGGTCCTCCTGCCACTCCTTGGCCACCTTGACGCGCAGGTCCAGGTAGATCCTCGTCCCGAGCAGCGCCTCCAGCTCGGCGCGCGCGCGGCTGCCGATCTCGCGCAGGACCGCGCCCCGCCGGCCGATGACGATCGGCTTCTGGCTGGCGCGCTCGACGTACAGGACCGCCCGGATGGTCAGCAGCCCCTCGCCCGGCTCGTCGCCGCCGCCGCTCTCGGTCTCCTCGACCACGACCGCGATCGAGTGGGGCAGCTCGTCGCGGACCAGCGCCAGCGCCTTCTCGCGGATCACCTCGGCGACCACGCGCTCCTCGGGCTCGTCGCTGACGTGGCCCTGCGGGTACAGCGGCGGCCCCTCGGGCAGGCGCTCCATGATCAGGTCGGCGAGCAGGTCGACCTGCTCGCCGCTGCGGGCCGACACCGGCACGACCTCGGCCCAGTCGCCGAGCCTGCCGGTCGCGTCCAGCGCCTGCACGACCTGCCCGCGGCCGGCGGTGTCGGTCTTGTTGACGACCGCGATCACCGGGGTCCGCACGCGTGCCACCTCCTCGGCGAGGAACTGGTCGCCGGTGCCCACGCCCGCCGCCGCGTCGACCAGGAAGCACACCACGTCGACCTCGCCGAGGGTTCCGCGCACCAGGTCGTTGAGCCGGCGGCCGAGCAGCGTGCGCGGCTTGTGCAGGCCCGGGGTGTCCAGGAAGACCGCCTGGCCGTCGGGCCGGTGCAGCACCCCGCGGATCACGCTGCGGGTGGTCTGCGGCCGGTCGCTCATGATCGCGACCTTCTGACCCAGCAGCCTGTTGAGCAGGGTCGACTTGCCGACGTTCGGCCGGCCTACGAGCGCGACGAAGCCGGACTTCACGCCGGCAGCTCCGCCCCGAACCCGTGCGGGAGGAGCTGGTCGAGGCGGGCGCGCAGGCGGCGCCCGCCGCGCTCCCCCGCCGCCAGCACGACCAGCGCCCGGCCGGCGGGCAGCTCCAGCAGCACCTGCCGGCAGGCGCCGCAGGGCGGCACCGGGTCGGTTCCCGGCCCGGCGACCGCGACCGCGACGAAGCGGCGGTGGCCCTGCGCGACCGCCGCGGCGACCGCGGCGCGCTCGGCGCAGATCGACAGCCCGTAGGAGGCGTTCTCCACGTTCGCGCCGGGCACGACCGTTCCGTCCTCGGTGAGCAGCGCCGCGCCGACCGCGAACCCCGAGTACGGCGCGTACGCGCGCGCCCGCGCGGCCCGGGCCGCGGCGACCAGCGCCTCGGCGTCCAGGCCGGCGGCCGCCGCGCCGCCTTCCTCGGGAGCGCCCACCGGGTGGTCAGATCGCATCGCGGACGCCGCCGCTCATCGGTTGCGCGCCTCCGCGGGCCGGTCGGGCTGCGGCCGGGGCTCGCCCACCCGGTGGATCCGCACCCGGCCCACGCGGTGGCCCTGGACCCGCTCGGCTCGCAGGCGCAGTCCCTGGACCTCGACCTCCTGGCCCTCGCGCGGGACCTCGCCGACGAGGTTGAACAGCAGCCCGCCGATCGTGTCCCACTCGGTGGCCGGCAGCTCCACGCCGAGCAGCTCGTTCACCTCGTCGATGGCCAGGCGCGCGCTCACCCGGTAGCCGCCGTCGGGGAGCGGCTCGACGTTGGGCTCCTCGCGGTCGTACTCGTCGACGATCTCGCCGACGATCTCCTCGAGCAGGTCCTCGATGGTGACCAGGCCGGCGGTACCCGAGTACTCGTCCAGCAGGATCGCCATGTGGCTGGCGCGGTTGCGCATCTCGCGCAGCACGTCGGCGGCGCGCATCGACTCGGGCAGGAACGGCGGCTGGCGCAGCAGCTCCACCAGGGGCTTGTCCGCCTGGCCCTCGTTCAGGGCGCGCAGGACGTCCTTGGCGTAGACCAGCCCCTGCACGTCGTCCAGGTCGCCCTTGTAGACCGGGATGCGCGAGTAGCCGGAGTGGAGGATCACCTGCAGGACGTCCTCGAGCGAGGCGGTGATCTCGACCGCGACGATGTCCGGCCGGGGCACCATGACCTCCCGGACGATGGTGTCGCCGAACTCGAAGATCGAGTGGATCATCTCGCGTTCCTCGGCCTCGATCTCGCCGCTGCGGCTGGCCTCGTCGACGGTCGCCTTGATCTCGTCCTCGCTGGGCGCGAACGGGCCGGTCTTGAGCCCGCTGCCCGGGGTGACGAGGTTGCCGAGCCAGATCAGCAGCTTGGTGATCTGCCCGAGCACCGGCAGCCGCGTCAGGAACAGGACCGACGGCGCGATCCGCAGCGCCACCCGGTCGGTCTGCTGCACCGCGTAGGTCTTCGGCGCGACCTCGGCGAACACGAACGTCAGCAGGGTCATCACCGAGACCGACACGACCACGCCGAGGCCGGAGCCGAACCAGCGCGACATGACGGTGTTGAACAGCACGGTCGCCAGCGACTGCGAGATCAGCACCAGCAGCAGCACCAGGTTGAGGAAGCGGGCGGGCTGCTCGACGAGCCTGAGCAGCGCCCGGGAGCCGGGCTGGTCCTGCTCGGCCAGGTGCAGCGCGCGGATGCGGTTCATGCGCGTCAGCCCGGTCTCGGCGAGCGCGAGGTAGGCGGACACGGCGGTGAGGAGCAGCACGGCCGCCAGCGTCCAGAAGTCGCTGGAGCTGGGCGTGTGCCTAAACACCCCGCCCGCCTCCCGGCGGCCGGCCACGCGCCGCGGCGCGCCAGCCGGCGAGCAGCTCGTCGGTGCGGGCCTTCATGACCCGCTCCTCCTCCGCCTCGGCGTGGTCCAGGCCGCACAGGTGCAGGATGCCGTGGACGGTGAGCAGCTCCAGCTCGTCGGCCAGCGGCTGCCCGGCACGCGCCGCCTGCTCGGCGGCCTGGGCCGGGCACAGGACGACGTCCCCGAGCAGCCACGGCTCGTCGTCGGACTCGTCCTCGTCCAGCTCGTCCTCCGGGTCGTCGTCGGCCAGCGCGCCGTGGCCGGGCGGCGCGGCCGGCCCGCCTCCCGGCCCGGCGGGGGGCGCCGGCCCGTCGATCGGGAACGCGAGCACGTCCGTGGGTCCGTTCTTGCCCATGAAGCGGGCGTTCAACGCGCTCATCGCCCGGCGGTCGACGAGCAGGATCGCCAGCTCCGACTCGGCGACACCCTCGGCCTGGAGGGCGGCGCGCGCGAGCCCGACCAGGTTCTCCTCGTCCACGGACACGTCGGACTGCTCGTTGGCGAGGAACACGCTCATCTCCGGCCTCCCGGAGGGTCGGGCGCCTCGCTGGGCGCTGCCGCTGCCTCCATCAGCTCGACCTCGCCTCGTCGAACCGGCGGTAGGCCTCGACGATGTCCTGCACGATCCGGTGCCGCACGACGTCCCGGCTGGACAGGTACACGAACGACAGCCCGTCGATGCCGCGCAGGATCTCCCGCACCACGTTGAGGCCGGAGGTCTGGCCCGCCGGCAGGTCGACCTGGGTGATGTCCCCGGTCACGACCGCCTTGGAGCCGAAGCCGAGCCGGGTCAGGAACATCTTCATCTGCTCCGGCGTGGTGTTCTGCGCCTCGTCCAGGACGATGAAGCTGTCATTAAGCGTGCGGCCGCGCATGTAGCCCAGCGGGGCGACCTCGATCGTGCCGCTCTCGGTGAGGCGGCTGACCTGCTCGGCGTCCAGCATCTCGTACAGGGCGTCGTGCAGGGGGCGCAGGTAGGGGTCGATCTTCTCCGACAGGGTGCCGGGCAGGAAGCCGAGCTTCTCCCCCGCCTCGACGGCCGGGCGGGTGAGGATGATCCGGTTGGTGTCCCTGGCCAGCAGCGCCTGGACCGCGACGGCCATGGCCAGGTAGGTCTTGCCGGTGCCGGCGGGGCCGATGCCGAACACCACCGTCTGGTCGCGGATGGCGTCGACGTAGCGCTTCTGCCCGACGGTCTTGGGCTTGATCGAGCGGCCGCGGACGGTGAGGACGGCGTCGTCGAAGACGTCGGAGGGGCGCAGCGGCCCGTCCTCGCGGACCATCTCGATCGAGCGCGAAACGACCTCGGGGGTGAGCGACAGGCCCCGGTCGAGCAGGCGCAGCAACTCCTCGAACACGCGCGCCACGCGCTCGGCTTCGTGGCGGTGGCCGGTGACGGTGATCTCGTTGCCGCGCACGAACACGCGGCTGTCGAACGCGCCCTCGACCAGCTTGAGCAGCTCGTCACCGGCGCCCAGCAGGCTCACCATCGAGTGGCTCTGAGGTACGAGGACGTTGACCTGCGTCTGCTGCTGCAACGGTTGTGAGTCCCTCCGACCGGGGCACGCCGCCCTCGGACACCCGGACCCCCGGGGGAGCCCGGGGCGCCTGCCCGGGTCACCGGGGTGCCCGGCCGGGAGACCCGCATCCGCTCAGGTCCCCGGACCCCCGGCCGCCCCGAGAGCGGGCCGACGTCGAGCAGTATAGTGCGGGCCGGCGGCGTCGGTCCGGGCGGCGACGGGCGGGGCGGAGGGGTGCCAGGCGGAGCGGGCGGGCACGCCCGCGGCGCGCCACCCGGCGCAGGTGGCAGGGCCGGCGTCAGCTCATCGACGGCCGGCGGATGCCCAGCTCGCTGAGGCGGCGGAGCAGGCCCTCGGGGGACTGGTCGAGGATGGCGGCCAGCGCCTTCACGTCCTCGCGCCGAATCGTGAGCACCTTGCCGTTGAAATCCCCTCGCTGCATCTGGATGACCGCGAGGTATCGGCCGAGCGCCAGCGCCTCCGGCTCGCCGTTTTCCTCCAGGGCCTGCAGGTCGATGCAGACGCTCTCGGCGACCGCCTCGGGGGCGTTCCCGTTGGTGGCGTCGCCGCGCGAGGCGCGCGGGAGCAGGTGGTCGACGGGCACGCTGTAGAACATCGCCAGACGCTGGAGTCGTGGAACCGAAATGCTCCTCTCGCCACGCTCGTACGCGCCGAGGACGCTCGCCTTGAACTCCTTGGTCGAGCGCTCCTCGACGTCGTGCAGCGAGAGGCCTTTTTGCAGGCGGATGTTCCGTAGGCGCTCGCCAACCTGCTGGGCGTAGGTGGACATACTGATTCTCCTAACGACGGAGCCCCCCGGGCACGGCATAACGCCTAAGACCACCCATCGTTCGCGGGAATCTACACCGGGTCCCCGAACGCGGCAACCGCCACAGCGGGCGCTTTTCACCGCCAGCCACCGAGCAATAGGACGACGGCTCCTTGCCGTCGGTCAGACGTATTGGGCCGGGTCGGCGGAGCAGGCCGGCTCGCGTGCGGGCGCCGTACCCGGTCCGGGCGCCCAGGCCGGTGGTCGAGCCGCCCGCTGGCGGCGCCTGTCAGCGCCCGCTGCTCTTGAGCCGGGCGAAGAAGCTCGCGCCCGAGGGCGCCGAGACCGGCTCCTCGCGCAGCTGCGCGAGGCGCCGCAACAGGTCGCGCTGCTCGTCGTTGAGGTCGATGGGGGTCTCCACCGACAGCTCGACGACGAGGTCGCCGCGGCCGCGGCCGTCCAGCCGCGGGATCCCCCGGCGGCGGAAGCGCTTGATCATGCCGCTCTGGGTGCCCGCGTCGATGTCGATCTGCTCGGTGCCCTCCAGCGTCTCCAGCGACAGCGCACCGCCGAGCGCGGCGACGGTGAGGGGGACGTTGAGCGTGCACACCAGGTCGTCGTCGCGGCGGCGGAACAGCGGGTGCGGCGTCACCCGCAGCTCGACGTAGAGGTCGCCGGGCGGCCCCCCGTACTGGCCGGCGTCGCCGCGGCCCTGGTAGCGGATCTGCAGGCCGTCCTCGACCCCCGCCGGGATGTCCAGCACGAGGGTGCTCTCCTCGGTGGTGCGGCCGTCGCCCCGGCAGGAGGTGCAGGCGCTCAGGACCTCGCGGCCGCTGCCCGAGCAGTTGGGGCAGGTGGTCTGGGACACGAGCTGGCCGAGCAGCGACTGCCGGACGGTCCGCAGCTGTCCGGTGCCGCCGCAGCGCGAGCAGGTGGTGGGCTCGGTGCCCGGCTCGGCGCCGAGGCCGTTGCAGCGCTTGCAGACGACCGCGGAGCGGACCCGGACCTCCTTCTTGGTGCCGAAGACGGCCTCGGTGAAGTCGAGGGTGACCCGCATGGCGAGGTCGCCGCCGCGGCGGGCCCGCGAACGCTGCCGCGTGCGCGTGGCGAACGGGTCGCCGCCGAGGAACACGTCCATCATGTCCGCGAACGTGTTGAACCCGGCGAACCCGAACGGGTCCGAGCCGCCCGCCCCGCCGTTGACCGCCGCCTCGCCGCCGAGGTCGTACCGCTGCCGCTTGTCGGGGTCGGACAGGACGCTGTACGCCTTGGTGACCTCTTTGAAGTGCTCCTCGGCGTTCGGGTCGTCGCGGTTGACGTCCGGGTGCAGCTTGCGGGCGAGCTGCCGGTAGGCGCGCTTGACCTCGTCCTGCGAGGCAGACCGGCTCACGCCCAGCAGCTCGTAGTAGTCGGTCAACGTCACTCCCTCACACCACGTCCAGCCCGAAGGCAAGCAGCGTACTGTACCGCGGATGGCCGGGCCGGTCGGCGCAACCCAGCCCCCGTCGGGGTGGCCGCGGACTCAATGCTCGTCGTCGTCGAGCACATCGCTAAGGTACCGGGCGACGGCCTGGACCGCCGTCATCGCCCGCAGGTAGTCCATCCGGGTGGGGCCGAGCACGCCGATCGTGCCGGCGGCGCCCCCCGCAGGGTAGCGCGCGGTCACCAGCGAGCAGGCCTGCATCGCCTGGATCGCGTTCTCCGACCCGATCGTGACCGACAGCTCCTCCGAGCCGATCGCGGCGGCCAGCAGGCGCACGAGCACCATCTGCTGCTCGAGCACCTCGTACAGCGCGTGGACCGTCTCCAGGCCGGGGAACGCCTTGGGGCGGGCGAGGTGCGCCTGGCCGCCGAGGAACACGCGGTCGGAGGTGCGGTCCCCCACCACCAGTTCGATCGCGTCGACGATGGGGTCCACGACCGGCCGCCAGTCGGGCGGGACCCGCTCGGCCAGCAGCCCCAGGCGCTGCCCGGCGCGGGTGAGCCGCTCGCCCTCCAGCGCCTCGTTGAGCTGGCGGCGCAGGGCCTCCAGGTCGAAGGGGTCGGCGTCCGCGGGCAGCTCGATCATGCGCTTCTCGATCCGGCCGCTGTCCAGGATCAGGATCAGCAGGACCACGCGCGGGCCGAGCGCGACCAGCTCCACGTGCCGGAACCGCGAGCGGTCCAGCGCCGGCGGGACCACCATCGCGGTGTACTCGGTCAGGCTGGCCAGCAGCACCGACGTGCGCGCCAGGGTCTCCTCCAGGTCGGCGACGCCGTCGAAGTAGCGCGCGATCGTGCCCTCCTGGGCGCGGGCGAGCCTGCCCACCCCCGACAGGGAGTCCACGTAGTAGCGGTAGCCGCTGTCGGTCGGGACCCTGCCTGCGCTGGTGTGGGGGTGCGACAGGTAGCCCTGCTGCTCCAGGTCGGCCAGCTCGTGGCGGATGGTGGCCGGCGACACGCCGAGGGCGTACCGCTCGACCAGCGCCTTGGACCCGACCGGCTCGGCATGCTGGATGAAATCGTGCACGACGGCGTGCAGCACGCGCGCCTTCCGCTCGTCGAGCGCCATGTCCCCTCCGGCCCCCGCTGAATCCGGCTCCCTACCGTAGCACTCGGCCTGTTCGAGTGCTGAACGTGCAGGCAGGCGTCTGCGGTGCCGGCAGCCCTGCCGGTCCTGCCGGCAGACGCGGGCCGCGGGCAGGGCTACAGCCGGGTCACGACCTCGCCGTGCAGGAGCATCCCCGCCTCGGTGAGGGCCAGCCGCGGGCCGGGGGCGAGCAGCCCGGCCGCCCGCAGCTCCGCCGCCGCCGGCCCGGCCGGGTCGACCCCCAGCGCGCGCGCCCGGACGGGGGCGAGCCCCTCGACGGTGCGCAGCCCGAGGGCGAGGTGCTCGAACGCGGCCGCGGCCGGCTCCAGCCGCTCGCCGCCCGCGGTCGGCCGGCGCCCGGCGCGCACCGCGGCGAGGTACTCCGGGACGCTTGCGACGTTCCAGCGCCGCTCCCCCCCGGTGAACTCGTGCGCGCCCGCGCCGAGGCCGAGGTAGCCGCCGCGGCGCCAGTAGGTCAGGTTGTGCCGGCTCGCGTGAGCGGGCAGCCCGGAGGCGGCCACGGGCCCGCGCGCCCAGTTGGACACCTCGTAGTGGTGCAGCCCCGCGCCGCCGAGCAGCGCGCACGCGGCCTCGTAGCGGTCGGCGAGGACGTCGTCCTCGGGCGGCCGCATCCTGCCCGCGGCCACCAGCCGGCCGAACTTGGTCGCGCGCTCGATCGTGAGGGCGTACGCGGACAGGTGGACCGGACCGAGCGCCAGGGCCGCCCGCAGCGTGCGGGTCCAGGAGCCGGCGTCCTCGCCCGGGCACCCGTAGATCAGGTCCAGGTTCAGCTCCCGCAGCCCCGCGGCGTGCAGGTGCCCGACCGCCCGGGCGATGCGGTGCGCGTCGTGCGGGCGCTCGAGCGCGGCGAGCACTCCAGGCTCGAAGCTCTGCGCCCCGAGCGAGACCCGCGTCACGCCGGCGCGGGCGAGCCCCTCGGCGACCGGCGCGTCGACGGTCTCCGGGTTGGCCTCGACGGTGATCTCCGCGTCCGGTGCCAGCTCCAGCAGCCCGCGCAGGCCGTCGAGCAGCCTCGCGAGATCGGCCGGGGGCAGCAGGGTGGGCGTGCCGCCGCCGACGAACACGCTGGTGACCACCGGCGGGTCGGGCCGCAGCCGCTCGGCGACGGCCAGCTCGGCCTCGAGCAGCAGCGCCGCCGCGTACGGCCGCCGCAGGCCCTCCATCCCGGTGTAGGTCACGAAGTCGCAGTAGGAGCAGCGCGTGAGGCAGAACGGCACGTGCACGTACACGCCGAAGCCCGCCTCCGGGCCCGCCGGCCCGGGGTGGCCGGCGGGCCGCGCCGGGGCCGCGGCCGGGGACGGCGCGGGGCTCACCGGCCGTCCGCCTCGTCGGTCCGCAGCGCCGCCACGAACGCCTCCTGGGGGACCTCGACGCGGCCGATCTGCTTCATCCGCCGCTTGCCCTCCTTCTGCCGCTCCAGCAGCTTGCGCTTGCGGGTGACGTCGCCGCCGTAGCACTTGGCCAGCACGTCCTTGCGCTTGGCGGTGATCGTCTCGCGGGCGATCACGCGCGCGCCGATCGCGGCCTGGACGGGCACCTCGTAGAGCTGCCGGGGGATGAGCCTGCGCAGCCGCGCCACCATCGTGCGGCCGTACGCGTACGCCTTGTCGGTGTGGACGATCGCGCTGAACGCGTCGACCGGCTCGCCCTGCAGCAGGATGTCGACCTTCACCAGCTTGGAGGGCCCGTAACCGGCCGGCTCGTAGTCCAGCGACGCGTACCCGCGGGTGCGGCTCTTCAGCTGGTCGAAGAAGTCGAAGATGATCTCGGCCAGCGGCAGCCGGTAGCGAAGCTCCACCCGCTCCTCGGACAGGTACTCCATGGCCGCCATCGCGCCGCGGCGGGACTGGCACAGCTCCATCACCGGGCCGACGTACTCGGCGGGCGCCAGGATCATCGCGTCGACGAACGGCTCCTCGATCCGCTCGACCTGGTTGGCGGGCGGCATCTCCGAGGGGTTGGAGACGGTGCGCTCCTCCCCGCCCGCCAGGTGGACCCGGTAGGCCACGTTGGGCGCGGTGGTGATGAGCGACAGGTCGAACTCGCGCTCCAGCCGCTCCCGCACGATCTCCATGTGCAGCAGCCCGAGGAACCCGCAGCGGAAGCCGAAGCCGAGCGCCGCGGACGACTCCGGCTCGTAGACCAGCGCCGCGTCGTTCAGCCGCAGCCGGTCCAGCGCGTCGCGCAGGTCGGGGAAGTCGTCGCCCTCGACCGGGTACAGGCCCGAGTACACCATCGGGCGCGGCTCGCGGTAGCCCGGCAGCGCCACCGTCGCGCCGCGGGCGCCGGAGGTCACGGTGTCGCCCACGGTGACCTGGCGCACGTCCTTGACCCCGGGGATCAGGTAGCCGACCTCGCCGGCCCGCAGCTGCTCCGTGGCGACGGCCTCGGGCGCGAACACCCCCAGCTCCTCCAGCTCGCTGACCGTGCCGCTGGCCATCATCCGCAGCTTCTCGCCCTTGCGCAGCGAGCCGTCCACGACCCGCACGTAGGCGACCACTCCCCGGTACACGTCGTACAGGGAGTCGAACACCAGCGCGCGCGCCGGCTGGTCGGGGTCCCCCGCGGGTGGCGGCACGCGCTCCACCAGCGCCTCCAGCAGCTCGGGCACGCCCTGCCCGGTCTTGGCGGAGACCAGCAGCAGCTCCTCGCGCCGCGTGCCGAGCACCTGCTCGATCTCGCGCGCCACCCGCTCGGGCTGGGCCGCCGGCAGGTCGATCTTGTTGACCACCGGGATCACGGTCAGGCCGGCCTCGATCGCCAGGTAGAGGTTGGCCAGCGTCTGCGCCTCGATCCCCTGGGCCGCGTCGACCAGCAGCACCGCCCCCTCGCACGCGGCCAGCGCCCGCGACACCTCGTAGGTGAAGTCGACGTGCCCGGGCGTGTCGATCAGGTTGAGGGCGTACTCCCGGCCGTCCCGGGCGGTGTAGGCCAGCCGCACCGACTGCGCCTTGATCGTGATCCCGCGCTCGCGCTCCAGGTCCATCTTGTCCAGGTACTGGGCGCGCATCTGCCGCTCGCTCACCGCGTCGGTGAGGTCGAGCAAGCGGTCGGCGAGGGTCGACTTGCCGTGGTCGATGTGCGCGATGATGCTGAAGTTGCGCAGCCGGGACTGGTCGCTGATCACGCGCGTCACGATAGCAAAGCCGCAGGCAGACCATGGTCGGCGGGCGTCCGGTGCCACGTCCGGCCTGTGCTAGCATCTGCGCGGACTGTGCGTGAAAGGATCCCTGTTGGCGAACATCAAGTCCCAGATCAAGCGGAACCGCCAGAACGAGGCGCGGCGGATGCGCAACAAGTCCGTCCGCTCCGCGCTGAAGACCGCCTCCCGCCGCGTGCGCGAGGCGATCGAGACCGGCGACCGCGAGGCCGCCGAGGCCGCGCTCCGGCGCGCCACCCGCGCCTACGACAAGGCGGCCAGCAAGGGCGTCATCCACCGCAACAACGCGGCCAACCACAAGTCACGGCTGGCCAAGCACGTGAACGCCCTCCCCGGGTAGCACCCCCACACGCCGCCGCCGGCGCCTGCCGCTTCAGCGCCAGGCCACCTCCGGTCGGGCGAGGTGCGCCACGACCAGCTCCACGGCGAGCCGGCCCGGCAGGGCGCCCGAGCGGATCTCCACGTCCGCCTCGGCGATCGCGGCGAGCCCGCGTCGGAGCTGCTCGGGCTGCCAGCGCCGCAGCTGGCGGCGGGCCCGCTCGACCTGCCAGTCCCGCACCCCCCCGCCGAGCAGCCGCGCGACGCCCGCGGCCGGCGCGCCCGGATGGTCGGCCACGCGCAGGAGGGTGCGCAGCTGCCGCGCCAGCATCGACAGCAGCCCTATGGGGTCCTCGCCCTGGTCCAGCAGCGCCGCGAGGTGGCCGAGCCCCGACTGCAGGTCCCCGGCGAGGACCGCGTCGGTCAGGTCGAAGATCCCCCGCTCCGCGGTCCGGCTCAGGTGCTCCTGCACGTCCGCGGCCGTGATCGGCGCGGGCGGCGGGACCGCGACGTGGAGCTTGGCGACCGCCCCGGCCAGCGTCCGCAGGTTGCCGCCGGTCAGCTCCAGCAGGGTCGCGACCGCGCGCTCGTCGGCCTTGCGGTCGCGCGCGCGCAGCTCCGACTTCAGCCAGCGGGTACGCTCGGCCGGGCGCAGCTTCGGGGTCCTGACCACCTTCGCGGAGCGTCCCAGCTCCTCGAAGAACCTGGCCTGCCGCCCGGTGCCCGGCGCGCGCAGCACCAGCACGGTCCCCCCGCCCGCGTCGCCCGCGGCATCCAGGAGCGCCGCCCGCGCCTGCTGGTCCAGCTCGTGCGCGTCCTCCACGACCAGGACCCGGCCACCCCCGAACAGCGACAGCGTCGACAGCCCGAGCACGAACCCCTCCGGCAGCGCCCCGGCACGCACCTGCTCGACGACGGTGCCCTCCCCCAGGGCCCGGACCGCCTCCTCGACCGCGGCGGCGACGGCGCGGTCGGCGAGCAGCTCCTCCTCCCCCAGCACGATCGTCGGGGGCGGCACGGCGGGTGGCATGCCCGGAATCCTACGCATCCGGGCGGACAAGGGTGCGGCGCTCCCGGCGGCGGGCGGCCGAGCGGCCGGCGACCACGACCGCCACGGCCACCAGCGTGGGCAGCGCCCGTGCCGGACCGGGCAGGATCCAGGTCCCGGCGGCCGACCGGGCCCAGCCGGCGACGGCCAGCAGCGCGGCCAGGAACGGGTCGGCGAGCCGGCACGCCAGCGCCGACACCGGCGGGGCGAACGGGGCGGCCACCGCCGCCACCACGCCGAGCAGCATCGGCGCCGCCGCGACCGGGAGCGCCGCGAGGTTGGCGGGCAGCCCGGCCGGGGCCAGCTCGCCGGTCCCGAGCGCGAGCACGGGCACCGCGGCGACCTGCGCGCCGGCGGTGGCGGCCAGCGCCTGCCGCAGCACGTACGGCAGCCACGCGGGCAGCAGCCCCGAGGCCGCCGGGCCGGCCCAGAGCACCCCCGCGGTCGCCGCGACCGACAGCAGGAACCCCAGCGAGGCGGCCAGCGCCGGGTCGACGAGCAGCAGCACCACGACCGCCAGGCAGAGCGCGCGGCGGCCGCCCGGCTCCCTGCCCAGCGCGAGGCCCGCGAGGACGAGCGCGGCCATGACCCCGGCGCGCAGCACGCTCGGCTCCCACCGGGTCAGCAGGACGAAGCCCGCCACCAGGGCGACGCCCACGGCCGCGACCAGCGGCCGCCGCGCCCCGGCGAGCGTTACCAGGCCGAGCCCGGCGGTGACGACCACCGCGACGTTCGCGCCGCTCACCGCGGTCAGGTGGCTCAGGCCCGCCGCGGACAGGGCCGCCTCGGCGTCGCCGGGCAGCACCGAGGTGTCGCCGAGCGACAGTCCGAGCAGCAGCCCGGCCCGCTCCAGGGGGAGGCTGTCGAGCGCGCGCCGCCGGGCGGCCGCCCGCAGCCGCTCGGAGGCGGCGAGCAGGCGCGACCGCGGTGGCGCGCGCCCGATGAGCACCGGCCGGCGCAGCTGGACGGGTGGCACCCATCCGAGCGCGTCGGCCCGCCGGGCGGGCTGGACCCCGGCGCGCAGACGCAGCCGCTCGCCGGCGGCGACCGGGCCGGTCCTGGCCGGCAGGACCAGGCTCGCGCGCTCCCTGGTGCGCCAGGCGCGCCCGTCGACCACGACCCGGGTCACGGCGAGCTGCACCGCGCGGCCGCCGAAGCGCAGCCGCCGCGGCTCCTGCGTGACCGTGCCCTGGACGGTGACCACCCCGCCGCGGCCCGCGGCACCCGCCAGCAGGCCCGCCCGGACCGCCTGGACGCGTGCGCCGGCGGCGCCGGCGGCCCCGAGCGCCAGCATGACCAGGACCAGGGTGCCGTCGCGCAGCGCCCGGGGACGGCCGCAGCCCAGCAGCACGGCGACCGCGAGGGCGGCGGCGGCGAGCAGCGCCGGGACGGGCAGCGCCAGGCGCGTCCCGGCGAGGGTGCCGGCCGCCACCGCCGCCGCGAGCGCGACGCCGTCCGGGTCGTGGTCGCGGGCAGGCGGGACCTGGGGCGGGCTCATCCGACGGTCACGAGGTCCTTCAGCGTGGCGTAGCGGCGCTCGCCGATGCCCGGGACCTGCTGGAGCTCCTCGACCGAGCGGAACGGGTGCGCGCTGCGGTAGGCGACGATCCGCTCGGCGGTGACGGCGCCGACCCCCGGGAGGGTGTCGAGCTGCTCGGCCGTGGCGGTGTTGAGTGGCACCGGGCCGGTCGGGGTGCCGCCCGGCGCCTCCGCTCCCGGTCCGGTGGCCGGCGCCGGGGCGCCCCGGGTCGGGACCAGCACCTGCTCGCCGTCGGTGAGGTGCCTGGCGAGGTTCAGCCGGTCCAGGTCGGCGCCGGGCGCGGCCCCGCCGGCCGCGGCGAGCGCGTCGGCGACGCGGCTGCCGGCGGGCAGGGTGATCAGGCCGCCGCGGCGCACACGCCCGGCGACGTGGACGGCGAGGCGGGCGCGCGCGCCGCCCGCGGGCTCGCCGCCGGGCGCGGGGTCCCGCGCCACCGCGGGACCGGTCGAAGCGGCGGGGCCGGGCGGGAGCCCGTCGGGTTCAGGCCGGGGGGTGGCGCGCGTCCACACCAGCCACGCGAGGGCGGTGGTGGCGAGGACGGCGAGCGCGGTGAGGCGGGCGTGCCGCCCGAGCGCGGCGAGCGTGACGTCCAGTCGTCCTCGCCAGCCGTCGCGGGGCTGGACGAACGGGGGCTGCGGGTGCATCGGGGTCCTCTCCGGCGGTCGGCGGTCGGCGGTCGGCGGCGGCGCTGGCTCGCGCCGCGCGTGCCCGGAACGCTAGGCGGTCGGCGCGCGGGGCGGCTCCGGCCGTCCCCAGCCCCCCACCCTGCGGCCCCGCGGGCGGGCCGGCGGGCCGGACGTCGCAGGCCTGCGGCCCGGGTGCGGTATCGGCGGTATCAGCGGCCGGATGCCCGGCTCTGCCTATCGACCGCGGGTCCTGCAGGAGCCGGTCCGGGACCCGTCGGACCCGACCCGGCCCCGGGCCGAAGGAGGAGCGATGGCCGCACCGATGTCACCTCTGACCGAACTCGTCGCGGAGGCGGCCGGGCCGCTGGGCGCGGACGAGGAGCGACGTGCGGTCGACGCCGCGCTGGGCGCGCTGCGGGGGCGGAGGCTGCAGGTCTACGGCGCGGAGCTGCGCGTGGACAAGCGGCGCGGGGAGCCGCCGCTGCGCAGGATCTCGGTCGGTCTCGCCGACCTGGCCGGGTACCTGCCCTACGAGGTCCTGGTCGACGAGCGCGGCGAGGTCGTCGAGGTGCAGGAGCAGCCCGAGCTGGTGCCGCCGTTCTCCGGCAGGGAGGTCGCGGAGGCCGCGGTGCTGGCGCGGGCGCACCCGGAGCTGGCCGAGGTGGCCGACCGCTGGGGCGTGGCGACGGCGGCCTTCTACCCGACCGCGCACGACCACGACCACCCGGGGCCGGCCGGAAGGCGGCGGGTGGGGCTGCACTACCTGGACGTCCGCGACCCGGACGCGGTGCGGCCGGTCGCCTCCGCCGTGGTCGACCTGATCGGCGGCGGCGTCGAGTCCGTCGCCCACCACTGACGGTCCCGTGGTGCCGTCCGGCCGCGGGCTGACGGGACGCCGCCCCGGGCAGGCGGCACCACCCGCACCCGGCGGCCCGGCGAGCGCCCGGGCAGGAGCGAAAGGGTCTGATCGGGATGGCGTTGTTCGGTGACTACCACCAGGTGACCGGCGCCGGCTGGTCGGTGTACTGGCGCATCAGCCAGGCCAAAGGCGGCGGCCTGGAGGTGTGGTGGGGTGACTTCCAGGGTCGGCGGGTGCTGTGGCGGGGGACGCAGCCGTTCGCGATCGTGCCGTACCACCGCCCGGTGGTGGAGCCACCGCCGCCGGAGCACACCTATAAGGACGGCCTCAACCCGCAGTGCGGCGGGGCGGCGTTCAGGGCGCTGAAGCACACCGCGCCCAACAGCATCGCCCCGTGGACCACCAGCGTCCACGACGCGGCCGTCGACACGCAGGCGGTGCAGGTCGACCTGGAGCCGGCGGGCGACTTCGGCCCGGCGTCGCTGCGGATCGCCGCCAAGTTCCAGTGCGGCTGGTACCAGTACGTGCACCGCTGGGAGTTCGACTCCACCGGCACGATCCACGCCGCCATCGGCATGGGCGGGGCGCTCAACCCGTTCGCCAAGGACAAGGCGCACACCCACCACATGTACTTCCGCCTCGACCTGGACATCGACGGGTTCGGCACCGACGTGTTCGAGGTCTTCGACCATTCGAGCTTCAACGACCCCGGCGGCGACGGCTGGAAGACCGTGAGCGCCCAGGGCAGGTTCACGGCCAACCCGCCGACCGCGCACAAGTTCCGGGTGAAGGACCTCACCAGCGCCAGCGGTCAGGGTGACCTGCGCGGGTACGAGATCGAGCTGCCCCAGAACGCCGGCACCGACGCCTACTCCACCGGGGACGTCTGGGCGACGGTGTACCGCGGCGACGGCGTCCAGCAGGGCGCGGACGTCGGCTCCGACTGCACCGACAAGGCGCTGGAGAGCGTCTACGCGCAGGGCCCGCTCGACACGGTGAACGGCAGCGACGTGGTGCTGTGGATCGCGATCCGCCACCACCACGAGCCGCGCTGGAACGCCGAGGAGGCCAACCACCTGCCCTACCACTACGAGGAGTTCCACATCGAGCCGCGCGGCTTCGAGGTGCTGCGCGCCCCCGACCCGGCGGGCGGGCACGGCTAGGAACGGCACCCGGGTGAGGCCGCAAGGAAGCCGCGCTCCTCGACGTGAGCGAAAGGCCCTGTGCGCACGGGGGGTCCGGGGGCGGAACGCAGCGCAGCTGGGGCTGGCCGGTGTTCGTCTCCTGCGTCGCGGCCACCGAGCCCGGTGCGGACAAGGACCGCTGGGCGCAGGTGCGGCCCGGGCTCATCACGACCTGAGGCGTCGCAGCACCCCGGCGGACGCGACCCGGGCGCGCCGGTCAGCGCGCCCGGGTCGTGACGTTGACGATCCGGCCGGGGACGACGATCACCCGGTCGACGTCGCGGTCGCGCAGGTAGCGCTGCAACTCGGGCCGCTCGAGGACGAGCGCGCGCAGCGCCTCCTCGCCGCTGCCGGCGGGGGCGGTGACCTTGAAGCGGACCTTGCCGTCCACCCCGACCGGGAGCGTCACCTCCTCCACGCGCAGCAGCTCGGGGTCGGCGACCGGGAAGGGGGCGTCGGCGACGGTGTCCTCGTGCCCGAGCCGGTGCCACAGCTCCTCGCCGATGTGCGGCGCGAACGGCGCCAGCATCAGCACCAGCGGCTCGGCGACGGTGCGCGGGCAGGACCCCTCGGCGCGCACCGCCGCGACGAGCAGGTTGTTGAGCTCGATCAGGCGCGCGATCGCGGTGTTGAAGCGCAGGCCCTCGATGTCGCGGGTGACCACGTCGATGGTGCGGTGCAGCGCCCGCTCCAGGTCCTGGCCGGGGGGCGAGTCGGCGACCCGCAGCTCGCCCGTCTCCTCGTCCACCAGGTTGCGCCAGACCCGCTGCAGGAAGCGGTAGGAGCCGGCCAGCCCCTCGGTGCTCCAGGGACGGTCCATGTCGAACGGACCCATGGACATCTCGTACAGGCGCAGCGTGTCCGCGCCGTAGTCGGCGCAGATCTCGTCGGGGGTGATGCTGTTCTTGAGGCTCTTGCCCATCTTGCCGAACAGCCGGGTCACCGGGCGGCCCTGGTGGGCGAAGCCGCCGTCGGGCTGCTCGCGCACCTGGTCGGCGGGGACGTACAGGCCGCGCTCGTCGGTGTAGGCCGCCGCGAGGATGTAGCCCTGGTTGTACAGGCGGCCGAAGGGCTCGGGGGTCTGCACCGCGCCCAGGTCGTACAGGACCTTGTGCCAGAAGCGCGCGTACAGCAGGTGCAGGACGGCATGCTCGACCCCGCCGACGTACAGGTCGACCGGCGCGACCGCGCCCTGGCCCGACCAGTAGCTCTCGATCTGCGGGTCGACCAGCGCCCGGTCGTTGGTGGGGTCCAGGTAGCGCAGGTAGTACCAGCAGGAGCCGGCCCACTGCGGCATGACGTTCAGCTCGCGCCGGTAGCTCCGCGGCCCGTCCCCCAGGTCCAGCGTGACCTGCGTCCAGCCGGCCGCGCGCGCCAGCGGCGGCTCCGGCTCGCTGCCCTCCCCGAGGTTCGGGTGCGGCCGGAAGTCGGTCATCTCCGGCAGCTCGACGGGGAGCAGCTCCTCGGGCAGGGCCCGCGGCAGCCCGTCGTCGCCGTACACGATCGGGAACGGCTCGCCCCAGTAGCGCTGCCGGGAGAACAGCCAGTCCCGCAGGCGGTAGGAGACCACTCCCCTGCCGGCGCCGGTGCGCTCCAGCCAGGCGATGATGGTCCGCTTGGCCTGCGCCGTGGCCATCCCGTCCAGGCGCACGTCGTCGTTGGCGGAGTTGATCGCGGTGCCGTCGCCGACGAACGGCTCCGGCCACGCCCACGGTTCCAGCTCGGCCTCGGGCGGGATCCCGTGCTCGTCCAGCCACGCCTGCGGCGGGGCGATCACGGGCTCGACCGGCAGCCCGAAGCGGCGCGCGAACTCGATGTCCCGCTGGTCGTGGGCGGGCACCGCCATGATCGCGCCGGTGCCGTAGCCCATCAGCACGTAGTCGGCCACGAACACCGGGATCTGCCGGCCGGTGGCCGGGTTGAGGACGTACCCGCCGGTGAACACGCCCGTCTTGCCGTCGGTGTCCGCCAGCCGCTCGCGCTCGGTGACCCGGCTGACGCGGCGCCGGTACTCCTCGACCGCCGCGCGGGGCGTCGCCGTGTGCTCGGGCGACCCGCCCCGCCAGGCGTCCGGGCACCCGTCGGGCCAGGCGTCCGCGACCAGCTCGTCGACCATGGGATGCTCCGGAGCGAGCACCATGAACGTCGCCCCGAACAGCGTGTCGGGCCTGGTGGTGAAAACCCGGACCCCCCCACCGGTCCCCGGGGTCGGGAAGGTCACGCTGGCGCCCTCGCTGCGCCCGATCCAGTTGCGCTGGGAGGTCTTGATCGACTCCGGCCAGTCGAGCAGGTCCAGGTCCTCCAGCAGCCGCTCGGCGTAGGCCGTGATGCGCAGCATCCACTGACGCATCGGTCGGCGGAACACCGGGTAGTTGCCGATGGCGCTGCGGCCGTCGGAGGTGACCTCCTCGTTGGCCAGCACGGTGCCCAGCCCGGGGCACCAGTTGACCGGCGCCTCGGCGATGTACGCCAGGCGGTGGGCGTCGACCAGGCGCCGGCGCTGCGCGTCGGTCAGCCGCTCCCACGGCAGCCCCTCGGGGTTGGCGTCGCCGAGCGGCGGCCGCGCGCCCTCGGCCAGCTCGCGCTCCAGCTCGCCGATCGGCCGGGCCGCGCGCCGGTCGGGATCGAACCAGGCGTTGAACAGCTGCAGGAAGATCCACTGGGTCCAGCGGTAGTAGCCGGTGTCGGTGGTGGCGAACTCGCGCCGCGGGTCGTGCGCCAGCCCGAGCCGCCGCAGCTGCCGCCGCATCGTGGCGATGTTCGCCTCGGTGGTGACGCGCGGGTGCGTGCCGGTCTCGATGGCGTACTGCTCGGCCGGCAGCCCGAACGCGTCGTAGCCGAAGGGGTGCAGGACGTTGTAGCCGGACATGCGCTTGTAGCGCGCCCAGACGTCGGTGCCGATGTAGCCGAGCGGGTGGCCGACGTGCAGCCCGGCGCCGCTGGGGTACGGGAACATGTCCAGCACGTACAGCTTGGGTCGCGTCCGCGCCCGCGCCGGGTCGGCCGCCAGCTCGCCGGCGGGGTTGGGGGTCTCGAACGCGCCGGTCTTGTGCCACCAGTCCTGCCAGTACGGCTCGATCTGGTTGGCGAGCTGGGCGTCGTAGCGGTGCGGTGCCTGGTCGGTGTGCGCCTCGCGCCTCGCCCCGTCTTGCTCGCTCATCAGGTCCTCACTGCAGACATCGGGTGCTCGTCTTCGCGACGAAACTCCCTCGTACATGACAAAACCCCTCGCAGAGGAGGGGTTGCCGCGCTGGTCGGCGGGATCGCCTAGAGCCAACGCGGCCGGCGAAGGAGCAGCACGACTCGCATGCGCCCAGGGTACCCCAAATCACGAGGACGATCGCCTTGGTCGCCCGCGCCCGCCGGCGCCGGTCCACTCGACGTGGTGGCTTGAACACCGTCCGCGGGCGCGTCATCGGGATACCTATCAGGAATGCATAGCAAGTAGGTGCGGCGGTGGCAATCGCCATAGACGCGCGCAATCCGACCAGTGATACTGGAGGTACGCAGCGGGGCCGGAACCGCTGGATCGGGGGGCGACGAGGACCCAGACCGGAAAACGTCCTACCGGAGGCCTCATGGCAACCGTTGACGACCAGGTCACGGACACCGGCCAGTACGATGCGCCCCGCGCCGAGCGTGGCACGACGCCCACAAGGCGGGCCAGTCGGCGCGACCCAGGTGACCAGAGTGAAGTCCTGCTACGCACCGCCGAGGTGGCACGCAGGCTCCAGGTGAGCACCCGCACCGTGCTCGCCTGGGCACAGGCCGGAAAGCTCCCATCGGTGCTGACCCCAGGCGGGCATCGACGTTACCCGCAATGGGGCGTCGACCAGGTCTTACGCACCATGACCGGCTCGGAGGAGCCTCTGGCAGGCGGAAGCGAACCGTAGCGGTCGCATCTCGGACCACCTCAAGCGACGACACCCCTCTCCCGCCCGTATGCGGCGAGGGGCGCCGATGCCTGCATGCACCTCGAGGGCAGGCCCACGCGTACGTGGGCCTGCCCCTTTCCGGCCGCCGTGCCGCGGATCAGGCCGGCTGCGCCCGCCGCCCTCGGCGGCGGGTTCGCCGCCTCAGCCGGTAGGCGCCCCAGGCCAGCAGGACGAGCAGGAGCAGGACCAGGATCGGGATGAAGATCGCGATCAGGCTCATCCCGAGCGAGGTGGCGTCCTCGGCGACGCTCACCACCGGCGTGCCCACGCCGACCGTGGAGACGTTCACGGCCGGGCGGATGGTGGCCTTGGTCGCATGGATCACGCCCGCGGTCACGATGCCGAGGAGCCAGCCCACCCACTGGTGCTCCTGCATCCAGGAGGATGCGTCGACCTGCTCGGCCGCGGAGGTCGCCGCGAAGATCGCCCCACCGACCGCGGGCCGCACGAACGTCTGCACCAGGTCGTTGACGTGGTCGACGACCGCAACCTTGTCGAGCACGATCTCGGCGAGCAGCAGCGCGGCCACGACCGCAAGCACCGCCCCGCTCTCCATCCAGCCGAACGCCGCCGGGAGGACGATCACGTCGGTGTAGCGGGCCAGCAGCCCGACCACGAGCAGCGGGATGTAGGCGTTGAGGCCTGCGGCCGCCGACAGCCCAAGCCCCGTGAGCGAGGCGAGCATGCGTCCCTCCTCCAGCCGCCGGCATCCGGTGGCCGGCCGGCCCTCCCGGGAACGTTGCCCCGCAACCTCCTGATCGGCAAATCGGTGACCCGGCGCCGGGCGCCGGCGGCCGGCGGATCTCGGGGACGCTGAGCGCGGCTAGGACGCCGACGGCGGTCACGACGATGGCCCCCCTGGGTCCGGTGGCCGCCGAGGCGACCGGCTGCTTCGGAGTCCGTCGGGCAGGGTGGCGGCACGGCCTTTCGTCGGCTCGGGAAACCAGGTGCCGTCGAGGCGGGCGCCGACGATCATCGGAGAGTCCGTTGCACCGATGATGCGCCGCTGTGACGTCACCGGACTAGGTTGGCTCCTTGAGGTTTCCGTGATGCCCAGCCTCGTTGGTGTCCGGCTGTGGCCGAAAGGCAGCACGGACTGCTTCATTCGCTGCCGTGACCCGTGTCGCCGCCAGCCCGCCTGATGTCCGGGGGACGGGGCCGCGGGAAGGAGCGACCGTGCAAGCGCTGCAAGGGATGGTGGAGGCATGCGTCCGGGACGCCCATGCCGGGGTGGGACGCGTCGGGGAGCACCTGGCGTGGCTGGTCCGGCTGCTGACGGCGCTCGTGCTGCTCGCGACCGCGCTGCTGATCGTCGCCCTCGTCGGCCAGGGGGTCGCAGGCGCCCGTGACCTCGTGCCGCAGCGCCAGGCGCGGGACGCCCTGCCTGCGCCGCGCCCGCGCGAGGCGACGGCAGTGCCAGGCGCCACCGGGTTCGCGCCCGCCGAGCAGGACGCCCGTGCGCTGCTCGACCGGCTGGACGACCCGCCGCAGGCGCCAGCGGCGAGTGCCGCCGGCGCGCACGGAGACACGCCCCGTCGCGGCGACGGCAGCGGCGGCGCGACACGACCCAACTGGGCGCACGCTCGGCAGGAGCAGCCGGTCGAGGTGACCGCGGCGCCGGGCGCGACCAGCGGGCCCGACGACCGGGCGCGCCGGCCGCCGCTGCCGCCGGGCAGCGTGACGGTCGCCGACCTGGCAGGCGGCTCCGGCCCGGTCCAGACCGCCTGGTCGTGGCGCTGGCCGTGGTCGAAGAGCCCGCAGCCTTCCCCTTCCAGCCCCGCCTCCCCGCAGGCGCCCCCGCCCGTCTGGCCCGGGGTCACGTTCGCTCCGGGGGCGACCGTGGCCAGGCCGGACAGCGACGAGCAGCTCGTCGTCCCCTGGGGCCAGGTCAAGCTGCTGTCGAACGGTGGCCTGAAGACCTACGACGGCAGCCAGATCGCCTTCGGCCGCGTCTCCCTGGAGACCCAGGGCCTCGGTGAGCCGGTCGTCGACGACAAGGGGAACAAGCGGTATCCCAACGGGATCGTCGACTACCCCCCCGGCAGGTTGTGGGCCCGGTTTCTCCCCAAAACGGACACGATGCTGAGCCGTGACCGGAAGGTCCTCGTGTGGAGTCAGACGGACCGCACCAAGCCCGCCGGGGAGGTGACGCCGGACGGGACCTACCTGTCCCACGCGGACAACACCCGCTGGTTCCCCGACGGGACCCGGCTGGCCGGCAAGGAGTGGTTCCTCCCAGGCGGCCTGCGCGTGACCGAGCAGGGCCGGCTGGTGAAGGAGGACGGCACCGAGATCGACCTCGACCAGGGTCCGTACTACGTGGGCCGCGGGACCCGGGTCCGCGCCGGCGGGGTCGTCGACTTCGCCGGCGGCGCCTCGGGCCTGCCCGGTGGCGCCATCATCGCCAACGCCCGCAGAGCGGACGAGCTGCTGCCCGGTCAGTCCGCGCGGGAGGCGGAAGGCCCGGAGGCGTCCACGTCGGTCCGGGACATGGGCCCGCGGGAGCGCGAGACGCACGCCAACTGGCTGGAGACCGCGCTCGAGAACCGCCGGTACGAGCTGGTCAACCGTCTCTGGCGGCCCGGGACGCGGGCGGAGCTGGACCGGATCAACCTGGCCACGAGGGCGCTGCGAGCGGAGTACGAGGACCTGCGGGAGGTCCAGCCCTACCCGCCGGAGCTCGACGACGTCCGCTCAGGAGACCTCGTGCTCCGTGCCCAAGGGCTCAGGGGGCAGATCGACGCCGAGCTGGAGGCGATCGACCAGGACGAGACGCCCGAGCGGCCCGTGTACCTGCGTGCCTGGAGCACCTACGGCCACGACAAGCGCGTCAGGGAGCACCTGCGCGGGATCGACGACATCGCCGAGGCCCTGTGGTGGAAGCCCAAGCGCCTGAGCGCCAGGCTCGCGGAGGTCCAGGCCTGGCCCGACTCCGACGAGAAGCAGGCGGAGCTGGAGAAGCTCCGTATCGACGTGGAAGGAGCCGAGATCGGCTACACGGCGATCCGGCAGGAGGTGCCCGTCGCGCCGCGCTACAACGACTGGACCCCGGAGGAGCTGTGGGCCAAGGTCGCGTCGGTGGCCGCCAAGTTAGCGGACAACCGGTACCGGTGGACCGCGCTCGACCCCGACGCCCCTGACGCCGCCGGGCAGTGGGCGGCGTTCGAGGAACGGGAGGAGGTGCTCGTCAAGCAGCTGACCGAGTTTTACTCCTTCCTCAACCGGGCCGGCATCCCGCCGCCGAAGACACCGCTACAGCCCTACCAGCCGCCCCCAGGGCTCGAGCAGCCGTCGCCGCAGCACAAGCTGGAGGTACCCGGGACGCCGGAGGTCCCCGCGACCATGCACGCCGGCACCGACGGGTCCGGTCGGGACACCCAGCCCCAGGCCGAGCCCGCCCCGGTCCCCACGGCGATCGCCGACACCGGCGACACGGGCGGCGGCGACACCGGCCCACGTGTCACCGCCGGGCAGGCGGACGGGTACGCAGGCGTCGGGGGCGTCGACCACAGCCCCCAACCGTCGCCGCTCGACCCCGGTCAGCTGCAGCAGCAGGCCGACATCGACGGCTCGTCGTTCCTCGACGGCGCCGACCTCGGCTGAACACGGCCGGCCGGACGCGCGTGCCGTCAGCTCGTGCATATCCTCAGAGGCCCTCCGTCGCACCGCGCGCTCCTACTCCAACCGCGCACTTGTCTGGTTGGGTGGGGATGCGCCTGACGGTCCTGCGCGGCGGCCAGGGGGGCGACGTCACCGTCACCGTCGAGGAGCAGAGCCAGGCCTGATCAGCCGTCCAGGTCCGGCTGATCAGGCCTGCGGGGGACGTACCTGCGGTACCCGCTGCCGGGGTAGGAAAGCCGGATCCCCCGCTTGTCCCGTCGCCACCGCAGCTGCACCGCCGGCACGGCGCGGCGCACGTCCTCAGCGAACGCCTCGAAGCCCGCCACGGCGATGTCGGCCACGAAGCGCCCGCCACCTGCGGTCCTGAACGTGACGGTCGGGGCCAGGCCGCCGGCGAAGGAGCCGTAGGGGGTGATCTCGCGCAGGTCAGCCAAGGGGACCCTGCCGCGGCGCAGCGGCGCGTACCAGCACAACTCGGCCTCGCTGAGCTCCAGCAGGCGCGCATGCCGAAACAGCTTCTGGTACACGGCCAAGCCACCGATCGCTACGACACCTGCCAGGAAGAACAGCCGGAGGGCAGCGGAGTGTCGCGGGTGGACGGCATGGTCACCACGTAGGCGACGATCCCCAGCAGCAGGCCGGTGGCGAAGAGCACCTGGATCCAGGTGTACACGGGCGGCACGCGGTAGGCCGAGATCGTGATCAGGTTGGCCGCCAGCGGCCCGGGCGCCGCACCGCGATCCGCGTCGGGACTTGGGGAGAGCGGCTGGTCCCGCTTCGGGGGAGCGGCTCGTCTGGTGCTCCGGCCTGCATGAACGGCTCCGGATGTCGTGCGGTGCCTGGGCTGCTGACCGGCGCCCGAGCATACTGCTGCGGCGGCGGTTCGGCGCGGCGGTCGTCGCGGGTGGCCGGGCCGGTGGGCGCGGTGCCGGCGGGTCACCGGCCGCGCTGGTCAGCGACCGCCCGGTGGCGGCCGCGCGCCGCGACCCGGCGCGGACCCTGGGCTGGTCCCGCTGGCGACGACGCCAGCAGCGCGCGCAACGCGCCCAGGGTGCGTGCACGGCCGCGGCGGCTCAGGCGGTCATCTCGGCCCACAAGAACCCGGCGAGTTCTCGTGCGACCGCGGCCACGACCAGGTTCTTGGAGGTCTTGCGGGCGGCCAGCCGGCGGAACCGGCCGCACCGTCGTCGCTGCGTCGCCCACGCGTGGGCAACGACTTGGGGGTCCAGGTCCTGCTGGCGCCGGGCGATCTGGGCGCCCACCGCGGGGCGGTGCTGGGAGGACCAGGCCGACACGGACCGGTTGGGTGCGCAGGTGCGCGTTCCCGGCCTTGGTCAGCTGTCCGCGCCAGGTCCGCTGGCCGCTGGAGTACTCGCTGGGGACCAGTCCGCAAACCCCATGAACGCGGCGGCCCGTGGGAATCGACGCCAGTCGGCGACCTCGCTGGCCAGGGTGAGCGCGCCCGGCACGGGTCCGGCACAAGTCCCGGACGGCTTCCTGCTGAATGGTGGGGATGCGGATGGCGACCGCTCGCCGGCGCGGTGCAGCCGGGCCAGCCGGCGGCAGTCCCGCGTGTCGGTCTCGGGCCCGATCCCCGGGGCGACCGGGAGCAGCGACGGCGCGACCACCTGGCAGCCGACGCCCATGCCCTCCAGCAGCCGAGCCAGCCCGAAGCCGGTCGGGCCGGAACGCCATGGCCAGCACTGTTCTGCGTCAAATCCGCATACGTGGACGTTTGGTGCAATCTAAGGACGCCAGGTCGACGTCCTTCATCCGCCAGCCACCATGTGCCGCATGGTGGCTGGCGGGACTGAACGAGATGGGCTCCTCACCCAGATGCGCCGCGGCCGACCATCCGGTGCTGGATGTTCTTGTTGTTCCGGAACACGTTCTCGGGGTCGTACCTTGCCTTCACCTCGACGAGCCGCCGGTAGTTGGCGTCGCCGTAGGCCTCGTGGACGCGACTCGTGCCGTCGTCGGAGTCCAGGAAGTTCACGTAGACGCCGGCACGATGGGATTCGAGGGCGTCGAGGAACGATCGGGCCCACGCGGTCTCAGCTGCCCCGACGGTGTCGTCCTGCTCCGGGAGCCATGCAGCGTCGATGATGATGTTGTGCTCCACATCGCGTCCCGGATAGGCCGTGGCGCCCCGAGGCGCTCGAGCAACCGCGCCACCCAGGTGGAACATCGCCGCGTACGACCTCGGTGAGGTGGCGCCGTAGGCATGCTCGGCGACGATGTCGATGACCGCGTCGGGCAGGCCGGTGAGGTTCGTGGCCTTCCAGTAGTAGTGCCAGCCACGCGGGACGGTGTCGTCGATGCCGCGTTGATGGTCGACGTACAACGTGGGTCCGACCAGATCCACGAGCGGAGTCCCAAAATGGCGGAGCCCGCGGACGGCACGCTCACCTGCCTCCACGGGTCCGGCGTAGCAGCTGGCAACCGCGATGGCCGGCCGGAAGTGCAGCTCGTCGCCGACGACCGGCAGCGGCGGGATCGTGCCGAGCCGAATGACGGTCCCGAGCTCATCGGGCGCGTCGGCGACGAAGTCCCGGTAGAAGCGCAGGACCTCGGTCGTGTCCTCGGCCGCCCAGAAGACCGGTCCGGCCATGACGGCGGGGCCGACCGGGTGCAGCGCGAACCGGAACGAGCTGACGACGCCGAAGTTTCCGCCACCGCCCCGCAGCGCCCAGAACAGGTCGGAGTGATCGATGCCCGACGCCCGCACGATGTCGCCCTCCGCGGTGACCACCTCGGCCTCCACGAGATTGTCGACGGTGAGCCCGTGCTTGCGCATGAGCCACCCGATGCCGCCGCCCAGGCTGAGGCCTCCGACGCCGGTGTGGCTCACGATGCCGCCCGTGGTGGCCAGACCGTGCGCCTGGGTCTCGTGGTCGACGTCGCCCCACAGGGCACCACCCTGGACGAGGGCCGTGCGCCCGACAGGATCGACCGAGACGGCGCGCATCGCCGACAGGTCGATGACGATCCCGTCGTCGCACACCGCGGTGCCGGCGACGTTGTGGCCTCCGCCTCGTACGGCGATCTCGAGGTCGCCGGCGCGGGCGAAGCGCACCGCTGCGGCCACGTCGGCGGTGCCGCTGCAGCGGGCGATCAGCCGGGGTCGTCGGTCGACCGTGCCGTTCCATACGGCTCGGGCGTCGTCGTAGTCACGGTGGTCGGGGGTGATGAGGTCGCCTCGGAACCCGGGGATCTGTACGGCGGTTGGTGCGGGCATCGTTCCTCCTCTGGTGGACGGGCCCATCGCAACATCGGGGGGCACCGAGGAGAAGTCAGCGATCTGGACTTCGATGTAAAGAATCTGGACTTCACAGAGAGCGACAGGCGCCGGACACTGCGTTCATGAGGACCTACGGTCAGTACTGCCCGATCGCCCGTGGTGCGGAGGTCTTCGCTGAGCGTTGGACGCCGTTGATCATCCGCAACCTGCAGCTGGGCTGTGAGACCTTCGGCGAGGTCCTCGAGGGTGCGCCCGGGCTCTCCCGCACCATGCTCACCCAGCGGCTCAAGCAGCTCGAACGCCTCGGCATCGTCGAGTCGGCACCGAAGGCTCAGGGACGCGGTCACCGTTACCGCCTCACGAGCTCGGGCCACGATCTGTTCAAGGTCTGCGCGGCGCTCGGCGAGTGGGGCGCTCGTTGGCTCGAGATCGCCCCCGAGAACCTCGATCCGTTCGTGGCGTTGTGGTCGATGTGCAACGCGCTCCGCCGGGATCGACTGCCTGACCAGCGCGTGGTCGTCCGGTTGGATTTCACGGGCTTCCGGCCCCACGAGCGGTACTGGTTGCTGCTCGAGCTCGGCGAGGCCGAGATCTGCAAGACGTACGCCGGTCTCGACGAGGACCTCTACATTGCCGCCGACGCCGAAGCGTTCGTGAAATGGCACGCAGGGCAGCTCTCCTGGGCGGAGGCAACCCGCGACTCCCGGATCCAGCTCGACGGCCCGTCATGGCTCGTACGGGCCTTCCCGACCTGGAACGGCCGCAGCATGTTCGCCCACATCAAGCCCGACGCCGGCTCCGTCACTGCGAACTGACGCCCGGGCCGGGGTCGAGAACAGCTGAGTCCCGAGGGGTCGGTATGAAGCCGCCGGCGCCCATTGGCATCGCCTCGGGGTCCCAGGCCAGGATCACCTTGTAGTGCGGTGTCTTCCACACTGATCGGCCAGGTCGCGCCCACGCTGCTCAGCCTGCCCGGGGTCGGGGTCGACACCGCCGGGCAGCTGCTGGTCACCGTCGGCGACAACCCCATTCGGCTGCGCAGCGAGGCGGCGTTCGCGCACCTGTGCGGGGTGGCGCCGATCCCGGCCTCCTCGGGCCGGACCGACCGTCACCGCCTGAACCGCGGCGGCGACCGGCGCGCCAACAGCGCGCTGTGTAGTGAGCAGATGAAGAGGGTTTGGGTCAACCTGGGGCGAGGAGGCAGAACTCGTTGCCTTCCGGGTCGGCCATGACCGTCCACGGGACATCGCTCTGGCCGAGGTCGATGGCGGTGGCGCCGAGAGTCCGCAGTCTGGCCGCCTCGGCCTCTGGGTCGTCACCTGGGTATGGGCGGACGTCGAGATGGACGCGGTTCCACACGGTCTTCACGTCGGGTGTGCGGAGGAGGTGCAGATATGGGCCGACGCCCTTGGCGGAGCGCAGGACCGCGTGGTGGTCGGTCACCTCGTGCAGGGTCCAGTCCATGGCCTTGCCCCAGAAGCGGGCCATCGCTCGCGGATCCGCGCAGTCGACCACGACCGCGGCGATCGGTCCGGTGTCTCGGGAGAGCGATCGGGGGTCCAGCACGCAGAACTCGTTGCCTTCCGGGTCGGCCATGACCGTCCATGGGGCGTCGCCCTGGCCGACGTCGGCGGGGGTTGCGCCGAGATCCTTCAGGCGCGTGACCACCTCCGCCTGATGGGCCGCCGAGGTGGTGGCGAGGTCGACGTGCACGCGGTTCTTCACCGTCTTGGGTTCGGGGGAGGCGATGAGGTCGAGGCAGACGGCGACGGGGTCGGGGTAGACGAAGCCCTCGGGTTCGAGGTTGGTCACGCCGGGTCCCTCGCTGGAGACTCCCCAGCCGAGCGCCTCCGCCCAGAAACCGCCCAGCGCGGAGTCGTCCCGAGCCTTCATGTTGATTTGAACAAGCCGCGTTGCCATGCCGACGATGCTAGCGCGTTCTCAACGTCTTGAGCTGTGTCTCAGCGTGTCATGATCGGTAAATGGGGAGGCCTCCGGTAGGAGGGTTCATCGACCAACGGGAACCTGACGACCGGAGGCCTCGTGGCCACCCCTCGCGGTGACGAGGGGGTTGACCTGCCTGACGCCCAGTGGCAGCGGCTGGAGCCGCTGCTTGCTGTGGGCAAGGGGCCGGGCCGACCGTCGAGATGGACGAAACGGCAGCTCGTCGACGGGATCCGTTGGAGGGTGCCTCCGGCTCGCGGTGAATGGCTGGCCTCGCAACCGTCATCCTCCCAGGCCAGAGGGCCCTTTCACGCTCCTGCCAGCAGCAGGCGATCACCCATCGGGCACCAGGCTCAGTGCGTGGTTGATCGGGAGGACCGCCGTCGCCGCTGGGTGCGAGGCGGCACCGGTGTGCGGTCGGTGCGCTCACCGGGCGTCGGGACCGGGAGCTGGGCGAAGATCTCCAGGCCGCGGTCGTTCTTCCCGTCGGGGGTGAGGTCCTGCCATCCCTGGATCTCGGTGAGCGTCCGCTCGGCCCAGCCATCGACCGTGGCCAGCAGGCTGACGAAGAAGTCGACGGCCAGCGCCCGAAGGTAGGCCTGGTCTTGCAGGACGGCGTGGCCTTCCAGGAACTCCTGCTTGACGGCGCCGCCGAAGCGCAGCATCTCCTGGGCGTCGCTGCGCACCTGCTCCAAGGTGCCCACGAGCTGCTGCTTGGTCCCCAGCGGTGCGATGAACAGCCGGATCATCGCCTCGAAGTCCATCGCGAACGGTGACACCGGGGTACCGAGCCACTCGCGCAGCACCTGCCGCCCCGCGTCGGTGATCCAGTACACCGTGCGTGGCCGTTTCCCGACATACTCGCGCTTGGCCGCGACCAGCCGCATGGCGGCCAGCCGCTTGACCTCGCGGTAGATTGCGCTCTCGGCCCGCGGCCAGACGTAGCGGAAGTAGCGCACCCGCTGGCGGGCCAGTTCGTAGGTGGACCACGGCCGCACGGCCAGCTGCGCCAGGACGGCGTGCGAGGTCGTCGTCAGGCCGGGTGGAGAGGGGTCGCGGGGTCGTGACATAGCCCTTGACATACTCCAAACGCGAGCATATGGTTACTGGCGTTTGGAGTATACCGGCAGGCCGGATACGGGGACAACCGACCAGGCCCGGGAGGTCACGAACATGACCACGACCGGCACCATCGAGCTCGCCGGACTTGACGGCGGACACCACACGCTGACCCCCGAGCAGCTGGAGGACCTGGACTCGCGGGTCCAGGGCCGGCTGCTGGTGGCCGGCGACCAGGGTTGGGACGAGGCCGTCTCGATCTGGAATGGCATGGTGGCCAGGCTCCCTGCCCTTGTCCTCCAGCCGGCCTCGGCTCACGACGTCGCCGCCGCGGTCGGGTTCGCGCGGGACCACGGGCTGCTGCTCGGCATCAAGGGCGGCGGCCACAACATCGCCGGAACCTCCATGGCGCCGGGCGGCCTGACCCTCGACCTGTCGCGCCTGCGCGAGGTCACCGTCGACCCCGACGCCAAGCTCGCCCACGTCGGCTCGGGCTGTCTGCTCGGGGAGGTCGACCAGGCAACCCAGGCTCACGGGCTGGCCACCGTGCTCGGCTTTGTGTCCGAGACTGGTGTGGCCGGCCTGACCCTGGGGGGCGGCTTTGGCTATCTGGCCCGCCGCTTCGGCTGGACGGTCGACAACCTCGCCGAGGTCGAGGTCGTCACCGCCGACGGCCAGCTCCGCACCGCCAACCACGACCAGCACCCCGAGCTGTTCTGGGCCCTGCGCGGTGGTGGCGGCAACTTCGGGGTCGTCACCCGGTTCAGCTTCCGCCTGCACGAGGTCGGCCCGACCATCACCGGCGGCCTGATCGTCTGGAGCGCGGAGCGGGCCGCCGACGTGCTGGCCGCCTACCGCGACCTCACCGAATCGGCGCCGCGCGAGCTGACCGCCGCGGCGATCGTGCGGCTCGCCCCGCCGGCTCCGTTCCTGCCCCAGGTCTGGCACGGCAAGCCCATCGTCGGGATTCAGGTGTGCCACAGCGGCGCGAACGCCGCGGCCGACCTCGCCCCGGTTCGCGCGCTCGGGAACCCGATCGTGGACCTGGTCACCCCCAAGCCGTACACCGCTGTGCAGTCGATGCTGAATGCCATGGAGCCCAAGTGGCTGCACCGCTACTGGAAGGCCGAGTTCCTCCCTGGCCTGTCGAGCGAGTTCCTGGACGCCTTCCGGAGCAGTGCGCTGCGGGTGACCTCGCCGCTGTCCCAGTCGATCATCTTCCACGTCGCCGGCGCGCTCAACGACCACGAGGACGACGACGGGGCGGTCGGCAACCGCGGCGCCCACTACATCGGCGGGTTCGCCGCCACCTGGCCACCCGGCGCTCCCTCCGATCCGCATGTGGCCTGGGCCCGGGATGGGTGGGAGCGGATCCGGCCCTTCTCGACCGGCGGGAACTACGTCAACTTCCAGCTGGCCGAGGATGACGCCGCCCGGACCGCCGCCGCCTACGGGAGCAACTACCAGCGGCTCCAACGGGTCAAGGCCGACTACGACCCCGACAACCTCTTGCGCGTGAATCGCAACATCCCGCCAGCGCCCTGACCACTGGCCTGCTCCCAGAGCTGCCTGACGGTGGATTCGACAAGCGGCGGACTCCTGCGGCGATAGCTCGTCTGATCTTCAGCGGTTCCAGAGCTGGACTGCTGCCAATCTGCTGACCGAGGCGGGCGATTCGGGGGTGGTCCGCGCCGAACATGGCCGCTGACCTGGGGTGGAGCTGAGGGGATTTGAACCCCTGACCTCTTGCATACCATCCAGAGACCCCACCACGCAGCCCGTCGTGAACACCCGTGACAGACCGTGCGTCATCGTGGAGGATCGGCAGCTCAGCGTATGGAAGATTCACCCGGTCGAGTCCCTGACCCGTCACGGTGTCCACCGGTCGGTTAAGGTCGTCACAGCGCCCGTTTGCTGCGTCTGTGCTGCTCGCTCCCGGTAGCAGAGCAGGCTCGTCATCCCCGTTACAGTGGTTCGTGATCGGGGTGGTGGCCTGACGCGCCGGTCGGGGCCGGCCGCGCTGAGGACGAGCCCGCTCGACCCGGGCTCAGGTGGGCGTGGTGAGGTCGCTGCCGAAGCTGGCATCCACGTAGCCGGCGACGTCGTGCTGCCGACGCGTGGGCCGAGGTCGGCGTGGGCCTGCTCAACAGCCTGCGGATCCGGCGTCACCGGCGTCGTCGTGTGCCACCGTGCCCTTGACAGCACCGTCGTCGTGGATACCGGCGTCTACGGCAGCGTCGGCGTGCTGATCACCGACCAGCTGCTCAGAGGTGACGGGTAGGCTGGACTGCACCTCGGCCGCCTGCTCGTGCGGTCTGGCCGCCGCGTCGTACGCGAGCAGATCCCCGTCCATGCCGGACCCGTGTCTGCCCGCGTACGGCATCGCGGTCGCCGGCCTCACCGTTGCGTGTCCGCTGAAACTTGCGCTCGGCTCTCCTTGCGGAGGACCCAGGCGCCGAGCGTGCCGGCTCCTGCCGCCTCCAGAGCGATCCGCCATCCGGAGATGTAGCCCTCGGCGAACGGGAAGAGGACGGCCGTCCGCAGGCTGTTGAGCAGGCCCACGTTGAAGCTGAGCAGCATGAACCCTTCGGCAGCGGCTTCCTGGACGAAGATCAGCAGGTGGGAGGGGCTGGGCAGATCCCAGATCCATCTGGCGAACGGCGTCGCGAACCAAAGGAGCAGGTGCACCATCTCGTGGCGGAGCGTCTCCTCGGCCAGCGCTGCGGGCAACGCCGGACGCAGTTTGATCTCGCCTGACGCGAGCGTTCTCCCGAGGGTGGCCGCGTCCTCGAAGTTTCCATGGACGACCCGGGTCCTGGCCCACGTCGGGAAGAAGCCGCCGTCGGCAGCGCCCACCGCGCCCAGCAGCACGCCGACCGCCAGATCGGTGGCCATGCCGAGCGGGTCCAGGACGCTGCCGCCATGGAGGCGGCGGTTGATCATGCCACCGGCAAGCGCGACGCCCCCGCCCGCGACGGCTCCGCGGATCATCGGGCCGGCCGTGACGATCGGCCCCGCCGCCCCGGCCAGCATCCCGAGGCCTACACCGAGTCCGCCGGCGGCGGTGCCGAGCAGACCCGAGACCGCGACCTGGCGCCAGTTTACGGTGCGTCTGGTGAACTTCTGGACGCCGGCGCTGGTCCCGGCGCCCAGCAACGCACCGCCGAGCAGGGCGACGCCAAGCGGCCCACCCACGCCAGTCCCGATGGCCACGACGCCGCCGGCGACCGCGGCAGCGGCGGCCAGGTACTCCCAGTTTCGCTGCACCCAGCCGCCGATGACCGGCACTACGGTGTCAGGCGCCGGTCCGGGAGCGGCAGGCTCTCCGGCGGCTTCGGCGACCGCTCGAGCGGCAGGCGCCGTTGCCGCCCGAAGTTCGCTCCGGTCGCGGACCTGCCCGTCGTTCCGGTCGGCGGGGGGCCGGGCCACCGTGACCGGGAGCGGGCCTGCCAGATCCTCGGCAGCCTGCCCTGCGGGCTGGGGTGCCTTGAAGTCGTCGACCTCAAGCCACACCGTCCATCTGCGAGGTTGCGCCCGGTCGCTCAGGGTCTGGGCGCCATCCGGCGGGGTGTCAATGCCACCGGCGGCAGGGGATGCGGTCGGAAGCCCGTCGTGCCGCTCCTCCCCGGCGACCGGCGGCCGCGACGGGCTCTCCCTCGCTTGGGCGACGAGCCACTGCTCCGGAGGGACCCGCAACTCGTCGGGAGCGGTGCCGCTACCGCTGGGATCGCTGCCGGCGTCCGCAGGGCCGCTTCGCTCGTCTCTCACAGCGGCGTCCACTTCGGCCAGGTCGAAGCTTCCTCCCAGGTCGACTCTTCCCCCCGCCTCGTCCTGGACGTCGGTCGGCTCGTGAAGGTCCGCGATCGGCTCGCCGGTGCCGTCGCCCATGCCGGCGGTCTGGCCAGAATCACCGGAGGACCCATCACCAAGGCTCCCCGGCGTGTCAGCCTCGACCGGCGGCGTGCCGGCGATCTGCAACGTGCCGGTGCCGATCGCCAGGGATAGGCAGAGCACGAGGATGAACGGCCGCCGCAGGAATCGCCGGGCCGTCTGGTTCCTCGCAGCCCGGGCGTCGCGCTGTCGCCACCGTGGTGACGGGGCGGGAAGCACCGCTCGCGGCCGGATGGAACGAGCTGCCGGTGACCGCAAGAGGACCTCAAGGGAGTGCTCGGGGCGTCAAGGCCCGTGTTGCGGCCACAGCCGGGGCGAACTGCAACCGCAACGTAGCGCGTGCGGTGTCATCGTTATGTCGGCGTGATGGACTCGTAACCTCGCACCCTGAGTGCTCGCACCGGAGCACCGCCTGGCCGGCCCGGCCGCTGGACCAGGTGTACGCGAAGGCGACCGTGCGCCCAGTGGGTCGCCCCTCTGGGGGCGAGCGAGCCGCCCGCGTATGTGTGGTTGCTGCGAACCTGCTGCGCGAGGCGGCGGAACCAAGCGCCCGGAAGCCCGGATGTGGCCGCTGACCTGGGGTGGAGCTGAGGGGATTTGAACCCCTGACCTCTTGCATGCCATTTCCTGAGCAGCCATCGCGCAGCCTGCTCCAGGCTCGCTGAGCTGTGGTGCCACCTCTCCCCCACTGTCCGCTCGTGACCGCTCGGTACCGCGTCGGTGTGGACCAGGTGTGGACCAAGCGACCCCCTGCTTGCAAAGCGCTTGGAGCGCTCCCCTCCTATAGGGGAGCCACCAGGCCGGAGTCGCCTGCGTGGTCATGGCTGACCGTGGTTGACCGCTGTTGACCCTCCCGTAGGGCATATGGAGGGCACGACCTCGCCGCCGCGCTGGGCCTCATCGGGCGGCCGGTTGCACGGGTTGTCCCCCTGCTTTCCTTCGACCAGCCCTGCCTTGCCGTTCCTACGGCGCACGGAGCGGCGGATGTCCAGGTGGAGCGCCGCCGATCGCTCCCCGCCTCGGGTCGTCGATCGAACGGTGAACGTGATCGGCGCCGAACGACCTGGACAGACGACGGGACGGCGCTATCCTCCGGCGGAGCCGAGAAGGCAGGGCTGGTCATGGATTGTCCGAAGGACACCACTGGTGCAGCCGCGAGGCGGGCGCGCCTGGACGGGCGAGCGTCCCGATGGGTGAGAGCTGCGGCCGGCTGGTAAGTCCATGAAAGCAAGCGGCTGCGATCTGCTTCGCTGCTGCTCGACTCGCGCCGCCTTCTCCCTGGTCACAGGTCCGTGATGATCCTTGCGCGAGTCTGTAACCACGCGCGGTGCTGTCAGAGCCATCCGCCTCCATCAAAGGGGTCCGCACCTGGGAGGTCGCTTCCGCAGCAGAGGCCCTGGCCGGTCTCAAAGTCCGGCGGTGAATTCGGCCCCCCCAGGCCGCCGTCGGGTGGGGGCGGGGCGTCGGGCGACTCTGGTGGGCCGGAGGGGTTGCCGGAGTAGCCATCGCCGTCGCTGTCGGTCCCGGTGAACCCGGGGGGTGCGTAGTAGCTGGGACCGCTATCAGTCTCCTCCCCGCCGTCGTCGTCGGCGCTCGCGAGGCCGAGGCCCAGCGGGCTGAGGACCAGCGCCAGGGCGAGCAGCGCGACCGCCAGCAGCACCAGCCGTCCGACCGGCCGCGCCGATCGGCGGCGGCGGGCAGGACCCGCGTGCCGCGCAGAGCGGGCTGGTTGCATCGATGACCACCTTCCCGAACGGTATGGAGCCGAGCATACGGTTCCGGCGTCGTTCGCCTGGCCGACGGCGGCCTCCGGCCTTGGACCCTGCAGGCGCTGTGCGGACCGGTGCAGGCAGGCTTGGCGCGCACGACGGCGCGCTCGCTACGGTCACGCGGGAAGCTCCCGAAGCCCACGGGGGGATGGACCCTCGGTGATGAACCGCCATCTGGGGATGACGTGGCCGAACGTACGACAGGGACCATATAAGGTCAAATCGCCACAGACGTGATGTTTGACGCAAGAAAGGACATGCTGGGCTTCCGTGCCGTGGGTGATCCCTCGTCCACCGCTCGGGTGATCTGGCTGGCGCCGTATGGGGTCTGGGTCGCGACAGCTCGTTTGGCCAGTGTTCCACCGCCCGGAGGGCGGCTTGAAACCGTAGAGAAAGTCCTCACAACGAACCTCAATAGTACGGACACGATGGAGCGGAACACCGGCATGCTTCGCGTCCCGCCCGTCGTATCGCTGGTCGAGCTGGCTGCTGGGTGCTGGCTCCTCGTGGTCCTGGTCGTCGTGTCT
>Ga0126377_10000045_pt1 | contig 53090 bp, 48 predicted proteins | sample PanSoiMetPlot_22_FD_92647 | JGI IMG/M metagenome (GOLD analysis project Ga0126377, IMG submission 92647) | Tropical forest soil microbial communities from Panama - MetaG Plot_22 | ecosystem: Environmental > Terrestrial > Soil > Tropical forest > Bulk soil | place: Panama | collected 2016-02-17 | reverse complement strand
GAGCTCGGCGCCATCGGCCGCGGCGAGGACATGGAGATCACGACCTATCTCGAGCAGGCCATGACCTCCGAGCTGCAGGGCAACGTGGTCGATCTCTGCCCGGTCGGCGCGCTCACCTCCAAGCCCTATGCCTTCGCGGCGCGGCCGTGGGAGCTCAACAAGACCGAGTCGATCGACGTCATGGACGCCGCCGGCTCCGCCATCCGCATCGATACCCGCGGGCGCGAGGTCATGCGCATCCTGCCGCGCGTCAATGACGCCGTGAACGAGGAGTGGATTTCCGACAAGACCCGCCATGTGGTCGACGGCTTGCGCACCCAGCGCCTCGACCAGCCCTATGTCCGTGAGAACGGGCAGTTGCATGCGGCCTCCTGGCGGGACGCCTTCGACGCCATCGCCGCCAAGGTCAAGGGCACGGAGGCCAAGCGCATCGGCGCCATCGTCGGCGACCTCGCGGCGGTCGAGGAGATCTTCGCGCTGAAGGATCTGATGACGCGGCTCGGCGTGGTCAATCTCGACTGCCGGCAGGACGGTGCGGCGCTCGACCCGAAATGGGGGAGGGCGTCCTATCTCTTCAACCCGACCATCGCCGGCATAGAGAAGGCCGACGCGCTGCTGCTGGTCGGCGCCAATCCGCGCCGGGAGGCGGCAGTCATCAACGCCCGCATCCGCAAGCGCTGGCGCATGGAAAACTTCCCGATCGGCTTCATCGGCGAGCGGGCCGATCTCACCTATGGCTACGAATATCTCGGCGCCGGACCCGAGACACTGAAAGAAGTGGCGGCCGGCGCCGGCGAGTTCGGCGCCGCGCTGAAGAAGGCCGAGCGTCCGCTTGTGATCGTCGGGATGGGTGCGCTCACGCGGCCGGACGGCGCCGCGATCGCCTCGCTCGCGGCGCAGGCGTCGCTGGGCGCAGGCGGCGAGGGCTGGACCGGCTATTCGGTCCTGCACACGGCGGCGTCCCGCGTCGGTGCGCTCGATCTGGGCTTCGTGCCCGGCAACGGCGGCCATGGCGCCGCGCAGATGGCGGCGGCTAGAGCAATCGACGTGGCTTTCCTGCTGGGCGCCGACGAGATCGACATCGCGCCCGGTGCTTTCGTGGTCTATATCGGCACTCATGGCGACCAGGGCGCCCACCGCGCCGACGTCATCCTGCCCGGCGCCGCCTATCCCGAGAAATCGGCCATCCACGTCAACACCGAGGGGCGCGTGCAGATGGCCGGCCGCGCGTCGTTCCCGCCGGGCGAGGCGCGCGAGGACTGGGCGATCCTGCGCGCGCTGTCGGACGTGCTCGGGCACAAGCTGCCGTACGATTCCTTGGCGCAGCTGCGCCAGACGCTGTTCAAGGCGCATCCCCATCTGCAGCGGATCGACCGGATCGAGCCGGGCAACCGGGCGGACATCGTCGCGCTCGCCGCGCTCGGCGGTACGCCGGGCAAGGGAGCCTTCGCTGCCGCAATCGACGACTACTATCTCACCAATCCGATCGCGCGGGCCTCCGCCATCATGGCGGAATGCTCGGTGATCGCCGAGGGCAACGCCGCGCGCACCGCGGCGGAATAGACGGCGAAGCAAATGGATTTCACCGACTTCTTCACCGACTATGTCTGGCCCGTGATCGTCATCGTGGCGCAGAGCGTGCTGCTGCTCGTCCTGCTGTTGCTGATCACCGCCTACGTGCTCTATGCCGATCGCAAAATTTGGGCGGCGGTGCAGATCAGGCGTGGTCCCAACGTGGTCGGGCCGTGGGGCCTGCTGCAATCCTTCGCGGACCTGATCAAATTCGTGGTCAAGGAGCCGATCATTCCGGCCGGCGCCAACAAGGGCGTGTTCCTGCTGGCGCCGCTCGTGACCGCGGTGCTGGCGCTGTCGGCCTGGGCGGTGATCCCGGTGAGCGCGCAATGGGTGATCGCCGATCTCAACATCGGCATCCTCTACATTTTCGCGATCTCCTCGCTGATGGTCTATGGCGTCATCATGGCGGGGTGGTCGTCGAACTCGAAATATCCGTTCCTCGCCTCGTTGCGCTCGGCGGCGCAGATGGTGTCCTACGAGGTCTCGATAGGCTTCGTCATCATCACCGTCCTGCTCTGCGCGGGCTCGCTCAATCTTTCCGCGATCGTCGACGCACAGGACGGCAAGTACGGCTTGTTGAACTGGTACTGGCTGCCGCTGTTCCCGATGTTCGTGATCTTCTTCGTCTCGGCCCTGGCCGAGACCAATCGTCCGCCGTTCGACCTCGTCGAGGCCGAATCCGAGCTGGTCGCCGGCTTCGCGGTGGAGTATTCGGCGACTCCGTTCCTGCTGTTCTTCCTCGGGGAGTACATCGCGATCCTCACGATGTGCGCGATGGCGACCATCCTGTTCCTCGGGGGCTGGCTGCCGCCGTTCCCGGTGGCGCCGTTCACGTGGATCCCTGGCGTGATCTGGTTCACGCTCAAGTGCCTGTTCATGTTCTTCCTGTTCGCCATGGTGAAGGCGATCGTTCCGCGCTACCGCTACGATCAGCTGATGCGGCTCGGCTGGAAGGTGTTCCTGCCGACCTCGCTGGCCGCGGTCGCGATCGTCGCCGGCTTCCTGCTGTATGCCGGGCCATATGCGGTGCAGATCGCGGGGGCGAAATGACGAGGCAACGGCATGATCGACCTTTCGCTTGCCGGGCTGCTCGGAGCGATCGCCGGCACGGTGGTCGCGGCGCTGGCCTATGCGCCACTCGCGGTATTCTTCGAGCGGCGCTTTCGCTCGCGCGATCCGTCGCAGACCGCCGACGAGCGCGCCATGTTCGAACAGGAGGTCTTTCTGTTGCGCCGCATGGTGCTTGCCGTCGACATCATCGTGTTCGCCGGCCTGGGTTATTGGCTCGGACAGATGATCGCCGGCTGAGCGCTGTGCGGCCCGCCTCGCCCGAAAGGATCGCGCCATGAGACTGGATCACGCCGCCCGCTCGGCCTTTCTCTGGGAGTTCGTATCGGCGTTCTTCCTTGGGATGCGCTACTTCTTCAAGCCGAAGGCCACGCTCAACTATCCGTTCGAGAAGGGGCCGATCTCGCCTCGCTTCCGGGGCGAGCACGCGCTTCGCCGCTATCCCAATGGGGAAGAGCGCTGCATCGCCTGCAAGCTGTGCGAGGCGATCTGCCCGGCACAGGCCATCACCATCGAGGCCGGCCCGCGCCGCAACGACGGCACGCGCCGCACCACCCGCTACGACATCGACATGGTGAAATGCATCTATTGCGGGCTTTGCCAGGAGGCCTGCCCGGTGGACGCCATCGTCGAAGGCCCGAACTTCGAGTTCGCCGCCGAGACGCGCGAGGAGCTCTACTTCGACAAGGAGCGCCTGCTCGCCAACGGCGACCGCTGGGAGCGCGAAATCGCCAAGAACATCGCGCTCGACGCTCCGTACCGCTGAGGCCGCATGATCATCCCCGCGCTCTTCTTCTATCTCTTCGCCGGCGTCTGCGTCGCATCGGCCTTCATGGTGATCGCGGCGAAGAATCCCGTGCACTCCGTGCTGTTTCTCATCCTCGCGTTCGTCAACGCGGCGGGGCTGTTCATCCTCCTGGGTGCCGAGTTCCTAGCGATGATCCTGGTCATCGTCTATGTCGGCGCCGTGCTGGTGCTGTTCCTGTTCGTGGTGATGATGCTGGACGTCGATTTCGCCGAGCTGCGGCAGGGCTTCCTGCAATATCTGCCGATCGGCGGGCTGCTTGGAATCATCCTGCTCACCGAGCTGGTGCTGGTGGTGGGCGCCTGGGTGATCGGCCCCGACGTGCAGCAGGCGGTCGCGACGCCGATACCGCCGATCGCGCGGGCGCTCAATGCCGAGGCGCTTGGGCAGGTGCTCTACACCCGCTATGTCTATTTCTTCCAGGCCGCCGGCGTCGTGCTGCTGGTCGCCATGATCGGAGCGATCGTGCTCACGCTGCAGCACAAGCCGAACGTCAAGCGGCAGAACATCGCCGCCCAGATCGCGCGTGGCAAGGCCAGCGCGATCGAGATCGTCAAGGTCGCGCCAGGCCAGGGACTGGAGAGCAAGTCGCCATGACCATCGGGCTCGGCCATTACCTGACCGTCGGCGCCATCCTGTTCACGATCGGCGTGTTCGGCATCTTCATCAACCGCAAGAACGTGATCGTCATCCTGATGTCGATCGAGCTGATCCTGCTCGCGGTCAACATCAATCTCGTCGCCTTCTCGAGCTTTCTCGGCGACCTGGTCGGGCAGGTGTTCGCGCTACTGGTGCTCACCGTCGCGGCGGCCGAAGCGGCGATCGGCCTCGCCATCCTGGTCGCCTATTACCGCAATCGCGGCTCGATCGCGGTCGAAGACATCAACCTGATGAAGGGCTGAGACGGGGATGTATTACGCGATCGTTTTCCTGCCGCTGCTCGGTGCGATCATTGCCGGCCTCATCTCGCTGGCCGGCGCGCGCGCGCGGTTTCCCGGCGGCTCGCCCGGTGACCACGATCATCCGCCGGGTGCGGGCCACGCACATGCCGATACGCCGAGCCATGCGGTTGCTCATGACGCGCACGCGGACCACGCGGAGGCAGAGCCGGCGGTGGCCGGCTCGCGCGCGGCCGAGCTCGCGACCACCGTATTCCTGTTCGCCTCGATGGTGCTGTCGTGGTTCGCCTTCGCCGATGTCGGCTTCGGCCACCACGACAATCATTCCGCGCTATTCCCCTGGATGATCGCCGGCGATCTCAAGGTCGACTGGGCGCTGCGCATCGACACGCTGACCGCGGTCATGCTGGTCGTGGTGACCTCGATCTCGGCCTTCGTCCACCTCTATTCCATCGGCTACATGGCGGACGATCCGTACCGGCCGCGCTTCTTCGCCTATCTGTCGCTGTTCACCTTCGCCATGCTGATACTGGTGACGTCGGACAACCTCGTGCAGCTGTTCTTCGGTTGGGAAGGCGTGGGCCTGATGAGCTATCTGCTCATCGGCTACTGGTACCATAAGCCCGAGGCGAACGCGGCGGCCATCAAGGCCTTCATCGTCAACCGCGTCGGCGATTTCGGCTTCTCGCTCGGCATCTTCGCCGTGTTCATGATGACCGGTGCAATCGACTTCGGCACGGTGTTTGCGCAGGCGCCGTCACTGACCGGTAAGACCATCCATTTCCTCTCCTGGGACGTCGATGCGCTCACCGTGATCTGCCTGCTGCTGTTCATGGGCGCCATGGGCAAGTCGGCGCAGTTCCTGCTGCACACCTGGCTGCCCGACGCCATGGAGGGACCGACGCCGGTCTCCGCGCTGATCCACGCCGCCACCATGGTGACGGCGGGCGTCTTCATGGTGGCGCGGCTCTCTCCGCTGTTCGAGCTCGCCCCCGCGGCGCAGACCTTCGTGACGTTCATCGGCGCGACCACCGCATTCTTCGCGGCTACCATCGGGCTGGTGCAGAACGACATCAAGCGCATCGTCGCCTATTCCACCTGCTCGCAGCTCGGCTACATGTTCGTCGCCATGGGCACCGGCGCCTATTCCATCGGCATGTACCACCTGTTCACCCATGCCTTCTTCAAGGCGCTGCTGTTCCTCGGCTCGGGCTCGGTGATCCTCGCCATGCATCACGAGCAGGACATCCGCCACATGGGCGGGCTCAAGGACAAGATCCCGTTCACCTACTGGACCATGGTGATCGGCACGCTGGCGCTCACCGGCTTCCCGCTCACCGCCGGCTACTTCTCCAAGGATGCCATCATCGAGGCAGCCTTCGTGAGCAAGAATGCGATGGCGCTCTACGCCTATGGGACGACGGTGATCGCCGCGGCGCTGACCGCGTTCTATTCCTGGCGGCTGATCTTCGTGACCTTCCACGGCAGCCCGCATGATCACCATCACTACGAGCAGGCGCGCGAGAGCGGCCTGGTGATCCTGATCCCGCTGGCCTTTCTCGCCGCCGGCTCGATCTTCGCCGGCTACCCGTTCAAGGACATTTTCGTGGGGCACGGGGTCGCCGAGTTCTTCCGGGATTCGCTCAAGTTCGGTCCCGGCAACCACATCCTGGAGGACATGCACCACGTTCCCTACCTGATCGGAATGGTCCCGACGGTCATGATGGCGATCGGCTTCGCGGTCGCCTGGCAATTCTACATCCGGCGGCCGGAGCTGCCGGTCGAGCTCGCGCGCCAGCAGGAGCCGCTCTACCAGTTCCTGCTCAACAAGTGGTATTTCGACGAGCTCTACGACTTTCTCATCGTCCGACCGACCCTGTGGCTCGGCCGGATATTGTGGAAGTACGGCGACGGCTGGCTGATCGACGGCTTCGGGCCTGACGGCATCTCCGCGCGCGTGCTCGACGTGACGCGCGGCGCCATCCGGCTGCAGACCGGCTACCTCTACCACTATGCCTTCGCCATGCTGATCGGCGTTGCGGCGCTGGTCACCTGGTTCATGTTCGGCGGACGGGTGGGCTGATGATGAGCTGGCCGATCCTCTCCGTCACGACCTTCCTGCCGCTCGTCGGCGCGCTGTTCATCATGATGATGCGCGGCGACGGCGAGGCCGAAAAGCGCAATGCGCGCTGGGTCGCGCTCTGGACCACGCTGATCACCTTCGCGATCTCGCTGATCATGGTCTACCGCTTCGACCCGAGCTCGCCCGAGTTCCAGTTCGTGGAGAAGAAGCCGTGGCTGGGCGGCGCGATCGCCTACCACATGGGCGTTGACGGCATCTCGCTGCCCTTCGTCGTGCTCACGACGGCGCTGATGCCGGTCTGCATCATCGCGAGCTGGCAGCCGATCCGCGAGCGCGTCAAGGAATACATGATCGCGTTTCTCGTGCTCGAGACGCTCATGGTCGGCACCTTCTCGGCGCTCGACCTCGTGGTGTTCTACCTGTTCTTCGAAGGCGGCCTCATTCCGATGTTCCTGATCATCGGGGTGTGGGGCGGCCCGCGCCGGGTCTATGCCAGCTTCAAGTTCTTTCTCTACACGCTGCTCGGCTCGGTGCTGATGCTGCTTGCCATCATGGCGATGTACTGGAATGCCGGCACCACCGAGATCCCGGTGCTGCTGCGGCACGGCTTCCCGCGCGACCTGCAGACCTGGGCGTGGCTCGCTTTCTTCGCCTCCTTCGCAGTGAAGCTGCCGATGTGGCCGGTGCACACCTGGCTGCCCGACGCCCATGTCGAGGCGCCGACCGCAGGCTCGGTGATCCTCGCCGCCATCCTGCTCAAGATGGGCGGCTACGGCTTCCTGCGCTTCTCGCTGCCGATGTTCCCGGCGGCGTCGCACGATCTCGCCCCGCTGGTATTCGCGCTCTCGATCGTCGCCGTCATCTACACCTCGCTGGTCGCGCTGGTGCAGGAGGACATGAAGAAGCTGATCGCCTATTCCTCGGTCGCCCATATGGGCTTCGTCACCATGGGCATTTTCGCGGCTACGGCGCAGGGCATCGCCGGCGGCATCTTCCAGATGATCTCGCACGGCATCGTGTCGGCGGCGCTGTTCCTGTGCGTCGGCGTCGTCTACGACCGCATGCATACCCGCGAGATCGCGGCCTATGGCGGCCTCGTCAACCGCATGCCGCTCTATGCCGCCGCCTTCATGGTGTTCACGCTGGCCAATGTCGGGCTGCCCGGCACGTCGGGTTTCATTGGCGAATTCCTCGCCCTCATCGGGACCTTCAAGGTGAATACCTGGGTGGCGGCGCTGGCGACCATCGGTACCATCCTGTCGGCGGCCTACGCTCTGTGGCTCTATCGCAAGGTCGTCTTCGGCGCCCTGACCAAGCCGAGTCTCGCCGCGATCAAGGACCTCGACTACCGCGAGATCATCACGCTCGGGCCGCTGGTGGCGCTGACCATCCTGTTCGGCATCTATCCCAAGCCGGTGCTCGATATGTCGGCGGCCTCGGTCGCCCAGCTCCTCGATAACTACAACCGCGCGCTCGGCGCGGCGAAAGCCGCCGCCCTGCTGGTGCATTGATCATAGAAGCCCACCGATGACCGAAGCCGCTGAAATTCCCGCGCTGGTGCCGGCCCTGCCGGAAATCGTGCTCGCCATCGGCGCGATGCTGCTGCTGATGGTCGGCGCGTTCCGCGGCGAACGGGCGGTCTACGGCATCGATGGCACGTCGATCCTGCTGCTGATTGTGACCGGGCTCATCGTCCTGTGGCTGCCGGGGGACAAGCTCGTTACCTTCGGCGGCAGCTTCGTGGTCGACGGCTTCGCCCGCTTCCTCAAGCTCCTGGCGCTCGCCGGCTCGGCGGTGGCCATCCTGATGTCGTCCAACTATCTCGCGGCCGAGAACAAGCAGCGGTTTGAATATTCGATCCTGATCCTGCTCGCCACCACGGGCATGTTGATGCTGATCTCGGCAACCGACCTGATCGCGCTCTATCTCGGGCTCGAGCTGATGAGCCTCGCGCTCTATGTGGTCGCCGCCATCGACCGCACGTCGGTGCGCTCGACCGAGGCCGGGCTCAAATACTTCGTCCTCGGCGCCCTGTCGTCGGGCATGCTGCTCTACGGGGCGTCGCTGATCTATGGTTTCACCGGTACCGTGAGTTTCGCCGGCATCGCCAAGGCGGTGAGCCAAGGAGGACATGGCAGCGGCAACCTCGGGCTCATTTTCGGGCTGGTATTCCTGTTCGCGGGGTTCTGCTTCAAAGTCTCGGCGGTGCCGTTCCACATGTGGACGCCCGACGTCTATGAGGGCGCGCCGACGCCGATCACCGCGTTCTTCGCGGCCGCCCCCAAGGTGGCGGGCATTGCGATGTTCGTGCGCACCACCATCGTGGCGTTCCCCGGCATCCTGGCGCAGTGGCAGCAGATCGTGGTGTTCGTGGCCATCGCCTCGATGGCGCTCGGCGCGTTCGCAGCCATCGGCCAGCGCAATATCAAGCGCCTGATGGCCTATTCGTCGATCGGCCATATGGGTTTCGCGCTGGTCGGGCTCGCCGCCGGGACGCAGGAGGGCGTGCAGGGCGTATTGGTCTACATGGCGATCTACGTCGCGATGACGCTCGGCACCTTCGCCTGCATCCTGTCGATGCGCCGTGACGGGCGCATGGTCGAGGAGATCGGCGATCTCGCAGGTCTCGCCCGCACCAAGCCGGCAATGGCGTTCTTCCTCGCCATGCTGCTGTTCTCGCTCGCGGGCATTCCGCCGCTCGCCGGGTTCTTCGCCAAGTTCTACGTGTTCCTGGCAGCGATCAAGGCCGGGCTGTTCACGCTCGCGGTAATCGGCGTGGTCACCAGCGTCGTGGGCGCCTACTACTATCTGGCGATCGTGAAGATCATGTATTTCGACGAGCCGGCCAAGGAATTCGAGCCGATGCCGCACGAGCTCAGCGCCGTGCTCGGGGCCTGCGGGCTGTTCAACCTGTTGTTCTTCATCTATCCAAGCCCGCTGATCGAGGCGGCGAATGCGGCGGCCAAATCGCTTTTCTGAGGTTCAAACGGTCCCGGAATGAAGCTCGACCCAAGGGCGAGTGCGGCGGGCGTGCGGTTGCTGGCGCACGACGCGCTCGGCTCGACCAATGCCGAGGCCCTGACGCTCGCGCGCCAGGGCGAGCGGGGGCCGCTTTGGGTCACCGCGCGGCGGCAGACCGCGGGCCGCGGCCGGCGCGGCCGTTCCTGGGTATCGGAGCCCGGCAATCTCTACGCGACCCTGCTGCTCACGGCTCCGTCACCTGCGGAGCATTGGCCGGAGCTGTCGTTCGTCGCCGCGCTCGCGATTCACGATGCGATCGTCGAGGTGGCCGCCGATCTCAAGCCGCGGCTCGCGATCAAATGGCCGAACGATCTGCTGCTGGCGGGCGCGAAATTCGCCGGCATCCTGATCGAAGGCGAAGCAAGCCGAGGAGACCAGGCGGACGGTGACGAGGGTGCGGTCGTGGTCGGCATCGGCGTCAACTGTGCAAGCCACCCGGCGGACACAGAGTATCCCGCGACCGATCTTGCCGCCGCCGGTGCGCGCGTTTCCCCCGAGACGCTGATGGCCGCGCTGTCGGCCAAGATGCTCGGGCGGCTGGCGCAGTGGAACCAGGGGGAGGGCTTTTCCACCATCCGCGCCGATTGGCTCGCGCGTGCGGCGGGCCTGGGCGAGGACTTGCGGGTGCGCCTCGCCGATCGCGAGATCACGGGGCGGTTCGAGGCCCTCGACGAGCGCGGCGGCCTCGTGCTGCGGCTGCCCGACGGCAACGCGACCACGGTCGCGGCGGGCGACGTGTTTCTACCCACGACCACGCCTTCCGCGCAGGCGAGCTGATCGGTGGTGAACGCCTCCAAGGAGCTCGTGTTCGCGCCGCTCGGCGGCGTCGGCGAGATCGGCATGAATCTCGCGATCTACGGGTTCGGCGACGAGCGGCACCGGCAATGGATCGCGGTCGATCTCGGCGTGGCGTTTGCCGACGACGCGCTGCCCGGCGTCGATCTCATCCTGCCGGACATCAGCTATCTGGTGGAGGAGCGCCGCAACCTGCTCGGCCTTGTGCTCACCCACGCCCACGAGGATCATTTCGGCGCCGTCATCGACCTGTGGCCGCGGCTGGGGATTCCGATCTATGCGACGCCGTTCACCGCGGCGCTGCTGGAGGCCAAGCGCGCAAGCGAGCCGGGCGCTCCGACCGAAATCCCGGTGAACATCGTGCCGCTCGGCGGCCGGTTCGCGCTCGGGCCGTTCGACATCGAGCTCGTCTCCATGGCGCATTCAATCCCGGAATCGAACGGCCTGATCATCCGCACGCCGCTCGGCACGGTGCTGCACACCGGCGACTGGAAGATCGATCCGACACCGGTGATCGGCCCGCCGACCGACGAGGCCAAGCTGCGTGCGCTCGGCGACGAGGGCTGCCTTGCGCTGGTCGGGGATTCCACCAATGCGGTGCGGGAAGGCCGCTCGCCGTCCGAGGCCGACGTTGCAAAGTGCCTCGCCGACCTGATCCGCAGCGCGCCGGCGCGCGTGGCAGTCACGACCTTCGCCTCCAACGTGGCGCGGCTGCGCGCGGTGGCAGAGGCCGCGGCCGAATGCGAGCGTGAGGTCGTGGTGGTCGGCCGCGCCATGGAGCGCATCTCGCAGGTCGCGCGCGAAACCGGCTATCTCGACGGCATCCAGGAGTTCCGTTCGGTCGACATCTACGGCCATCTGCCGCCGGACAAGGTGCTCGCGCTCTGCACGGGCAGCCAAGGCGAACCGCGCGCGGCGCTCGCGCGCATCGCCCAGGACGATCATCCCGACGTTGCGTTGTCGCGCGGCGACCGCGTGATCTTTTCCTCCCGCGCCATTCCCGGGAACGAGAAGATGGTGACGCGGGTGATCAACGGCCTGGTCAGCCAGGGCGTCGAGGTCATCACCGACCGTACCCATCTTGTGCATGTGTCCGGCCATCCGCGGGTGGACGAGCTCAAGGACATGATCGGCTGGGTGCGCCCGCAGATCCTCCTGCCCGTGCATGGCGAGCCGCTGCATATGGCGGAGCACGCGGCGCTCGCGCGCCGCCTGGGCATCGGCAAGGTGGTTGTGGGACGCGACGGCGAGCTCATCAGGCTCGCGCCCGGCGATCCCGGCAAGATCGACGAGGTGCCGGCCGGGCGGCTCTACAAGGACGGCTCGCTCCTGGTCAGCGCCGAGGAGCGCACCGTTGCCGACCGCCGGCGGCTCGGCTTCGCTGGAGTGGTGTCGGTGGCGCTCGCCCTCGACCAGCGCGGCGAGCTCGTCGGCGATCCCGCGGTGACGCTGACCGGCATCCCGCAGATCGATCGGCAGGGGCAGCAGATCGAGGACGTCGCCTACGACGCGGCAATCGAGGCCATCGAGTCGATGCCACGGGCGCGTCGGCGCGACCCGGAAGCCGTCACCGAGGCGGTGCGGCGGGCGGTGCGCGCGGCGCTCAGCTCGGCGTGGAACAAGAAGCCGACCTGCCACGTGCATGTGTTGGAGGTGTAATCGCGGGGTTCCCCGCAAGAAAAAGAACGTTCAAGGGAGATGTTAATGACCAGGACATTGCTCGGTGTCGCGACCGCGCTGCTCGCTTGCGTGCCGGGCGCGCTCGCGCAGGACTACCCCTCACGGTTCGTCACCATCGTGGCTCCGTTCCAGGCGGGCGGGCCGTCCGACACCGTTGCGCGCCTCATCGCCGTTCCGATGTCGAAGGCGCTGGGCCAGCAGGTCGTGGTCGAGAACATCACCGGCGCCGGCGGCACGCTCGGGTCGAGCCGGGTGGCGAAAGCCGCGCCGGACGGCTACACGCTGGTCATCTCCGGCTCGGGCACCCATGCCGCGGTCGAGCAGCTCTACGCCAGCCCGCCCTACCGCGCGACCGACTTCGAGTCGGTCGGCCTCGTCAACACTGCGCCCGTCATCATCGTCGGCAAGAAGGACCTGCCGCCCAACACGCTGCAGGAATTCGTCGCCTATCTGCGCGCCAACGAGAAGACGGTCACGGAGGCCGACGCCGGCATCGGCTCGGTGTCGCATCTCGCCTGCTCGGTGTTCAAGTCGCTGATCGCGGTCAAGCCGACCGTGGTCTCCTATCGCGGTACCCCGCAGGCCACGCAGGACCTCATCGCCGGTAACGTCGATTTTGTGTGCAACCAGATCGTCAACGTGGTCGGGCACGTGAAGGGCGGTGCGCTCAAGGCCTATGCGGTCACCGGCGAGGCCCGCTCGCCGATGCTGCCGGAGGTTCCGACCAGCGCCGAGGCCGGCTTGCCCGACTTCAAGATCACGGTCTGGTACGGCCTCTCCGCGCCCAAGGGCACGCCGGCGCCGATCGTGGCCAAGCTCAACCAGGCGCTTTCGATGGCGTTGGACGATCCGACCGTGGTCAAGCGCTTCGCGGACCTTGGTTACGACGTCGTTCCTCCGCAACGGCGCTCGCCGGCCGCGTTCGAAGACTTCATGCGCACGGAGATCGATCTCTGGGCGAGCGTGCTCGGGTCGATCAAGCCGGCAAGCAATCCATGACTGCGTGGCGGCCGGAGCGCCCAATCGAGATCGTGGCGGGCACCCCGCCGGGCGGCGGGCTCGACCGCTCGGCGCGTGCCCTGTTCAAGGCGATCGACGTCAACCGGCTGGTCGACGTCCCCGTCAAGGTCGTCAATGTCGGCGGCGACGGCGGGCGCAAGGCCTGGACGCACATCGAACGCCGCGCTGGAGACGGCCATATCATCGGGATCAGCTCGCCCAACATGGCGGCCGACTACCTGACCGGGGTGACCAAGTCCGACCCCGATCGCTTTCCTCCGCTGGCGATCCTTTATTCCGAGTACATCGCCTTCGTCGTGCGCACCGATTCAGGGCTAGGCAGCGGCGCCGATCTGATCCGGCGCTTCGCGCAGGACGCTACCGCGGTCAAGATTGCGCTCTCGACCTCGCTCGGCAATTCCAATCATGTCGCGGTGGCCAAGGTGATCCGGCACGCCGGCGGCGACACCCGCGCCCCTGATATCCGCGTGTTCGATACCGCGCTCGATGCGGTCGCCGACGTCGTTGCCGGACACGCCGACGTCGGCGCCATCACGGCGGCGAGCGCGGTTCCGGAACTCGAAGCCGAAAGGCTGCGCACCATCGGCATATCCGCGCCGGAGCGCCTTGCCGGCCCTTATGCAGGCGCGTCGACCTGGGGCGAGCAGGGGGTCGATTGCGTGGTCGGCTCCTGGCGCGGCGCGAGCGGGCCGCCGGGGCTCGACGGCGCGCAGATCGCGTTCTGGCAGGCCACGCTGGCGTCTGCCGCGCGCACCGCGGAATGGCGGGCCGACCTCGGCCGCCATTTCTGGACCGACATGTACCTCGATGGCGCCGTGCTGCGCGACTATCTGGCACGCGAGCGCACGGAGATGAAAGCGATGCTCGGCGAGCTTGGCTTGCTGCCGGCTTGAGACGCGAGGGACCTGATGGCGGCACTCACAGAGCTTGGCGTCGGGGAGGCGGCCACCGCGCTGCGGACCGGCGCCGCGACGGCGGAAGCGCTGGCCGAGGCGCTGCTGGCGCGCTGCGCGTCGGCATCCTCGCTCCATGCCTTCATCAGCCTCGAGCCGGACAAGGTGCGTGCCGCGGCACGCCGGGCCGACGAGTGTCGCCGGCGCGGCGAGCCACTCGGACCACTCCACGGCGTGCCGCTCGCGATCAAGGACAACATCGACACTGCGGACTATCCGACGACCGCGGGAACGCCCGGCCTGGCGGCGCATCGTCCCAGGCGCAACGCGCCGGTCTTGCAGCGCCTGCTCGATGCCGGCGCCATCGTGCTGGGCAAGGCCAACCTGCAGGAGCTGGCCTACGGACCGACCAGCAACAATGCGGCGTTCGGCCCAGTCGGCAACCCCTACGATCCCACGCGCATCCCGGGCGGCTCGAGCGGTGGCACCGCGGCAGCGGTCGCGGCCCGGCTCGCGCCCGGCGGCCTCGGCACCGACACCGCCGGTTCGATCCGCGTGCCGGGATCGCTGTGCGGCATCACCACCTTTCGCCCCAGCACGTTGCGCTGGCCGCAGGCCGGCATCGTGCCGATCTCGCATACGCGCGACACCGCGGCTCCGATGGCGCGCAGCGTCGCCGATTGCGTGCTGCTCGACGGCGTTGTCACCGGTGGCGTGACCGAGGTCGCGCCCGCCGGCCTCAAAGGCCTGCGGCTCGGGGTGCCGCGCGGCTATTTCTGGGAAGGCCTCGATGCGGAGGTCGGGACGGTGCTCGAGGGCGCGCTGGCGCGGCTGCGCGATGCAGGCGTCGTTCTGGGCGACGGCGATGTCCCCGAGGTCCACGCGCTCGATGCCGCGGCCGGCTTTCCCATCGCACTCTACGAGATGGTATCCGATGTCGAGCAGTATCTCGCCGCGCACGCGACCGGCCTCGCCTTTGGCGACCTGCTGGCACAGGTGAAAAGCCCCGCGGTGAAGAAGGCGCTCGGGGGTCTCGTCGGCGCGGACGCGGTTTCCGAGGCAACGTATCACGATGCACTTCGCAAGCATCGACCGGCGCTGCAGGAGACCTATCGCCGCTACTTCAAGGAGCGCGGCGTCGCTGCCGTGGTGTTCCCGACCACGCCGCTGCCGGCCGCCAAGATCGGCGCGGATGACACCGTCGATCTCAACGGCATGCCGGTGCCGGTGTTCGGCACCTTCATCCGCAACCTCTGTCCCGGCAGCACCGTGGGCCTCCCCGGCGTGACCCTGCCCGCCGGCCTGACCAAGGCCGGTCTCCCCGTGGGCATCGCCCTCGATGGGGCGGAAGGTAGCGACCAAGAGCTGCTGGCAATCGCGCGCGCTCTCGAAACGCTGTTGCCCAAACTGCCGCCGCCGCGTCTTGTCTGACGTCTGGCGCCAGCGCGGCAGGGCGGTTATGGAGGAACGGCTAGTGTCCCGGTTCCGACGTTCATATGCCTTTGCAGCACGCGCTTGTACGAATGTCGGAACCAAAGGGACACTAGCGACTCTATGAGGCCAGTGTGGCTTTGGATTTGACGTTCCTACGGCGGACTCGCGGCAATGCTGCTAGGAACGTCAAATCCGCCACACTGCCGGGGCCGCAGGAGAAAAGCATGATTGGACGGCTCAACCATGTGGCGATCGCAGTGCGCGACATCGCCAAGGCATCCGATGTCTACCGCCGCACGCTGGGTGCGGAGGTTTCCGCGCCGGTGCCGCAGCCGGCGCACGGCGTCACCACGGTCTTCATCACGCTGCCCAATACCAAGATCGAGCTGCTGGAACCGCTCGGTGACTCATCGCCGATCGCGAAATTTCTCGAGCGCAATCCCGACGGCGGCATTCACCACGTCTGCTACGAGGTGGACGATATCCGCGCCGCGCGCGATCAGCTCAAGGCGCAGGGTGCGCGCGTACTCGGCGACGGCGAGGCGAAGATCGGCGCCCACGGCAAGCCGGTTCTGTTCCTGCACCCCAAGGATTTCTGCGGCACGCTGGTCGAGATCGAGCAGGCCTAGCGCATGATCCCGAAAAAGCCTGCCCTGGACTTGATCCGGGGTGGGAACCGGTTTTCGGAAAAGATCATGTGCAAGCAAAAAGAAAATTTACGGCTCGCTGCGGGCACGCAGCGAGCCGTAATCGACAGTCAAGCCAAGACGAGCGTGGTCGCTATTTCCCCCACACCCGGCGCGGACCGACATAGCGTCGCGGCCAGTAGCGCGGGCCGGGACCATAGACCGGGGGAACGGCCACGTCGTAGCCGGCATAGCCGACGTAGTTGTATCCGGAGCTGTAGCCGTAACCATAGCCGGAGCCATAGCCATAACCATTGCCGCAGCAGGGCGAGGGCACGGCAACCGCCGGATAGGCATAGGCCGCGTAGTAGCTGGTGTAGTAGCTCGAGCCGCATCCGCAGCAGCCGCCGCAGCCGGATTGGTAGTAGTAGGGCTGGATGACCGGGCCCGGCGCGAAGCAGCCCGAGCCATAGCAGCCGCCGGCCGCAGCCGGCGCGACGCCCAGCCCGAAGAGCAGCAGCGCGGCCAGCCGGCCGATGCTAAACAAGCGCAAAATCATGGGTTTCTTCTCCGTCACGCATGGCGCGGCTGGAACACGGCCGCGTTGTACGCAATACGAATGCGCGACTTACGTTTATTTTTACCTTAATTCTTAGCCTTCTTCCCGTTATGGTAACCAATTCATGTCAATTGCGACCGGTCTCGCGATCTACGTCATCATCTGGTGGCTGGTGCTGTTCGCCGTCCTGCCGTTCGGCGTGCGCAGCCAGCAGGAAAGCGGCGAGGTCACGCCCGGCAGCGATCCCGGCGCTCCGGCGCTTCCGCAGCTCGTGCGCAAGCTCGTCTGGACCACCGTCATCGCCGGTGTCGTCTTTGCGCTCTGCTACGGGGTCTACGCCTACCGGCTGATCGCGCTCGACGACCTGGTCGCGCTGCTCGGCCTGAATTGGCGAAATTAGCGGTAAGCAGTAATTCGTCTACCGCTTGCCGCGGTTATTGGCCTGATAGCTCGGGTTGGGCTGGCAGGTCCCGCCGATCCCCGAAAGATGGGCCATGCATTGCGCGTAGCTGTAAAAGCCGCAATTGGTGCGACCCCCGACATCGTAGGCGCACCAAGGCCCCTCGGCGCGCGCATCGCTGTTGAACAAGGGCAGCACGGCCATCGCGGCCGTGACGAGAACGATCGTTCGCATGACAGCCTCCTCGGCAATCGCATTCGCCGACCGGCGCTCACTATAGCCTTCGCGATACAGCCTTCATCATTGCTATCGCACCGCCGGCAAAAAAATTGAGCAGGGTCCGAGACCCTGCTCCCAAGACGCAACTACCAATCTTACACGACGCTTACGCCTCGAATGTTTCTGTTATCGATCCGAGACGGCTGCGGCTTTGCGCCGGCGTTTGTCTCCCGTGATCATGTCCTCCCAAGAACATGTCTTTTCGAGAGCTTGTCCTCCCAAGACTTGGACCGCGTGGCCGATGGCAGCAAGTGGATTGCCTATCGCCTTGACCCCGCACTTTGAAGGCTATCCGATCTCGCGCGGCTTGTCACCGGTTGAGAAAAACACCAGTAGAGCGTGAATTCGCCACATCCTGTCGGTTGCATCGCAAATGCGGGCGGCCATCCGGCTTCGGCCCTCTTGCCGTGCCACGCTTGGATAGGCCGGCGGGCCGGCGGCGCCGAAGCCGCTGCAATAGCCGGCCGGAAGGCTTTGACAGCCCTTGTGTTTTTCCCGGCGATCCGGTTTCTGTCGGCGGGGATTCCAAAACGAGCGATTCTCGGACCAGATCATGCGCCTGTCCCGCTATTTCCTGCCGATCCTGCGCGAGACACCCAAGGAAGCGGAGATCGTTTCGCACCGCCTCATGCTGCGCGCCGGCATGATCCGCCAGGAGGCGGCCGGCATCTATGCGTTCCTGCCGTTGGGGCTGAGGGTGCTCAAGAAGATCGAGCAGATCGTGCGCGAGGAGCAGGACCGCTCAGGCGCGATCGAGATGCTGATGCCGACCATTCAGTCGGCCGAGCTCTGGCGCGAGAGCGGCCGCTACGACGACTACGGCAAGGAGATGCTGCGCATTGCCGACCGCCACGAGCGCGACATGCTCTACGGCCCGACCAACGAGGAGATGATCACCGAGATCTTCCGCGCCTATGTGCGCTCGTACAAGGATCTGCCGCTCAATCTCTATCACATCCAATGGAAATTCCGCGACGAGGTGCGGCCTCGCTTCGGGCTGATGCGCGGGCGCGAGTTCCTGATGAAGGACGCCTATTCCTTCGACCTCGACCTCGCGGGTGCCAAGCACGCCTACAATAGGATGTTCGTGGCCTATCTGCGCACGTTCGCGCGGATGGGTCTCAAGTCGATTCCGATGGTGGCGGAGAGCGGCCCGATCGGCGGCAATCTCTCGCACGAGTTCATTATCCTCGCCGACACCGGTGAGAGCGAGGTGTTTTGTCATCGCGACTATCTTGATTTTCCGGTGCCTGGCGCTGACGTCGATTTCAATGACGTTGCCGGCCTGCAGGGCATCGTCGACAAATGGACGTCGCTCTATGCCGCGACCTCGGAGAAGCACGACGCCGCCGCGTTCGCCAAGCTCGCGGCCGACAAGCAGGTGTCCGCGCGCGGCATCGAGGTCGGCCATATCTTCTATTTCGGCACCAAGTACTCCGCGCCCATGAAGGCGGTGGTGGCCGGGCCCGACGGCGCCGAGCACCCCGTGCACATGGGCTCCTACGGCATCGGGCCGAGCCGGCTGGTCGCCGCCATCATCGAGGCATTCCACGATGATGCCGGCATCAAGTGGCCGGAGGCGGTAGCGCCCTTCAAGGTCGCGATCCTCAATCTCAAGCAGGGCGGCAGCGACACCGACGCCGCCTGCGAGCAGCTGTGTCGGGACTTCGCCGCCAAAGGCGTCGAGGTGCTCTACGACGATCTCGACCAGCGTCCCGGCGCCAAGTTCGCCACTGCCGACCTCATCGGCATTCCCTGGCAGATCCTGGTCGGGCCGCGCGGGCTCGCCGAGGGCAAGGTCGAGGTCAAGTCACGCGCTGACGGCAGTCGCGAGCTGATGAGCCCGGCCGATGCCGTCCATCGGCTTGCCCCGGAAACGTCCGGTCCATGAGACCACGGGCTTATCCACCCTTCGCAGCATGGCGTGAAACCGCCTGAATCGTGTGAAAACGGAGGATGGGGAATACCTTCATGATCAAGGCTAGTGTTCCGGTTCCGACGTTCCTATGAAGGACTCGCAGCGAATACTGACGGAACGTCAAATGCGCCACACTAGCGGCACCCACCCCTTCGCCCCGTTCGAGTGGATGTTGTCGTTGCGCTATTTGCGGGCACGGCGGCGCGAGGGCTTCATCTCGGTCAATGCGGCCTTCTCGTTCCTCGGCATCATGCTCGGCGTCGCCACCCTCATCACCGTGCTGGCCGTGCTCAACGGCTTCCGCAAGGAGCTCCTGGACAAGATCCTGGGCTTGAACGGCCATCTGCTGATTCAGCCGATGGAGTACGCTCTCAACGACTGGCAACAGGTTGCGGAGCGGCTGTCGAAAGTACCGGGTGTGACGCTGGCCGCTCCGCTCGTCGACGGCGGCGCACTCGCCTCGTCCGGACCCGGAGGCCATGGCGTGATGGTGCGCGGCGTGCGGGCGCAGGACCTCGGAAAGCTCGGCTCGGTCGCCGACAACATCAAGCAGGGCACGCTCGAGGGCTTTGACGCCGGACAAGGAGTGGCGATCGGCAGGCAGCTTGCCGACAAGCTGTCGATCGGCGTTGGCGACACGCTGACGCTGCTGACCCCACGCGGTCCGGTAACGCCGGTCGGCATCATGCCGCGGATCAAGGGCTACAAGGTGGCGGCGGTGTTCGAGATCGGGATGTTCGAGTTCGACACGTCGTTCGTGTTCATGCCGCTCACCGAGGCGCAGGCCTACTTCGACCGCCACGGCGACGTCAGCACCATTGCGGTCTACATCACCGACGCTGACAAGGTCGCCCGCTTTCGCCAGCTCGTCCAGGACGCGGCGGGACGGCCGATCGCGGTCGCCGACTGGCGTCAGTTCAACACCACCTTCTTCGGCGCGCTCAAGGTCCAGCGCAACGTGATGTTTCTCATCGTGACGATCATCGTGATCGTCGCGGTGTTCAACATCACGTCCGGCCTGATCATGCTGGTCAAGGACAAGGGTCCCGACATCGGCATCCTGCGCACGATCGGCGCCACCAAGACCGCCGTGATGCGGGTATTCGTCATCACCGGTACCGCGATCGGTGCGGTCGGCACACTGGTCGGCCTCCTGCTCGGGGCCCTGATCAGCTTCAACGCCGAGGCGCTCCGCCGCGGCCTGTCGTGGCTGACGGGGGTCGAGATATTTCCCGAGCGGCTCTACTTTCTGTCCCGCCTGCCGGCCGAGATGGACATGGGCGAGACCGCCGCGGTGGTGGCGATGGCGCTGATCCTGTCGCTCCTGGCGACGCTCTACCCGTCCTGGCGCGCGGCGCGGCTCGATCCGGTCGAAGCATTGCGGTACGAATGATGGCCATGAGCGAGCCGAGCGGAACCCACCCCTTCGCACCGTTCGAATGGATGCTGTCGCTGCGCTATTTGCGGGCGCGACGGCAGGAAGGATTCATCTCGGTCAATGCCGGGTTCTCCTTCCTCGGCATCATGCTCGGCGTGGCCACGCTCATCATCGTGATGGCGGTCATGAACGGCTTCCGCAAGGAGCTGTTGGACAAGATCCTGGGTCTCAACGGCCATCTGCTGATCCAGCCGCTGGAGCAGCCGCTGACCGATTGGGAGGCGGTGGCGGAGCGCGTCTCCAAGGTTCCGGGCGTCGTGCTGGCTGCGCCCATCGTCGAAGGCCAGGCGCTGGCGTCCTCGCCGTTCAACGCCTCGGGCGTGCTGGTGCGCGGGCTGCGCGGCGCCGATCTCGGCAAGCTGCCCTCGATCTCCAACAATATCCGCCAGGGCACGCTCGAAGGTTTCGATCAGGGGCAGGGGGTGACGATCGGAAGAAGGCTCGCCGACCAGTTGTCGCTGCGCTCCGGCGACAACATCATCCTGGTCTCCCCCAAGGGCGCGGTCACCCCGATGGGAATGGTGCCGCGCATCAAGTCCTACAAGGTTGCGGCGGTGTTCGAGATCGGCATGTCGGAATACGACTCCGCCTTCGTATTCATGCCGCTGCCGGAGTCGCAGGCCTATTTCAACCGCGCCGGCGACGTCACCGCCATCGAGGTCTATGTCGAGCGGCCGGACCAGATCGAGCGCTACCGCAAGCTCGTCACCGAGGCGGCCGGCCGGCCGATCTTCGTGGTCGATTGGCGCCAGCGCAATTCGACCTTCTTCAATGCGCTGCAGGTCGAGCGCAACGTGATGTTCCTGATCCTGACCATCATCGTGATCGTCGCGGCCTTCAACATCACCTCCGGCCTGATCATGCTGGTGAAGGACAAGGGCCGCGACATCGGCATCCTGCGCACCCAGGGCGTGACCCAGGGCGCGATCATGCGGGTGTTCATGATGACCGGCGCCTCGATCGGCTTCGTCGGCACCTTCGTGGGCTTCCTGCTGGCGCTGCTCATATGCCTCAACATCGAATCCATTCGCCGCTTCCTGTCGTGGCTCACCAACACCGAGCTGTTCTCGCCGGAGCTCTATTTCCTGTCGAAACTGCCCGCCGAGGTTGATGCCGGCGAAACCACGGCGGTGGTTTTCATGGCGCTCTCGCTGTCGCTGTTGGCGACGCTCTATCCGGCGTGGCGCGCGGCGCGCCTCGATCCGGTCGAGGCTCTCCGCTATGAGTGACACAACCATCCGCGACGACAGGCGGGCAGCGGCCGACGAGGCCGGCGACGAGCAGGCCCCGATCCTGTTTCTGCACGGCATCGACCGGCATTACCGCCAGGGCGATGTGACGCTCGATATCCTCAAGGGCGCCGAGCTCGCGATCTGGCCGGGGCAGTCGGTGGCGCTGGTCGCTCCCTCCGGTGCCGGCAAATCGACGCTGTTGCACGTGGCCGGTCTGCTCGAGCATCCCGACGGCGGCGAGGTCTACGTCGACCAGGTCGCGACCTCGCAGCTCTCGGATGCGGATCGCACCCGCATCCGCCGCGTCGATATGGGCTTCGTCTATCAGTTCCACCACCTGCTGATGGAGTTCTCGGCGATCGAGAACGTGATCCTGCCGCAGATGATCCGCGGGCTGTCACGCAAGGAGGCCACGCGACGCGCGAGTGACCTGCTCGGCTATCTCGGGCTCAAGGAGCGCCTCGAGCACCGGCCGGCTCAGCTCTCCGGCGGCGAGCAGCAGCGGGTCGCGATCGCGCGCGCGGTCGCCAACGCGCCGCGCATCCTGCTTGCCGACGAGCCCACCGGAAACCTCGACCCGCGTACCTCCGAGCATGTGTTCTCCGCGCTTACCCAGCTCGTGCAGGCGTCGGGCCTTGCGGTGCTAGTCGCGACCCACAATATGGACATCGCGGCGCGCATGGATCGCCGCGTCACCATCAAGGACGGGTTGGTGGTCGAACTGGAATAGGGGTATCGTCAACAGGCAACGTTCGGAGGTCAGCTATGGTCCGCGCTGCTTTCGCCATGTTGGTGCTCACGACTCTCGCCGCCATCGACGCGCGCCCCGCCGCCGCCGAGATCTATCGGCCCTGGTGCGTGCAATACACCGGCAACAACGGTGACGACGGCACCACCTGTACCTTCGTGTCCTATGAGCAGTGCATGCTCACCGCGCGCGGCAACGGCGCGGTTTGTGTGCAGAATCCCTGGTATCTGAAATACGGCAGCGGCCAGGACGAGCAGAAGGTCGAGCGGCCCCGCCGGCGATGACGTGTGAGGGTGGACCAGCGTCGCTCGAACAGAGACGAAGAATAGCTGGGGATTCGCCATGACGATGATCCGTGCGGTCTCTCTCGCCACGTTGCTCGTCGCCGCGGCGGCTGTGGACGCGCGCTCGGCCGCGGCCGAGATCTACCGGCTCTGGTGCGTGCAGTATTTCGGCGGGCTCGGCACGACCTGCGCCTTCGACTCGTATGCGCAATGTATGGAGACGGCGCGCGGCGGTGGCGCCTATTGCTACCAGAATCCCTGGTACTCGCAGTACGGCGGCCCGGGGCGGGACGGCGATCGGCCGCGCGCCAGACCGCGATAGCGCATCAGCGGCGGAACGCTGCGCGTTCGCGCAGCGCGATCTCGTTCAAACCTTCAGCGACGAAACTCGTGTTGTTGCGCGACCGCTGCGCCGGAATCAGACTCTGCTGAACACGCTCAAGCGGATGTAACTCGCGGACCAGGATGCCTCCCGCGTGCAAAGTTTTGCCGTCATGCTTCGGCATTAATTGCATAATGAACGCAAATTCCCGGAAGCTCGAACACAATCATCATCGAACACAATCATCATCTGGAGGTGCCATGACGACGATCCGTGCTGTGTCCGTGGCCGGCGTACTCGTGGCGCTGGCCGCCGTCGAGGTGCGGCCCGCCGTGGCGGAAATCTACCGTCCCTGGTGCGTGACGTATTTCGGGAATGGGCGCACCTCCTGCGCCTTCGAGTCGTATGAACAATGCATGGAGACGGCGCGCGGCAATGGGGCTTATTGCCATCAGAATCCCTGGTACCTGCAATATGGCAGCGGCCAGGCGCGAGGCGCCGACCAGCCGCGCGCCGAGCCCGCTAAGGCTCCTGCGCCTCAGCGCGTGGCCCGGAAAAAACCTGCCCCGGCCCCAGCCCCTGATCCAGAGCCGCGACCGGTTTTCCGATAAGGACAGGCTCCAAACCTAAGCCAAAGAATTCTATCGCCGGAATTCCCCCCGTTCCCGCCGCACGATCTCGGCGAGGCCTCGACGTCGATCGGTATCGCGAGCATGCGCCGAGCCTTCGGGAATTTCACCCGAGCGCGCGAGCGCCGCAATCACCTGCCTTTCGGGTCTAGCGCCGACTGCGCCCGCCCGCATTCGGTATCGGGTGGGGTGCGCTCGGCGCTTTGAAGGTGTTTCCGGGCGTCGGCTGCGACCACTTGAGCTTTTGATACTGAAATTGCTGGTCCATCGCGCTTGCCCGATGGCCTACGGCAAGCGTCAGCCCCAGCAGAATGGCCCCGGCGAGAAATGCGAGCAGCTTGCTTGTCATGGAAACCTCCTTGCGCGTCTGCTGCGCCCATTGGACGAGCAAAGTCGGCAATCAGGTTCAAAGCAGGGGCCTTGGAGTTAGCCCCGGTACCCCCTTGACTCTAGAACAGACCAGGAACTATGTTCCTGTCTTGTTCTTGTAGTTGGGGAGAGGAAAATGGTCCGCGCTGTCGTCGAAGAAGCGGCTACCCTTGCGTCGCTGGCCTTGTTTCTGGGGATGATTGCCATCTGGGCGCAGGTAATCGCGACTTTCTGAAGCGCGAGCCTGAGGATAGCGGCGAGAGCCTGGGGATAAGTGCAGACGGTCCTCGTAAGCGCCCGCAGCGGCCCGCACAGTCGATCGCGATCGAGAATCGCGAGAGGTTGAAATGGCCGAGCTCGGCTTCGTCCATCTGCATGTGCACTCGTCCTATTCGCTGCTCGAGGGCGCGTTGAAGATCGCCCAGCTGGCGGAGCTGGCGAAGGCGGACCGGCAGCCCGCGCTCGCGTTGACCGACACCGACAACATGTTCGGGGCGCTCGAGTTCTCGGACAAGATGGCGGGCGTCGGGATCCAGCCGATCATCGGCTGCGCGCTCGCGATCGATTTCGGCGATCAGGACGCCAACCCTCGCGCTGGCGCCGGAGCCCCGGCGCTGGAACGGCCCCGCATTGTTCTGCTGGCGTCGCGCGAGGCCGGCTACCGGAGCCTGATGCGGCTCAATTCCCGCGCCTTCCTGGAAACACCGCCCAACGAGCAGCCCCACCTCAAGCTCGCCTGGCTCGAGGGCGAGACCGAAGGCCTAGTCGCGCTGACCGGCGGCCCGGGCGGCCCGCTCGACGCCGCGATCGTCGCCGGGCAGGGCAATCTCGCGGGCGGACGCTGCGAGGCATTGGCGCGGCTGTTCGGCGACCGGCTCTATATCGAGCTGCAACGCCACGGCATGTCGGGCGAGCGCGTCGCCGAGCCCGCGCTGGTCGAGCTCGCCTATGCGCGTGGCATTCCGCTGGTCGCGGCCAACGAGCCCTTGTTCGCCAAACGCGAGGATTACGAAGCGCACGACGCGCTGATCTGCATCGCCGAGGGCCGGCTGGTGGTCGAGACCGACCGGCGCCAGCTCACCGTCGAGCACCGCTTCAAGACCCGCGCCGAAATGGTGGAGCTGTTCGCGGACCTGCCCGAGGCGGTCGCTTCCACGGTCGAGATCGCGCAACGCTGCGCGTTCCGGCCGCAGGTGCAAAAGCCGATCCTGCCGCGCTTCTCCGTCGGCAGCGAGGGCGCCGCCGTTGACGAGGCGGCCGAGCTGCGCCGGCGCGCCGAGGCGGGCCTCGAGCACCGCATCAAGAGCCACGGCATCGCGCCCGGCCGCACGGTCGAGGAATATCACGAGCGGCTGGCCTTCGAGCTCAAGGTGATCGAAGGCATGAAATATCCTGGCTACTTTCTCATCGTCTCCGACTTCATCCAGTGGGCGAAGGGAGAGGGCATTCCGGTCGGTCCCGGCCGCGGCTCGGGCGCCGGCTCGCTCGTCGCCTACTCGCTCACCATCACCGATCTTGATCCGATCCGCTTCGGGCTCCTGTTCGAGCGCTTCCTCAATCCCGAGCGCGTGTCGATGCCGGACTTCGACATCGACTTCTGCCAGGATCGTCGCGACGAGGTCATCGGCTACGTGCAGCAGCGCTACGGCCGCGACCGCGTCGCCCAGATCATCACCTTCGGCACCTTGCAGGCGCGCGGGGTGCTGCGCGACGTCGGCCGCGTGTTGCAGATGCCCTACGGCCAGGTCGACAAGTTCTGCAAGCTGGTGCCGCAGAATCCGCTCAATCCGGTCACGCTGGGCCGCGCCATCGACGACGAGCCGCGCCTGCAGGCGGCGCGCGACAGCGACCCGGTCGTCGCCCGCGCCTTCGACATCGCCCAGAAGCTCGAAGGCCTGCACCGCCACGCCTCGACCCACGCCGCCGGCATCGTGATCGGCGAGCGCGCGCTCACCGAGATGGTGCCGCTCTATCGTGATCCCAAGTCCAACATGCCGGTCACCCAGTTCAACATGAAATGGGTCGAGCAGGCGGGTCTGGTGAAGTTCGACTTCCTCGGCCTCAAGACGCTCACCGTGCTGGAGACGGCGGTCGAGCTCTTGCGCAAGCGCGGCATCGAGATCGATCTTGCGGCGATCCCGCTCGATGACGAAAAGACCTACGCCATGCTGGCGCGCGCCGAGGCGGTGGGCATCTTCCAACTGGAAAGCCAGGGCATGCGGCGGGCGCTGCTCGACATGCGGCCGGACCGTTTCGAGGACATCATCGCGCTGGTCGCGCTCTACCGGCCGGGTCCGATGGCGAACATCCCGACCTATTGCGCCCGCAAGCACCGCATGGAAGAGCCGGACTACATCCATCCCAAGCTCGAGCCGGTGCTGCGCGAGACCTTCGGCGTCATCGTCTACCAGGAACAGGTGATGCAGGCGGCGCAGTTGCTGGCGGGCTACTCGCTCGGCGAAGCCGACCTCCTGCGGCGCGCCATGGGCAAGAAGATCCGCGCCGAAATGCAGAAGCAGCGCAGCCGCTTTGTCGACGGCTGCACCGAGCGCGACATCGATCGCTCCCAGGCCGAGGCGATCTTCGAACTGCTCGAGCGGTTCGCCGACTACGGCTTCAACAAGAGTCACGCCGCCGCCTATGCGCTGGTCGCCTATCAGACCGCCTACCTGAAGGCGAACTACCCGGTCGAGTTCCTCGCCGCCTCCATGACGCTGGACATGGGCAATACCGACAAGCTCTCGGAATTCCGCGCCGAGGCCGAGCGGCTCGGCGTCAAGGTCGAGCCGCCCTCGATCAACCGCTCCGGAGTCAGCTTCGACGTGGCCGGCAACACCATCCATTATGCGCTCGCGGCGCTCAAAGGCGTCGGCCGTCAGGCGGTCGAAACCGTCATCGAGGCGCGCGGCAAGAAGCCGTTCGCCGACCTGTCCGAGTTTGCGAGCCGCATCAATCCGCGCGCCGTCAACAAGCGCGTGCTGGAAAGCCTCGCCGCCGCCGGCGCCTTCGATGCGCTCGACGGCAATCGCGCGCGGGTGTTTGCGGCGGTCGACGCCATCATGGCTGCGGCACAGCGCGAGTTCGACGACGCGGCGGTCGGGCAGGCCGAACTGTTCGGCGGCGGCTCCGCGCGCGCTCCGCTGGCGCTCGGCAACATCGAGCCATGGTTGCCGGCCGAGCGGCTGCAGAAGGAGTTCGACGCCATCGGCTTCTTCCTCACCGGGCATCCGCTCGACGACTACGCCGCGACGCTCAAGCGCATGCGGGTGCAGTCCTGGGCGGAGTTCGCGCGCGCGGTGCGCGCCGGCGCGACCTCGGGCCGCGTTGCCGGCACGGTCGTGGCGCGCACCGAGCGGCGCACCCGCACCGGCAGCAAGATGGGCATCATCGGGCTCTCCGACCCGACCGGCCACTACGAGGCGGTGCTGTTCTCGGAAGGGCTGGCGCAATTCCGCGACCTGCTCGAGCCGGGGGCGGCCGTGCTGCTGACGCTCTCGGCCGAGGTGCAGGGCGACGACGTGCGCGCGCGCATCGGCATGGTCGAACCGCTCGACCAGGCCGCAGCCAAGCTGTCCAAGGGGCTGCGCGTCTTTCTGCGTGAGAACACCCCGATCGAGAGCGTGGCCAAGCGGCTCGAAGGCACGGGCTCGGGCCGCTCGCCGCAGGACAATGGCGAGGTGGCGATCATATTGCTGCTGAACGAGGGCACCGAGGTCGAGGTCAAGCTGCCCGGCCGCTTCAAGGTCTCCCCGCAGATCGCCGGCGCCATCAAGGCGGTGCCGGGCGTGGTGGCGGTCGAGGCGGTGTAATCCTCAAGTATTCGCGCTACTCTCCACGATCTCGGCCGGGCAACGACCTCGGCCCGCTGTTGGGGAGGAAGAAGATGAAAATCTCGATCGGATGGTTCGCCGCGGCGTTCGTGCTGCTCGCCGGTCCGGCGCTAGCCCAGAACACCGCTGCAACCCCGCAATTCCAGGTCGATCCGTTCTGGCCGAAACCGCTGCCGAACAACTGGCTGCTCGGCCAGGTCTCCGGCATAGCGACCGACAAATATGATCGCATCTGGGTGCTGCACCGGCCGCGCTCGCTCACGCCGCGCGAGCGGGCGGCCGAGCAGAATCCGCCGGAAGCCAAGTGCTGCGTGGCCGCGCCGCCGGTGCTGCTGTTCGATCAGTCCGGCAATCTGATCCGCCATTGGGGCGGACCGGGCGAGCGTTATCAGTGGCCCGAGAGCGAACACGGCATCTTCGTCGACGAGAACGATTTCGTCTGGCTCGCCGGCAACGGCAAGACCGATGGGCAGCTGCTCAAGTTCACCATGGACGGCAAGTTCGTGCTGCAGATCGGCAAGCAGGGGCAGGGCAACGACAGCAATTCGACCGAGCGGCTGGGCTCGCCGGCCGACGTCGCGGTGGATGTCGCGGGCAAGGAGGTGTTCGCCGCCGACGGCTACGCCAACCGCCGCGTGGTCGTGTTCGACAGCGAAACCGGCGCCTACAAGCGCCACTGGGGCGCCTACGGCAACAAGCCGAGCGACGAGAAGACATCGCCCTACGATCCGGCCAAGGCACCGTCGCAGCAGTTCGGCAATCCCGTGCACTGCATCCGGCTGTCGCAGGACGGATTGATCTACGTGTGCGACCGCACCAACGACCGCCTGCAGATCTTCCGCAAGGACGGCAGCTTCGTGGGCGAGCACGTCTACGAGAAGGCGACGCGCGGCACCGGGTCGGTCTACGACCTCGTGTTCTCCCCCGACAAGGAGCAGAAGTTCATCTACATGATCGACGGCATGAATGGCGAGGTGCGCATCGTCGACCGCGCGTCCAAGGAGACGGTCAGCCGCTTCGGCCGGCCCGGGCGGCAGATCGGCCAGTTCACGGCGCTGCACAACATCGCCGTCGATCGGCAGGGCAACATCTTCACGTCCGAGGTGAATACCGGGCAGCGGGTGCAGAAGTTCCGCCGGATCGATCTGCAGAATTAACGCCGCGAGTGGAGGTAGCTGTGCGAACGTTCGCGATCGTGCTGGCGGTCGGACTGGCCGCAACGTCGTCGCTTGCTGCCGACTTGGATTGCGCGCGTGTCACGGTGGTCGTGCCCTATCCCGCGGGCGGCGCCGCCGACGTGGCCGGCCGGCTGGTGGCCGACCGGCTGGAAGCGCAACTGAAGAAAAGCTTCGTGGTCGAGAACCGGCCCGGCGCCACCGGCAACATCGGCACGCTCGCGGTGGTCAACGCCAAGCCCGACGGCTGCACGCTCCTCATCAACGCCGCCGTGATCGCGACGTTTCCCGCGAGCTTCAGCAAGCTCCCCTATGATCCGATCAAGGACCTCGTCGCCATTGGCGGCATCGGCGTGACCCCGACCTTGCTGGTCGCGGCGAAATCGGTGCCCGCCGACGACGTCAAGAGCCTCGTACAGTTGAGCAAGCAGCGCCCCGATGGCCTGAGCTTCAGCACCGCCGGCTACGGGCTCCTCCAGCATCTGGCGGTCGAGGAGATGACGCAGCGCGCCGGCGCCAAGTTCACCCACGTGATGTACAAAGGCGGCGCGCAAGCCTCGACCGACCTCGTCGCGGCGCGGGTCGATTTCGGCAGCTTCGCCGCCGGCTCCGTGATCCAGCTGGTGAAGGGCGGGCAGCTCAAGGCGCTGGGCGTCATCCAGGAGCGGCGCTCGGCGCTGGTTCCGGATGTGCCCACCACGGCGGAGCAGGGGCTCCCCGGCCTCGACGCCGGCGTCCATTTCATGCTGTACGCGCCCGCGGCCACGCCCAAGGATGTCGTCGCCACCCTCAACGCCGAGCTCAACAGGCTCGTGGCCGACCCGGCGCTCAAGGGGCGTTTCGCCAATATTGGCTACGATCCGACCGCGATCAGCCCGGACGAGGCGGCCAGGATCATGCGCAGCACTGGTGAGGCCTGGGCACCCCTGATCAAGCGATTGAATATTAAGCTGGATTAACGACCGGGCGGATCGAGGCCGGGCACGACCGTCCTTGCATCCCCCGATTCATGCCTATATAAGCCCGGCCATCTCACACGCGGACCTTGGCCTCAACAGCCGTCCGGTGGCCCCAACCCGCCAGGGAAGGGGCTTCACGGGTCTGCGGCGGATCAACCGGAGAACCGACCGATGTCGCTACCTGACTTTTCCATGCGCCAGCTCCTGGAGGCTGGCGTGCACTTCGGCCATCAGGCCCACCGCTGGAACCCGAAGATGGCTGAGTACATCTTCGGCGCCCGCAACAACATCCACATCATCGATCTCGCCCAGTCGGTGCCGATGATGCATCGCGCGCTGCAGGCAGTGAGCGACACCGTCGCCAAGGGCGGGCGCATCCTGTTCGTCGGCACCAAGCGCCAGGCGCAGGAGGCGATCAAGGAGGCGGCCAAGAAGTCGGCGCAGTACTACGTCAATTCGCGCTGGCTGGGCGGCACCCTCACCAACTGGAAGACCATCTCCCAGTCGATCCAGCGGCTGCGCAAGCTCGACGAGATGCTGTCCTCCGGCGAGTCCCAGGGCTACACCAAGAAGGAGCGCCTCACGCTCCAGCGCGAGCGCGACAAGCTCGACCGCGCGCTCGGCGGCATCAAGGACATGGGCGGGCTGCCCGACCTGTTGTTCGTGATCGACACCAACAAGGAAGACATCGCCATCAAGGAGGCCCAGCGCCTCAACCTTCCGGTGGCTGCCGTCGTCGACACCAACTGCGACCCCGCCGGCATCACCTATGTCGTGCCCGGCAACGACGACGCCAGCCGCGCCATCACGCTCTACTGCGATCTAGTGGCGAAGGCGGCGATCGACGGAATTTCGCGGGCGCAGGGTGAACTCGGCATCGATACCGGGGCGGCCGCCGAGCCGGTCGCGGAAGAGGTGCCGGCCGCTCCCGAGGGACCTGGCTACGAGGTGCTGTCGGGGCCGCGCGGCGTCGCCGACGATCTCAAGAAGCTGCATCACATGTCGCCAGCGATCGAGAAGAAGCTCAACGATCTCGGCATCTTCCACTACTGGCAGATCGCGGGGCTCGGACCGGATGCCGCCCATGCGATCGGCGAAGAAGTCGGACTGCCCGGTCGCATGGAAGGCTGGATCGCCCAGGCGAAGGAACTGAGCGCCGAGTAGCGCAATCGCAGACCTGGTCGGGGCCGACGGCGCAAAGCATCGCCTTGGCGTCGAAAATCCCGGCCATTCCGCTTTGTTTCCGTCACACGCATTTCGAGACGGCGTGCTTGGCTCCGTTTCCAGGCATGACCGCCCAGAGGATACCGACATGGCCAACATCACGGCGCAGATGGTCAAGGAGCTCCGCGAACGCACCGACGCAGGCATGATGGACTGCAAATCGGCGCTGCAGGAGACGAACGGCGACATGGAAGCGGCCGTCGACCTGCTGCGCAAGAAAGGGCTCGTGAAGGCCGCTAAGAAGGCCGGCCGCGTTGCGGCGGAGGGCCTCATCGGCGTGGCGCTGGAGGGCCAGAAGGGCGTGGTCGTCGAGGTCAATTCCGAGACCGATTTCGTCGCCCGCAACGACCTGTTCCAGGGCCTGGTGAAGATGATCGCCAATGTGGCGCTCACCGTCGGGGCCGACGTGGAAAAGATCAAGGCGGCGAAAGTCGGCAATATTGCCGTTGAGACCGCCATTGCCGATAGCGTCGCCAAGATTGGTGAGAACATGACGCTGCGGCGGGCGGCGGCCCTCTCGGTGGGTAAGGGCGCCGTTGCGAGCTACGTGCACAACTCCGTCGACGAAGGCCTCGGCAAGATCGGCGTGCTCGTGGCGCTGGAGTCCGGCGGCAAGGCCGATGAGCTCAAGCGCTTCGGCCGCATGGTCGCGATGCATGTGGCTGCCTCCAATCCTCAGGCGGTTGACGCCTCGGGCCTCGACCCCGACGTGGTGCGGCGCGAGAAGGAGGTGCTCGCGGAGAAATTCAAGGCGCAGGGAAAACCTGCGAATATCATCGACAAGATCGTCGAATCGGGGCTCAAGACCTTCTACAAGGAGGTCTGTCTGCTCGATCAAGAGTATGTCCACGAGCCCGACAAGAGCGTCGCGCAGGCGATCAAGGAGGCCGAGGGCAAGGTGGGCGGTCCGATCAAAGTGACGGGATTCGTGCGCTATAAGCTTGGCGAGGGTATCGATCGGCCGGACAGCGATTTCAGTGGCGAGGTCGCGGCCCTGGTCAAGCCGAACTGAGCGTCGTCCGACCGACATGAGCGTCCCATCGATGCGATAGTCGCCCGGCCGCGCGAGCGGCCGGAACAATCGCAGGAGCCGCCGAGAAAGCTGCCGCGATGACAAAACCCGTCTACCGGCGCGTGGTGGTGAAGGTCTCCGGTGAGGCCCTCATGGGCCCCGATAACTTCGGCATCCATCAGCCGACGCTGGAACGGATCGCGGCCGATCTGGTCGCCACCAGCGAGCTGGGGGTGGCGATCGGCGTGGTGGTCGGCGGCGGCAACATCTTTCGTGGCGTGAAGGTGTCCGAGCAGGGCATTCCGCGGGTGACCGGCGACATGATGGGCATCCTTGCCACCGTCATGAACGCGCTGGCACTCGAGACCGCGATCGAGAAAGCCGGCCGGCCGGCCCGCACCATGTCGGCGCTCGCCATGCCCGAAATCTGCGAGACCTACGAGCGGCGGCGCGCGTTGCGCCACCTCGATAAGGGACGGATGGTCCTGCTCGCGGCCGGAACCGGCAACCCGTTCTTCACGACCGACACCACGGCGGTGCTGCGGGCGGCCGAAATCGGCGCCGAAGCGGTGCTGAAGGCGACCGACGTCGACGGGGTCTACAGCGCCGACCCGAAGCAGGACAAAAACGCCAAGCGCTACGAGCGCTTAACCCATCGGGAGGCGATCGAGCGCAACCTGAAAGTGATGGATACCGCCGCCTTCGCGCTTGCCCAGGAAAACCGTATGCCTATCATCGTGTTCTCGATCCGCGAAGAAGGAGCGATCGCGGCGGTGCTGCGCGGCAAAGGGCGCTCCACCGCCGTCGGCAATTAGGCAATTGCAACAGGCCCTGCGACAGACGAGCGGAGCATCGGCCAACGAATTCGAGGGGCTCGCCATGGCAAACCCGACGCATGACATCAATGAGCTCAAGCGCCGCATGCACGGCGCAATCCAGCTGCTGAAGCAGGAGTTGGGCGGGCTGCGCACCGGGCGCGCGTCGGCGAGCCTGCTCGAACCGGTGCAGGTCGAGGCCTACGGCACTCACATGCCGCTCAACCAGGTCGCCACCGTCAGCGTGCCCGAGCCGCGGCTCATTTCCGTGCAGGTATGGGACCGCTCCATGGTCCATGCGGTGGAAAAGGCCATCGCCGCGTCCAATCTCGGGCTCACGCCCTCGACCGAGGGACAGGTGCTGCGGCTGCGCATTCCCGAGCTCAACGAGGAGCGGCGCAAGGAGCTGGTCAAGGTCGCGCACAAATACGCCGAGGCCGCCAAAGTCGCGGTGCGGCACGTCAGGCGCGACGGCCTCGACGTGCTCAAGAAGCTCGAAAAGGACCACAAGATCAGCGAGGACGACGGCAAGCGCTCCGCCGACCAGGTGCAAAAGGCGACCGACGAGGTGATCGCCGAGGTCGACAAGATGCTCGCGACCAAGGAAAAGGAGATCCTCACGGTGTGAGGTTCGAGGCCTGATGACGAAGAACGAGCCGCTGCGCACTGCCCAGATCGGCGATATCGCCGTGCCGCGGCACGTTGCCATCATCATGGACGGCAATGGGCGCTGGGCGGCGGCCCGCGGGCTGCCGCGCGGGGAGGGGCATCGCCGCGGCGTCGAGGCGCTCCGTCGGACCGTGCGCGCGGCCGGCGATCTCGGAATCGCCTTTCTGACGATCTTCTCCTTCAGCGCCGAGAACTGGACGCGGCCGCCGTCCGAAATCCGCGAGTTGATGGCGCTGCTGCGCCGCTTCATTCGCCATGATCTCGCCGACCTGCACCGCAATGGCGTGCGCGTGCGCGTCATCGGCGAGCGCGAAAATCTCGACGGTGACATTCGGCGTCTGCTCGATGAGGCCGAGGAGCTCACCAAGGATAACGACAAGCTCGTTCTGGTCGTCGCCTTCAACTACGGTGCGCGGCAGGAGATTGCCCGGGCCGCCCAGCGCATGGCGGCCGCGGTCGCCGCCGGCGATCTGGCGGTGAGCGCGGTGACGGCCGACAAGCTCGCGAGCTATCTCGACGCGCCCGATCTGCCCGATCCCGATCTCATCATCCGCACCAGCGGCGAGCAGCGGCTCTCCAATTTTCTGCTCTGGCAGGCGGCCTATAGCGAGCTCGTGTTCGTACCGACCTATTGGCCGGATTTCGACCGGGCGGCCCTCGAAAGCGCAATCACCGAGTATCGCCGGCGCGAGCGCCGTTTCGGCGGCCTGGTCGCGCGCACGGGTTCGTGACCCGTGGCGGGCGCGGATCATCCGGTGCGCGTCGCCGGGCTTCGCGGCAGCGAGCTTGCGCTGAGGGTTTGCTCGGCGCTGGTGCTGATCCCGCTTGCGATCGGCACTGCCTATGTCGGCGGCTGGCCGTTTGCCGCCTTCTGGGGTGCCGCTGCAATCGGCGTGCTGTGGGAATGGATGTCGCTGGTGGCGGCGGCCGACCGACGGTCCCTGCTGCTGAGCGGCGGGGCGTCGATCGTGCTTGCGCTCGCCCTTGTGGTCATCGGTCATCATCTGGCGGCGATGATCGTGCTTGCCATGGGCACGCTCGCGGCGGCGGCGCTGGCGCCAGCCGAGCGGCGAACATGGGTGGCGGCTGGCGTCCCCTATGCCGGCGCGCTGGGGACAGCGCCGATCGTGCTGCGCTCCGACGGCGAGCATGGCTTCCTCGCCATCATCATGCTGTTCGCGATCGTATGGGCGACCGACATCGTGGCGTATTTCGTCGGGCGCGCGGTCGGCGGCCCCAAGCTCTTGCCGCACGTGAGTCCGAAAAAGACCTGGTCGGGTGCGCTCGGCGGCACGATCGCCGCCGTGGCTGCGGCGCTCCTGGTCGCCAAGGCGGCGGCGCTGAACAGTTTGTTCGCGATCGCGATGCTCGCGGTGGTGCTGTCGGTTTTCGCGCAGGGCGGAGACCTGTTCGAATCCTTTCTCAAGCGCAGATTCGGCGCCAAGGATTCGAGCCATCTCATCCCGGGACATGGCGGGTTGATGGACCGGCTCGACGGTTTCGTGACGGCCAGCGTCGTGGCCGCGCTGATCGGACTGGCGCGCGGCGGCTTCGAGTCCCCCGGGCGCGCTGTGCTGGTGTGGTGACCAAATGAGCTCCGACATGCGTCGTGATGAGACCGATCGATTCGTGTCGAGTGCACCCACGGGGGTTCGTTCCAGCGCTGGTACCCGATCGATCACGCTGCTCGGCGCCACCGGCTCGATCGGCGCCAGCACCGTCGATCTGCTCAAGCGTGAGCGCGAACGCTATCCGGTCGAGGCGGTGTGCGCGAACCGGAACGCCGGGGCGCTCGGAGCGCTGGCGCGCGAACTGGGGGCGCGCTTTGCGGTCGTCGGCGATCCCGCCGCCTACGACGAGCTCAAGGCTGCGCTGGCCGGAAGTGGTATCGAAGCGGGCGGCGGCGAAAGCGCCCTGATCGAGGCGGCCGAGCGGCCCGCGGACTGGGTGATCGGAGCCATCACCGGCGCGGCCGGACTCAAGCCGACTCTCGCGGCCGCCGACCGTGGCGCGATTGTCGCACTCGCCAACAAAGAGACGCTGGTCTGTGCCGGCGGCCTGTTCATGCGCCGCGCGGCGGCCGCAGGTGCCACCGTGCTACCCGTCGACTCCGAGCACAACGCCCTGTTCCAGGCCATGAGCGGCAGCCGGCGCGAGGACGTGCGTCGCGTGATCCTGACCGCCTCCGGCGGCCCGTTCCGCACGGCGAGCGCGCAGGTGATCAAGACCGCGACCGTCGAACAGGCCCTCAAGCACCCCAACTGGTCGATGGGCGCCAAGGTCACGATCGATTCGGCAACCTTGATGAACAAAGGGCTGGAGCTCATCGAGGCGCATCATCTTTTTGCGCTGCCGTCGGAGCAGATCGACGTCCTGGTCCACCCGCAATCGATCGTGCACAGCCTGGTCGAGTTTTGCGACGGGTCGCTCATTGCGCAGCTGGGAAGCCCGGACATGCGCATCCCGATCGCCTATTGCCTGGCGTGGCCCGAGCGCATTCACGGGCCCGCTCCGCGACTTGATCTGGCGCGGGCTGGAACCTTGACCTTCGAGGAACCGGACCTCGCGCGATTCCCGGCTCTGGCTCTGGCCCGGCGCGCGCTCGAAGAAGGTGGAGCGGCAACAACGGTGCTTAACGCCGCCAACGAGGTGGCCGTCGCCGAGTTTCTCGCCCGTCGGCTGAACTTCGCGGGGATATCCGCCTTGGTCGAGGCGACCCTCAACGCGGCGCTGTCCCGAAATTGGACAACGGAACCAGAAAGCGTCGAGGAGGCTTTGTGTGTTGATAAAGACACACGTGTGTTGGCACAGAGTCTTATGCCCGAAATTGCCGCAAAGGCGTCCTAAAAAACCGGGCCCAACGGATCGTCGGGGCCTGGGCGGGGATTCGGACTTATGAATGTGTTGAATGACATTTCCGCCATGGGCATCATCAAGTGCTGGGGCGGGCTGCCGTTCCTGTTTGTCTTGACCCTGGTGGTATTCTTCCACGAGCTCGGTCACTTCCTGATCGCCCGTTGGAATGGTGTCCGGGTATCGGTGTTCTCCATCGGGTTTGGTCCAGAGCTGGTCGGGTTCAACGACCGGCATGGAACGCGATGGAAGTTCTCGCTCGTTCCACTCGGCGGGTACGTCAAGTTCTTCGGCGACGACAATGCTGCGAGCGTTCCCGATCAGGCGGCGCTCGCCGCCATGACCGAGCAGGAACGCCGGGAGAGCTTCGTTCACCAGCGTGTCGGGCCGCGGTCGGCCATCGTGGTGGCCGGGCCGGTCGCGAATTTTCTGCTCGCGATCGTGATCTTCGCCGGCATCTTCATGTTTTTCGGGAAGCCGAGCGCGTCGCCGCGGGTCGACTCGGTGCAGCCCGGGAGCGCTGCCGAGGTCGCCGGGTTTCAGCCAGGCGACGTGGTTTTGACGATCAACGGCCGCCCGGTCGACAGTTTCGTCGACATGCAGCGGGTCGTCAGCATCAGTGCCGGCGAGCCGCTCACCTTCGAGGTGGACCGTGGCGGCGCGCGCGTCGCGCTCAAGGCCACGCCTGCGCTCAAGGAGGTCAAGGACAGCTTCGGCAACGTGAACCGAATTGGCGTCCTCGGCATCACCCGCTCGAACGCTCCGACTGACGTCAATGTCGAGCCGGTCGGACCGCTGACCGCGCTTATGCTGGGCGTGCAGGAGACGTGGTTCGTGGCCGAGCGTACGCTCGTCTATATCGGCCGCATATTCGTGGGTCGCGAAGCGGCGGATCAGCTCGGAGGTCCGATTCGCATAGCCGAGGTCTCCTGCCAGATGGCGACCGTGGGTATCGCAGCCCTCCTGCAACTCACGGCCATCCTGTCGGTATCGATCGGGCTGCTCAATCTCTTCCCGATCCCGCTGCTCGACGGCGGTCACCTTTTGTTCTATGGCATCGAGGCGGCTCGGGGAAAACCGCTGTCGGAACGGGCACAAGAGATGGGATTCCGCATCGGGTTCGCCGTGGTTGTCATGTTGATGGTTTTTACAACCTACAATGACATCATCCGACTGATACCGACCAGTTGGAAGGCTGTCTTCTCGTAGGCTGACGTTCGTGGGTGACCCACCACCTTTGGGGGGGTGTGAGGGCTGAAGTGGGGGAAGGACGTGGTTGCACATCGGGGAAAACCCTGTACAAGCAGTTTTGCTTGTATCGGCTCTGGGGATAGCGACGACCTTTCTCGTGGGCGCCCGACATGGGTGCTCAATGGGGACGACAAAGGGCGTGGTGCGAATGAAACTTTGTAAGTGGCTGGTTCGAGGGCTTGGCGTCGCCTGCCTCGTTCTGGGGGGAAGCTTTGCGGGTTCGGGTGTCGTGACGCTCACGGCACGCGTGGCCTATGCGCAAGCTCCCGGCGTCGTGTCCATTGCCGTGCAGGGCAACCAGCGGGTCGAAGCGGACACGATTCGCTCCTATTTCAAACCGGGACCTGGCGGCCGGCTCGACGCGTTCCAGATCGACGAGGGCGTAAAGGCGCTTTACGCCACCGGTCTGTTCCAGGACATCCGCCCGACGGTCCAGGGCGGGCGGCTGACCATCACCGTGGTCGAGAACCCCGTCATCAATCGCATCCAGTTCGAAGGCAACAAGAAGGTCAAGGACGAGCAGCTCAAGGCCGAGATCCAGTCGAAGGAGCGCGGCACGCTTTCCCGCCCAGTCGTGCAGGCCGACACTGCGCGTCTGGTCGAGGTCTATCGGCGCAGCGGCCGCTTCGACATCCGTATCGAGCCCAAGATCATCGAGCTCCCGAACAACCGCGTCGACCTCGTGTACGAGATCACCGAGGGCGCCAAGACCGGCGTGAAGACGATCGAGTTCGTCGGCAACCGCGCCTACTCGGGCTACCGGCTCAAGGAAGTGATCAAGACGTCCGAGACCGGCATTCTCGCGTTCCTGCAGACTGCCGACATCTACGATCCGGACCGCATCGAGGCGGATCGCGAGCTGTTGCGTCGGTTCTACCTGAAGCATGGTTACATCGACGTGCGCATCGTCTCCGCCGTCGGCGAATTCGATCCGGACCGGCGTGGATTCGTGATCACCTTCACGATCGAGGAAGGCGAGCAGTATCGGGTCGGCACCGTGGAGGTCCAGTCCACCGTGCGGCCGATCGACCCGTCGCTCCTGCGGTCGCGGGTGCGGGCCTATTCGGGCGACGTCTACAATGCGGAAGCGGTGGAAAAGACCGTCGAGGACATGACCATCGAAGCCGCGAAGCGGGGCTTCGCCTTCGCGACGGTGCGCCCGCGGGCGGTGCGTGATCCGCAAGCGAGGCTGGTCAACCTCTTCTTCACCATCGAGGAAGGTCAGCGCGCCTACATCGAACGGATCAATGTCCGCGGCAATACGCGCACGCGCGACTATGTCATCCGGCGTGAGTTCGACCTGTTGGAGGGCGATGCCTACAATCGGGCGCTCGTCAGCCGGGCCGAGCGGCGTCTGAAGAATCTGACCTACTTCAAGAGCGTGAGGATTTCGACCGAGCCCGGCTCGGCGCCCGATCGCGTCATCCTCAACGTCGATGTGGAAGAGCAGTCCACCGGCGAGTTCTCGGTTTCGGGCGGCTACTCGACTGCGGACGGCCTTCTCGGCGAGGTCAGCATCGCGGAACGCAACTTGCTCGGACGCGGTCTCTACGGCAAGGCGGCGGTGCAGTACGGGCAGTTTACGCGCGGCGGCTCGCTGTCGTTCGTCGATCCGTATTTCCTGGGCTATCGCGTCGCGCTCGGCCTCGACATCTTCGCCAAGGAGCAGAAGGCCACCAACTTCGTCTCGTACCAGACCCAGACGCTCGGCGCCGGGGCGCGGCTGGGCTTCTCGTTGCGCGAAGATCTCGGCCTACAGCTGCGGTATTCGATCTACCAGCAGAAAATCTCGCTGCCGGATAACCTGAAGAACTGCAACAACATCAACCCGGACTTCGTGAATACCTTCCCGACCGCGGGCGCGGTCGGCACGACGCCGGCCCTCACGCCGCCGGTCGGATTTACCGGCATCGCGAACTGCTTCGTGGACGGCGAGGCCTCGGCGGCGATCAAGAACGAGCTCGCGAACGGCCCCGTCATCACTTCGCTCGTGGGCTACACGCTCTCCCACAATACGCTCGACAACAACAAGAGCCCCACCAAGGGATTGCTGGGTGAGTTCCGGCAGGACTTCGCGGGCGTCGGCGGCGACGTCAAGTTCATCCGCACCGCCGGCGATCTCTACAGCTATCACGAGGTGTTGCCCGACGTCGTCGGCTTCGTGCATCTGCAAGCCGGCCAGATCTCTGGCTGGGGCGGTGGCCTGCGCATGCTCGACCACTTCCAGATGGGTCCGAACCTGGTCCGCGGATTTGCGCCGGCGGGCATCGGTCCACGCGATCTGACCGTGGGGACCACCCAAGACGCGCTCGGCGGCACTTATTATTGGGGCGCCAGCCTCGAGTTGCAGACGCCGCTGTATTTCCTGCCCAAGGACGCCGGCATCAAGGTTGCCGCCTTCGCCGATGCCGGCTCGCTCTGGAACTACGTCGGGCCGACCGTGTTCCCAGCGACCGGCGAAGTGCTCACCGGCGTCGATAGCGCCATGCATATCCGCTCGTCGGTCGGCGTGGGTTTGATCTGGGATTCACCGTTCGGACCACTTCGATTTGACTATTCTTTCCCGATAACGAAGGAATCCTACGACCGAGTGCAGCAGTTCCGCTTCGGTGGCGGGACGAAATTCTGACGCCGCCGCCCCTTCTGGGGCGGTGGTTGGACGGCATGACCGAGCCCATTTTCTTCAATCGGGGACGCGGGCTGACCGTGGCCGAAATTGCTGCGCTCACGGGCGCAGAGCCGCGTCCAGGCGCCGATCTCGCGCGCCGCATCACCGGTATTGCGGCGCTTGATCGTGCCACACCCAACGATCTGGCATTCCTCGACAAGCCGAAATATGCGTCGCAGCTGTCGATGAGCGGCGCCGGCGCCTGCCTGACGACCGAGCGCTACGCGAAGCACGCGCCGGATCGTATCGCGGTGCTTTGTCTGCGCGAGCCATACCGGGCGTTCGTCGAAGTAACGCGCAAGCTGTTTCCGGATGCGCAGCGGCCGTCCTCGCTGTTCGAGGCGGTAGGCGTCGCGGTCGGGGCCTTCGTGCATCCGGCCGCGCGGCTTGAAAGCGGCGTCACCGTCGATCCTGGCGCGGTGGTCGGGCCGGGCGCGGAGATCGGAACCGGCACGCTGATCAGCGCCGGCGCGGTGATCGGCCCGCGGGTGCGCATCGGGCGCCAATGCGCGATCGGCGCCAATGCATCGATCACCAATGCCCTGATCGGCGACCGCGTGGTGGTGCATCCTGGCTGTGCCATCGGCCAGGATGGGTTCGGCTATGTCATGGGGCCCAAGGGCCATCGCAAGGTGCTGCAGCTCGGGCGGGTGATCCTGCAGGACGACGTGGAAATCGGTGCCGGGACCACCATCGACCGCGGTGCCAACCGCGACACCGTGATCGGCGAAGGCACCAAGATCGACAATCTGGTGCAGATCGGACACAATGTATCGATCGGACGCCATTGCATCATCGTCTCGCAATGTGGCATTTCCGGCAGCGTCGTCATCGAGGATCACGTCATTCTGGCCGGGCAGGTCGGTCTTCCGGACAACGTGACGATCGGCGAAGGCGCCATCATCGGAGCGAGGAGCGGTGTGATGTCCGACGTGCCGGCCGGCGAGAAGTGGCTCGGCTATCCAGCCATGCGCGGCCGCGAATTTCTGCGCAACATGATGACCTTGCGCCAGTGGGTGAGCGAGGAAAGCGAGGCACGCGATGGCGGCGACGAGGCGTCCGACAAAGGGCAGGGCGGATGAACGAGGCGCCGAGCACGCTCGAGGCGGCCGACATCGCAGCGATCCTCAAGGCGCTGCCGCACCGCTATCCGTTCCTTATGGTGGACCGCATCATCGAGATGCGGGGCGATGAATCCGCCGTCGGCATCAAGAACGTCACGATCAACGAGCCGCAATTCCAGGGGCATTTCCCGGGCAATCCGGTGTTTCCCGGCGTGCTGTTGATCGAGGGCATGGCGCAGACCGCGGGCGCGGTCTGCGTGCTGTCGCAGATGCGTGGCGACAAGCCCAGGAAGGTCTACCTCCTCACCATCGACAAGGCCAAGTTTCGCAAGCCTGTCGTGCCGGGCGACACGATCGAATACCACGTGCGAAAAACCGCGCGAAAGCGGAACATGTGGTGGTTCCGCGGCGAGGCCAAGGTCGCAGGCGAACTGGTCGCCGAGGTCGTGGTCGGCGCCATGGTCGCGTGATGGCGGCAATCGATCCAACCGCCCGCGTTGAGGCTGGCGCGGCGATCGGGCATGACGTGACGATCGGCCCCTATTGCGTCGTCGGCCCGCATGTCACGATCGGCGACGGCTGCCGGCTGGTGGCGCATGTTCATGTTGCCGGTCACACCACGATCGGCGCGCGCACCGTGATCTATCCGTTCGCATCGCTCGGCACGCCGCCGCAGTCGGTCAAGTATCGCGGCGGTCCGACCCGGCTGGTGGTCGGTGCCAGTTGCGATATTCGCGAAGGCGTCACCATGAATACCGGAACCGAGGATGACCGCGGCGTCACCGAGGTGGGCGATCGCTGCTTCCTGATGGTCGGCTCCCATGTCGGCCATGACTGCAAGGTCGGCAGCGACGTGACCTTCGCCAACAACGTGGTTCTGGGCGGTCACGTGTCGGTCGGCGACTTCGTGGTGTTCGGCGGCCAGGCGGCGGTGCGCCAGTTCGTGCGCATCGGCGAGGCTGCGATGGTGGTCGGCATGAGCGGGGTTCGCGCCGACGTGATCCCGTTCGGGCTCGTGCAGGGGCCGCTCGCCGATCTCATCGGGCTCAACGTCGTCGGCATGCGACGACGGGGCTCCGGCAAGGCCGACATCCACCGGCTCCGGCAGGCCTACGAGGCGATGTTCTTCGGGGCCGGCACGTTTCGCGAGCGGCTCGACGCGGTCGCCGCGCAAGGCGACAATGGTCCCCTCGTGGCCAAGGTGATCGCATTCATCCGCGCCGGCTCGCGACCGCTGACCATGGCCATCCGCCGCGCGGGCGCTGGCGAGGACACATGAGCGAGGCGGCTGCCGCCCCGATGGCAGAGAGCGGTAGAGAGCACGGCCCATTGGCGATCGTATGCGGCGCCGGCAGCCTGCCGTTCGCTGTGGCGGACGCGGTCGGCAAGCGTGGACGGCGCGTCGTGCTGTTCGCCATTCGCGGTTGGGCGGACGCACAGCGTGTCGCTGCCTATCCGCATCACTGGGCCGCCTTCGGCCAGTTTGGCCGCTTCTGCCGCCTGGCCCGCCAGGAGGGTTGCCGGGAGGTGGTGATGATCGGGTCGGTGGTGCGGCCGGCGATCCGGAACATCCGGCCGGACCTCAAGACGCTGCGGCTGCTGCCGAGGATCGTCAGGCTTTTTCGGGGCGGGGATGATCATCTGCTCAAGGGCGTCGCTGAAATCTTCGAGGAGCACGGCTTCCGGCTCATCGGCGCCCATGAGATCGCCCCGGAAATTCTGATGCCGGAGGGCGCGCTCGGACGCGGACGCCCGAACGACCGCGACCTCGCCGATATCGCCAAGGGCCTGGCGCTGCTGGGCGCGGCGAGCCCCTTCGACGTGGGCCAGGCGGTGGTCGTCGCCGACGCGCGCGTGCTCGCGGTCGAGGCCGCGGAGGGGACCGACAGCATGCTCGCGCGCGTGGCAGAGCTGCGCCAGAGCGGGCGCATCGCCGGCGCGGCCGGGCGGGGCGTATTGGTCAAGGCGGCAAAGCGCGGCCAGGATCGGCGGATCGATCTGCCTTCGATCGGGCCGCGAACGGTGGAAGGCGCCGCCCGGGCCGGGCTTGCCGGCATTGCCGTGGTCGCGGGCAGCGCGGTCGTCGCCGAAACCGAACGCATCGGCGCTGTGGCGGATCGCGAGCGCCTGTTCGTCGTCGGCGTGCGTGACGAGACGGCCAAGCAATGACCGCGCAGCCTTCGCGCCCGTCCGGAACGCTCGATGTCTTTCTCGTGGCCGCCGAAGAATCCGGCGATCGGCTCGGCGCCGCGCTGATCCGGGCGCTGCGCGAACGCGCCGGCGGAGCGGTGGGCTTTTCCGGGGTCGGAGGCCGCGAGATGGCGGCGGAAGGGGTGGCGAGCCTCTACTCGATCGATGACTTCTCCATCATCGGCTTCAGCGCGATCCCGCGGCGGATTCCGAAAATTCTGTCGCTCATGCGCTTCACTGCCAGGGCGGTGGTGGCACGGCGCCCCGATGTCCTCGTCGTCATCGACAGCCCCGGCTTCACCCGCGGCATCGCGCGGCGGGTCCGTGCCGCCGATCCTTCGATCCCGATCGTCGAGTACGTCTCGCCGTCGGTCTGGGCCTGGCGGCCCGGGCGCGCGCGGGTGATGCGGGCCTACATCGATCACATCCTCGCGCTGCTGCCGTTCGAGCCCGAGGTGCACCGGCGGCTCGGCGGCCCGCCCTGCACCTATGTCGGCCACCCGCTGGCGGATGAGGTTGGCAGGCTTCGCCCGGACGCGGACGGGGCGCGTCGCCGGCTGGCGGCGCCGCCGGTCCTGCTGGTGCTGCCGGGAAGCAGGGTGGGCGAGATCCAGCGGCTGCTGCCGGTTTTTGCCGAGACCGTCGCGCTGGTGCGGGATCGTCTCGGTCCGCTCGAGGTCGTGGTGCCGACCGTCCCCTATCTGGCGGCCGCCATCGCGCAGGCGACGGCGCAATGGCCGGTGCAGCCCCGTATCGTGGTCGAGACCGCGGAGAAGCAGGCGGCGTTCCGGATCGCGCGCGCTGCGCTCGCCAAGTCCGGCACCGTCACGCTCGAGCTCGCGCTCGCCGGCGTCCCGATGGTCGCCGCCTATCGGGTGTCGTGGCTCGAGGCGGTGGTGGGACGCCGCATGATCAAGGTCTCGTCGGTGATCCTGGCCAATCTCGTGCTCGGGGAGAACGTCGTGCCGGAATTCATCCAGGAGGCTTGCACGGCGGAAAACCTCACCGCCGCCCTGGTACCGCTGATCGGCGACACCGCGGAGCGGCGGCGGCAGACCGAGGCGTTTGCCCGGCTCGATGCCATCATGGAGATCGGCTCGCGGGCGCCCGCCGCACGTGCCGCCGAGATCGTGCTGGCGGCAGCGCGTCGCGCGCTGCCGGCCCGGTGAGGCTTACTTGCGCCGCGAGATCGGCACGTAGTCGCGCTGCGTCGCGCCGGTGTAGAGCTGGCGCGGGCGTCCGATCTTCTGATGCGGGTCCTCGATCATTTCCTTCCACTGGGAAATCCAGCCGACCGTGCGCGCGACCGCGAACAGCACGGTGAACATGGTGGTCGGGAACCCCATCGCCTTGAGCGTGATGCCGGAATAGAAGTCGATATTGGGGTAGAGCTTCTTCTCGATGAAATAGTCGTCGTGCAGGGCGATGCGCTCGAGCTCGAGCGCGACGTCGAGCAGCGGATCGTCCTTGATGCCGATCTCGCTCAGCACCTCGTGGCAGGTCTTCTGCATGATCTTGGCGCGCGGGTCGTAGTTCTTGTAGACTCGGTGGCCGAAGCCCATCAGGCGGAAGCTGTCGTTCTTGTCCTTGGCGCGGCGGATGTATTCCGGAATACGCTCGGGCTTGCCGATCTCGCGCAGCATGTTGAGCGCCGCCTCGTTGGCGCCGCCATGCGCGGGGCCCCACAGGCAGGCGCAGCCGGCCGCGATGCAGGCGAACGGGTTGGCGCCGGAAGAGCCGGCGAGCCGCACCGTCGAGGTCGAGGCGTTCTGCTCGTGGTCGGCGTGCAGGATGAAGATACGGTCCATGGCGCGGGCGAGAACGGCATTGGGCTTGTACTCCTCGCACGGCACCGCGAAGCACATGCGCAGGAAGTTGGTGGCGTAGTCGAGCTCGTTCTTCGGATAGACGAACGGCTGGCCGATCGAATACTTGTACGCCATCGCCGCCATCGTCGGCATTTTCGCGATCATGCGGATCGAGGCGATCATGCGCTGGGTCGGATCGGAGATGTCGGTCGAGTCGTGATAGAAGGCCGATAGCGCGCCGACGCAGCCGGTCATCACCGCCATCGGATGCGCGTCGCGCCGGAAGCCCTGGTAGAACCGGCTCATCTGCTCGTGCACCATGGTGTGGCGGGTGACACGATTGTCGAAGTCGGCCTTCTGCGCGGCGGTCGGCAGCTCGCCGTAGAGCAGGAGATAGCAGGTCTCGAGGAAATCGCCGTGCTCGGCCAGCTGCTCGATCGGAAATCCGCGATAGAGCAGGATGCCTTCGTCGCCGTCGATATAGGTGATCTTGGATTCGCAGCTGCCGGTCGAGGTGTAGCCGGGGTCGTAGGTGAACATCCCGGTCTCAGCGTAGAACTTGCCGATGTCGATGACCGAGGGGCCGATCGTTCCCTCGTAGATCGGGAACGAGTTTTCCTTGTCTCCAACGACGAACTTGCCGGTCTTGATGTTGGCGCCGGTCTTCGCATCCATGATCGAGCCCTCGGGGTTGTGTCGCCCGCAAAATCGGCCCTACGCGGCTTGCGGCACTGCAGCGTGCGCAACTCCGGTAAGCCCGCGGGAGAGGCCGCTTTTTGGGTAGCCGAAACCAGTGTGCGCTGCAAGATGGCGGCCGCCGATGCTCCAATGCGCCGGCGCGGCAGACGTTCCCTACTGGCGTCCGGCAGCCGCCGGTTCCGTCGAACCACAGTCAGTGAGCGGAGGCGGTGACCTGGTCGCTCAGCCGGCCGAGGCTCTCGGCCTTGCCCAGCACCGCCAGCACATCGAAGATCGGTGGCGAGGTGGTCCGCCCGGTGAGCGCGGCGCGGATCGGCTGGGCGACGCCGCCGAGCTTGACCCCCTTGCGCTCGGCAAAGGCGCGCACCGCCTGCTCGGTCGCCTCCGCGGTCCAGGGCTCGATCGCCGCGAGGTCGGCCGAAAGCTCGCCCAGGAGCGCCCGCGCCTCGGGCGTGAGCAGCGCGGTGGCCTTGTCGTCGAGGGCGAGCGGGCGGCCCGTTACGATGAAGCGGGCGCCGTCGATCAGCTCGACCAGGGTCTTGGCGCGCTCCTTCAGCCCGCCCATGGCAGCGATGAGCTTTTCCCGCACCTGCGGCGTGAGCTTGGCGGCCAGCTCCGGCCCGCCGGCGACGTGCGGCAGCACCCGCTCCATCTCCGCCAGCAGATCAGCGTCGGCGGTCTGGCGCATGTAGTGGCCGTTAAGACTTTCAAGCTTGGCGAAGTCGAAGCGTGCCGGCGAGCGGCCGATCTGCGGCAGGTCGAAGGCTGCGATCATTTCTTCGGTCGAGAAGATTTCCTGGTCGCCATGGGCCCAGCCCAGCCGGACCAGGTAGTTGCGCATCGCGGCCGGCAGGTATCCCATCGCCCGATAGGCATCGACGCCGAGCGCGCCGTGCCGCTTCGAAAGCTTCGAACCGTCGGGCCCATGGATGAGCGGGATGTGCGCCATGACCGGCACCGGCCAGCCGAGCGCGTTGTAGATCTGGGTCTGCCGGGCGGCATTGGTGAGGTGATCGTCGCCGCGGATCACGTGGGTGACGCCCATGTCGTGGTCGTCGACCACCACGGCGAGCATGTAGGTGGGGGTACCGTCGGACCGCAGCAGCACGAGGTCGTCGAGGTTCTCATTCTGCCACACCACGCGGCCCTGCACCTGGTCCTCGATCACGGTCTCGCCGGTCAGCGGTGCCTTGAGACGGATGACCGGCTTGACGCCGGGTGGCGCCCCGGACGGATCGCGGTCGCGCCAGCGCCCGTCGTAGAGCTTGGCGCGGCCTTCGGCGCGCGCCTTCTCGCGCATCTCCGCGAGCTCCTCCGGCGACGCATAGCAGCGATAGGCGCGGCCGGTCGCCAGCAGCTCCTCGGCGACCTCCCGATGGCGCGCCGCTCGCGAGAACTGGTAAACGGTGTCGCCATCCCAATCGAGGCCGAGCCAGGCGAGCCCGTCGAGGATGGCGGCGATCGCCGCATCCGTCGAGCGCTCGCGGTCGGTGTCCTCGATCCGCAGCAGCATCCTGCCGCCGTGCCGGCGTGCGTAGAGCCAGTTGAAAAGCGCGGTGCGCCCCCCGCCGATGTGAAGGAAGCCTGTGGGTGAGGGAGCAAAACGCGTGACGACGGTCTCGGTCATGCGGGGGAGTTTCGCGAGGTCCAGTCAGCGGAATCCGTGTACCACAGAATTAGGACAGGGGATCAAGGGTTTCGCGGGCCGGTCGCCTTGCCCTTGGCCTTATTCAGTGGATTTGCTAGGCCCGCGCCTGCGCTGGAGCATTTTCCGGAAAAGTGGACACCGGTTTTCAGAAAATGCGACCGCTGGTGAATTTCAGAGCTTCCGCAACAGGATGCTTAACACATGGCAGAAACTGCAACTGCGGTCTTGGAAACGGGGCGCGACTTCATCCGCGACATCATCCAGGCCGATCTCGACGGCAAACGGCACAGCACGGTGATTACCCGCTTTCCGCCGGAACCGAACGGCTATCTGCATATCGGCCACGCCAAGTCGATAGCGCTGAATTTCGGCATCGCGCAGGAATTCGGCGGCCGCTGCCACCTGCGTTTCGACGACACCAATCCGGTCAAGGAGGAGCAGGAATATATCGACGCCATCGAGCGCGACGTGCGCTGGCTGGGCTTCGACTGGGGACGGCACCTCTATCACGCGTCCGACTATTTCGAGCAGCTCTACCAGTGGGCCGAGCACTTGGTCCGTACCGGCAAGGCCTATGTCGATGACCAGTCGCCGGACGAGATGCGCGCGGCGCGCGGCACGTTGACCGAGCCGGGAAAGAACAGCCCCTACCGCGACCGCACCGTCGAGGAGAACCTCGACCTGTTCCGCCGCATGCGGGCAGGGGAGTTCCCCAATGGTGCGCGGGTGCTGCGTGCCAAGATCGACATGGCCTCGGGCAACATCAATCTGCGCGATCCCGTGCTCTACCGCATTCTGCACGCGGCGCACCCGCGCACCGGCACAGCCTGGAGCATCTATCCGAGCTACGATTTCGCCCATGGCCAATCGGACGCCCTCGAGCACATCACCCATTCGATTTGCACACTCGAATTCGAGGACCACCGGCCGCTCTACGACTGGTTTCTGGAAAACCTGCCGGTACCGTCGCGGCCGCGCCAGTACGAGTTCGCCCGCCTCAACCTCACTTACACGGTGCTGTCAAAACGGGTGCTGACCGAGCTCGTTCGTGGCGGCCACGTGGCGGGCTGGGACGACCCGCGCATGCCGACGCTCGCCGGATTGCGCCGCCGCGGCGTGCCGCCGGAGGCGCTGCGCGACTTCGTCAAGCGCATCGGGGTCGCCAAGGCCAACAGCGTGGTCGATGTCGGCATGTTCGACTTCTCGGTGCGCGAGGTGCTGAACCGGACCGCGCAGCGGCGCATGGCGGTGCTGCGCCCGCTCAAGGTCGTGATCGAGAACTACCCGGAAGGCCAGTTCGAGGAGCTCGACGCCGTCAACCACCCCGACGATCCGTCGGCGGGCACACGAAAGATCCGCTTCGGCCGCGAGCTCTATGTCGAGCGCGATGATTTCATGGAGAATCCGCCCAAGAAATTCTTCCGGCTGTCGCCAGGCAAGGAGGTGCGGCTGCGTTATGCGTACTTCATCACCTGTCGCGACGTCGTCAAAAACGCCGCCGGCGAGGTGACGGAGCTGCGCTGCACCTATGATCCCGCGACCCGCGGCGGCAATGCGCCGGACGGGCGCAAGGTGCAGGCGACCCTGCATTGGGTCGGCGCCGCCGACGCCGTGCCCACGGAAGTGCGGCTCTACAATCAGCTGTTTGCGCGGCCCGACCCGAACGCCGCCGACTTCGTCGGCGATCTCAATCCGGATTCGCTCGAAACGCTCACTGATGCTCGCGTCGAGCCTTCGCTGGCCGCGACCAGGCCCGGCGAGGCCGTGCAGTTCGAGCGGCAGGGCTACTTCTGCCTCGACCCGGACTCGACCGCCGACAAGCTCGTGTTCAATCGCACGGTCGGCCTGCGTGACACCTGGGCCAAGGTGCAGGGCGGGAAAGGTCCTTGAGGCTTCCATGACCACTAGTGTCCCGGTTCCGACGTTCGTATCACTTTGCAGCGGCACTTTTACGAACGTGCGCCGACGAGCCGGTTCAGGCGAGTGTCCGGCGCGCGCACTCATAAGGTGGCCGCGCTGGCCGCTCGCTTCGCTCGCCAGCGCGGCTGCGGAACCAAAGGGACACTAGCAACTCTATGATTCTAGTGTGGCTTTGCATTTGACGTTCCTATGAAGGACTCGCAGCAAATACTGATAGGAACGTCAAATGCGCCACACTAGGACGGCCCAGGAGAAGCGTGGCGCCTTCCGGGAGTTGCTGCGACGCAAGTCGCTCACGGTCATGCCGGGCGGCTTCAGCCCGCTCTATGCGCGGCTCGCGCAGGAGGCGGGCTTCGAGAGCTTCTTCCTGGCCGGATCACAGCTGTCCGCGTTCCTCTACGGCCTACCCGACAACGGCATCATCGGCCTGCGCGAGCTGGTCGATCACGCCAGGCACATGGCCGCCCGCACGGACATTCCGATCTTCATCGATGCCGACACCGGGTTCGGCAACGCGCTCAACGTGCATTTCACGGTGCAGGAGTGCATCCGCGCCGGCGTCGCCGCCTTGCAGATCGAGGATCAGGAGGCGCCGAAGAAGTCGGGCACCGCCGCCGGGCGGCGTTGTATCCCACTCGGCGAGGCGGTCGGCAAGATCCAGGCCGCCGTTGCCGCCAGGAATGAGCTCGATCCGCAGTTTGCGATCTGCGCGCGCTGCGATGCGATCGGCGCCGAGGGCGGCAGCTTCGAGGATGCGCTGGTGCGCTGCGTCGCCTATGTCCGCGACGGCGGCGCGGACTTCGTCTGGCTCAATTCGGTCGAGACGCGCGATCAGCTCCGGCGGGCCTGCGCGGAGATTCCAGGGCCGGTGCTGACCATCTGGGGCGGCGACGACGCGCCGCCGACGCTCGCCGAATACGAGGCGCTCGGCGTGCGCATCGCGCTCTATCCGGTTATGGCCGCGACCTCGGGCCTGCAGGCGGCGTGGGAATTACTCTGCGACTTCAGGCAGCGCGGCACGGTCGCGCTGCGGGAATGGGACGCGCGCGTCAGCGCCAGCCCTTGGGGGCGGCCCGACACCAAAGCGCTGCTGGGCGCCGGCAAGATCCGCGAAATCGAGGAGCGCTATCTGCCCGCGGCTCAGCGCCGCGACTACGCTTCCACCTGGGGCCATAAGACCAGCTACGCCGACACCAAGCCCTCGCTGGCCGGGCGGTCGGATTCAGATCGCTGATTTCCCAAAGTAGTACTGTGAATAGCCTGCACGTTAACGGTGCGCGCGACGCATTGCTCCGGTAAGATCACAGGGCGCACGTCCCGGAAAAGCCTGCCCAGGACTTTGATCCGGGGTGGAGGCCGGTTTTCCGAATAAGGACATGCGCAAGGTGAAGAACCTCTGGCGTGGCGTCGTGTGGGGCGTGCGCGATGGTCGTGGACGAGGGCAGGGCACGCGGACGGGCCGAAACCTGGCGGCCCTGGCTGCCGCCCTGGGCCGCCGGCGGGAGCGGCCCGTCCTGGACGTGGCCCGATGGCCTCGTCGATCTTGCGCGCGGCGCCGCGCAGCGCATCCGCGACTGGGCTGCGGCCGAGATCGCTCCCGGGCGGCTGGTGCCGTGGCTCGCGATCGCCTTCGGCCTCGGCATCGTCGTCTATTTCGCGGTCGACCAGGAGCCTGCATCCTGGGCAGCCGCGTCGCTCCTGGGCGCGACGGGGGTGGCCGCGATCCTGGTGCGGCATCGGCCGGTCGCATTTCCGCTTGCGATCGGCGCTGCCGCCGTGGCGGCCGGGTTCGCCACCGTCACGATCAAGCGCGCCATCATCGCCCATCCCGTGCTCTCGGTGCCGGTGTGGAATGCCGAGATCGGCGGCTTTGTCGAGGCGCGGGAGGAGCGGGAACGATCCGATCGCATCACTGTGCGGGTTGAGCGCATCGCCGCCCCGCGCCTCAACGAGCCGCTCGAGCGCGTGCGGGTGTCGGTGCGCAAGGGCACGGCGCCGGCGGTCGGCAGCTTCGTCGAGTTCAAGGCGCGGTTGTCGCCGCCGCTCGAGCCGCTGCGTCCCGGCGGATACGATTTCGCGCGCGACATGTATTTTCACCGGATCGGCGCATCGGGCTTTGCGCTCGGCCGCATCCGCGTCGCCGAGCCGCCGCACGCGCCCACGCTGTCGCTGCGTTACGCCATGGTCATGGACGGCATGCGCGAAGCCATCGACAAGCGCATCCGCGCGGTGCTGCCGGGCGACAAGGGCGCGATCGCGTCGGCGCTGATCACCGGCAAGCGCGACGCCATCTCGGCGCCGGTGAACGAGGCGATGTACACTTCGAGCCTCGCCCATGTGCTATCGATTTCCGGCTACCACATGGCGGTCGTGGCGGGGATCATGTTCTTCGTGATCCGCGCGCTGTTTGCCCTGATGCCGGCCTTCGCCAATCGCCATCCGATTAAGAAGTGGGCGGCGCTCGCGGCGCTGTGCGCGGCGGCCTTCTATCTCTTGCTGTCGGGCGCCGAGGTCGCCACCCAGCGCTCCTTCATCATGGTCGCCATCGTGCTGATCGGCGTGATGGTCGATCGCCCCACGCTCACCTTCCGCACGCTCACGGTCGCGGCTTTCGGCGTGCTGCTGCTGTTGCCGGAGGCGGTAATCCATCCGAGCTTCCAGATGTCGTTCGCGGCGACGCTGGCGCTCGTCGCCGGCTACCAATATGGCCTCCCCTGGATGAGCCGGGGCGGCGACACGCCGCTGGCCGCGCGCATTGCGCTGTGGGGCGGGCGCGAGGTCGCAGGCCTCATCCTGGTCTCGCTGCTGGCGGGGACCGCGACCATTCCGTTCATCGCCTACCACTTCCACCGCATCTCGCCCTATGGCGTGGTCGGCAACCTGCTGGCGATGCCGGTCGTGTCCGCCTGGGTGATGCCGTGGGGCATTCTCGGCATCGTCGCCATGCCGTTCGGCCTCGACGGTGTCTGCTGGCGAATGATGGGCCACGGCATCGACTGGATGGTCGCGGTCGCGACGTGGGTCGCAGGCTTTCCCGGCGCGCTGGGACGCATGGCGGCATTCGACACTGGTCCCCTGCTGCTGGTGAGCCTGGGGCTCGTTGTGCTTGCCTGTTCAAGACGCCGTTGCGGTTCATCGGCGCGTTGCTGATCGGCGTTGCCGTCGTCCTGATGCTCCGCGCGCCGCAGCCTGACATCCTGGTGGCGCCTGACGGCAGCGCCTTTGCCG
>Ga0126377_10000044_pt1 | contig 53117 bp, 37 predicted proteins | sample PanSoiMetPlot_22_FD_92647 | JGI IMG/M metagenome (GOLD analysis project Ga0126377, IMG submission 92647) | Tropical forest soil microbial communities from Panama - MetaG Plot_22 | ecosystem: Environmental > Terrestrial > Soil > Tropical forest > Bulk soil | place: Panama | collected 2016-02-17 | reverse complement strand
GAGCGCGATCTGCTCGGCGTCGCTGGGCGACGCGTCGAGCTGCGCCTCCAGGATGTCGAGATAGCGCTCCGAGTCCCCGGTCTTCTCGTACAGCTGCTCCAGGGCGCGCAGCGCGCTCATGTTGTGCGGATCGACGCTCCGCACCTCCTGGTAGGCGACGATGGCCTGTGCGGCGTCGAGCAGCCGCACGTCCCACAGCTCGCCGATCTCGAGCCGCAGCTCCACCACATCGTCCGGATCGGCCTTGAGCTCCGCCGTCCTGCCCAGGACGTCGATGAGCTGCTCCCACATCTCGTGGCCGCGGTACAGGCGCTCGAGCGCGCGCAGCGCCTCCATCGCCGCCGGATCCGCATGCAGGGCCGCCTGATAGGCGGAGATGGCCTGCATCGAGTCCTGCATCTGCGTCTCGAGCCGCTCGGCGAGCTTGAGGTAGAGCTCCACCTTGCGGGTCCGGTCCGGCTCGATCGCCGCGTGCCGCCCGAGCGTCTCGATGAGCTCGTGCCACGACCCCCGCTTGGCCTGGAAGCCGGCCAGCGCCGACAGCGCGCCCAGGTGGTTGGGGTTGAGCCGCAGCGCCTGCTGCACCGAGTGGATGGCGTAGTCGATGTGGGCCAGGTGATCGCCGTACCAGCGGCCGATCTTCACCCACAGGTCGGCGGCCTGCTCGCGGTCGTCGCGCTCGAGGCCCTGCACCATCTGGGTGTAGACCGCGAGCAGCGCCTCCCACTTGCCGGCCGCGGTGGCCAGCCGCTCCAGCTCGCGCGCCGTGTCCTCGTCGGAGTAGTCGTAGCGGAACGCCACCTCGAGGACGTCGAAGGCCGCCTCCTGCGCCCCCAGCTCCTCCTCGTAGATGCGGGCCACGGTCTGCAGGAGCCGGATGCGCTCCGACTGCTGGTCGGTGTGCTCGACGCGCTCCAGCAGGATCTCGTTGAGCTGCTCCCACCGGTACTGCGAGCGGTAGATGTCCTCGAGCCGCTCGCTGGCCAGCCGGTTGGCCGGGTCGATCGCGCGCACGCGCTCGTAGACCTCGGCCGCCCGCTCCTTGTCGTCGACCTTCTCCTCCCAGATGGCCGCCGCCTGCAGGAGCGTGTCGATGCGCGCCGACGGCTCGTCCTGCGCCGCCGCCCGGCTCTCCAGCACCTCGATGCACTCCTCCCAGCGCGCCTCGCGGATGAACAGCTGCTCCAGCGCGTTGAGCGCGCGGAAGTCGGTGGCGTCGAGCACCAGCACCTTGCGCCAGGCGTCGACCGCCTCGTTGACGCGGCCGAGCAGGTCACCCTCGAGCTGGCCCAGCTGGGCGAACAGCTCGACCAGGTCGCGCTCCGACAGGTCGCCGCCGGTCACCGTCGTCGCCTGGCCCACCCCGATGATGCGGCGCAGAGTCTGGGACAGCTCCTCCCAGGCCTGGGTCGCGCGGTAGAGCTGCGCCAGCGCGCGCAGGGTCTCCAGGTCGCCCGGGTCGATCTCCTGCGCCGCCAGCCACGCGTCGAGCGCGTTGCGCTCGCGGCCCAGCTTGTCGGCCCACACGCGGCCGAGGCGCTTGTACATGAGGCCGCGCTCGCGGTCGTCCCGCGCCACCGCCACCTGGCGCTCGATGATCTCGACCAGCTCGTTCCACAGCTCGCGGCGGCCGTACAGGTCGGCCAGCGCGGCGAGGGCCTGCGGGTCCTCCGCGCGCACCTCGAGCACGTGCGCCCACATCTCGATGGCGCGCTCCTCGTCGTCGAGCGCGTCGGACGCGATGCGCGCCATGCGGGCGTAGAGATCGGCCGTCTCGGCCTCGCCGTCGGCGACGTCGATCAGCTTCTCGTACACCTCGTGCAGCCGCTTCCAGTCCTCGCGGCGGAAGAAGATCGCCTCCTCGGCCTCGAGCGCCGCGCGGTTGCGCGTGTCCTGCTCCAGGATCTGCTCGTAGCAGACCAGCGCCGCGTCGAGGTCGTCGAGCGCCTCGGCGAAGATCTGCCCGCGGCGCAGCTGCATCGCGACGATCTCGTCGCCGTCGAGCGTGACCTCGATGCGCCGGCGCAGGATCTCGACCAGCTCGTCGTACATGCCGGCCGCCCCGTACAGGCGGTCGAGCGCGGACAGGGCGTCGGGGTCCTTCTCGTCGATCTCCAGCACGCGCAGGTAGCTGTCCACCGCGCTGGCCGGATCGCGCAGCTCGGCGTCGTACACGCGCGCGAGCCGGAGGAGCGACTGCCGCCTGATGTCGGCCGCGGCGTGGCGCTCCAGCACGCGCACGTAGACGCGCACCAGGTCGGACCAGCCGGCGGTCTGGCGGGCCAGGCGCTCCACGTGCTCCGCCGCCAGCGCCGAGCTCGGGTCCTCGCCCAGCGCCTCGCCCCACCAGGCGAACGCGCGCTGCTGGTCGAGCAGCTTCTCCTCGGCCAGCTCCGCCAGGCGCTGGATCATGGCCAGCCGGTCGCCCGGATCGGTCAGCTTGCCCAGCTCGACCTCGTAGATCTTGTGCAGCTTCTCGAACTCGCCGGCCGCCAGGTACAGCGGCTCGAGCACGGCGGCGATCTCGATCTCGTGGTGGCCCTCGAGGAACAGCATCTCGAGCGCGGCCATCGCCGAGCTGTGCTGCGCGTCGGCGGCCAGGATCTCGCGATACACCTCGATCGCGGCCGGCAGGTCGCGCAGGTACTGCTCCAGGGTCTGGCCCAGCCGGAACTGCAGCGCGGCGGTCTCCCGGTCGCTGTCGGCGAGCTGGATCTCCTTGCGCAGCGTGTCGGCCAGCTCCTGCCAGCGCCCCGCGGCGCTGTACAGGCGGTCGAGCGCCAGCACGGCGTCGCGGTTGTCGAACTCGGCCTCGAGGATGCGCCGGTAGATGACCGTCGCGTCGTCGGGCAGCGCGAGCTCCTCCTCGTAGACCCGGGCCAGGCGGGACAGGAGGTCGACCTGGCGCGGCACGTCGAGCGACTTGTCAGCCTCGGCGGCGTAGAGCTGGACCAGCTCGCGCCACGACCGGGTGTGATCGGCCAGGCGCTCCAGGTGACCGAGGGTGAGCTCGTTGCTGCTGTCCTCGCGCAGGGCGCGCGCGTGGGCGCCGAACGCCTCGCGCGGCCGCTCCAGCCGGTGCTCGTACAGCTCCGCGACCCGGTGCAGGAGATCGACCACCGCGACCGGGTTGTCGCCGTAGCGGATCATCACCTCGATGACGTCGATGAGGCGGTCGTACTCGGCTGCCGTCTGGTAGATGGGCTCCAGGACGCGCGCGGCCATCACCGCCGGCTCGCCCTCGTCGCTGCGCAGGAGGCCGTCGAGCGCGACCAGGGTCTCCATGTGACCGTAGTCGAGGGTCAGGGCCTCCTTGTAGCTCTCGACCGCGCGGGCCAGGTCGGTCAGCCGGTGCTGCCACAGCTGGCCGATGCGGTACTTGAGCGCGACCTGCTCGCCGGTGGTCTCGGCCAGCTCGACCTGCCGCTCCAGGATCTGCAGGAGGTCGTACCAGCGCTCGGCCTGGCCGTAGAGCCGGTCGAGCGCCTGGATGGCCGGCAGCTCGTCCTGATCGATGTCGAGGATGGCCTGGTAGGTCTCGATCGCCTTGCCGACGTCCCGCAGCTCGGCGTCGTAGACCTGGCCCAGGACGTAGAGCATCTGCTTCTTGTCGTCCGGGTCCTCGGCCAGCTCGGCCTTCTTGCTGTAGATGTCCTTGAGCGGCTCCCAGCGCTCGAGCCGGATGTAGAGCCGCTCGAGCGCGTTCATGGCCGCCAGGTCCATGTCGTCCAGGTCGAGGATCGCGCGGTAGGTGGCGATCGCCTCGTCCGGGCTGTCGAGCACCTCCTCCTGGATCTGCGCCGCCTTGTAGAGGAGCGTCTTGCGCTCGTCCGGGTCGACCAGGATCTCGCTCTTGCGCACCAGCGCGGCCACCAGGGCCGGGTAGTCGGAGTCGCGCTCGTGGATGGTCTGGATGGCCGACACCGCGTCGATGTGGCCGGGCGCCACCCGCAGGATCGCCTCGTAGGTGGCGACCGCCGCGCGGTCGTCGCCCAGCTCCAGCTCGTGGAGCTGGGCCAGGCGGGTCAGGAGCGACACCTTGAGCTCGTCGTCACCGATGTCGCGGATGACCGAGTCGTAGAGCGCGACCAGCTCGCGCCAGCCGTCGACGGCGCGGGACAGGCGCTCGAGGTGGGCCTGGGTCGCCTCGGCGCGCGGCTCCTCGCGGAACGCGCGGGCGTAGGTGGCGAAGGCCGCGGCCAGGTCGTCGCCGCCGATCTCGTACAGCTCCGCCACCGCGTGATAGAGCTCGATCTTGCGCTGCGGATCGAGCGCGTGGCGGGCCATGATCTCGTACACCGCGATCTGACGCGACCAGTTGGCGGTGGCGCGGTAGATGGGCTCGAGGATCTGGGCGATGGCCAGCTCGTGCTCGGGCTGCCCGATCAGGCGCTCGAGCGCGGTCTGCGCCTCGTCGCTGGTCGGATCCAGCTCCAGCACCTGGCGATAGGTCTCGATCGCCGCCGCCGTCTCGCCCAGCTGGGTCTCGCGCAGCTCGGCCAGCCGGGTGAGGAGGCCCACCCGCTCGTCGCTGCGCTCGGCCAGGCTCAGCTGGCGGACCAGGTTGTCGCCCAGGTCCTGGTAGTGCTGGCCCTCGACGTACAGCCGGTCGAGCGCGCGCAGCGCGCGCAGGTTCTCCGGCGCGTGGCCCAGGATCTCGTTGTAGGTCGAGATGGCGTCGTCGGCGCTGTGGAGCAGCTCCTCCTGGATCGAGGCGATGCGGAAGAGGATCTGCAGGCGCTCGTTCGGATCGCTCGAGATCTCGACCTTGCGCGCGTAGATGGCGAGCAGCTCGACGTAGCGCTCCTCGCGGTGGAAGATGCGCTCGAGCGCCTCGATGACCTCGAGGTCGTCGGGCTCGATGTGGAGCGCGCGCCGGTAGTGCTCGATGGCCCTGTCGCTGTTGCCCAGGCTCTCGTACGCCCGCGCCACCTTGACCGACAGCTCGTGGGCGAGCGCCGGCTCGAGGTCGGCGGCTCCCAGCGCGCTCTCGAACAGCTGGATGAGGCGCGGCCAGCCGTCGTCGAGGAGGTTGCACAGCTCCTCCAGCTCGGTCTTGGCGCCGGCCGACTGCGGGTCCTCGCCGAACGCGCGCGCGAACGCGGTGAACGCCTTCTCGGCGTCGCCCAGGCGCTTCGAGTAGAGCTCGCCGATGCGCATGAGCAGTCCGACACGCCGCATCGAGTCGGTCGACGCCTCGAGCTGGATCTCGTGCGCGCGGATCAGGCGATCGGCCTGGTCGAGCTGCTCGTAGATCGGCTCCAGGATGCCGGCCGCGGCCAGCCGGTGCTGCGGGTCGTCCAGCCTGCGCTCGAGCGCGGCCACCGCCCGGTCGTGCGTCGGGTCGGTGACCAGGATCTCGTGGTAGTTCTCGATCGCGCCCGACGCGTCGCCCAGGTGGTCCTCGCGGATCTTGCCCAGGCGGTACTTGAGCTCGACCCAGGCCAGGGCGCCCGAGCCGACCTCGCTCGGGTCGACCAGCGTCAGCTCGCGCGACAGGATCTCGGCCAGCTCGCCCCAGCGCTGGTTGCGCTCGAGGATGCGGTCGAGCGCGCGCAGGGCGCGCAGGTCGTCGCCGTCCTGCTCCAGGACCTGGGCGTAGGTCGCCACCGCCTGGTCGTCGTCGCCGATGACGTCCTCGTAGAGCTGGCCGATCTTGTACTGGATGTCGCTGCGCTCGCGCGCGCCCTTGCCGAGCTCCAGCTTGCGGCGGTAGATGCCGAGCAGCTCGCGGTGGTCGCCCTTGGCCGCGTGCAGGCGCTCGAGCGCCTCCAGCGCCTCGGCGTCGCTCGGGTCGATGTCGAGGATCGCGCGGTTGGTGGCCAGCGCGCGGTCGATCTCGCGCAGCTCGCGCTCCTGCACCCGCGCCACCACCTTGATGAGCGGCAGCGCCAGGGCGCGGTCCGATTTCGCGAGCGCGGCGGCGCTGGCCTCGTAGGCGGAGGCGAGCTCGTGCCAGCCGCCGGTCTCCTGGGCCAGCCGCTCGCAGTGCTCGCGGATGGCCGCGGCGGCGCGGTCGTCCCCCGGCCCCGCCTGGGCCTCGGCGTGCGCGCGCAGCCACCAGGTGTAGGCGGCGTGCTTGTCGCGCAGCCGCTCCTCCGAGTACTGGGCCAGCCGCTCGAGGCGCTCGCCGCGCAGCTCGGGCTCGCGGGTCTGGTCGAGCTGGATCTCGAGCACGCGGACCAGCTTGCGCGGATCGCGGGCCTGCTCGTACAGCGGGATGAGCGCCTCGGCCGCGGCCAGGTTGTGCTCGTCGAGGGCGAGCACGCGCTCGAACGCGCGCATGGCGCGGTCGGGCTTCTCCAGCGTGTCGCGGTAGAGGAGCGCGATCTTGACCGCCAGCCCGAGCTTGTCCTCCTCCTCGGGGAGCTCGACCTGGCGCTCGATGACGCGCACGTACTCGTCGAGCTTGCCCTGCGAGCGGTAGAACGCCTCGAGCTCGTCCCACGCGCGCGCCGAGATGTAGAGCTTCTTGAGCGAGTCCTGGGCGCGGCGGTTCTCCGGCTCGATGGCCAGGAGCTTGCGCCACGCGTCGATGGCGCGCGCGTTGTCGACGATCTTGTCGCTGTAGAGGAGGCCGAGCTTCTGCAGCGCCTCGGCCTGCTTGCGCGGGTCGCCGGTCAACGCGGCCTTGGCCGCGCACACCTCGGCCAGCTTGTCCCACTCCTTGGCCCGCTCGTACAGCTTCTCGAGCTCGGTCACCGCCTCTTCGTTGTGCGGGTCGGTGGCCAGCACCTTGGCCCACCAGTAGATGCAGACGTCCGGCTTCTTGACGCGAGTGGTGGCCACCTGGGCCAGCTCGTAGGTGCGGGCCGCACGCTCCGCCGGATCGGCGGTGCGGTCGATCTCGCGCTCGCGCAGGGCGATGTACTTCTCCCAGTCGCGCCGCTTCTCGTACACCTCGATGAGGTGATGGACGGCCTGCTGGTTGTCCGGATCAATCTCGAGCACCTTCTCGAACGCCTTGATCGCCTCGGCCTGGTTCGAGAACTTCTCGATGTAGAGGTTGGCGACGCGCAGATAGACCGCGACCCGCTGGGCCGGATCGTCGTACAGCGGCGCCCGCTTGCCGAGGACGGCGACCAGGTCGGGCCACCGCTTCATGCGCTCGTAGAGCGCGATCAGCTGATCGAGCGCGGCGACGTTGCCCGGATCGATCTTGAGGATCTGGCCCAGCGTGTTGACCGCGGTCAGATCGTTGCGCAGGTTGCCGTAGGCGTCGGCCAGCTCGTGCAGGACCGCCACCTGCTCGTCGGGCGTCGAGCTCAGCCGGTGCTCCTCGTCCTTGAGGGCCTCCACCAGGGGGCCCCACTTCTCCGCCTGGCGCAGCACGCGGGCCAGCTCGCGCCGCGGCGTGCGCAGCGCCGGGTGCTGGTGCACCACCTGGCGCCAGGTCTGGATGGCGCGGTCCGGCCCGTCGGCCTCGGCCGCGCGCGCGGCCGCGATCGCGGCCTCGGCGTCGTCCGGCAGGGGCTCGACCACCGCCGGCATGCTCGGGATGGATCCGGCCGCGAGCCCGGCCGCGGCCGCCGGGGCGATGCGCGCGGCCGGCGCCGGCGCGGGCGCCGCTGTGGGTGTCGGGGCCGCCGGGGCCGCCGCCGGCGCGGTCGCCGCCGCCGCCGGCGCGATCGCGGGAACGGCCGACACGGCCGCCGCCGCCGCGCCCGCCCGGGCCGGTCCTGCCTCGCTCTCGAAGTCGATGAGGTGCGGCGTGCCCGGATCGATGTGACTCGCCACGCCGAAGTAGGCGCGGGCGCGCTCGATGTCCTTGAGCTCGCGCCACGCCACCAGCCCGGCCTCGATGGCCACGAACAGCCGCTGCTCGTCCGGCATCGCGCGCGCCAGCGCCACGTCGGCCAGGGTGAGGATCTGCTGCCAGTCGGCGCGCGCGCCGAACGCCTCGCGCACCAGGCTGAAGCCGGCCACCATCGACGGCATGTGGATGGCGCCGTTCTGGGCCGACATCTCGATGGCCTTGGCGAAGAAGCGCGCGCCGCGCTCGCGGTCCTTGAACCGCTGCACCCACTCGAGGGCGAACTGCCGGTACAGGCCGGCGCGCGCGCTGTCCTCGGCCACCGCGATCGCGCGGTCGAGGTGGTGCTTCTCGAGGTCGTCCCAGCGCGCGGTGCGGCTGAGCAGCGACTCGTAGAGGAAGTTGGCCGGCTCGTTCTGCGGATCGTTGACCAGGACCTGCCGGAGCAGCTTCTCGTAGAGCGCGTCCTCCGGGGTCTCGAGATGGACGATGCGGGCCGCGCGGAGCAGCATGCGCGCCGCGGTGATGGTGTCGAACCGGGGGGCGTCGTTGGACAGGCGCTCCACCGCGTCGATCCAGTCGTCGGGGTCGTACTCCGCCGCCGCCAGCGCGTCCTTGACGCGCAGCGAGTCCGGGTCCGCCTCCAGCGCCAGCTGCAGGAGCGGCAGCGCCTTCTCGCGCTGGCCGCAGTCGAGGAGAGACTCGCCGACCAGGCCGGCCAGCTCCGACACCGCCGCCCGGTCGCGCTCCCTGACCTTGAGCTCGAGCTCGCCGACCTTGGCGACCATCTCGAGGCGGCCGAGCTCGCGGTAGATCTGGCGAGCGCGGGTGAGCGCCTTGATGTTCTCCGGGAAGAGCTTCCACGCGCGCTGATACAGCGCCAGAGCGCGGTCGCGTTCCGGGATGACCTCTTCGGTCAGGTTCCCGATTTCGAACAGAAGCTCCGAGCGCTCCCGCTCACTCTTGATGCCTTCTGCTTCCCGCTCCAGCTCGTCGATGGCACTCGGCCAGTCGCGCGATCGGCGCAGGCGCTGCCTGATCTCGGTGCGCAAAATCCCACCCTCCGGCTTTTCCGAACAAGGTCGGGGTTCGAACCCGGCACATCGTTATATCACGGAAATTTGCTGGCTTTCAGCAAGGTTGGAACGCTTTCGGGCCAGCGCCGGCGCTTTCTCGGAGCGCTCCGTAGGCCGATGTAGTCGGGCCGACGTGCGCACCGGACCAGTGAGTCTCTACTCGGCCATCATGCGGACCAGGCGCTCGTTGGCGGCCTGGACCTCGAACGAGTTGCCGCCGCCGCCCGCCTTCACGAATGCCGTCAGGTCGGCCTTGGCCTTTTCCTTGTCACCCTTGTTGGCGTAGGCGAAGCCGCGCTGCCTGCGCGCGTCCAGGTCGCCGCCGTTCTTCTCGATGGCCTGGCTGTAGTTCTCGATCGCCTTGTCCAGGTTGCCCTGCTTCTCGTAGGCGAAGCCGAGGTGGAAGAGCAGCTCACCCTGGTCGTGCTCGTCCTTCACGTTGACGCGCCCCTGATCGAGCACGCTGATCGCCTCGGCGAGCTTGTCCCACTTGATGTAGAGCTTGCCCAGCGCCGCGAACGGCTCGCCCTCGAAGGGGTTTAGGCTGGCCGACCGGGTCCACGCCTCGGCCGCCTTCTTGGCATCGCCCTGAATGTTGTAGACCTGTCCCAGGCAGTACCACGCCTTGTGCAGGCGCTGCTCGAGCTTCACCGCCTCCTCGAGGTGCGTCTGCGCCAGCCCGATGTTGCTGTCCTGGCGCGGTTCGCACTCGTCGTTGCCGATGAGCGCCTTGCCGAGCCGGTAGTGGTACATCGGATCGTCTGGCTGGAACTTGACCGCGTTTCCGAACGCCTCGGCCGCTTCCTTGAACTTCTTGAGCTGCTCGCGCGTCTGCCCGAGGTTGTACCAGGCGGTGTAGTTCTCCTGCTTGGCGTTGACCGCCTCCTCGAACGACCGCTCGGCGGCGGTGTACTCGCCGCCCTGGAACTGCCGCGCGCCCTCCTCGTTCTTCTCGATCGAGTCTTTCATGGCGCGATCGCCGCACCCAGCCAGGAGCACGACGCCGAGGGACGCGAGCCAGACGGCCTTTTTCATGATGGTCTCCAGAATATAGAAGCGCCGCAGGGGCAGCAACTCCCCGGCGGCGCAGCATCGGCGGTCGAGTGATCGCCGAGGGGTGATGTGCGGGGCTAGCCGCCGGCGGGCTGGAAGATGAACGGGTAGCGGACGTTCACGAAGCCTCCGCCCTTGGGCTTCGGGAACTGGATCGATCGGATGGCGTCGGCCACGCAGTCCTCGACGCTCTTGTCGCCCATGCCTCCGGCCGTCGCGCCCTGCACCACGCCCTGCGGCGAGATCTGGAACTGGGTCACCACCGTGCCGACCAGGCTCGGCTTGACCTGCAGCTCCTTCTCGTAGCAGTACTGGATGCGCGGCAGCTTGCGCCGGATGTAGCGGCGGATGATGTTCTTGTCGAGATCGCCGGTGGCCGACGCGTTGCCGATGCGGATCTGCGGCGCGCTGGCCTTGCGGCCGCGCATACCGCCACGGCCCGAGCCGGTCCCGTAGCCGGTGCCGGTGCCGGAGCCGTGGCCGATGAGGCCGTAGCGGCCGGTGCCGATGGTGCCCCAGCCGGTGCCGCCGCCGCCCGGGCCGACGCCCGCCAGCCCGTAGCCCCAGCCGCCCGCCATCTCGCCCACCTCGTTGCCCTTGAGCCCGCCGTAGACGTCGCGATCGTCGATGCCCGACGAGAAGTCGGCCGTGCCGGTCAGCGAGGCGAACGCTCCACCCGGGCGCTTCTGCAGCTCGCCCAGGATGCCGGCCTTGCGCGCGTTGGCGTCGGACTGCTCGCGCGCCAGCTGCGGGTCGGCGTTGTTGTTCTTCATCGCGTACTGGCCGGACTGACGGGTCGACTCCTTCTTGCCCATCTTGCCCTCGTCCAGCGCCATCTTGGTGCCGGTGCCGCCCGACGCCTCGTCGTCGCCGCTGTCCTTCTTCTCCTCCTCGGTCTTCGGGTCCTCCTGCGGCTTGGACTGCACGCTCGACAGGCGGCCGGCGTTCTCGATGGCGTCGTCGTCGAGCGAGGTCGGATCGGGCGGGATGCCCCACAGGAGCGCGATGATCGCGAGGTGGACCAGGATCGATCCGCCGAAGTAGGCCAGGACCGCCGTCTCCATGGTGGCGAACAGCGGCGTCACGTGGCGGCGCGGCGCCGGCACCGACGAGACCAGGAAGGTCTGCTGGCCGGTGGTGACGCGGAAGCGCGCCCGGTGCGGAATGTGGACCTCGAGCGCGCCGGGCACACTCGCGGACGGATGCGCCTTCCCCTGCCCGGACAGGTCGGACAGGCTGGTGCTGATGCCGTCCAGCATCATCTCGCCCTGCATCTCGCGGGTGAAGTTGAAGACGAAGTCGTCGCGCTGCGGCGCGACCAGCGGGAACGACTCGACCGGGACGTCGTCGGTCGGGAAGTCGACGCCCGCCGCGCGCCCGATGCGGAAGTAGGGCTGCACGCGCTCGCCGCGCAGGCGAAGCAGGCCCATCGTGACGCCGATGAGGCCGCCGATGATCCCGCCGAACGCCATCCAGTCGTAGCCGAAGCTGAGCCGCACCGGCGGGCGCCAGGTGCTGACCGGCTGCTGCTTGACCTCGGTGTGCTCGTAGTAGGACTGCTTGTTCTCCTTGGCCTGGGCGAGCCCGACGGCGAAGGCGAAGCAGGACATCGCGAGCAGGAAGGCACCGACGATGAAGAGGAGGTACGTCGTCGGCGACACCTTGCCGCCGCGCGGGTTGGACACGTGCTTGACCTCGACCACCGAGTCGGCAAGCATCGCGGCCACCTCGATGGCGCGGGCGCCGCCGAGGTCGTCGGCCGAGTCGAGCCCGAACGCGGGCGACGCCGAGCCGACGCTGGCTGCCGGAGGCGCGGCGGCCCGCGGCGGCGCTGCGGCCGGGATGGGCGCGGGCGCGGGCGCGCGCGGCGGCGCCGCGTGGACCGGCATCGGCGGCGGCGACGACGGGGGCACGGCCCGCGGCGGCGCGGGCGGCGGCGCGGCGGCCGCCGGCGCGGGCGGCGGGGCCGAGCTGGCGCCGACCGGCACGTTCACCCGGGTCACCGCCTCGTCCTCGCTCGCGCTCGCGTCGCCGACCGACAGCTCGATGCGGATGTCGCCGAGGACGATCAGGTCGCCGTCCTGCAGGTTGGCCTTGTTGACCTTCTGGCCGTTGACCATCGTGCCCTTGGTCGAGCCGAGGTCGATGATGCTGATGCTGCCCGGCCCCGACACCTCGATGACCGCGTGCATGCGGCTGACCGAGTCGTCGTCGAGGCGCAGGTGCGAGGAGGAGAGCTTGCCGACCTTGATGACCGGCTGCGCCAGCGTCTCCTCGCGCAGGAACTGATCGCTCTTGTAGATGCGGAACGTGAGTGGGATCTTCGAGCCGGCCATCGAGACAATTCTCCGTGAGTGTCGGGGACGCTGATTTCGCTGGCCGGCGCTCCTCGTGCCGCACGCGGCGGCCGAGGACCGAGGACTAGATGTCCTCGGCGGACTTCACGATCTCCTTGATGAAGTCCTTGCGCAGGCGGATGAGGCTGGTGTGGCTGGCGAACTTTCGAGTATCGAGGAAGTCGCCGTCTGGCTTGACGAGCTCGCCGTCGATCTCGTCACCGGTGAAGTCGTACGACTTGACCTTCTTGGGCTCCTCCGCCCTGGCGGCGGCCGGCTTCGCCTTTGGCTTGCCCTGCGCGAGGGCGGCGAGCGGGAACGCCAGCGCGACGGCGCCGGCGACGGCGAGGGAGGCGATCATCTTCGTGCGCTTCATTGGCTGACCTTTGCTTGGTCCCGGCCGCCGCGCATCGCCTTCGGGTGCCCCATGACTCGAGGCGTTCGACACCCTGCCCGAGGGGCGGTTCCGGGAAAGTTCGCTGGTTTCCGATATAAACGTAGCGCGGGTCTCGGCCCGCTCCAAAGCTCTGAATTCATTCGCCCGGTTTCGCGGGCTTGCACGCGGGCCGACGCTCGCCGTCGCTCGCCGGCCCGGTAGGCCTACTTGCCCCCACCGCCCTCGGGCTTGTCGTCCGGCTTGTCCGCCTTGGCGGGCTGGCTCGCCTGGGTCCGGATCGCCTCGTCGAGCGAGCGCAGGTTCTTCTCGCAGTCGGACAGGTTGTCCTTGGCGTCGCGCTCGAGGTCGGCGTCCGCGCTGGTCTTGCCCGACGACTGCTGGAAGTACTTGATGGCGGTGCGGTAGTCGTTCTGGGCCGCGCGCAGGTCCTGGGTCTGGTTGGCGCGGAAGTCCTTGTAGAGGACGCCGAGGTTGAAGTAGGCCTCGGCCCGGGTCTGGTCGAGGTCGGCCGCCTTGCGGTAGCTCTTCTCGGCCTGATCGAGCTGCTTGAGGCCGCGCTGCGCGATGCCCAGCCCGACGATGGCGTCGTAGTTCTTCGGCTGCCGCTCGATGACGGCGCTGAACTGCTGCGACGCCTCCTGGTACTTGCGGAAGCCGAGCACGATGTTGCCCACGTTCATGCGCGCCTCGACGAAGTCGGGGTCGATCGCGACCGCCTTCTGGAACTCGTCGAGCGCCTGGGCCACGTTGTCGCTCTCGAGCTCGAGCAGCCCGCGCGCGTTGTAGAGCGGGGCGTACTTCTCGCCGTACTCCCGGGCCTTGTCGAGCAGCAGCTTGGCCAGGGTCAGGCGCGACTTGTTCTTGTCCGACCCCTCCATGTAGAGCAGCGACAGGAGCACGTAGGCCTCGACGTTGTCGTTCTCGACGGCGAGCACGCTGCGCAGCTGGCTGAGGATCTTCTCCTCGCTGTCGCGCAGGGACGCCTTGTGGTCGCGCACCTGGCGGATCATCAGCCAGGCGAGGTTGTTGCGCGCGGCGGTGATCTTGACGTCGGCCTGCACCGCCCGCTCCCAGTACTGGCGGGCGCGCTGCTCGTTGCCGCCCTGGTAGTAGATCTGGCCCAGGTTGGACAGAGACGGCGCGTGCGAGCTCTGGATCGCGAGCGCCGCCTCGTACTGCGACTCCGCGTCCTTGAACATGCGGCAGTTCTGGTACGAGAGGCCGGCGTTGTAGCGGGCCTCGACCATCTTGTTGTAGGCGTCGGCGACCTCCTCGAAGCGGCGCGCGGCCGACACGCAGCTGTCGCGGCTCCAGCCGCCCTTGGCCTTCTCGTTGTAGAACGCGACCGCGCGGGTGAAGTCCTTCTGCGCCTCGCCGCTCACGTCGCGGTCGATCTTCTGTGCCCGTGCCGGCGGCGGCGGCGGCGCCGACGCGTGCTCCACCTTCTGCGTGCTCGACGATCCGCCACAGGCGCCGGCGATCACCACCAGCGCAGCGGCGGCCATTCCATTTCTCGTCTTCATGGCTCGCTCCCTCTTCACTTGGTGTTGATCGCGGTGACCAGGCCCTGGGTGTCGGTGATGGCCGCCACCGACGACGGCTCGGCGTGGACCTCCGACGCGGTCGGGAAGTCCTGCGGCCGGATCTGGCCCAGCTCGCGCTCGCACAGCTTCGACCACTTGTTGAACCAGTTGAGCGAGGTCGAGGTCTCGAGGCAGGAGGAGAAGCCGGCGACCGACCGCTCCTCGAGCGGCGCCGCGGCCTGGGTCAGCTCGTCGCAGTAGGCGTCCCACGACTCCTCGGCGTACGGCCCGCTGCGCACGTCGCGCGGGACCTCGGCGGTGTACAGCGAGTCGGCCGCGTTCTGCGAGATCTGGCCGATGCGGGCCGCGCCGGCGATGGCCCAGGCCGCGCCGCCGCCCTTGATCTCGCGCACCGCCATGTACATCTCGTTGGCCTGCTTGCCGAGCTTCTCCTTCTCGGACATGAACTTGCGGAACCGCTTCTGCGAGTCCGCCTTCTTCTTCTTGTTGCGCTCGGAGAAGTCGAGCTTGTCGGGGAACTCGACCGACAGGAACGCCTCGTACTCCTCCTCGGCCAGGTAGAAGCGCGACATGGCGAACATGTTGATAGCGAAGGCCTGGCGGGTCTGGTCGTCGCTCGACACGCCGCGGCCGTACTCGGAGATGGCCTGCTTGAAGTGAGCCTTGGCCTTGCCCGCCCTGGTCCTGTCGCGCGGCAGGACGGTGATCTTGATCTTCGACTGCTCGCCGCAGCGATCGGGCAGCGCGGCGCCGTGACGGCGCTTGCCGCGCGAACGGATGGCGCGCTCGCGCTCGACCTTGATGCAGGCGCCGTCCGCCCCCTTGCCCTTGCACGACTGCTCCCACAGGATCTGGCCGATGCGCGCGTGCGCGGCGACCACGCGGTCGCGGCCGCCCTTGCTGCCCATCTCCTTCAGGTAGTTCTCGAGCGCCTTGACCACGGCGTCCTGGTTGCCCTGCTTCTCGTAGATGCCGACCAGGCCCCACATCGCGTCGGCGGCCTCCTTCTTGAGCTTGTTCTTGTACTGCTTGACGAAGAACTCGATGTCGGCGACCGCGGTCTTGTCGTCGCCGATGCCCTTGCGGTAGGTGACCGCGTTCTGCAGCGACGCCGGCGCGTCCTTCTCGCCGCCGTACTTCTTGGCGAACAGCTCGTACTTGGCGGCCGAGCGGTCGTAGAAGGCGATCGCGCCGTAGGCGTTGCCGGTGCGGGCCAGCGCCTTCTGGGCCTGGACGCTCTTGGGGAAGCGCTCGTTCAGCTTCTCGTACATCTGGATCGCCTTGCCGATCGACTTGGCGTCCTCGTAGCAGACCCCGGCGTTGTACAGGACCTCGTCCATGTTGGGCCCGTCGGGGTTGGTGTTGTAGATGGACTCGTACGACTGGCCGCAGGCCAGCTTCTTGCCGTCCTTCTCCAGCTGCTCGGCCACCTTGCGCTGCACCTTGGCCTGGTCCTTGAGGAAGATCTCGCGCAGGTCGTCGCGCCCCTCCCAGAAGTCCTTGCGGGCCAGCGTCACGGTGACGAACTGGCCCAGGTCCTCGTAGCGGTGGAGGCGGATGAGCGAGTCGCGGATGATGGCCGCCGAGTAGCCCGCGGTCTCGTGCTTGGGGTACTTCTCGACGATCTCCTGGAAGCTGGGCAGCGCCTTGTCGAGGTGGTCGTGGGTCCACAGGATGCGCGCCTTGAGGAACTTCATCATGACGAGCTCCTCGTCCTGCGGGTCCTTGATGTACTTGATGTAGATGTCGAACGCGTCGATCATCTTCTGCTCGCGCTCGCTGATCGGTTTCGGCTTGGGCGCCGGCGCCGACTCGAGCGCGGCGAGGTCGGGCTCCGGCGTCTGGGTGCGCGGGTCGACCGCGAGCGCGTTCTTCCAGCCCAGCACGGCCGCGTAGGCGCTCTCCTTCTTCAGCTTGTCGGACACCTTGCCCTGCTTGACCACGTCGGTGAAGGCGATCGCCGCCTTCTCCCAGCGCTCGGTGGCCAGGCGCGGGTTGGTCTCGTTCTCACCGCGAAGCCACAGGCACTCGGCGAAGTAGTACTGCACCTCCGGGTGATGCTCGGAGTCGGGGAAGCTGTTCAGGAACACCTCGTACAGGCGCTCGACGTAGGCCAGGGTGTCGAAGTTGAGGGTCTTCATCACCTCCTGGTGCCACAGGCCCGCCATCTCGTAGGTGATGCCCTCGGCGTTGTCGCGGCACTCCTGCAGCGCGCTGCCCTTGAGGATCTTGAGGTCGCGGTACTTCATGTAGAGCTTGTCGAGCAGCTCGACCTCGTCCGCCTTCTGCTTGTTGTCGCCGGCGGTGATCATCGCCTGCACGATGTTGTATTGCCACTCGCAGACCAGCGGGTCCTTGGGCGCGCGCTGGATCAGCTCGCGGTGGGTGTAGATGGTCTTCTCCGCCTTGCCCTGGTCGAGGTAGATGGTCGCCAGGATCTTGAGCATGTTGAACGCGTAGCTGCGATCGACCCGCTCGAACGCCTGGTACGCCTTCTGCGGGCGGCCGACCTCGGCGTAGGCGCGCACGAAGTCCTTCTTGGAGGCGCGGTTGAGGATGGCGTAGCGCTCCTTGCCGCGCGTCTTCTGGGTGACGTCGTAGAACGTCTCGAGCGCGTCCTGCGGGCGGTCGAGGTTGAGATAGACCCAGCCCTTCTTGTAAAGCGCGTACGCGTAGACGGGCGTGCTCGGGAACTCGAGCACCTTGTCGTAGAACTTCTCCGCCTGGGCGAGGTTGTTGGTCTCGAAGAAGTAGTCCGCGAACGAGAGGTACGCGAACGGGATGAACTTCGAGTCGGGGTAGCTCTGGATGAGCTGCTGATAGACCTTGCGGGCCAGGTCGACGCGCTTGGCGCCCTGCAGCGTGTACGCGTAGTAGAACAGCGCCTCGTCCATGCGGGCGTAGTTCTTGAACTTGGCGTTGTTGGCGATGAGCGCGTAGATCTTGATCGCCTGGGTGAGGAACTTGTCCTCCTCGCGCTTGTAGCTCTGCTGGCTCGTCTGCATCGAGGCGCGCTTGTTCTTCGGCGCCTTCTCGATCTTTCCGAACATCTCCATGTAGCGGAACCGCCAGTAGCGCTGCTGCTGCGCGTACTGCTCGGCCAGGCGGAAGAGGAGGTCCGGCAGCTCCGGGTCGTCCGGCTTGGTCTCCTCGATCAGGCGCCGGTACTCCGCGATCTGCTGGCCGCGGATCAGCTTGACCTGGCCCTGGATGTTCATGAACTGGTCGGCGGTGACCTCGGGGACGAACTCGCTCTTCGAGTCGCCCTTCTGCTTGAGCCCGCGCGTCCGCTCGGTCTGCTTGACGTTGACGTCGACGTGCGCGCCGGTCCGCTTGTACTTCGTGGTGGGCTGGGCCGGCTGTGCCTCCGGCTGCGGCTGCTCTTTCGGCTTCCTCCGCTGCGCGACGGCCGGCAGCGCGAGCGCCGACGCGGCCAGGGCGGCCAGAGACAGGGAGACCATGCGTGCTTTCGTCATGTCGTTGGGTCCTCGGCGATGCGCTTCCATCGCGCGGCAAAGACGCAAGAAGGCCGTCTCCTCGTGGAGGAGCGGCCTTCGGGTCGAAACCAGCTTGCCAGATCAGCCGTCATGTTCGCGGTGGGCGAGGCGAATGCGCCGGCTGTCTTGGTCGTGTCTGTTCGCTAGATCCCAGCCCCTCCCGCGGGGCACCTGGAGCGGATCTTGAACCGGTAGAAGCCCAGCTCGTCCTTCCAGTACTCGCCATTAAATTTCCACAGGAAGTGTTCATCGTCAACGACGATCGGCTCCTGCCGGTGGTCGCTGGAAATCTGCTCGCCGCGCGCCTTCGCGTCGATCTGTCCCGCCTTGTTGTTGAGCGTCTCGATGCGGATCTTGCGGCCGTCGCGCGACAGCTCGCGCAGCTCATCCGACATGCGCTTGAGTCGCTCGCGCGCCAGCTTGCCGGCGTCGGCCTGGGCCAGCGACTTCTGCACCGTGAGCTCCTGCTCCACCTCGTTGCGCACGCGCGTGGCGGCCCAGCCCCGGTCCGCCTTCTCCAGCATCTTGAGCTCCTTGTCGAGCTCCTGGACCCAGGCGAATGTCTTGGCCAGCTGGCGATCGGTCAGCGAGCTGGCCGCCACCCGCTGGGTGCGCTCGCCGAGCCCGGCCCGCCCGTTCTGGATCTTGACCACGTAGTCGTAGAACTCGGCGTTGTCCTCGTACTTGCCCAGGATCTGATCGAGGTCCTCGCGCAGCGGCGCGTAGCTCTGGTTGTACTCGGCCACCGACTCGAGGGCGCGGTCGTACTGGCAGTACTTGTAGTAGATGACCGCCTTGAGCAGCATCGCCTCGGCCATTCCGGGGAAGAACTCGTTCTCGAAGTAGGGCGCGTTGAGCGTGTGGATGTTGCCGAGCGCCTTCGAGTTGTTGGTGCGCATGAAATAACCCCACGAGGCCTCGAACAGCGACTCGAGCCAGTCGGGCGACTCCTGCGGCAGCTTCTCGAAGTACTTGATGGAGACGTCGTACTGCTGCGTCGAGTAGAAGACGCGCGCGAGCTGGAGGTTGGCCAGCTCCTCGTAGGTCAGGATGTCGTCGGAGGTGTAGTAACCCGGCTTCTCCTGGCCGATGACCAGGATCTGCTTGAACGCGTCGACCGCCGGCGCGCCGCGGTACTGGCGCACGTAGGTCACGCCCTCGAAGAACTTGGCCTTGACGTAGAACGGGCTCTCGACCTTGACCCGCTGGAACAGGCCGATGGCCTGCTCGAAGCTGCCCTGCCGGTAGAAGTGGCGGCCGAGCAGGTAGTAGAGCTCGTCGCGCACCTCGTCCATGATCGGCTGCTCGAGGTCCTTCGGATCGTAGGTGCCGATCTTCTCCAGGATGCCCGAGGTCTCGGGCAGGACGCGCGACAGGGCGGCCAGCCACTTGAGGGTGGCGCTGTACCAGCGGTGGCCGGTCCGCTTGGCCACGATGCGATCGAAGTAGGCCAGCGCCGCCGCGTAGTAGCCCATTTGGTAGAGCGTCTTGCCCATGAAGAACTCGGCCTTCTGCTTGCTGGCCTCCGAGTCCTCGGTCTCCTTGTTGAGCACCTTCGACAGCTCGATCGAGGCGTTGTTGTAGTCCTTCTTCTTCTCGTAGAGCTCGATGGCATGGGCCAGGGTCTTCGAGGCCGGCTTGTTGTCCGGCGGCGGCGGCTGGACCTTGACCTTGCTCTTGGCCTCGTCGGGCTCGAAGGTCATCTCCTCCTCGTCTTCACCCTTGGGCTCGCCGGCCTTCGGCTCACCGCTGGCGGGCTGGCCGGTCGCCGGACCCGAGGCGGGCGGCTGCTGCTTCTGCGGCCTCGCCTTCTGGGCCAGTGCCGCGGGGTGCGCGAGCACGAAGGCGATCACCGAGCCGAACGCGAGCTGCCAACCCTTGCTTGGGCGCATCGATTCCTCCTGGAACCCGTTGGAGCGCGAAGGCGTGTCCGATTCCCCCCGTCGGCTCCGAGAAAAAATCTTCGGCTCCGCCCTTCTGGTTGTCAAGGCGCGGGGGCGGCGCGTGCGGAGCGGTGTGCGCGCGCGATCGCCTGACGGATCGCACGGCAGCTGGACACGGATCCCATGCGCACGGTGCGCACGGTGCGCATGCTGCGCCGCGCCCCCCTGCCTTGACAGCGGAAGGGGGGCCATCCGATGATGCTTTCGCCCACGTTACCTGGGGAGGAGCGCGACTGATGCACTCTCGGTGGTCTGGTGGTCCCCTATCAAGGGGCGCCTTCCTGCTCGTCGTCGCCGCGCTCGGCGCCGCCGGGTGCAGTGAGAATCCCGTCGGGCGCAGGTGTTTCATCGGCGTCGACGCGGGCAACGACACGCAGGCCATCGTCGCGTCCCCGGCACTGGAGTGCCCCTCGCGGACCTGTCTCCACTACCCGCAGGACGACGGAATCACCCCGCCGGAGGGGGCCGAGTACGCCGACATGTGCACGGCGGACTGCACGTCGGACGACGACTGCGACAAGGTGCCCGAGTCGCCGTGCATCAGCGGTTTCACCTGCGCGGTCCCGGTCGTGGTCGGACCGTTCTGCTGCCGGAAGATGTGCATCTGCCGCGATTTCCTGTTCGTACCCGAGGAGGGCCTGCCCGCACCCGAGGCGTGTGACCCCGCCCTGCCGGAGAACACCTGCGCCAACATCCGGTGACGCGCGATTCCGCGCTGCCGCGGCACGCGCGTCGTCACCCGGAGAACGTACGCGCGACTCCGTGTTCGCGCGGCTCGGCGCCGTGACCTAGTAGCGCGCGGTCGCGTCGCCCGGGATGCGAAAGGCGTCCTGGAACAGCGCGATGTCGTCGCCGGTGATGGCGACGACGTCGAAGCGGCAGGTGTCGAAGCGAGGCGCGCGCTCGGCCAGGTAGACCGCGGCCGCGCGCGCGACGCGGCGCTGCTTGGTCGGGCCGACGGTCTCCTCGGCGCCGCCGGTCGAGGCGTCGGCCCGGCTGCGCACCTCGACGAAGACGAGGTCGCCGCCCTCGAGCGCCACCAGATCGATCTCACCGGACGCCGAGCGCGCGTTGCGCTCGACGATCACGTAGCCGAGGCCGCGGAGAAATGTCTCCGCCCGCTCTTCCGCGCTCCGGCCCTTCGCGGTGGTGCTGGCCGCGGGCTCGGGCGTCGCGCCTGATGGCGTCGGCGGCAAGGGCGTCGGCGTCGAAGGCACGCGCTGCTACTTCTTGGCCGCGGCCTTCTTCTTCTTGTCCTTGTCCTTGGCGGGGGCCTTGGCCGGCTTCGTACTCGCGCGCGCGGCCCGCCCCTCGGCCTTCTTTTCCTTCTTCTCGCGCTTGGCCGCCGTCTTGGTGCGGCGGACCGGCACCGGCACGCGCCGCGGGGCGCGGGGCTCGCCGTCCTCGCCTTCGCCCTCGGCCTCGCTCTCGGCGGCGGCGGCCTCGGCGGCAGCGGCCTCGGCGGCGCGGGCCTGCTCCTCCGCGCGGCGCGGATCGTAGGAGCGCTCCTTGATGCGAGCCGCCTTGCCGCTCAGGTCGCGCAGATAATAGAGGCGAGCCTGGTGGACCTTGCCGCGCGAGAGGATCTCGACCGACGACACGTTGGGCGATCCCTCGGGGAACTTGCGCTCGACCCCGACACCGTACGAGACCTTGCGCACCGTGAAGCTGGCGCGACTGCCGCTGGCGCTCTTGGCCCGCGCGGTCACCACGCCCTCGAACGCCTGCAAGCGCTCCTTCTCACCCTCCCGGATCTTCACCTGCACGCGGACGGTGTCGCCCGGGCGAAATTCCGGCAGGGCATTTTTGCGCGCCTGCATGCGCTCGATCTTCTGGATGAGTGGGGCGGGTTGGGACATGGCGTCGGGTCTCCGGGGAAGGTGAGTTCTGCCAGATTTCTCTGGACTTAGTCAAGCTCCGGTCCCGAAGAGACGATCGAGGATGATCGCCGCCGCCGAGCGGACCGACAGATGGTTGAAGGCCGGCTGCCCCGAGACCGGCGCAAGCAGGTAATCTGCCAGCGAAATCGCCCGTTCAGCCAGACCGTGGCCGGTGCCCAGAAGCAGGGCCGCCGGCCGCCCCGGCGAGGTCTCGGTCAGGAGCCGGCGCGCCTCCGCGAAGCCGAGGGTCGGCGGCGCCCCGGGCCCGTCGTGGTGCCGGGCCGACGTGGCAATGCAAAGCGGTGCCGCACCCTCGTGCGCGCCGATCGCGGCCAGCGCCTCCTCGATCGACGGCTGGATGTCGACTCCGGCGAGCGCGTGGCCGCGGTGTCCGCTGCGATCGGACACGGGCTCGGCGGCCGACAGCGCGGCCAGCTCGCCCTGCCACACATCGACGATGTGCGCGATCTTGTCCCGCTGGAGCGCGATGGGCGTGATCGCGACGGTGCCGGCCAGGCCGTAGGTCGCGGCCGAGCGGGCCAGGTCGTGGATGTCGAGGTTGGTGACCGAGCTGGTCACCTCGGCGCCGGTGCGATCGACCACCGGGTGGTGGGCGAGCAGGAGATAGGTGCGCGTCGCGGGCAGGACGGCCGGGTCGCCGTCGACCAGCGCCACATCGCCCGGCGCGAGCGACCGGCGGCGCAGGAGATCGGGGCGCCTCTGCGCCGTGCGGACCAGCGCCTCGCGCCGGCGCCAGGCGCGCACGCGCTCGTGGTGGCCGCCGATCAGGATGTCCGGCACCGCCAGGCCGCGGAACTCCGGCGGGCGCGTGTACTGCGGGTACTCGAGCGTGACGTCGTCGGAGAACGACTCCTCGTGGGTGGAGGCGATGTCGCCGAGCACGCCCGGCACCAGGCGGGCGACCGCGTCGATGAGCACCATGGCGGCCAGCTCGCCGCCGGACAGGACGAAGTCGCCGAGCGACAGCTCCTCGTCGATGGCCAGGCGCGACACGCGCTCGTCGATCCCCTCGTAGCGCCCGCACACCAGGACCAGGTGCGGCGCGGCGGCGAGCTCGCGCACCCTGCCCTGCGCCAGCGGCGCGCCGGCCGGCGACAAGAGGATGCGATGAGCCGGCTCCGCCGAGCGCGCCGCGGCGTCCTCGATGGCGGCGACCAGCGTGTCCGGCTTCATCACCATGCCGGGGCCGCCGCCGTAGGGCGCGTCGTCGACGGTGCGGTGGCGGTCGACGGCGAAGTCGCGCGGGTTGACGAAGTCGACCTCGATGAGCCCCGCGGCGCGCGCCTTGCCGAGCAGGCTCGCGGCCAGCGGCGAGTCGAACATCTCGGGGAACAGCGTGACGACGGTGATGCGCATGGCCTCGTCCGCGCCTCAGCGCCGGCGCAGCGGATCCTCCGGCAGGCCCTCGGGCGGATCGACCACCACGCGGCGGCCCTCGAGGTCCACCTCCACGACGAAGGCGTCGGCGACCGGCAGCTGCCGCTCGACCTCGCCGTGGTGGATGACCAGGCGATCCTGCGCCCCGGTCTCGACCGCCGCGACCACGCCCCAGTCGCTGCCGTCGCGGAGCTCGACCCGGCAGCCGACCAGGTCGACCAGCAGGACATCGTCGTCGTCGAGGTCGAGGTCGCCGCGCGCCACCGCCACCGGCTGGCCGCGCAGCGCGTCGGCCTGGTCCCGATCGGCCACGCCGTCCAGCTGGATCAGGAAGGCACCCGTGACCGGGCGCGCCGACAGGACGGCCAGCTCGCGGTCGCCGACGAACAGGTGCTCGGCGCGCTCGATCGCGTCCGACTCCGGGTTGTGGAGGACGATGCGCACCTCGCCGCGCACGCCGTGGGCGCGCGCCACCTGACCGATCTCGACCCGATCGCCCGATCCGGTGGAGGCAGCGCGCCGCACCGGCCCGGCTGCCTACTCGAGGATCTCGACCAGGGTCCGCTTGCCGCTGCGCGGCGCAGCCGCGCTGACCACGGCGCGGATCGCGCGCGCGGTCTTGCCGCCCTTGCCGATGATCTGGCCCAGGTCGTCGTCGCCGACCTCGATCTCGTAGACGTCGGCGTCGCGCTCCTGCACCAGCGACACCACCACCTCGTCCGCCTTGTCGACCAGGTTGATGGTGACGTAGCGGATGAGCTCGCCGAGGTCGATGGCGGAAGAACCGGAGGCACGTCCGGGAACGGACATGGACCTGGCTCCCCTACGCCGTCGGCGCGGGCGGGTTGGCCTTCACCAGCGAGGCCACGGTGTCGCTGGGGCGCGCGCCGGTATCGACCCACTTCTTGTAGCGCTCGAGGTCGAGCCGGAACTCGGGCTTGCGCGGGTCGTAGTAACCGAGCTGCTCGATGAAGCGACCATCGCGCGGCGAGCGCCGGTCACTCGCCACGATGCGGTAGAAGGGCTTCTTCTTGCTGCCCTGGCGGGCGAGTCGAATGCTGACCGACATCAGGCGGCGCAATCTACTCGGGCGTCCAGGGGGTGTCAAGCGTGCTATAGGACGGGGCAATGCCTCGCGGCAGTCGTGTTCCAGGCGCGCTCCGGGTCCTCATGGTTTCGGGCTGCTGCGCGCTGAGTCTGGCCTGCGGGCGGGTCGACGGCAAGCGCGAAGTCCCGCCGCCCGCGCCCGGTGAGAAGGTCGTCCTGTTCGTGACCACGGAGCTCAAGGGGACGATCGAGCCCTGCGGGTGCAACAGCGACCCGATGGGGGACATCGCGCGCACCGCGGCCCTGGTCGAGGAGGCGCGGCGGGGCGGCGCGGCGGTCCTCGTGCTCGACGGCGGCTCGCTCCTCTACTCGCAGACGCGCATCGCGCCCGAGAGCGCCGAGCAGGAGCGGCTCAAGGCCGACCTGGTGGTGGACTTCTACGGCAAGACGCTCGAGGCGGCCGCGATCGGGCTCGGCCCCTACGATCTATCGATGGGCGCGCAGGCGGTGCGGCCGCCGCGCCAGGCCGCCAACCTCCCCGCCGCCGCCGGCGTCGCCACCAGGCCGCCCGAGATCGTGCAGGCCGGCAAGGTCGTGGTGGGAGTGTTCGGCGTGGTCTCGCCCGACGCGCTGGCCCCGGCCGGCATACGGGCCGGCGATCCGGTGGCCGCCGCGCGCGACGCGACCGCCGATCTCAGGCGGCGCGGCGCCGGCGTGGTGGTCGCGCTGGCCCACATGACCCGCAAGGACGCGCGCGACCTGGCGCGCAAGGTGAGCGGGATCGACTTCGTGGTCGTGGGGCAGAACGCGCCCGGCTCGCCCGCCAAGCTGGTCGAGGCGCCCGAGGCGGCCGGCACCGCCTGGCTGGTGCAGCCGGCCGATCGCGGCCAGGTGGTCTCGCGCATCGACATCGCGGTGCGCGGCAGCGGCGCGCGCATGGTGGATGCGATCGGCGAGGAGCGGGCCAAGGTCGAGAGCGCCGACCTCGAGGCGCGCGCGGCCGACCTGCGCGCCGAGCTGGCGAAGTGGAAGAGCGACCCGAGCGCGGACCGCGCGTTCGTGGGCGAGAAGCAGAAGGAGCTGTCCGAGCTGGAGGCCGAGCGCGCGCGGCTCGCCGCCCACCCGCTGCAGATCCCCGAGCAGGGGAGCTGGTTCACGCTCAGCCAGGTGCGCGTGCGCCGGCGGCTGGCGTGCGACCGCGCGGTGGTGGCCCGCAAGACCGAGCTCGACCGCGTGACCGGCAGGGCCAACCTGGCCGCCGCCGAGAAGCGCGGCCCGCCGCCGGCGCCGGCCGCGGGCGCGGCGCACTACGTCGGCGACGAGGAGTGCGAGGGCTGCCACCAGGCCGCGGTCGCGTTCTGGAAGCAGACGGTGCACGCGCGGGCGTGGGACATCCTGAAGGAGGTGGGCAAGGAGGCGTCGTACGACTGCGTGTCGTGCCACGTGACCGGCTGGGGCGAGCCGGGCGGCTCGAACCTGGCCCACAACCAGCCGCTGCGCGCGGTGCAGTGCGAGGTGTGCCACGGGCCCGGATCGCTCCACGTCGACGCGAACGGCAAGGAGAAGAAGAGCTCGCTGGTCCGCCGCACGCCCGAGGAGCGCTGCAAGGGCTGCCACAACGAGGACCACTCCGACACATTCCAGTACCAGGCCTACCTGCGCGACGTGCTCGGGCCGGGCCACGGCCAGGCCATGCGCGCCGAGCTGGGCGACGGGCCGACCGGGCACCAGCTGCGCTCGGCAGCGCTGGCGAAGGCGGGACGCGACGTCGGCGCCGGGTGCCCGAAATGAGGCGCCGCCTCGGCGCGGCGGTCGCGGCCCTCGCGATCGCGTGGGCCGGCGGCTGCGCGCCGCGCCGCGCGCAGGCCCCGGTCGAGGAGGTGCCGCGCGCGCCCGACGAGGAGCGCCCGGTGCGCGTCTTCCACGGCAAGGCCGTGTGGTACGGCGGAAAGTGGCACGGCCGCCGCACCGCCTCGGGCGAGCGCTTCAGCAAGTACGGCATGACCGCGGCCTCCCGCAGCCTGCCGCTCGGCACGCGCATCCGGGTCATCAACCTCGACAACCAGCGCTCGGTCGTCCTCCGCGTGAACGACCGCGGCCCCTACGGGCGCGACCGGAGCCGCGTGCTCGACGTGACCGAGGCCGCCGCGCGGCGGCTGGGCTTCCACGAGAAGGGATGGACCCGGGTGAGGATCGAGGTGCTGGCGGACAGCGCCACCTTGCGCGCCCGGGACAGGCCGGCGGAGAAGCGGCGGAGGTAGGGCCGCGGCCACCTGACACGTGGCCCGGTCAGCTGGCAAGATGCCGTCCGTGGTGACCACCACCGCGGCGCCGGCCGACGCACCTCTGCTGCAGCTGCGCGAGGTGCGCAAGAGCTACGGCAGCGTGGTGGCGCTGGCCGGCGTCACGGCGGACGTGAGCGGCCAGGTGATCGGGCTGCTCGGGCCCAACGGGGCCGGCAAGTCGACGCTGCTCAAGTGCATGCTGGGGCTCACGCCGCACGAGGGCGAGGCGCGGGTGCTGGGCCTCCTGGCCGGGCGCGAGTCGTTTCGCGTGCGCGACCGGGTGGGCTACATGCCCGAGCTCGACTCCTACCTGGCCGACCTCACCGCGGTCGAGCTGTGCACCTTCGCCGGCGAGCTCAGCGGGCTGCCGCGCAGCGAGGCCATGCAGCGCGCGCATGCGGCGCTCTACTACGCCGGGCTGGAGGAGAAGCGCTACCTCAAGGTCGAGGGCTACTCGACCGGCATGAAGCAGCGGGTCAAGCTGGCCCAGGCCCTGGTCCACGACCCGGAGCTGCTCTTCCTCGACGAGCCGACCAACGGGCTCGATCCGCGCGCGCGCGACGACATGCTCGAGCTGGTCATGGACCTGCCGCACCGGCGCGGCTGCGCCATCATCCTGTCGACACACCTCCTGCCCGACGTCGATCGCATCTGCGATCAGGTGGTCATCATGCACCGCGGGCAGATCCGCTTCTCCGGATCGATCGAGGAGCTGCGGCGCGGCGGGCCGGTCGCCGAGGCCGCGGCACACGTCTACGACGTGGAGATCAAGGCGGGCGAGGAGGCGTTCGCGGGCGCGCTCGCGCGGGCCGGCTGCGCGGTCGAGCGCAAGCCGCCGCGCCGCCTGCTCGTGCGCCTGCCCGACGGCGCGGACTCCACGCTCCTGTTCGAGCAGGCGCGGGCCAGCGGCGCGCAGATCCGGCACCTCGAGCCCAACCAGGCCTCGCTCGAGGAGGCGTTCATGCGGGTCATCGGAGAGGCGCGGCCGCAGGCATGAGCCGCAGCGGACAGCACGCGGCGGCCGGCCGGGGCGGCGCCGCCATCCACGACCTGGGCTACAAGCGCTACCTCGGCACGCGGCGCCCGCAGTCCACGCGCTGGCGCGTGCTGGTCAAGAACGCGGTGTCGACCTCGTGGCGCGGCTGGTGGCGGATGAAGCTGTGGGTGATCGGCAGCGCCATCACCACGGTCGGCATCGGCGTGCCGATGTACGTCTCGCGCGAGAAGTTCATCGAGGAGGTGCTGCGGAGGGTCGGGACCGGCGTCCGCTGGGCCGACGCGCTGCTGCCGTTCTCGTTCCAGTTCTTCGCCGCCTTGGCCTTCATCCTGGCGGCGACGGCGGTGTCCGGCGCGGTCGCGCGCGACCTGCGCGCCGGCGCGTTCGAGTTCTACTTCTCGCGTCCGGTGCGGCCGCTCGACTACATGCTCGGCAAGGTGGTCGGCTCGGCGCTCGTCGTGGCGACCGCGCTCCTGGCCGGGCCGCTGCTCCTGTCGCTCTACCGGATCGGGCTCTCGCGCGACCTCGACGAGGTCCTGCCCGCGCTGGCCCTGGTGCCGCGCATGGCGCTGGTCGGCGCGGCGGGGACGGTCGCCTTCGCCGTGGTGGCGCTCGCCTTCTCGTCGCTGTCGTCGCGCCCGCGCCTCACCACGTCGCTGTGGGTCGCGTTCTATCTCCTGTTCGGCGGCACCGCGCGGCTCCTGTCCGAGGTCCTGGGCTCCGACGATCTGTCGGCGCTCAGCCTGCCGCGCGCGGTCGAGGGCCTCGCCTACGGCGTCTTCCAGATCCACCTCGCCGCCCTGCCCGGCTTCGACCGCGAACCGGGGCTCGCGGCGTCCTACGCCTCGCTCCTGCTGTACACGGCGGCCGGACTGATCGTCCTCCACGTCCAGGTGCGCCGGGCCGAGCGGGCAGGCCTGGGAGGCGGCTAGCCGTGGAGGCCCCCGCCAGCGGCGCCGGCGCGCCGGCCGCCATCGAGATGACCGGCTGCTCGAAGTGGTACGGCCACGTGCTAGGCGTGTCCGAGGTGAGCTGGCTGGTGCGCGGCGGCATCGTCGGACTGCTCGGGCCCAACGGCGCCGGCAAGTCGACCATGATGAAGATGATCGTCGGCCTGCTCTCGCCCACCCGCGGGCGGGTCGCGGTCTTCGGGCGCGAGCCGGCGCGCTCGCCCGAGGCGCGGCTGCGCATCGGCTACTGCCCCGAGCACGAGAACCTGTACGACGAGCTGACCGCGCTGGAGTGGGTGACCTGCATGGCCCAGCTGTCGGGCCTGCCGCGGCCGCGGGCGCGGGCCGAGGCGGAGCGCGCGCTGGTCGAGATGGGGCTCAAGGACGCGCTCGGGCGCGCGGTGCGCGGCTTCTCCAAGGGCATGCGCCAGCGCACCAAGCTGGCCCAGTGCCTGGTGCACGACCCGGAGCTGCTCATCCTCGACGAGCCGCTGACCGGCGTCGACCCGATCGCGAGGGCCGAGATCGTGGAGCGCATCCGCCAGGCGGCGCGCGGCGGCAAGACGGTGGTGGTGTCGAGCCACGTGCTCTACGAGATCGAGGCGCTGACCGAGGAGATCATCGTCATCTACCGGGGCCAGGTGCTGGCCGAGGGCAACATCTACGAGATCCGCACGCTCATCGACAAGCACCCGCACCGCATCCGCGTGGAGTGCGATCGGCCGCGCGAGCTGGGCCGGGGCCTGGCCGGCGAGGACCATGTGGTGACCATCCTGTTCGAGCGCGGCGCGGTGGTGGTGGAGACGGCGGAGCCGGACCGCTGCTACGACCGGATCGCCGAGGTGGTGCTCGAGCGGGCGATCCAGGTGCGCGGCATGACCTCGCCGGACAACAACCTCGGCGCGGTGTTCGACTACCTGACCGGCGGGCGCGGAGGTGGCGGAGCATGAGCGCGGGCGGGCGAGCGAGCGTCCTGTCCGGCTGGTCGGCGGCGCGCCTGCAGGCGGGCTGGACCCTGCGCCGCATCCGGCGCGGGCGCATGCTGTGGCTGGCCTGCCTCTTCGCGCTCGGCCCGATCTCGTTCGCCTTCCTGGTGGTCGCCAAGGCCCACCACGTCAAGTGGGACGCCCTGTTCGCTCCGCTCGTGCTCCTCGCCGGCATCGTGCCGCCGCTCCTGTCCGCCTCCGTGATCGCGGACGAGTTCGAGGACCACACCTACACCTATCTGTGGTCGCGGCCGCTGCCGCGCTGGTCGGTGCTGATCGGCAAGCTGATGGCGACCGTGCCGCTGGCGGCCGCCGTCCTGTGCGTGACCGCGGCCATCTGCTACCAGGTGGGCCAGCGCGGCGCCGCGCCCGGCAACCCGTGGGCGCCGCTGACCCTGCCGCGCGGGGTGGCGGCGATGGCGATGGCCGCGCTGGCCATCTCGCTGGCATCCGGCAGCATCGCCGTCATGATGCCGCGCCACGGTCTCGGGGTGGCGTACGCCTATCTGCTCGTGCTCGACGCGCCGCTCGGGGCCATGCCGTTCTCGATCGCGCGGCTCAGCATCACGTACCACGTCTCGGTCATCGGCGGGCTCAAGCAGCCGGAGGACGGGTCGGGCGGCGCGTCCGCGCTGTGGCTGTGCGGCATCGCCGGCTTCTGGCTGGCGCTCGGCCTGTGGCGGCTGGCCCGATCCGAGTTCTCCAGCGACGCGCGGTGACGGGCTGGCTCGCTACCGAGGCTGCTCGAGGCGGCCGTCGGTGTGGCGGGCGAAGCGGCCCTGCTCGCGCGGGTGGACCGGGTCGTCGCTGGGCCAGGGCCAGCCGCCGAACCCGGTGCGCCGGTAGTCGGCGATGGCCTGGGCGATCTCGTCGCGCGTGGTCATCACGAACGGACCGGCCTGGACCACCGGCTCGCCGATCGGGCGGCCCTGGAGGAGGAGGGCCTCGCCCTCGTCCGGACCGTTGACCAGGGCGGCGCCGGCGTCGGGGCGGAGGACCGCGACGTGGCGGGGCGCGACAGCGCGCCCGTCGACCTCGAGGCGCGAGCCGCGGAAGAAGTAGAGCGCGCGGCTGGTGCCCGGCGCGGCCGGCGGCAGGGCCCAGCGCGCGCCCGGGTCCATGCGAAGGGTCCAGATGGCCACGTCGGTGTCGGGGCGCGCGGCCCACGAGTGCGGCGGCGGCGCCGGCGGGCGCTCGCCGCCCAGCCCGCCGGCGACGATCGTGATGGTCGTGGTGCGGCCGGCCTCGTCGCGCGCCTGGTGGATCGGGATGTCGTCGCGCCACAGCATGGTGAAGTGCGGCTCGGTCATCTTGTCGGCGCGCGGCAGGTTGAGCCAGATCTGGAACAGCTCGAGCGGGTTGTCGCGGCCGGTGTGGACCAGCGGGAACATCTCGGCGTGCAGGATGCCGCGCCCCGCGGTCAGCCACTGCACGTCCCCCTCGCCGTAGCGCGCGGCGGCGCCGAGCGAGTCGGCGTGATCGAGCAGGCCGCGGCGCACCACGGTCACGGTCTCGAAGCCGCGGTGCGGGTGCTGCGGGAAGCCCGGCACCACCATGCCGTGGTACATGCGCCAGCCGCCCAGGCCCGCGAAGTCCATGCCCAGCTCGCGGCCGGCCAGCGGCGCGTCGGGACCCATGCGATCGTTGCCGGCCGGATAGTGATCGTCGTGGTGCACGCAGAAGAGGAAGGGGTCGAGGGTCTGCCAGGGGAATCCGAGGGGCTCCACGCGGACGATGGCATCGCGGTGACTCATGGTGGTGCGGGAAGCTTGGACATCGGGGCCGCCACCGGCAAGGGGGCGGGCGCGGCGCATCCGGACCCGGCGGCGGCCCGGTTTGCTACGCTGGCCAGCCATGGCGCGCTCCGATGACCGCAAGGGCGAGGGCGACGAGCTGGTGGAGGTCGGCACTGCCGTCGATCCGGCGGAGAGCGCCATGCTCCGCGAGTACCTGGCCTCGCAGGGCATCGACTGCGTGGTGCCGAGCGAGCATCACCGCTCGCTCGGGATCTACACCCCGCTGCGCATGCTGGTGCGGCGCTCGCAGGCCGAGGAGGCGGCGGCGCTGGTGCGCGACTTCCGCAGCGCCGCCCGCACCGACGAGAATGGCGCGGGCGCGGGCGCGGGCGGCGAGGACGATGGCGACGACGCCGCGGGCGAGGAGCTGGCCGCCGCGGGCGAGGAGCTGGCCGACTGGCGCGAGAGCGCGGGGCTGCGGCGCAAGCTGCGCGGCGCCCGCCTGCTGTCGCTGGTCGTGCCCGGCCTCGGGCTGGCCCACTTCGCCATCGGCGCGCGGCTGCGGGGCCTCATCCTGGCCGCCTCGTGGCCGGCCGCCATCTGGCTGGCGACGCGCGTCGGGGGCGTCGCCATCGCGCTCATCCCGCTCTCCACCGCGGTCGACGTGCTCGGCGCGGCCGCGGCGATGGCCGACGAGCGCAAGCGCCGGCGCCGCGAGCTGCCGCGCGCGCGCGCGATCGAGCGGCGGGGCGGCGGCGGCGGCGGCGGCGATCAGAGCAGGTAGATCGCCTGGATCAGGGCGCGCAGCTCGTCTCGCTCGCGCGAGGCGCCGGTCGCGGTGCCGGCGCGCTGGACGAGCTCGAGGCCGGCGCCCACCCTCACGCCGGAGAGCGGCAGCGGGGCGTCCACGAACAGGCGCAGCCGGAGGCGCCGGTCGGCCATGCGCGGGTCGTCCATGATCGCGTCGTGGTGCACGCCGGCCGGGCTGGTGTACTCGTGCTGGTTGCGATCGAGCCCCTCGATGGCGTCGTAGCCGCTCCAGTCGATGGCCGCGCCGGCGCGCACCTGCCGGTAGCTCGCCTCGGCGCGGGCGGCGGCGGTGACGCCGAGCGCGTAGTAGTAGCCGTGCTTCAGGGTCGACTGTCCGGGCACGCCGTCGGCCCGGAGCGCCGCGTCGCCCAGCGCGAAGGGGCGCACCATGGCGAAGTCGGGGTGGACATCCGCGGCCAGGCGCAGCCGCCAGGGCGATCGATGGAGCGTGACGTCGGCCGACGCACCGAAGACGTGCACCGCGGTCAGGAAGTCGGTGAGCTCGCCAATGTCGTCGAAGGCGAGCTCGAAGCCGGTGCTGGAGCCGACGAACGCGGCGTATCCGGCCAGCGCGTCGACGCCGCCGTCGCCGCCGCCGTCGCCGTCGCCGCCGAGGTCCTGCCGGTACCGGCCCCACAGCGAGCTCTGCGCGCGGACGCTCAGCGACTTCATGTCGCGCGCGCTGCCGGCGAAGTCGACCGCCATGCGCGTCATCTCGCCGCCGGCGAGCCAGCGGCCGGCCCGCCCTGCGCGGCCGTAGGTCGGGAGATCGATGACCTCGAGGTCGGCGGCCAGCGCGCTCTGCCACCCCCGGCGGTCGATTCCGGCGAGCGGCGCCGACCCGCCGACGGCCACGGCGAAGCGGTGATGCGCGTCGGCGGCGATGCCGTGCTCGTCGAAGCCGGCGGGGGCGGGGCGCGGATCGTCGCCGTAGAGCCAGGTCAGCGCGCGCGCGGGCGAGAAGACGCCCATGAGCACGCGGTTGAGGGCGGTGGGCCGGCTGCGCGCGAACAGATCGCCCAGGCGGAAGAGCCCCTCGCCGAGCGCGATCCCGCCCACCGACGTGGTGATGGTGTCGTTGACGCTGAAGACCTCGCGGTGCTCGACCAGGAGCTCCCAGGCCGACGACGCGGCCAGGTCGAAGACGATGGCCTGCCCCATGCTGCCGCCGTTGGCGCGCGCCAGCAGGTGGTAGTAGGCGCCGACCGTGGAGTGGCCGATGTTGAGGAATCGATCGTTGTCGTCGAAGCGATAGCCGTCGCCGGTCAGGCGGCGGAGCTGATCGGCGAAGGTGCGGTCGAAGTCGAAGTCGCGCTTGTTGACCTCGATCTGCGACACGTACCAGGCGACGCCCAGGCCCATCAGGACACCCAGGTCGCGCGCGGCGCGCGAGAGGTGGAAGGGCTCGCGGGGCGCCGCCTCGGTCAGCGCGGCCGCCGGCTCCATCGGGCCGAGCGCGGCCAGGAGCGCGCACGAGACCAGCGCGTGGAGCATCGGCCTCCGTGCCTTGCAAGGCGGAGACCGCGCGGGCCGAGGTGAACGGGCCGGGCGCGCGCCACGGGTCGTCAGAGTCCGGACAGACGCCGCCCGCCCGGCTGTCGAAAAATCGACGGTGCGCGGCCGTGACACCGGGCGCCGACGCCGGGCGCGGCGGCGCTGGATGTGACCTACTTCTCGAGGCCGAGCACGTCCAGCCCCTGCTCGTACACGATGTCGACCGGGATGGCGCGCGTGGCCAGCCGATCGAGGTCGGCCTGCAGGCCCGGCTCGATCGCGCCCAGCTCCTTGTACAGCCGCTCGACGCCGGCGTGGTCCCCGTCGCCCTGCAGGACCAGCATCTTCCCGGCCAGGGCCTCGACTCCGGCGCGCATCTTCGCCAGGTCGACCCGGTACGTGCCGGTGGCCTGGTCGCGGGTGAAGCCGCCCTGCCTGGCCAGGAAGTTGAACTCGACCATGTTGGCCTTGCCGTGCGCGTCCGACGCGCCGAACCGCACCGAGCGCAGGAGGCCGGCCAGGAACGTCACGTAGTAGTCGAGCACCTGGCCCTCGCGCATCTCGCCCCGATCGTGGAGCCGCGTGATCAGCCAGAGGCCCAGGATGTCGGCCTTGCCCTCCTCGAGGGAGCCGGCGCGCTCCTTGAGCGCCTCGCGCACGGTGCCGTGCCCCGCGACGGTGTTCTTGATGCCGAGGCCGTGGGCCACCTCGTGGAACATCACGTCGGCGAAGAACGCGTCGAAGGTGACGTTGGCCAGCTGATCGCGCGCCACCACCTCGCGCGCGATCGGGGTCAGGATGCGGTCGAACTTGGCGCGCATCGCGTTCTTGAGCTGGAGGCGGCGGGTCCCCTTGGCCAGCTGGACCACCTCGTCGTTGGGCAGGTTGATGGCGATGGTCTTGGCCCCGGTGTTGGCGTGGCCGGCGTTGTAGAGGACGTCGTAGGCGTTGAGATCGGAGCTGGAGCCCGGGCTCTCGCGCTTGTACGCCGCCGGCACCGGCAGCTCGCGCTGGAGCCCCGGCAGCAGCCCGGCGTAGCGGGCCAGCTTCTCGCTCCATGCCCGGTCCTTGACCAGCACGTAGGCCTCGAAGGCGGCGCGGTAGCCGAACAGGGCGTCCTCGTAGGTCTCGATGGGACCGATGACCAGGTCGAGGCGGTTCGACTTCATGTCGAGCCAGGCCATGTCGCTCGGCCGGTAGTCGTCGGTGACCAGCGCCTGCGCGCGCAGCTCCAGATAGCGGCGCAGCCCCGCGTCCTCGGCCATGCCGGCGGCCTCGCGCACGAGCGCGGCCGCCCGGGCCAGCTCGGCGGCGTAGGCCTGGTGATAGGGGATGACGCGCAGCGCGCGGTCGGGGCCGCGGCGCACGATCGAGTACTGGCCGGTCTTGTCGGGCAGCTGTGCCGCCTCGAACTCGGCCTTCGTCATGTCGGGCGGGTAGAAGTTGGCGCCCGGCGGCTTGGCGCCGATGCCGGGGATGAACGGCGCGTCCTCGCCCAGGCGATCCCACGGGCCATCGTTGACTTCTACAAGGCGGCGCAGCGTCGGGTCGACCACCCTGGCCAGGAGCGCGGCCTTGTCGCCGTACGTGTTCTGCCAGAACAGGTCGTTCATGACCTCGCTGGCGCGGACGAGGACCGGGATCATGCGCCGCTCGCCCTCGGTCAGGCTCGAGAGGTCTGCGGTCAGGCGAACCGGCGCGTAGATGGCGAGGCGCGCGGCCGGCGAGGCCGGGGCCGGCGCGGGTGCGGCGGCCGAGGGCGCGGCGGCGCCGCCCTTCTGCGCCGGGGTCTGGCCGCAGGCCGCCATGGCCGCCGCCGCCAACATCACAGAAACGGCACCTCTCATGCGAGCACCTCCTGGGGCGGGCATCGTGGCCCCGGAGCGGCGGTTTGTCACGCGCCGGGGCCGCGATGATCCGGTTCCCGCGCGCGCTCGATTGCGTGTCGACCGGTCATGAGAGCGTCGATCCTGGCCATCACCATCCTGCCTGTCCTTGCCGCCGCGCCCGCCTGCGGCGGCGAGGGAGAGAGCGATCCGTCGTGCGCGGAGGAGCCGTGCCTGGCGCCGCCCGAGAGCGGGCTGCAGCTCACCAGCACGCGGCGCACCATCGATCCGGGCGAGGACCGCGAGCTGTGCGAGGCGGTCCGGCTTCCGGGCGGGCCGGACCAGGAGTACGACGTCAATCACTTCGAGCTGGCGATGACGCGCGGCAGCCATCACCTGATCGTCGCCGCCATCCAGCCCGGCTCCGAGACCGAGGCCGGCGTGCGGGATCGAGATGTGGTCGATTGCGTGGGCCCGACCGGGTTCGGCGAGGACATCGACATCGTCACCGGGGCGCAGCTGCCCTACTACGACGAGGCCTACCCGGACGGGGTCGGCAAGGTGTACCGCGGCGGCCAGTACCTGGTCCTCGACTACCACTACTTCAACGCCACCGACGTGCCCATCGACGCGCGCGTGGCCATCAACCTGCACACCACCGGCGCGGCGAGCATCGAGAAGGTGATGAGCCTGCTCGCCTTCGCCAACCTCGACATCGAGACCCCGGCGGGCGAGACGCGGTCGTTCCCGACCGACTGCCGGGCCGACGACGACGTGATGGTCTACAAGCTCATGCGACACACGCACCGGTGGGGCACCGACTTCCCGGTCGAGTACGCCGGCGGCGCGCGCGACGGCGAGCTCATCTACACCAGCGCGTCCTACGAGGACCCGGACTTCATCTTCGAGGAGCCGGTGCGCGTGGCCGCGGGCGAGGGCTTCCGCTTCACGTGCAGCTACGACAACACCACGAGCGAGGCGCTGCGCTTCGGCGTCAAGGCCACCGACGAGATGTGCATCCTGTTCGGCCTGGTGTTCTCGCCGACCGGCCGCGAGGTGCCCAATCAGATCTGCGTGGTGGGCGGCGACTGATCGATCGCCGATCGATCGGGGCGACCGATCGATCGCGTCGACGGGTCGATTGGATGGCGCTGGCCGCCGCGCTACTGCCTGGCGCGGGCGGCGCGGCGGGCCACCGACGCGCACAGGGCGTCGTGGGCGGCCGGCAGGAGGTGCGCGAGCGGTCCGCCCACCGCGCGGTCGAGGCGGGCCCGGTCGGGGCGCGCGCGCTCGTCGTGGACGGTGCCGGTGGGGCGGCGCGCGAGATCGGCCAGCGCGCGGCTCGCGCCCGCGGCCGTCCGGCGCGGGTCGAGCACCGGCAGGCGGGCGGCGTCGGCCACGGTCCACTCGAGCGCGCCCTCGCCGAGCGAGGCGCGCCCCAGCGACTCGAGCGCGAGCGCGGTGAAGGTCGAGTTGAGCACCGCCGCGAGGAGCTCGAGGTCGACGCCGGGACGCGGATGGAGCGAGTAGAGCCGCTGGTCCGCCACCACCGGCGCCGGGGCCAGGCGCTGGACGAAGCGCGCGGCGTAGGCCTTGGTCAGGAACAGGCGAGCCGGTCGCGCCGACAGCGCCCACCAGGACGGCCGCGCGCGCAGGGTCGGGCGCGCGGCCAGCCCGGCGTGCTCGTCGATGTAGCGCCGCGCGGCGGGGAAGCGGGCCAGCGCGGCGGCGCCGGCCGGGGCGAGGAGAGCCATGGTCGCCAGCGCGGCCGGATCGATCGCGATGGTCTCGCCGCCCGGCTCGCGCGGCGAGCGGAGGAGCGGGACCAGCAGCGCCGGCTCGAGCGCCAGCGCGGCGGCGCGGGCGCGCGACACATAGAAGAGGCGGTTGGCGCCGCTGGTCACGCCGCGCCGCACCTCGGCCAGCTCGCCGAGCGGGACCAGGCGATCGCCGGCCGCCTCCGCGAGGTCGAACCAGGCGCCGGGCGCGCGCAGGGCCTCGGCCCAGGTCGCGGGCGCACCGGCCGGCGCGCGGCGCAGCTCGGCCACCTGGACCAGGTCGCCGCCCGCGGCCAGCCGGCGCGCGGCCTGCGCGGTCGGCATGCGCAGGCGGGCGATCGCGACCGTGGCGGCCGGCGCGACCGGCGCGGCCGGCGCGGCCGGCGCGACCTGTGCGGCCCGCGCGGTCGACGCGATCGGCGCCGCCGGCAGGCGCTCCAGCACGAGGATGACCGCGTTGACCGCCGCGTCGCGGAACCAGCGCTCGCGCGGCGCGTCGACGATGGTGGCGACGCGTCCGTGGCGCTCGACCAGCCGCCACAGCGCCTCGCCGTAGCCGGCGTCGAGCAGGGCCGACGACACGACCAGCGCGACGCGGCCGTGCGGGCGGCACAGGCGCAGCGCGCGCGCCACCACCGCGGCGGCCAGGTCGGCGCGCCCGACCAGGCGGCGCTGCTCCGCGAGTGGAAGGTCGGGCCAGTCGTCGGCCAGGCGCTCCTGCACGCGCCGCTTCTGCTCGGGGGCGAGCCGCTCCTGCCGGACGTAGGGCGGGTTGCCGACCACCGCATCGAAGCCGCGCGGGGCGATCTCTCCGGCGGCGAGCGAGAAGAGATCCGCGCAGCGCACCGCGGCGCGCGGGGACGCGGCGCGCGCCGCCTGCGCGGCCGCCGGATCGAGCTCGACGCCGCACAGGCCGGCCTGCCCCACGCCGGCCGCCGCGGCGCGCGCGAGAAACACGCCGTCGCCGCACGCCGGGTCGAGCAGGCGCAGGCGCGCGCGATCCGCGCCCGCCGGCAGCGCGAGGGCGAGAGCCAGGTCCGCGACCTCCGGCGGCGTGAACCACTGCCCGAGCGCGAGTCGGCGCGACGATTCTGCGAGCGGCAGACCCAGGGCCCCGACGCTACCACCCGGCCCCCACGCGTGCTTCACTCCCCGAGCGAGACACCCAGCAAAGGAGGACCACGATGCCCATGCCCAGGGCCGGAGACAAGGCGCCCGACTTCACCGTCACCACGCACACCGGCGAGACCGTGCGGCTGTCCGACTACGCCGGCAAGTACGTCGTCCTGTGGTTCTATCCCAAGGCCGACACCCCTGGTTGAACCATGGAGGGCAAGGGATTCCGTGACCGAATCCAAGAGTTCGAGAGTGCCAACGCAGTGATCCTCGGAGCGAGCTTCGACAACGCGGACGACAACCGCGCGTTCGCCGAGAAGTTCAGCTTCCCCTTCCCGCTCCTTTGCGACACCGACCGCGCCATCGGCCTGGCCTACGGCGCCTGTGACGAGGCCGGCGCCGCGTACGCCAGGCGCATCTCCTATCTCATCGCCCCCGACGGCACCATCGCGGTGGCCTACGGGGCGGTCAAGCCCGCCGCCCACCCGGCCGAGGTCCTGGAGCACCTCGCCGAACGGATGGGCGCCGGCTAGAACGCGGCCACGCGGCGCCGGGCTCGCGGCCGCGTCAGGCCGGCGCGCCCGGCGGGGCGAGGATCTGGTCGAGCAGATCGGGCTCGATGTTGCCGCCGGACACGATGGCCAAGGTGGTGCCTCGCCCGGCCGGGGCCGCGGCTCCGGCCAGGAGTCCGGCCACGGCGGCGGCGCCCGACGGCTCGGCGACGGTCCCGACCTCGCGGTAGAGGTAGGCGATGGCGGCGCGGATGTCCGCCTCCGACACCAGGGCGATCGACTCGAGGTGGCGGGCGCAGAGATCGTAGTTGCGCCGGGCCACCGCGTCGCCGGCCAGGGCGTCGGCCAGGGTGGGGCCGCCGCGGTAGTCGGCGACCGGGCCGCCGTGGGCCAGCGCGTGGTACATGGCGCAGTTCGCCTCCGGCTGGACGCCGACCATGCTCACGCCGCGGGGGGCGAGCGCCGCGCCCAGGCCGCCGGCCATGCCGCCGCCGCCGACCGCCACCAGCACGCGCGCCAGGTCAGGCACCTGGGCGAGGATCTCGGCCGCCAGGTCGCCGCCGTTTCCGGCGATGACGTCGTCGTCGTCGAACGGCGAGACGAAGCGCGCGCCCCGCTCGGCCGCGAGCGCGATCGCCGCGGCCTCCGCCTGGTCGTAGCCCGCCCCGCGAACCAGGAGCTCGGCGCCGAGGCGCTCGATGGCCGCGCGCTTGACCATCGGGGCCGCCTCCGACACGACGACCGTGCAGCGCACGCCGGCGCGCGCGCAGGTCAGCGCCATGGCGGCGCCGTGGCTGCCGGCCGAGGCCGCGACCACGCCGACCGCGCGCTGGGCCGCCGACAGCGCCGCGACCGCCCGCACCGCGCCGCGCAGCTTGAACGAGCCGGTGCGCTGAAGGTTCTCGAGCTTGAGCGCCACGCGGGCGCCGAGCTGCGCGCCGCCGGCGATGACGGGCGTCACCCGGATCATGACGACAGCGACGCGGCCAGATCGTAGTCCGAGCCGTCGGTCACGCGCGCCCGCACCAGCTGACCGGGCGCCGCGCTGCCGTCGGCCAGGTACACCGAGCCGTCGATCTCGGGGGCCTGCCCGTACCAGCGGCCCTGCAGGAGCAGCTCGCTCTCGTCGGACACGCCCTCGACCAGCACCTCGATGTCGCGACCGATGAGCGCCTGGTTCTTGCGCCGGCTGATGCCGCGCTGGATCTCCATGAGCCGGTCGCGCCGCTCGATAGCCACCGAGGCGGGCACCCGGTGCGGCAGCAGAGCCGACACCGTCCCGGCCTCGCGCGAATAGGTGAACACGCCCACCCGGTCGAGCTCCTCCGCCTCGACGAAGCGGCACAGGCTCTCGAACGCCTCGTCGGTCTCGCCCGGGTGCCCGACGATGAACGTGGAGCGCAGGACCAGGCCCGGGATGCGGGCGCGCAGCCGCTCGAGCAGCGCGCCGGTCACCCGCGCGCTGTGGCCGCGCCGCATGATCTTGAGCATCTGCTCGTCGATGTGCTGGAGCGGCACGTCGACGTACTTGACCACCTTGGGCTCGCCGGCCACCACGTCGATGAGCTCGTCGCTCCACGCGCTGGGATAGGTGTAGTGCATGCGGATCCAGCGCAGGTCGGCGATCCGCGCCAGGCGCGCGAGCAGCTGGGCCAGGGTCGGCCTGTCGGCCAGGTCGGCCCCGTAGCGGGTCAGGTCCTGGGCCACCAGGTTGACCTCGCGCGCGCCCTCGGCCACCAGCCGCTCGACCTCGGTCGCCACCGAGTCGATCGAGCGGCTGCGCTGCGGCCCGCGCAGCTTGGGGATGATGCAGAACGAGCACGGCCGGTCGCAGCCCTCGGCGATCTTGACGTAGACCGAGAAGCGCGGACCGGTGATGAGCCGCGGCGCGGTGTGGTCGTAGAGGTAGGCCGGCGTCTCCGACACCTCGACGACCGGCAGCACGCGCCGCCCTCGGCGCGCGCCGCGCGCGCCGGCCGGTGCGTCGGCCACGACATCGGCGATGCCGGCGAAGTCGGCCGAGCCCAGGATGTGGTCGATCTCGGGGATCTCGCGCGCCACGTCGTCCGGGTAGCGCTGGGTCAGGCAGCCGGTCACGACCAGCTTGCGGCACGACCCGCTCTCCTTGTACTGCGCCATCTCGAGGATGGTGTCGATGCTCTCCTCCTTGGCCGCGTCGATGAAGCCGCAGGTGTTCACGACGATCACCTCGGCCTCGTCCGGACTCTCGACCAGGACGTGCCCCGCCCCGGCCAGCGATCCGAGCATCACCTCGCTGTCGACCCGGTTCTTCGGGCAACCGAGCGAGACGAAGTAGACGCTGCGCGGGGCGGCGGACATGGAGCAGGCCGGAGTCTGCCGGCCGGGCCCGCGGCTGTCAATTGCCCGAAAGGGACGCGGGGCCCGGCCTCGCCCCGGTGCCTGGTCGGCGCTCAGTCGCGCTCGGACAGCGCGGGGGGCCCGGACAGGATCAGGAGCGCCTCGGCGGCGGTGACCCGCGAGGCCTCGTCGCCGTTCTCGAGGGCGACGACCAGCGGCCCCTGGTCGACCTGCTTCTTCATGCGCCGCAGCCACAGCGCCGCCTGCACGCGCATCGCGCTCAGGTCGAGCTGGGCGGTCAGCGCCGGCGCGGCCGCCTCGTCGCCGAGGGCGGCCAGCGCATCGGCCGCGCCCACGTTGTACCGGCGGTCGGCCAGGATCTTGTGCAGCGCCGCCTTGACCGACGCGTCGCCGGCGCGGCCGAGCGCGACCTCGGCGCGCATGTGGGCCTCCGGCGTCGCGCGCCGATCGGCCGCCTCGGCGCGCAGGACCTTCAGCCCCTCGTCGTCTCCGAGCCGCGCGAGCAGGCCGGCGGCGCCGATGCGGTGCTGCGTGACCGACAGCATGTTGCGCAGCGCCTTGCGGCCCGAATCGTCGCCCAGCTGGACCAGGCAGCGGGCCGCGTCGACCCGCACGTCGCGCCGCTCGACGCCGAGGAGGCCGCGCAGCGCCTCGCGCGCCGGGCGATCGCCGGCCCGGGCCAGCGCGTACGCGATCTGGATGCGGCTGAGCTCGCTCGGCTCCTCGCGCGCGAGGGCGCGCAGCGCGGTCAGCGCCGCGCCGTCTCCGGTGCGGGCCAGCGCCTGGGCGGCCAGGCGGCGCACGCGCGGCGAGGTCGAGTCCATGAGCGCGCGCAGCTGGGCCACGGCCGCCGCCCAGCGCGATCGGTCGTCGGCCGGGGCCGCGGCGGGCGCGGGCGTCTCGGCGGCGGCGCCGGCCGACGGCGCCGGGCTGGCCGCGCGCGCGCCCGCGGCGATGGGCGCCCTGCGCGCCGCCGCGCCCGGTTCGCGCACCGGCGACTCCGCCTCCTCGATGCCGACGCGATCGCCGACCGCGTCGCCGAGCGGCAGCACCTGGGTGACCAGCAGCGCGACGCCAGCCGCCAGGACCAGCGCACACACGGCGAGCACCACGCCGCGGCCGCGGCCAGGGGCGCGCGCGACCGCCTCGCCCGACTCCACCGCCAGGTGCTCGTGCGAGGCTGGCAAGCGGTGCGCGCGGCGCTCGCCGGCCGCGGCGCTCACCTCGGCGGGCACCGGGGGAGGCGACGACGACGGCGCGCGAGCCCGGACCGGTTCGGCGCGCGCGGGGGCAGGCGTGGGCGGCGCCGGCCGCGACCTCATCGGCTCGGCGCGCGGGGGCGCGGGCGTGAGCGGCGCGGGTCGCGACCTCGCCTGCTCCGGCGCGGGCGCGGGCACCGGCCCCGCGCTGGCCGGACGGGCCAGGGCCGGCATCGCCGCCCGCTGGCGGCGCTCCGCGTCGTCGGCGCCAGCCGTCCCGGCGCACTCCGCCGAGCAGAACGACACCACCTTGCCGCCGCGGATGCGCGCCACCGGAGCGTGCATCGGGTCGAGCGATCGGCCGCAGGTCGGGCAAGTCTGCGAGGAGGACAAGGGGCTCACGGGAATGCGAGCACGGCGCCGTCGCCGTGCTGCTGAATGAGGTCGTCGACGTAGCGCAGCGCGTAGTCGCGTCGCTTGAGGAGCGCCCGGATCTCGTACTTCTCCAGGAGCAGCGGGAACGGGTCGATGTCGCGCGTGAGTGCCTCCCGCAGCTCTTCTTCACCGAGCTGGCGCAGCCGCTCGATCAGGCGGCGCGAGAACTTCTGCGATCGATAGAGATACGTGCGCGCCCGGGTGTGGCCGTTGGGATCCCCGCCGAACGAGAGCGTGTTGTCGAGGAAGACCAGCGAGCGCCCGCCCGAGCTCTTGATGTTGCCGCCCGACCAGCGATCCGAATTGTTGATGAGGAAGTCGAACAGGACCAGCTCGCTGATCTGCGCCGCCACCGGCAGCGACGCCGGCGAGATGTCGTTGCCGACGGTGAGGTAGCGCTTCCAGGTCACCACCCCCTCGGTCGAGTCGATCTCGAAGCCCTCGATCGTCCCCGGCTGCAGGTCGGGGACCCACCAGGTCAGCTCGCCCAGCACGGCGTCGCCGTCGTCCCGCTCCGGCACCACCTCGGCCACGAAGCGCGTGCGATCGCGGCGCGCGTCGGGGCGAAACGAGTCGGCCAGATCGGTCACCCGGAAGCGCCGGCCGAGCGAGGGCGCCACCGAGCTCAGGCCGAGCAGCCGGTTGATCCGGTAGGCGGCGATCTCCCGGCGCGGCTGCGACTGCAGATACACCTGGTTCGGCTTGCACGCGGCCCGGCCGCCGCTGTCGAAGTCGAGGCGCAGCGAGAGGGAGGACCCGCCGCGGTTGAGCTTGACCGCCTTGACCGGCGAGTCGCGCAGCGGCGCCAGCAGCGACTCGTCGTCGCGGCCGAGGAAGACGCCGCTCCACGGCGGGCGCGCCGTGGCGTCGGCGCGGTCGACGGGCTCGGCGGGCTCGCCGCGCTCGCCGGCGGCAACGGACGAGACCGGCAGGGTCTCGCCGCGCACGGCCGCGGCCGCCAGCCGGGTGGCGCCGGCCGTGGCCGGATCGTCTGCGGCGGGCGCCGGGTCCGCCGATCCGGTCGCGCGGCCTGCCCGCGCGCCGCGATCGGCCGGCCGGCTCGCGCGCGCGACGGGGTTCTCGTCCGCCATCGCGCCGCGCAGCTCGGAGAGGCCCCAGATGGCGGCGCCGGCGACCGCCGCGGTTGCGATCGCGCCGACGAACAACTCGATTGCGACGCAACCCCGGAGCCGCACTGCGGCAGAATAACACGGCGTTTTCACCGGCACAAAACTTCGCCGCCGGCGGATCGCCGTATATAGATAGGTATTGCACCCCATGACGGCGGCCCCCGGTACCTCTCGCGCACCGTCCCCCACCATCGTGTGCTCGATGTGCAGGGCGCGTATCGCCCCCGCGCAGATGCGCTACCGCTGCTCGGTGTCGGCGTGCAACATCGGCCGGCTGAAGCTGCGCTTTTGCTCGGTCGGCTGCTTCGAGCGCCACATCCCGACCGCCCGCCACCGACGCGCGATCTGCGTCGAAGAATCGCCCTCCTGAACCGCGGCGCCCCGGCGATTGCCTCGCTTGGAGCCACTATGCCACCATTCGCGCCGTGAACCGGATCGTCGTGGACGCGATGGGAGGTGACACGGCTCCGGACTCCATCGTCCGCGGCGCCGCCGAGGCGTCCCTCGCCCTGCGCGACGCCGAGATCATCCTGGTCGGCGACGCCGCCCGCATCGGCAAGATCCTCCCGCAGGTGCGCCACGATGGCGGCCGCGTGCGCGTGCACCACGCGTCGCAGGTCATCCACATGGACGAGAAGCCGTCCGAGGCGATCGCCGCCAAGCCCGACTCGTCGATCGCCGTCGCCGCCGGGCTGGTGGCGACCGGCGAGGGTGAAGCGCTGGTCTCGGCCGGCAACACGGGAGCGTGCGTGCTGGCATGCGCGCGCAGCTGGCGCCTCCTGCCCGGCGTGCGCCGCTCGGCCCTGGCCGCGGTCTATCCCACCGAGCTCCGCCGCGGCGAGAAGAACGACCCGTTCTCGCTCCTGCTCGACATCGGCGCCACCATCGAGGCGTCGGCCGATGACCTGGTCGCCTTCGCCATCATGGGCGCGGCCTACGCCAAGATCATCTCGCAGAACGCGCGCCCGCGGGTGGCGCTGCTGTCCAACGGCACCGAGGCGGGCAAGGGGCCGCAGTCGGTGGTCGAGGCGCACGCGCTCCTGCTCGAGGCCACCGACGTCAACTTCATCGGCAACGTCGAGGGGCTCGACATCCCGCGCGGCGTGGCCGACGTGATCGTCTGCTCCGGCTACGTCGGCAACGTGGTCATCAAGATGCTCGAGGGCGTGTCCGAGACCGTGATCGGGCTGGCCCGCTACGCCTACAAGGAGAAGCTCCTGTGGCGGGCCGCGCTCATGATGCTGTCGAGCGGCATCCAGCGCCTCAAGGACCTGACCGACTGGGAGCAGTACGGGGGAGCCCCGCTGCTCGGCTTCGAGAACCCGTTCATCAAGGCGCACGGCCGCTCCGGCCCGCGCGCCCTGGCCAACGCGATCCGCGTGGCCGACAAGGCGCTGCGCTCCGATCTGTGCGGCGCCATCTCGGCCGGCCTGTCGGCGTTCGAGTCGCGCGCGCAGTCGCGGCCGCCGTCGCTCCCGAACCTCACCACGGCCCCTCGCTGACCGGCGCATGGCGGTCAACGCCACTCACGTCTTCCGCTGGGACCTGGACAAGACGTACCTCAGGACCGAGTTCGACACGCTGCGCGACCTGCTCAAGTCGGCCATGGAGACGGCGCAGGACAAGCAGGCCTATCCGGGGGCGCCGGCGCTGCTGCGCTCCCTGCGGCAGAGCGCCGAGCACCGCATCTGCCTCATCAGCGGCAGCCCGTCGCAGATGCGCAAGGTGCTGGCCGCCAAGCTGGCGCTCGACGGGGTCGAGTACGACGAGTTCGTGCTCAAGAACAACCTGCGCAACATCGGCCGGCTGCGCCTGCGCGCGCTGCGCGCCCAGGTGCCGTACAAGCTGCCCGCGCTGCTCGAGAGCCGGCTCGGCCTGCTCGGCAGCCCGCCCGAGACGCTGTTCGGCGACGACGCCGAGGCCGACGCCATCATCTACTGCCTGTACGCCGACATCCTGTCCGGCCAGGTCACGGCGGGCGAGCTCCAGCGCGTCATGGAGGCGGCCCGCGCCTACGACGACCAGACCGAGCGCACGCTCGCGCTGGCCGAGCGCGTGCGCCGCGGCGACGCGGTCGGCCGCATCCTCATCCACCTCGACCGGCGCTCGCCGACGGCTGGCTTCGCCCCGTTCGGCCGGCGCCTGGTCCCCATCTACAACTACTTCCAGGCCGCGCTGGTCCTGTACGGCGACCGCGTGCTGACCGCTCAACAAGTCCTGTTCGTGGCCCGCGAGATGCTCGAGTCGCCCGAGCACGAGATCCCGACCCTGGCCAACTCTCTACAAGACCTGCTCCGGCGCGGCCGCCTGCCGCGCGCGGACGCGCTCGATCTGTCGTCCGAGATCGAGCAGGCGGCGGCCGGCGCCGCCGATCGCGACAGCAGGCGCGAGGCCGAAGGCATCGCCGCCGCCTTCCGCGACCGCGTGCGCCAGCTCGGCGGCGCGCCTCCCCTCGAGCACCCCGAGCCCGCCCCGCGGCTCGACTACGTGGAGCTGGTCGACGCCGAGTACCAGGGGCGCCGAGGAAGCCGGCGGCGGCGGCCCACGTAAGAGGAGAGCTCCACGGGCCCACTCGGGCGCGGCCGGTTGCCGCCCTCTCGGCCCCGTGCGATCGTTCGACCATGGAGGACGCGCCGCCAGCGCCTTCGACGCCTTCCGCGCGCCTGATCGCCCTCTCGCGCAGCGGGCGACACGTGGTGATCCGGCGCGCCGACGGCACGCGTCTGCTCGACGGCCTCGAGACGGTGGACGCGCTGGGCACCGCGCCTCGCCGCGGCCTGCCCTGCACCGAGCTGGTCGACTTCGGGTGCGTCGGCGAGGAGATCTGGTTCGTGGCGGGCGGCATGGTGCGCCGCCACGACCTCGAGCGCGACGAGGAGGTGGGCCGCGGCACCGACCTGGGCGAGGACGGAGCGCCCGGCCTGCTCCAGCCGGCGTCGGGCGATCGCGAGGCCAGCGCGCTGTGGATCGGCCCGCGCCGCCTGCTCCTCCACGCGAGCGACGACGGGCTCGAGGTCGACGACGTCACCGCCGACGCGCCGGCAGACGCGTTCGCCGCCGCGGTGCCGGGCCGGCGCCTGCTGGTCGCGCGCGGGCGCGAGCTGCGCGTGAGCGGCGCGGGCCGGGCAGAGCCGACCACGAGCGCGCTGCCGGGCGGAGACGGCCTGGTGGTCTCCGGCGGCGCGCTGTTCGGCGGGCGCGCGTTCGCCCTCATGTCGGGGGTCGACGGCGTGAGCGCGTTCGACGTGGTGCGGCCGGGCGGCTCGCTCATCCACCACATCGAGCTGCCGCGCAGCGAGCGCTGCGCGCTGGCCGAGGCGCGCGGCCTCGCGCTGGTGGCCGCGGCCGACGGCCGGCTGCTCGCGGTCGATCTGCGCTACGGCCGCGTGCTCGGCGAGGAGGCCGCGCCGATCGAGGTCGCCGATCTCGCCATCGACGCCAACGGCCGGTTCGTGACGCTGGCCGGCTTCCGCGGCGAGGGCGGGCCGCTGCGCGTGCTGCACATCCCGTACACCGATCTGTTCGGCACCGGGCGCGGCGTGGCGCGCGCGCCGGCGGTGGACGCGGGCGCGGCGGTCGAGCTGCCGTCCGAGCCCGAGCCGGCGCCGCCGCCGGCCCAGTCGGCCCCCGCGGCGAACAAGCGGCGCGGGAGCTCGCCGCCCGATGCGCCCGACGCGCCCGATGCGCTCGATGCGCTCGACATCCCGGACGTGCCGCTCTACGCGCTCGGCTCGCGCGCGCGCCGCCCGACCACCGCGCCGCCCCCCGGCGCCCTGCCCTACGACGCACCCGGCCAGCACCTGTCCGACACGCTCGACCTGGTCGCCGCCTGGGCCGCGCGCGCGATCGCCGACGCGTGGGACAGCGGACGGCTCAGCCTGCCCAACCAGGACCTGCGCCCGTTCCAGCAGGAGGTGATGGCGCTGGTCGGGAGCAGGATGGGCGGAGCCGCCGACATCCTGGCGGTCGCCGATCAGCGGGTCCACGACGCCGCCATCGCGGTCTCGCGCCGGGCCCAGGCCACCCTGGCCGCCGGCGGCCCGCTCCCCTTCGTCGAGCTCGCCATCGAGTTCGGCCTGTCCGACATGGCATCGCGCGTGCTCGCGGTCGCCGCCGCGCCCAGCCTGCGCGGAGAGATCGCCCGGCTCTACGGGGTGCTGGCCAACGACGAGGGCCGTCCGGTCTGCGATCGCTACCTCATCGAGCTCCTGCTCGCGGCCCAGGACTACAACCTGCGCAACCTGGTCGCCTCCGAGCTCGACCCGGACTCGCCGCTGGTCAAGTACGGCCTGGTGCGCGTCCTCCAGGTCAGCGCCGACCAGTACCTGTTCGCGCCGGTCACGGTCGAGCCCATCCTCCTGGCCCGCCTGCGCGGCGATCCGTACGCGTCGGGCGGCACCACCTCGGTGGCGGTCATCCGCCACGCCGACCGCACCCTGGCCGAGCTGGCCGCGCCGCGCGCGCTCAAGCGCGACCTGGTCCAGGCCCTGGCCGAGCCGACCGCGCCCGATCGATCGGCGCGCCTGGTCGTGCGCGGCCGCCCCGGCTCGGGCCGCACCAGCCTGATGGCCGCGCTGGCCAGCCGGGTGGGAAAGCCGCTCGCGGTCATCGACGCCGAGCTCCTGCCGCGCGGTCGCGCGCTGGCCCCGGCGCTGCGCGCCGAGCTGCGCCTGGCGCTCCTGCGCGGCGCGGTGCCCTGCGTGTGCGGCCTTGAGCTGCTCGACCGCGACGACAGCGAGGGCATCGAGCACGTGCGCGAGGCGCTGCGCACCCACCCGGGCCCGATCGGCTTCCGCACCAGCCCGGAGCAGCGCATGCCGCTCGACCCGGGCTTCCTCGACTTCACCCTGCCGGCGCTCGACGAGGGCGCGAGGCTGGATTTCTGGCGCGGCGCGCTCGAGCGGCGCGCGCTCGACCCGGAGGGCGCGGCCGCCATGGCCGCCCGCTTCCGCGTCGGCCCCGGCACCATCGAGCGGGTGGTGTCGCTGGTGGCCGCGCGCCGCTCGGCCGAGGCGCGCGAGCCCGACGACGTGGCCGCCGAGCTGGGCCGCGCCGCGCGCCAGCACATCGACGTCCGGCTGGGCAAGGTGGCGACCCACATCGAGCGCCTGGCCCGCTGGGACCAGGTCGCCCTGCCCGACGACGTGCTCGACAGCATCCGAGAGTTCATCGGCCGGGTGAAGCACCGGCGCACGGTGTACGAGAGCTGGGGCTTCGAGAGCCGCGTGTCGACCGCGCGCGGGCTGGTGGCCCTGTTCTACGGCCCGCCCGGCACCGGCAAGACCATGGTGGCCGGTCTCATCGCGCGCGAGCTCGGCCTCGATCTCTATCGCGTCGACCTGGCGCGCATCACGTCGAAGTGGATCGGCGAGACCGAGAAGAACCTGGCCGAGGTGTTCGACGCCGCCGAGGACGGACAGGCGCTCATCCTGTTCGACGAGGCCGACTCCCTGTTCGCCAAGCGGACCGAGGTGAAGTCGTCGGTCGACCGCTACGCCAACCTCGAGGTCAACTACCTGCTCCAGCGGCTCGACAGCTTCGAGGGCGTCGCGATCCTGACCACCAACCTCGAGGGCTCGATCGACAACGCCTTCAAGCGGCGCATGACGCTGCGCCTGGCGTTCCCGTTCCCCGACGAGGACATGCGGGTGCGGCTGTGGACCGCGCACATCCCGCCCGAGGTGCCGACGCGCGGCGACTTCGACTTCGCCGATCTCGCGCGCCGCTTCCCGATGTCGGGCGGCTACATCAGAAACAGCGCGCTGCGCGCGGCCTTCCTCGCCGCCCAGGAGGCGCTGCCCATGTCGCAGGAGCATCTCCTGCGCGCGATCCAGCTCGAGTACCGAGAGCTGGGCAAGCTGTCGACCAGCGGCCGCATCGAGTGAGCCTCGGCGGAGGAAGGTTGACAACGCGCGTTCGCAACGCGACGCGCGGCGAGTGGCCTGTCATGTGCAATTCGGCATCTGAAAGCCGAAAAGGAGATGCAGATGACAAAGCGCGCCGTGAAGCGAGTCGTTGCAATATCCGGAGCTCCTCTCGCGCTGTGGCTGAGTGCCAGCTGCGCCATGGAGGGGCAGGACGAGCTGTCGGGAGACCCGCCGGCGGCAGATGGCGATAGCCGGGCGAGCGACGACGAGGCCGGCGCCAGCGCCGAAGACACCCCGGCCGACGAGACTCCCGCCGATCGGTCGGATCCCGACGGGGTGGACGAGACGCAGCAGGGCCTGACGAACTTGCTCGTCGAGGACTTCGAGGGCGAAGCGCAGCTGACCTCGCCGTGGTCCTGGGCTCCCGCCGCCAGCAGCGAGACGCGCGCAGTCATCACCACCGCATCCGGTCACGGCAACGTGCTGCGCCTCGAGGGCAGCGAGGCCGCTGGCCAGTACATGATCGCGTATCTCCCGGTGTCCGCGCCGTCGGACACGGTCGCCAGCGTCGACGTCAACCCGGAAGATGGGGCCGCGTTCGTGTGGAGCCTGTGGGGCCAGGGAACCGGCACATACAAGCGTCGCGTCCGTCTCCAGCGCTGGCCCGGATCGACGACCCTGGTGGCGACGGCGAACCCGAGCGGCGACACCGAGTGCGGCGCGCTGCCCTCCGGCAGCTGGACCAACCTCACGCTGGTCATGCACGCGCAAGAGACGCCGCACACCTTCGACGTCCTCATCGACGGCGAGCCGACCAGCTGCACCGGGCTCGAGGTCACCACCAATCCCCCGTACAACCGCGTGGAGGTCATGGACGCGTCGAACGAGGGCTGGGGCGGAAACACGGAGTTCGACAACATCCGGGTCGCGCAGCCATGAATCTCGGGTGTGCGCGGGCGCCCGGTGGGCCGCACCGCCCCGCGCACACGAGGGGTGCGGCGCGGCCCGCTCCGTCTCGAAGCGGTGCCGCGCCGCTCACCAGCTCGGATGGCCCTGCCGCCGGGCCAGAGCTGGGTCCAGAGCGCCGCTCTACAGCGTGTTGAGGAAGACGATGAGCGCGTTCTGCAGGAACGGGTCGAGGTCGGCGAAGTCGTCGGCCGCGCCCTGCCCCTGACCCGCGTGAGCGAGGATCGCGTCGGTCAGGTTGGTCGCCCGGCCGTCGTGCAGGAAGCTGGTGCGGAAGCGCGCTCCCCACAGCGGCGCGGTGCGCATCTCGCCCGCGCCGGTGCCGCCCTGGACGATCTGGTCACCGAGGCTGCCCATGTCGTGCAGCAGGAAGTCGGAGAACGGCTTGAAGGTCACCTGGTCGAAGACCGGGTCGGCGCTCGAGCCGGTCACGAGGGCCGGCGTGTGGCAGCTGGCGCAGCCGACGGCGGCGAACACGCCGGCGCCGATCACCGCCGTGCCCTTCACCGGGAGGGTGGGAAGCGGCGCCACCAGCGTCATGAACGTGGTGAAGTTGTTGAGCGCGGTGCCGTCGTCCTCCGGATCCGGCGCCGGGTCGCAAGCGAGCGCCGAGCAGTCGCCCTGCGGGCACGACTCGGACGGGAACAGCGGGTTGGTGATGCCCATCTCGTTGAGGTAGGCGTCGCCCGAGAAGTCGGCCAGGGTCGCGACCTGCGCCTTCCAGCCGAACTTGCCGAGGTCGGGCTGCCCGGTGGTGAGGTTGGTGACCTCGCTGACCCGACCGGCGGTGTCGGGCGAGAGCGCGGCCTCGGCGAGGGCGAGAGCGCGGATCTCGTCGTCGGGCACGGCGTCGACCAGGCCGAGTCCGAAGAGCGGCGTGGTGAGGCGGCCGCCGACGGTGTTGGCCTCGGGCGGAACCACCTCGGCGTTGAAGACGGCGGCCTCGCAACCGGGGATGCCCTCCACCGCGCCGATGCCCTGGAGCTGCTGCAGCGAGCCGCCCAGCTCGGACAGCGGATCGAAGCTGCCGTCGGGCCCGGTGAAGCCGAAGCGGACCTCGGTGAGGCCGGCAGAGCTGGACCCGCCGGTGGCCGGGTTGTCGTGGCACACCCCGCAACCGGTGTTGTTCATGACCGGACCGAGGCCCTCGTCGGCCTCCTCGATCTCGGCGAAGTCTTCCTTGCCCAGCTCGAAGGCGGCCAGCTGTTCGGGAGTCAGGCCCGGGAGCGGATCGCCTGCGGCCAGAATCCCGGCTCCAACGTTGTTGGTTTCCGTGCTCCCCTCGCCATCCTCAGCGCCCGGGCCGCAGGCGCCCAGCAGGAGTGCGAGAGAAGCCGAGAGAGGCACTAGGGTCCCCGGAATGGACATCGTTTCCTCCTCAGCCCCCGACGGGGTTTTGGTGAGCGACCCTTCTAATTCACGCCACCTTGAACAGTCAATTGTGGTTCATTGCCGACATCGATTTAGTGGAGGCCTCTCCACTGTCCCCTTTTCCCGTTCGTGAGATTGGCTGTGGATGAAGGGGCATCGACGCCGTCATCGAGGTGACTTGGGGAGAAAGCTGCCACGACGACGGAGACGAACCGACCCCCTCTCGGGCGGCTTGACATCTCGACTACCGAGATAGTACTACCTTGGTAGTTGATGGTCTGGATCACACGCCCGGAGGAAGCTTCATGCGCTCGGCACTCGGCATCTCACTCGCGGTAGCGGCAACGACGGCGGCAGCACCCAGGATGGCGGCGGCGGATTGCAAGCCGCCGCCGAGCGAGCTGGTCACCCAGTCGCGCACCGTGCGCGGTTTTCGCGAGATCGATCTGGGCGCGCCGGCTCACCTCGTGCTCAAGCAGGGCGCTCGCGAGTCGATGAGCGTGCGCACCGACCGGCGCCTCCTGCCTTACCTCAGGACACAGGTTCGCGGCGGACGGCTCGAGATCGAGCTGGACCACCGCGAGTGGCGGCGGACGGTTCACGAGGACTGCCTGCACGACACGGTCATCGAGATCACCGTGCCGGCCCTGGCGGGACTGTCGGTGAGCGGGGCCGGCAGCGCCGAGATCCCGAGCTGGACCGGGCAGAGGTTCTCGCTCGCTCTCAGCGGGGCCGGCTCGGCGGTGATCCGCCGCGCATCGCTGGCCGATCTCGATGTGGGCATCAGCGGCGCCGGCACGCTCACGGCGGCCGGCCAGGCGTCGCGGCAGAAGATCGACATCTCGGGCGCCGGCAACTTCTCGGGCGAGCGCCTGGCCGCGCAGAGCGCGGCGGTCTCGATCAGCGGCACCGGTAACGCGCAGGTCAACGCCACGAAGACGCTCGACGTGTCGATCAGCGGCGTGGGCAACGTGGCCTACGTGGGCAACCCGCGCATCCGACAGAGCATCAGCGGCATGGGCTCGCTCGCGCAGCTCAGGCGCTGACCGCCTCTCTCTCCTCTCTCTCTCTCTCTCTCGGGCGCGCTGCTACCGACCGGGCGCGCGACCCCTGGGCGCGGACACGCTCCGGCTGATGGTCATGGGGGGCTGGAAGTAGTCGCCGCCGTCATCCGGATCGCCGCCGTCGTCGGGGCTGGCGGCGTCGGAGCCGCCGCCCCCGGTGCCGGCGTCCGCGCCGCCTCCGCCTCCTCCGCTGTCGGCTCCGCTCTGATCGCCTGAGTCGCCGGAATCGTCGTCGTCGCCGCCGCAGGCGCCGGCGAGCAAGACGCAGAGGAGGAGTGAACCGAACGAGAGAAATCGAGTCTTCAACAGTGCACCTCGAGACCTGGTGGTC
>Ga0126377_10000043_pt1 | contig 53304 bp, 42 predicted proteins | sample PanSoiMetPlot_22_FD_92647 | JGI IMG/M metagenome (GOLD analysis project Ga0126377, IMG submission 92647) | Tropical forest soil microbial communities from Panama - MetaG Plot_22 | ecosystem: Environmental > Terrestrial > Soil > Tropical forest > Bulk soil | place: Panama | collected 2016-02-17 | reverse complement strand
CGCAAGCAAGGGCAAGCGGAGAACCGGATTGTTGCGCGCAGATTTGGGCGCGAATATTTCGATGGGACGCGAGAGCAGGGCTATGGCGGCTACCGCTACGACGGCCGCTGGATCCCGGTCGCATGCGATGTTGCCGCGCATTTCCGGCTTAAACCGGGGGACCGCGTTCTGGATGTTGGGTGTGCAAAGGGCTTTCTCCTGCGCGATCTGATGGCGGTTGTGCCCGGCTTGGAAGCATGGGGGCTCGAAATCTCCGAGTACGCGATCGAGAACTGCCACCCCGACATCAAGGGCCGTATCGTATGTGGGAGCGCGCAACAGCTGCCGTTTGGGAGCGGCAGCATGGACGCTGTGCTTTGCATCAACGTCGTCCATAACCTTGGTTACGAGGCCTGTATTGAGGCTGTACGCGAGATCGAGCGCGTCGCACCCGGACGCGGTTATGTCCAGGTCGACGCCTATCGCAACGACGACGAGCGCGACGTCTTTCTTGATTGGGTGCTCACGGCCGAGACTTTCGGGAAGCCCGATATGTGGCATGAGCTGTTCAAGCGAGCCGGCTATACCGGCGATTATTATTGGACGATTCTAGAGATCGATCCCGAATGGACGGTGCGGAGCGCTGAGCCCGGCCGCGACCATCATCAGGAGCGCGGACGATGAAGAAGACCTATGCTGTGCTGGGTGGGGGCGGATCCTTCGGGCTTCATACCTCGAAATATCTGCTCGACCACGCCGATCCAGCCAAAGTCATCGCGGTCGGTCGCAATCTGCCGAAAGATGAATGCTTCACGCTGGGCATCGGCGATGGCGATCCGCGCTATAGCTATCACGCCTATCACGTAAACTACGAGCTCGATCTCCTGATGGAGCTCCTCGATCGCGAGAAGCCACAGGTCATCATCAATTTTGCCGCGCAAGGGGAGGGCGCTACCTCGCTCAGACATTCATGGCGCTATTTCGAAACCAATTGCGTGGCGCTCGCCAAGCTGGCGGAGCAGCTCCAGTCGCGCGGTTACCTTGAGCGGTTCATTCACATAGGTACGTCGGAGCTTTACGGCTCGGTCGATCATGCCGCGCGGGAGGACGAACCGATCAAGCCGACGAGCCCCTACGCCGCCTCGAAAGCTGCTTTCGACATGCATCTCATTTCAATACACCGCTTCTTGAAATTTCCCATGAACATCATTCGGCCTTCCAACGCCTATGGGCCTGGCCAGCAGCTTCATCGCGTTGTTCCGAAGGCGGTGCTGTGCGGACTTACCGGACGCAAGCTTCCGCTGCACGGAGGCGGCCGCGCGGAAAAGTCCTATATCCACAACCGCGATCTCGCCCACGCCATTTATCTGGTGGCGGAAAAGGCGCCGCTCGGTACGGTCTACAACGCGGGACCGAAGGAGCCGACATCGATTCGCCGGGTCGTTGAGTTGGCGGCCGAGGCGCTCGAAATGCCCTTCGAGCAGCTTTGCGAGGTGACCGGCGACCGCCAGCATCAGGATTCGCGCTATTGGATCGACAGCTCCGCCATCAGGCGCGATGTCGGTTGGGAACCCCAGGTCGGCTGGGAGCAAGGCATGCGCGAAATGGTCGAATGGGGCCGCAAATATTTGCCGCAGCTCAAGACGCTGCCGACCGATTTCGTGATGCGGGGTTGATGCTTGCGAGACGGCGCGCGCGTGTCGAATTCCTCCGGTGCATTTCTCGGCTCCCGGGCCACGCTGCGGCCCGCCCATGCCGTCGCGGCGCTGCTGCAACTGTCGGATGATCGCTACGTGATGCAGCTGCGAGATTCCAATCCAGCTATCTTTTATCCCGATCATTGGGGGTGCTTTGGCGGGGCCGTGGAAGCAGGAGAGCCGCCGGCGGTTGCCTTGGTGCGGGAGCTCGAGGAGGAACTTGCGGTGACGTTATCTCCTGGGGAGGTGGCGCGATTTACCGAATTCTCCTTTGACTTCGGCTTTGCCGGCGACGGCATCCGGCTACGGACGTACTATGCCGTGAGGCTGCCGCGCGCCGACATCGACGGTCTGGTTCTCGGCGAGGGGGCGGATCTCGCCGCGTTCGAGCCCGAGAGGCTGCTTGCAATGCCCCGCGTGGTCCCGTACGACGCTTTCGCCCTTTGGATGCACCATGCGCGCGGGCGGATTGCATCGGCCAGCCGAGGAGCGCGGGATCCGGCCTAAGAGCCGTCCGATTGGGGGCGCTCCCAGGACGTATCGACGCGATTTTGACGTGGAGTAGTTTTCACTTTGCTGCGTGCGGAAGCGGGCATGACCGAATGACGACGATTTCACCTCCTCGCCCCTTACCATCCGCCGAGTGCCTCGGGCGTAAGGAGACCTCGAGCATGCCGCGCGAGGTGCGCCTCGCCCTCTATCGTTCGATGCTAAAGATCAGGCGGGTGGAGGAACGCATCAAGGACCTCTATCCGCAAGGTGATATGCGCTGTCCCACGCATTTCAGCATCGGCCAAGAAGCGGTGGCTGCCGGCGTTTGCAGGCATCTGCGTGCGGAAGACCACGTCATCAGCGCGCACCGCTCGCATGCTCATTACATCGGCAAAGGCGGCAGCCTCGCCGCCATGTTCGCGGAGCTTTATGGCAAGGTGGACGGGTGCGCGTCGGGCAAGGGCGGCTCGATGCACCTCATCGACCTCTCGGTCAATTTCCTAGGCTGCGTGCCGATTGTCGGTAGCACCATTCCCATCGGTGTCGGCGCGTCGTTTGGCGCGATGTTGCAGGACCGTTCCGCGATCACTGTCATTTTCTTCGGCGATGCGGCGACCGAGACCGGCGTTTTCCACGAGAGCGTAAACTTCGCCGCGGTTCATCGGCTCCCGGTGCTCTTCGTTTGCGAGAACAACCTCTATTCGGTGAATACGCCGCTTGCCGAGCGCCAGCCGGCAAACCGCACCATTACCGAACTGGTGCGCGGGCATGGAATCAAGACCTCTCAGCACGACGGTCAATTGGTTGAGGTGGTCGATGCCGCCGCCGCGGATACAATCGCTCATCTCCGCAACAAAGGTGGCCCGGCGCTGCTGGAATTCATGACTTACCGGTGGCTGGAACACTGCGGTCCGCTCGGCGATCTCCATCTCGGCTATCGTACCCAGCAGGAGTTCGACTTGTGGGTCGCGCGGTGCCCCATCCGTTTGCACCGCAAACTGCTCGAAGATGACGGCGTGATGGACGAGGCCGCGCATGTCGCAATGGATGCTGAGATCGCTGCCGAAATCGACGACGCAGTCACGTTTGCGCGGAAGAGTCCGTTTCCCACACGCGCAGAACTCAACCGGCACATATTCGCCTGAGCGGTCGTGTTCATGACCAACCGGCAGCTCAAATTCGCGGAAGCCATCAACGAAGCGATCGACATCTGCCTCGAGCGCGATCGCAGCACCTATCTGATGGGGCTCGGCGTCTCCGACCCGATCGGCGTGTTTGGCACGACCAAGGGCCTGCAGGAGAAGCACGGCAGAAAACGTGTGTTCGACATGCCGGTGGCAGAAAGTGCAATGACCGGCGTCGCGCTCGGCTCGTGCCTCGTCGGCATGCGGCCGATCATGACCCACATGCGGCTCGAATTTGCCATGACCGCCATGGACCAAATATGCAATCAGGCGGCGAAGTGGCATTACATGTTTGGAGGCCAATCCAAGGTGCCGATGACGCTACGGATGATCATCGGACGCGGTTGGGGCCAAGGTCCCCAGCATTCGCAGAGTCTGCATGCATGGTTTGCGCACATTCCAGGCCTCAAAGTCGTAATGCCCTCGACCCCGCACGACGCCAAAGGGTTGCTCATCGCCAGCATCGAGGATGACAATCCTGTTGTATTCTTCGAGCATCGTTGGCTGCACAATATTCACGGTCCCGTTCCCGAAGGCTACTACACCGTTCCGCTCGGCGAGCCGCGAATGGTCACCGAAGGCGAGGACGTGACGATCGTTTCCACCTCTTACGCGACGCTTGATGCCATCAAGGCGGCGCGAACTCTGGAGCGGGATGGAATCGGGGCCGACATCATCGATTTACGAACTCTCGTTCCCCGCGACGATGCGATGGTCCTTGCCTCGGTCCGCAAAACCGGCCGGCTAGTGGTGGTGGATCAAGGAACGTTGACGGGTGGTTTTGCAGGGGAGATGGTCGCCCGGGTTACCGAACAGGCGTTCGACGCCCTCAAGGCGGCCCCAATCCGGGTAACCTTGCCCGATATCCCAACGCCGACGACTCGCGCGCTCTCGAACTATTACTATCCAACTCCCGGACATATTGTGGCGGCCGTGCGCTGCGTCCTAGGACTCGCCGCCGACGAGACTCGCGATGATCCGTGGGCGGGTATTGCGCCCGAGGACAAAAGCTTGGACGTGCCGGACAAGTCGTTCAGCGGACCGTTTTGATGTTCGCCTTCGATGCGAGCTTCTGGCGCGGTCGTCGCGTCTTCCTTACCGGCCACACCGGATTCAAAGGGGCATGGCTGGTGTTATGGCTGACCGGGGTCGGCGCGAAAGTCACCGGGCTATCGTTGCCACCGCATACGGACCCCAGCCTCTTTGCGCTCTGCGCCCGCGACCGATGCACCGATGTCTATGGCGACATCGCCGATTATGCACTGCTCGCGCGGACGCTTGCGGACTGCGAGCCTGAAATCGCGATCCACATGGCTGCCCAGGCACTGGTGCGCCCATCCTATGCCGACCCACTCGGCACCTTTGCGACCAATGTAATGGGAACCGCTAACGTGCTGCAGGCCGTGCGCTCGGTACCGAGCGTGCGCGCGGTGATCGTGGTAACGAGCGACAAGGTGTATGAAAACGACGGCGCTGGCCGTCCATTCAGCGAGGGCGACCGCCTGGGCGGCCGTGATCCCTACAGCAACTCCAAGGCTTGCGCCGAGCTCGTCACTAGCTCGTTTCGCGAATGCTTCTTCCTCGATACATGCCGCGTCGCGACCGTACGAGCGGGCAACGTCATCGGCGGCGGGGACTGGTCGCCATTTCGGATTGCGCACGATCTGGTCCGCGCTTTCGAGGCCGGAACGCCGGTCGCGCTGCGCTACCCTCACGCGGTTCGCCCATGGCAGCACGTGCTCGATCCGCTCGCCGGTTACCTGATGCTGGCGCAGGCCATGATCACGGACTCGACGGAGGCGCCGACTGCACTCAATTTTGCGCCGGACGCGGATAGCTTCCGCTCGGTTTGCGACCTGGTCCAGGCGTTCTCCAGCCGTTGGGGTGGTCGTCCCGGATGGCGGTTCGATACGGATGAGCATCCGCACGAGGCATCGCTCCTCACGCTTGATGCGACGCGGGCTCGCGCGGTGCTGGGTTGGCGGCCGCTGCTCTCGTTCGAGGACGCGGTGACCTGGACCGCGGACTGGTACCGCGCGTTCTGGAACGGAGAAGACATGGCGGCCGTTACGCGCCGGCAGATCGACGCATTTTCCGAGCGACTCGATGCGCCGGCGAGTGAGCGATTGCCGGTGCGGGGCACGGCATGAAGGTCGTCATCCTAGCCGGAGGCTTTGGGACTAGGCTCGCCGAAGAGACAGTCGCCGTCCCCAAGCCGATGGTGCAGATCGGACAACATCCGATTCTCTGGCACATCATGAAGTTCTATGCCTCCTACGGCTTCGAAGAGTTTGTGGTAGCGCTCGGTTACAAAGCCGACGTGGTGAAAAACTTTTTTTTGCAATTTGCCGATATGGCGAGCGACCTCACGATCGATCTCGGCACCGGCGTCGTGAAGCGGCGCCGGCACCACGAGGAAACCTGGAAGATCCATCTCATCGACACTGGGCGCGATACGCTGACCGGAGGACGTCTGCGGCGCCTTGCGCCGCTCATCAAGGGTGCAACCTTCATGCTGACCTATGGTGATGGCGTAGCGGACGTTCCCCTGGACCGGCTCATGGCTTTCCACAAAAGCCAAGGAAAGCTCGCGACCGTGACCGCCGTGCCGGCGCTGGCCCGCTTCGGCAATATCATTTTCGACGGTGATCGCGTCACCAATTTCGCTGAGAAACGCGTGACCGAAAACGCCTGGATAAACGGCGGCTACATGGTCATGGAGCCCGGGGTGCTCGATTATCTGACCAAGGACGAGGACGTGCTCGAGATCGACCTGCTGGAACGGCTGACGCACGATGGTCAGCTTGCCGCGTACAGACACGAGGGCTTCTGGCAGTGCATGGATACGCTGCGCGACAAGCACGGACTCGAGCGGCTATGGCTGTCGGGGTCCCCGCCGTGGAAGCGATGGTGAGTGAGGTGCGCGCACAACCCGCGCCCGCCATTCGCCCACGCTGCCGCTCCTGCGGGCACGCGGATCTGATCCCAGTGCTGAGCCTCGGCCAAGTCCCGCTTGCCAATGCTCTATTGAGCGCCGAACAATTGCACAAGAGCGAGGAGCGCTTTCCTCTCGAGCTTTATTTCTGCCCGCAATGCGCGCTCGCCCAGATCGGTGAGACGGTGCCGCCGCAACGCCTGTTTCGCGATTACACCTATGCGTCCTCTTTCTCCGACACCATGATCAAGCACGCGCGCACGCTGGTCGAGACGCTGATCGGCCGCTATGACTTGGGCCCGGGGAGCTTGGTCATGGAGGCCGCCAGCAATGATGGATACCTGCTGCAGTTCTACAAGGCGCGGGGTATTCCGGTCCTCGGCATCGAACCCGCCGCCAACATTGCTGAGCTTGCAATCACGACCAAAGGCATTCCGACGCTGGTGGAGTTCTTCGATCAGGATCTTGCCTGCCGACTAGCAGCACGTGGGCAATTCGCCGACATCATCCACGCGCACAATGTCTTCGCCCACGTTCCCGATCCCAACAAATTTGTCGCTGGCATCAAACAGGTGCTCAAGCCGAACGGGGTCGCGGTTATCGAGGCTCCCTATGTGCGCGACCTCATTACCAAGCTCGAGTTCGACACCATCTATCACGAACACTTTAGCTATTACTCGCTGAGTTCCGTCGAAGCGCTCTGCCGCCGCCACGGTCTAATGGTTCGTGACGTCGAACTCGATCCCATCCACGGCGGCTCGCTGCGCCTGTTCATCGCGCATGCGGGCGGGCCTTCGTCGATGCGCGTTGGCAAGCTATTGGCGAAGGAGCGATCGGAGGGACTGCTCACTTTTGACTATTATCGCAACTTCGCCGAGCGCGTTGCGCGCCTCAAGCGGGAGCTGCTGGAATTGTTGCAGCGGCTCAAACAAGAGGGCAGGCGCATCGCCGCCTATGGTGCCTCCGCCAAGGGAAGCACCCTGATGAATGCGTTCGGCATCGACGGGCGGCTGCTCGATTTCGTGGTTGACCGCAGCCATCTCAAGCAAGGCCGCTTCACGCCCGGCAATCACCTGCCGATTCTGCCGCCGCAGGCGCTGCTCGAACGCCGGCCCGACTACGTGCTCCTGTTGACATGGAACTTCGCGGCGGAGATCCTGGCGCAACAAGACGAATTCCGCCGCTGCGGGGGCAAGTTCATCGTTCCGGTGCCCGAAGTGGCTGTCCTCTAAGGATGCGCAACTAGCCGTCTTGCTTCTCCGCCGCGACCAAGCGCGAGCTCGCCTTCCGAAAACTGCTGGTTGCTCATGTGGATTTGCGCGCGATCGTGCCGATATTGCCGAGCTTTAGTCCGAGCAGCGGTGACTCTGCTGCCGGGATGAGGCGCTCCGGCAAGCCGAATACGGTCAAAGCAGCACGCATCAAAAATGCTACGGGGAAATAATTGGTGGTCTTGACAGACTCAACGACGTCGAATCCGCTTGCCTGCAAGAGCGCGGCAAGCGAGCGCCGCGAGAAGAGCTGCGGATGCTGCAGCGTGTAGGGCGTCCAGCGTCGTCCCAGCAAACGGGCCAACCCAGACGCGCAATCGTGAGTGACGATCAAGATCACGCCGCCCGGTTCAAGACTCGCTCTCACCTCGTGAAGAAATTCCTTGGGCTGCAACAGATGATCGAGCACGTGAATCATCACTGCGGTCGACACGCTTTGCGCAGGCATGTCGGAAGCGTGAAAGATCCCGGAATTGATCGTGAAGCTCAGCCCGCGAAAATTGCCGGCCAGTGATTGGTGCACGTACCGATTCGGCTCGTAGAGCCAGAAGTGATGGAAAGAGCCGCTTTTTGCAAATGAAGAGGCGAACAATCCAATGTCTGGGCCGATTTCCAAAAAATGCCCTCCCATTCGGCTGTGCGGGCGCAGAAGTCGTGCATAGCTCTCCTGGGTGCGTCTGCGCGCCGGCAATGGAACAGAGACCATGTTTTCGGCTTGCCGGCCGTAGAGTCCATCGAGTTGGCTTTGGCGATAATAGGTAGGACAAAACAAAGCACTGCATTTCGAGCACTCGAAATACGTGAAGAAAACCCGCGCGTGCGTATAGCCGGAAACAAATGCGCCGTGACGGTCGGCAGTCAGTGTCTCCGCCGGGGGCGAAGAGGCAACGCGTCGTTTGGCATCTGCGGCCGGTGCGTCGCAGCAGGGACAAAGCTCGACACGGAGATAATCATCGAGCAACTGATCGTTATTCTCGCCGGAGGCAAAATCATTGGCTGCCTCAGCGACGCTGCCTGCTTTTAGGTGTTGAACAAAATTCATGGCGAGAACACCGTTCCGCTTGCGTGAGCTTGGCACTATGGAGAGGCACCTTTTCCTTGTAAAGCGAACGGGCGTTAGGCGATTCGAACGAACCCGCAACGCGTTCGGAAAGAAAATGACTTGACAAACGGATTTGCCTGGCCCCGGTACGCGGCAATGGGGCAATAGGACAAAGCCAACACGCCTCGGCTACATCGCTGTGAAATCATTGATGAATTGGAAACGAACCTTCCTCCTCGGGTCGGTGCTGTAGGGTGTGAGGCTCAATGAGGATCAGCGGAACGACTGGATGCTGGCTGCCGCGATGAAGCAGTGCGCTTACGCCGGAACAATTCGGCTGATTTGCATGCTGCGCAACGCTAATCTTGAAAGATCGCTCGTTGCGAACGTCCATGTCTCGGCGCGGCCGTTAGATTGAGATGCAATCCCTTCGCTCGCGCTATACATTGCTCATCCCTACCTTTAATCGGTCCGCCCATTTACGCAGACTGCTCGGATATCTGGCTGCGCGGCGGTTCGCGTATCCGATCCATGTGCTCGACTCCAGCACGGGTGACGCCCTGGCGCAAAACCGCGAGACCGTCAGCCGGGAAGGGTTGGACGTCGTGCATGATATCTACGACCCGGCGACGTCGATCCATAAGAAAATCGGCCTTGCGATCGCATCGGTCGAATCGACCTACTGCTCTCTTTGCGCCGACGACGACGTCTTGTTCACGGATGAGCTGGACGCACTTTTCGATGTCCTCGACGCCGACCCAGACTTGGTCGTAGCGCATGGGTATTACGTCAATTTCAAACCGGGAGAGCATTTTGACGTCTGGCATACGGACTATTCGGCGCCTTCGATCGTCGCAGGAGACGCGTTGAAACGGATCGTCGAACAGATGAGCGATTACCAGGCGATTTTCTATGGAATTCATCGCACTCATACTATGAAACTGATCCAGCCGCCGCTTGATCGCGTGAAGTCGCTTTGGGCGAAGGAACTGCTGACATCCTCTCTGGCTTTGATCGATGGCGGCATGTACCGCGCGCCGCGGTATTACATGGCGCGAAACACGAACCCCTCAATCGCATCCGAAGGGTGGCACCCACACCAATTTTTAGCCATGGAGCCAGCCGAGCTCTTTCGCGAGTATGCGGACTATCGTGCCGTCGCGCTCGAGCATCTGGCGGCCGACCCCCACTGTCGAGCGATCTACGGGCCGGAGCAGATGCAGCAGGTTTTCGATCTTGTCCATCTGAAATACCTTGCCCCGATGCTTTCCTCGGGCGTCATGAACTATCTCATTCAGCAGTCCATGCTACCCAATACGACATCTCGGCAAATGATCGATGGCATATGGAACACCTTCGTCCCTCCATTCGCTCGGCAGGCGGGGGGATTGAAGCAATACTTGACCCAGGCGATTGCATTACTGCGGCCGAGTAATGCATCAAGCGCGTTCAAGCATTTTCGACGTCTTGCCGGTATTTATGCGGAACTCAAATTTCAGGAAAAATTCGATGTTTCCGTCAATTCGGCGTTTGACACGATCACCGTGAGCCGTAGAAGCCGAGACGGCCAATCGCGCTGCTACATCATGTCGAGCTCCCTGCTAGATCAGCAGTTTGCCGACGGTCGACAAGTGACTGCCTCTCATCTGCGAACTATTGTCAGCCACCTCGACGACTATGTCTAATGTGGCGCGGCTGAAAGGCGCAAACAACGAGCACATGATTCTGCAGGCTGAAAATAGTTCGTCGAATTCCGCGGCATTGCTGGGAGTTTTCGACTTCTCCTACCAACACTACGCGCTCGGGGATCTGCTCACGAACCAGATCAATCTCGCTGTCATAGCGATCGAGCGGGGCCTTCGGTACGTCGATCTCATAGTCATGGTCAATCCGGAAAGGCCCTCGGCACGTCAGCAGACGTTCGTGACCCGCAGCAATTACATCGCTCATCTCGACAATATCGTGCCGGTCTTCGCGTGCAATCCGTTGTTACGGTCGTTTCGGCTCGTCCGTGATCTGCAGGCGTTCAATTTCCTGATTGCCTTGCATCACCGGAATCGTCTTCCGATGTGGCCGGATCTGAAGACACATCTCAAAATGCGTCAGGATTTTCCCATCGATCATCGGCGCATCAACGCCTTTCACGCGCGATCTGGCTACATTCCCAAGCTTTCGGCCCCGCGCGGGTATGAGGCCTGGGCGCGACAATTCCACATCACCGAACTGGGCGGGCGTCCGCTCGTAATTATCAATCCGCGTCAGAGTTCACTGACCGAAGCCCCGGCAGTGACTTATCGCGATGCGCCACTGCCGGCGTGGCATGACTTCATCGACGCGGTGGCAACGAGCTGGCCGCAGGCGCTCTTTGTAATGGTCGGCGGGTTTCAGGAATGGGAGCACCGGCTGCTCTACCGGCACAATGTCTTCATCCCGCGCGCGTGGGGCTTGCGGCTCGCGCATGAGTTGGCGCTGCTGAAGATCGCGGATGTGTTCATCGGAACCTCGAGCGGCTTTGCCACTTTCGCGACTTTCACCGATGTAGCCTATGCGATCGTTAACGTCGAACACAGCTTTGCACGCCCCGCTGGGGTTCGACTCAACGATCGGCATTTTCCTTTCGCTAAGGAAAATCAGATCCTGACCTGGCGGCAGGAGACGACCGCAGAGCTGCTGGCGCTGTTCGAACAGGTCTATTCGAGCGCACTACGAGCGCGCATGTCAGACGGGGAAAAAAGATCTACCCCCGCCGAGCAACGCGGCCGCGAACTTCTCGGGGGTCGCGTATGATTCGTCGTCTTCTGCTCGGCCCTTATAAGCTCGCTGAGCCATGGGTCCGCCACCCCAGTTGGATGGTCCGCCGCCCCGCTCAAGTCGCGGTGCTCGGCATTGCCACGATCTGGCTTGCATTGCCGGGAAGCGAGAAAGCGGAGCGGGATGCTCCGGAACAAGTCGATGAGCTCGCCCGCCAGTTCTGGTCGTCGCCAAAGCTGCTTGAATTTCTCAACGGACCCGCCATAGGCAAGCCGGTCATAGGCCGCATCTGCCGCCTGCTGGTCTTGCGCCTTTCGGTCGCCGCGAAACTGCGAGAGCGCGCAAGCGCCGACGATCTTAATTTCGTATTGCGGCTCAATGGGCCCCTCGACCAGAAATCGCTAAGGAACTTGCTGATTTGGCAGAACCACGTTCTCCCCTCGTATGTGCAGCGGGAGGACGCCCAGGTGGATGTCGCGCTGGTGCTGGCGAACGGATCGGCCAACGAGGCGCGCCTGTTCGATCTCATCTCGATCTTGCTCATGCTTGAGCGCTTTCGCAGTTTCGCGGTGTTCTGGGACGAGGAGACCGCGATGGCCGCGACATCGGACCTTCTATCGCAGCGGGAGTCGAGCCGCTGGCGTGCCCGCGAACCAGCGAGCGATCTACGCACGCTGCCGCGCCAGCTCTCGCGCGAAGTCGAACTTCGCGGCACGCGCGGCGGCATCAAGCTTCTTCCGCACGGGCGCAAATCTGCAAACGATTTTTTGAAACTGACGTTACCCGGCCGATTCATCGTGGCGGGCGCGTTGCGGGAGCGCGAGGATGGGACGATCGAGTCGGATGAACTCGAATTTTGGCTTGATTTGATCGAGCGACTCGGCGTGCGCTATCCGCGCGCCGCCTTCGTAATGCTCAATCGGCTTGCTCCCTCCCAATGGCGGGAATGGCCGGTTCATCTGCGCTTTGCCCGCCATCAAGGATTGAACCTTCAAGATGCGATGTGCCTTGCTCAGATTGCCGACGGTTATCTGGGGGTCCTCGACCTGTTTGGGTTCGCGGCTCATTCCGCCGGTCGTCCCGGGGTCTATGTTCCGCTTGACGATCTGCCGCCCCCCGAGCGAGCAAGTGCAAACTTGCGAGTCTCACAAATTATCGTTGGAAGCTGCAATCGTGCAGACATCGAGGCGGCGGTGAACAATTTGGAACTCGGTCCCATCCACGCGCCATTCGGGGGTGCGGGAGGGCACCGATGAAGGGCTGCGGGCGCGCAAATGCTTCCTGAAGCTATGCCTCGGCCGGTGGAGCAGGGAGAGGAGGCCACCGAAGTCAGTTTCGTGGTTCCCTGCCTGAACGAAGAGGAGAACGTCCTCGGCACGATCGAGACGATCACCAAGGCAATGGAGCGCGTCGACTGCCGGTTCGAAATCCTGGTATTCGATGACGGCTCGCAGGATAATACGTCAGGGGTGGTGGCAGCATATCAGTCGGCAAATCCGTAGGCCCCCGTCCGTCTGTTTCGCAACAAAGTCAATCGTGGCTTGGCCTGCAATTTCGTGGAGGGAGCATTCCAAGGACGCGGCCGCTATTACCGTGCGGTTCCGGGCGACAATGTCGAGCTTGCCGATCGGCCGATAATGCTGTTCAGACCGTTGGACATCCCCGGCGTTTTTCTTATAGAGCTTGAAAAAATGGAAGACGAACGCGGTTTTTTTCGCGTCTGTTCTGCAGCGAGACATTCCTAGAGCAAGGGCTATGCGCAAACTATCCGCAGTGGAGCGTGTCGTTCAACGGACGTCGCGGCACGTTGCGCGGCCTGCACTTTCAGGCACCCCCGCACGAGGAAATCAAGCTTGTCTCCTGTACACGAGGAGCGGTGTTTGACATGGCCGTCGACGTAAGGCCCGGCTCGCCCTCCCGCGGCAAGTGGGTCGGCGTGGAGCTCAGTGCGGACAACCGGCAGCAACATACATTCCCGCCGGGTTTGCTCATGGTTTTCAAACTCTCACCGATGACGCCGAGGTACGCTATCACATATCCGAAACGTATCGGCCGGAGGCGGCGCGCGGCGTGCGGTGGGATGATCCGGATCTCGTCATCGCATGGCCGAACATCGAGGAGCGCGTGATCTCCAGCCGGGATCTGGCTTTGCCGAGATTGCGGGACCTCACATGAACCGTTTTAGCCGTCGGCTGTGCGTTGCGGGCGCGACTGCGAACGGCAATCACAGCCGGCGAGGGCGCCGGCGAGACAATCGGTGCGGCGATGCCTAACAGCGCGCTTTTTCTCGACCGGGATGGGGTGATCAATGTGGACCACGGCTACGTGCACCGGCCGGACCAATTCGAATTCATCCCCGGAATTTTCGAACTCGCTCGTTTCTGGACCAATGAGGTGAAGCGGCCGATCGTCGTGACCACCAACCAATCGGGTATTGGTCGCGGCTATTTCGACCAAAGCACCTATGCGGCCTTGACGCGATGGATGTGCGACCGTTTTGAGGCGGAAGGCACGGCAATCAGCCGCGTCTATCACTGTCCTCATCACCCTGTGGAGGGCGTTGGCGAGTACCGCCGCGATCATCCCTGGCGCAAACCAAATCCCGGAATGCTCCTGCAGGCTGTATCGGATCTTGGGCTTGATCCTGTTCACTGCGCGATCGTTGGCGACAAGATGAGCGACATGGAAGCCGGCGCAGTTGCTGGAATCGGATTGCGCATTCTCATCGGATCCCGCGAACTCAAGAAGCGCGAGCCAGCCTGTGAGGTCGTCGCCGACCTGCGCCAAGCCCTCGCCCTTCTGCGATCTCGCTTTGCGCCGGCTGCGCCGGCCGAGCGCAGCAGGGGTGCTTGATGCGTAGTAATTTCCTGCTTGAACTGCGCGTCCCGCTCGGCCATTACCGTCGCGCAACGTCTGGTGACCAAGACGCGGGAACCGGACGGTGGCGCGGTGGGGCAGGGGACGGGATCGAATGAACAGCGACCTCGCTGGTGATTTCGAGCCGCCGCGCGCGTCGCGCGCCGGCGTGCAGAAAGTTGCGATCGTGGCAGCCAAGCTGCTCGTGACAGGAGCATGCTTTTGGTATGTGTCGCGGCAAGTCGATTGGCGTCAGACCTTCTCCATGATTTCGCTCCTGGATTGGCGCTGGGCTGCGCTCGCCACGCTGATAGGGATGTTGCAGGTTCCGCTGCTGGGGCTGCGCTGGCGCAACATTGTCGATGTGCTCGCTCCCGACGATACGGCCATGACGCGCATGGACATGATTGCCGCGACGGCGGTGGGAATGTTCTTCGCCCAAGTATTGCCGAGCGTGGCCGGTGAGGGGGTGCGAGCGTGGCTGCTCGTTCGGCTCGGCAGTAATTGGCGCAAGGCCGTAACAAGCGTTGTGATCGATCGCGGAATAGGCGTGGGGCTTTTGATCGCTTTCGGCCTGCTCATTCTGCTGCTGCCCTCCGGGCTTACGGCGCTGGGTGGATATCGCGATCTGGTGCTCGTCGTGTACGGTGCGCTAATCATCGCCGGAGCGCTCGCGCTCGTGCTCGCATCGAAGATTGTTCCTCTGCTCGCTCGGTGGCGGTATTCGCGATGGATGGCGATTTTGGCTGTAGACGTTCATCGCGTCTTGTTCGGATCGAAGGGGCCCATAGTCCTGAGCATTGGATGTCTTATCCACGCGCTCACGATTGTCGCCATTTGGTCGGTGGGAAGAGCGCAGGGCTTCTCGCTGCCGCTCGCCGACGCGGCGGTGTTGTTCACCGTCATGATTGGAGTGGTGCTTGTACCGATTTCGATCGGCGGCTGGGGTTTGCGGGAACTTGCTGTGGTCTCGCTTCTGACCGGTTACGGCGTCGCACCGGAAAGGGCGTTGCTGTTTTCGGTGTGTTATGGCCTCGTGCTGGCCGTCAGCTCGCTGCCCGGGGCGCCAGTGTGGCTTTTGTACCCATTCGCGCCCGCCGAGCCTTTGCGGCGCGAGAAGCAGCCTCTGCCGCTGGCGCAAACACGTGCCTCTGGCGCTGCGTCAAATATTGCTTAGCGAACGCGACCAATGCCGAGCGTTGAACGAGCGGCCGTGCGCCGGGTGGCATGACGACGACTGGACCAGTGGCCCTCATAGCCGGGGTAACGGGGCAGGACGGCGCTTATCTTGCGCGCTTTCTCCTTGGGAAAGGTTACGTTGTTCATGGGACGTCGCGCGACGCAGCGCTTGCTCGCCTCGACGGTCTGATTGCGCTCGGGATCTGCGACAAGGTAGCGCTTCATTCGATGTCGCCGGCAGACTTCCAGTCCGTAGTGCAAGTCATCGAGAAGGTCGCGCCGGATGAAATTTACAATCTGTCGGGCCAATCCTCCGTTTCGCTATCGTTCACCCAGCCGGCCGAGACACTGGCAGGAATAGCGCTCGGTGCGCTCAACATGCTTGAGTCGCTGCGCCGCCTCGGGGGGAGAGTGCGCTTTTATAATGCGGGTTCTTCGGAGTGCTTTGGCGATACCGGGACACGCGCAGCGAATGAGCAGACGGCGTTTCGGCCGAAGAGCCCTTATGGCGTAGCTAAGGCAGCGGCGATCTCGCTTGTTGCCAACTATCGCGAGTCTTACGGCCTCTTTGCTTGTTCGGGTCTCTTGTTCAATCACGAATCACCGCTGCGGCCGAGCCGATTCGTGACTCGCAAGATCACCGCGGCAGCCGCCAAAATCGCTGCCGGCAGCGGAGCACGGCTTGCTCTCGGCAATTTGTCGATCCGCCGCGACTGGGGTTGGGCTCCCGATTACGTCGAAGCGATGTGGAGAATGCTGCAGTGCGACCAGCCGGACGACTTCGTTGCTGCGTCGGGCGTCGCTTATTCGCTCGAGCAGTTTGTGGCAGCAGCCTTCCGCGAGGTCGGTCTCGATTGGCGAGAGCACGTTGACTACGATCCTTCTCTTGTTCGTTCCAGTGATATCATGTACTCGGTGGGTGATCCTACCAAGGCGGCACAAATTCTCGGCTGGCGTCCGACGGTCGGAATGCCCGAGATAGTGACGCGGATGGTTCACGCCGAGCGCGACATGGCAGGTGTCGCTTAGCTCGGCTTGTTTGACGGTGCCGTCACTGGCGACGATTGGACGAAGGCAATAGCCCGCGTGGTGCAATAATGGCTGGATCAGCGGGCAAGGTCGCGCTCATCGCCGGTGTAACCGGCCAGGATGGCGCTTATCTCTCCGAATTTCTTCTCTCCAAAGGATATGTGGTCCAGGGCGTGAAGCGCCGTTCTTCGTCCTTCAACACCGAGCGGATCGACCACTTGATTCATGATCCGCACGAGGAGGGCGTTTCCTTTCATATGCATTACGGCGATGTGACCGACGCCACCAACATCATACGGATCGTGCAGGAAACGCAACCCGACGAGATCTACAATCTTGCCGCGCAGTCGCACGTGCAGGTATCGTTCGAGACGCCCGAATACACGGCCAATGCCGATGGACTTGGGACGCTGCGCCTACTCGAGTCAATTCGCATCCTCGGCCGGGAAAACAAGACCCGCTTCTATCAAGCGTCGACCTCCGAGCTGTTCGGCAAGGCCCAGGAAAGCCCGCAAAGCGAGACGACGCCGTTCTATCCGCGCTCCCCTTATGCGGCCGCGAAGCTTTACGCGCACTGGATCACGGTGAACTACCGGGAAGCGTACGGGCTCCATGCCTCGGCTGGCATCCTCTTCAACCATGAGAGTCCGATCCGAGGCGAAACCTTCGTCACGCGCAAGATCACGCGTGCAGTCGCCTCAATCGAGTGCGGGCTGCAGCAGAAGCTGTTCCTCGGCAATCTCGATGCTCGCCGTGACTGGGGCCACGCACGCGATTTTGTCGAGGGGATGTGGTTGATCTTACAACAGGATAGGCCGGACGATTACGTGCTCGCGACCGGCGAGAGCCACTCGGTGCGCGAATTCGTCGAAAAAGCCTTCAGCCATATCGGCAGAACTATCGTGTGGCGCGGCAAGGACGTCGAGGAGAAGGGTATCGACAAATCCACGGGCGAGGCGCTGGTCGAGGTGGATCCGCGCTATTTCCGGCCGACAGAGGTCGATTGTCTCGTTGGTGACCCGAGCAAGGCGCGCGCCAAACTGGGTTGGCGACACAGGACGACCTTTGACACGCTCGTGGCAGACATGGTGCAGGCAGACAAGGTCGCGGTCCGCGACGAGCGGGAACGTCGAAATCGCCACGGCTGAAGGTTCCACTTCATGCGAATAGCAATGTTTGGTACGGGCTATGTCGGACTGGTCTCCGGTGCATGTTTTTCGGACTTCGGCCACGTCGTAACCTGCATCGACAAGGATGCAGAGAAGATCCGAACACTTCAAAGCGGAAAATTGCCGATTTTCGAACCTGGGCTGGACGCGCTCGTCGCCAGCAACGTCGCAGCCGGGCGCCTGTCCTTTTCGAGCAGATCGGCAACGGCGATTCGCGCCGCCGATGCCGTATTCCTGGCGGTAGGTACGCCCTCGCGACGGGGCGATGGATTTGCCGATCTCTCGTATGTTCATGACGCCGCGGCCGAGATCGCCGCTGAAATCGCAGGCTTCACCGTTGTCGCCATAAAATCGACGGTTCCGGTGGGAACCAATGACGACGTCGAGACGATCATTCGCAAGCTGTGCCCGGATGCGGATTTTGCTGTGGTGTCAAATCCGGAATTCCTACGCGAGGGGGCAGCAATCGAGGATTTCAAACATCCAGATCGCATCGTGGTTGGCACCGATGACGAACGGGCGCGCCTGGTCATGCGCGAAGTGTACCGGCCGCTTTTCATCAACGAAACGCCAATTCTCTTCACCGAACGCCGCTCCGCGGAACTCATCAAATATGCGTCCAATGCGTTTCTTGCCACGAAGATCACCTTCATCAATGAAATGGCTGACCTTTGCGAAAAGTGCGGCGCAGACGTGCAGGAGGTCGCACGCGGAATGGGACTCGACCGCCGCATTGCAGCGAAGTTCCTGCACGCGGGACCCGGTTTTGGAGGCTCGTGCTTTCCCAAGGATCTCGCCGCGCTCGCCGCGATCGGTCAGCGCTACGACGTGCCGAGCAGCATCGTGGCGACGGTGATGGCGGTGAACGATGGCCGCAAGCGCGCAATGGCCGCCAAGGTGTTGGCGGCCTGCGGTGGCTCGCTTGATGGCAAGATCATTGCGGTGCTGGGCCTGACCTTCAAACCCAACACCGACGACATGCGCGAGGCGCCCAGTCTCGTGATCGTGCCGACCCTTGAGGCGCATGGGGCGCGCGTGCGCGCATATGATCCTCACGGCATGGCGGAAGCGCGCAAGCTGATGCCGCGGCTCGAGACTGCGGCCGACCCCTACGCTTGCATTGAAGGTGCAGACGCAATGCTCATCCTAACGGAATGGGATCAATTCCGAGCACTCGACCTCGATCGGGTAAAAAACGCCCTACGCAGCCCGATCGTCGTCGATTTGCGCAATATCTACATGCCGAGTGACGTTGCTGCGAACGGTCTTACCTACGTCAGCGTCGGGCGAGGCTGAGGGCCTATCCGCGTCCGTAGAGATCGTCCAGGCGAACGATGTCATCATCGCCCAGATAGCTCCCGACCTGCACCTCGATCAATTCGAGCGGGATCTTGCCGGGGTTGGCGAGGCGATGAATGCTCCCGATCGGGATGTAGACCGATTCATTTTCGTGCACGCTGCGCACGTCGTCGCCGAGCGTGATCTCGGCCGTTCCCCTCACCACAACCCAATGTTCGGAACGATGGAAATGCTTTTGCAGCGAGAGCTTGCTCCCAGGCTTCACGACAATGCGTTTGACGCGATAGCGCGGGGCGCTATCGACATCTTGGTAGTAGCCCCATGGGCGGTAAATGCGACGATGCTCGACCGCCGCGCGATGGTTGTGCGCCTTGAGCCGCTCGACGAGTGCCTTCACCTGCTCGGCCTTCGCGCGCGCGCTGACCAGCACGGCGTCCCCCGTGGATACTACGATCACGTCGTCGAGCCCCACGACCGTGGTGAGCACCGATTCCTCCGAACGCACCAAGTTGTTGTGGCTGTCGAGCATGACGACGGGGCCGTCCGTCGCGTTGCCAGCGGCATCGCGATCGAGAACGTCCCACACCGAGCTCCAGCTGCCGATATCCGACCAGCCCAAGTCGGTAGGGACTACGGCTGCGAGCTTGGTGCGTTGCATGACCGCATAGTCGATCGACTTCTTGGGCGCACGCGCGAAGGGCTCGCTCGCGAGCCGCAGGAAGTCGAGGTCGCGCGTGAGGCCGCCAACTGCGGCTCTCGCCGCCTCGGCCATGGCCGGTTCAAACCGCTCGATCTCCGCGATCATGGTGGCGGCGTGGAAGAGAAAATTCCCGCTGTTCCACAGATAGCGTTGCGCGACGTAATTCGCAGCGGTGACGGCATCGGGTTTTTCCACGAATGCCTCGACCGCGCGAGCGGATGCGCCATTGAGCTTTTCGCCGGGGCGGATGTAGCCGTAACTTGTCGCAGGATGCGTGGGCTCGATACCGAAGGTCACGATGCGTCCTGTGGCGGCCGCAGCCGCGGCATCCCGGCATGCTGCGCGAAACTCCTCGGGCTTGCGTACCACGTGGTCGGCTGCGAGCACCAGTACGAGCGCATTGTGATCGCGTTCGGCCGCCAGCACGGCGGATACCGCAACCGCGGGGCCCGAATCGCGGCGCATCGGTTCGAGCACGATGTCAGCTTCGACGCCGCGCTCGCGCAATTGCTCGGCCACCACGAATCGGAAGTCGGTGTTGGTGATGACGATCGGCCTGCCGAACAATTCGGGATCGGAAATGCGCCCAAGTACCTGTTGGAACGTCGACCCCTCGCCTACAAGAGGGACAAACTGTTTCGGCATGCTTTCGCGCGAGACTGGCCACAGCCGTGTTCCCGCGCCGCCGCACATGATCACCGGGACGATTTGAATCGACATTGAAGATCCCTGGGTGGTCGCGACAGTTCAAGCGGCCCCGGCGCAAAACGTCAAGGCCGGCATTAACCAAGAATCAAGGTCAAAGCCGCCAAATCTCAATACCGGCGGGCTTTTTGAGCGGATCGAGCGCTCCTTTGACGTCCATCACCAGCCCGCGGCCGTTTTTGAGCAGACGCGCAATCAACTGCCAACCTGATTTGCGATAAACGTCGTGCGCCACCGCAAGCACGACCGCATCCGCGGGTTGCGGCTCTTTCTGCAACGTGAGTCCATACTCCTTGAGCGCCGCCGCGTCGTCGGCAAGAGGATCACTCACCTGAACGGATACGCCGAACGACTGCAATTCACGGATGATGTCGATAACCTGCGAATTCCGGATGTCGACGACATTTTCCTTAAACGTCAATCCGAGCACTGTTACTCGCGGGGCTTGTGTGCCGGTTTTCAAGAGACGGCGTAGGCACTCGCGCGCGACGCGTATCCCGATGGAGTCGTTGATGCGGCGACCGGCGAGAATCACGTCCGGATGATAGCCCCCCTTTTGCGCGCGAAAGGTCAAGTAATAGGGATCGACGCCGATGCAGTGGCCGCCGACGAGGCCCGGGGTGAAATTGATGAAATTCCATTTGGTCGCAGCCGCCGAAAGTACCTCGCCGGTATCGATATCGAGTTGGTGAAAGATGGCGGAGAGCTCATTCATGAAAGCGATGTTGAGGTCGCGTTGTGCATTCTCGATCACCTTGGCCGCTTCCGCGACCTTTATCGAAGGCGCCTTGTGGAGGCCGGCCGTTACGACCGAGCCGTAGACCCCAGCGACGATGTCGAGCGTGCGGGCATCCTGACCAGCCACGACCTTTGTAATTGTCTCGAACCGATGAGCCCTGTCACCCGGATTGATCCGCTCGGGCGAATATCCCACGGTGAAATCGCGGCCGGCGGACAGACCCGAGACCTGTTCGAGAATTGGCAGGCAATCTTCCTCCGTTGCGCCGGGATAGACGGTGGATTCGTAGACAACGATGTCGCCCTTCTTCAAAGCCTTACCCACCGTCGCCGAGGCGCGCAGCAAGGCCGTCAGGTCCGGTCGCCGCGCCTGGTCGATTGGGGTCGGTACCGTCACGATGAAGAAATCCGCGACCGAGAGTTCGGCCGGATCAGACGTGAAGACGAGAGTGGAATGGCCCAGATCATGTGCCTCGACCTCGCGCGTGCGATCGTGGCCAGCCTTGAGTTCGCGGATGCGTGCGGTATCGATATCGAAGCCGATCACGGGCGTACCCTGTCGGCCGAACGCAACAGCGACCGGCAGCCCGACATATCCGAGACCGATGACGGCGAGCTTGCGACCGTGCGGCACGATCTACCTTAGTGAAACCCCGACGCGGGCCTTCTTACCCCGCGCCCAGCGCCGTTCGCAATGGACCTTCAAGCCATTTGCGCAAGCAAGTGCTGATAGAGCGCGATCACGTCGCGGCCAATACGCTGGCTCGAAAAATTCCGTTCGACAAGTTCGCGGCCGGCCTTACCGAATTTGCGCCGCAGTTGGGGATCGCGTGCGAGCCGATCGATGGCGCCGGCGAGCGCCTCGGGATCCTCGATGGGGACCAGAAGCGCGTTGAGGTCCGCGCGCGCGATATCTCGGCATCCGGGCACGTCAGTTGCGACCAGCGGCCGCCCGCAGGCAGCCGCTTCCAACAGGCTCAGCGGCAAGCCCTCACGGTGCGACGGCAGAACCGCGATGTGCGCGCATGCCCACAATGCACCTATGTCCTCTACGAAGCCCAGATGTTTGACATTGGGCCGCCGCGTCCACGCCTCGATCTCCTGCGGCGGAATCGAGGTCGGATTGGCGGGGTCCGGTAGCCCCGCTATGAGGAGCCGGATGTCGCGGCCGCGCCGGACTAGCAACTCGTGCGCTGCGACCAGCGTGCGTATGCCCTTGGACGCGAGCAAGCGTCCCACGAATGCGACCGTGATCGGGTCCGCTGGTTCAGGGGCTGGCCTCATCGTCTCGACGTCGACACCCGACCCGGGAATGAGCGAGATTCGGTCTCGATCCAAGCCGAGCCGCTCGATCACCGCGCGGTCGTCGAGGTTTTGTACCAGCACGGCCGCCCGGGAGCGGTTGAGCAGCGCTCGCAATGTCGGCTGCAAGACCGCGCGTGCCGTACGGGCCTTCGGTGTGGGGTCGGTGAACAGGGTTCCAAGCCCAGTCATCGCATTGAGGCAAACGATCGGTAGGCCGATGGCTGCCAGCGAGCCGACGACAGCTCCTGGCAGCGCGACGTGATGGGCGAGGTCCGGCCTGAGATCGCGATAGAGCTTGCGCACTGCGCGCACGATCCGAATCAGATCGCGCGGATCGAGGCTGCCGCGCCGCCAAGGAACACCATGCAGCTGAAACCCTTCAGCTTCGATTGCACCACCATGGCGATCAACGCGGGTTGCAACGTGCACCTCGAACCCCGCGTTGCGCGCCGCGCGCGCCATCGGAAGCCGGTGCGAGATGAAGTACCAATCCTCGGTTACGAGATAGATCACACGCGGCGCCGAGGCGCGCCTTTTGGGTCCAGCAGAGGCGACTCCCGCACTGGCAGGGCGCACATGAGAGAGCTCCGCGACTGCGCCGATGATGTGATAGAGACTGGTGGCGCGCGCCGGCTCGATGATGAAAACATCGTCGGCGCCGAGTTGATCGAACCAGACGCCTTCAGCCGGCGTGGCGAGGAAACGTCGCAGGCCTTTGATCGCCGCGGCAATATCCGCCGCGGAACGATGCTGCGCAAGATAGGCGCGAATCCGTTCCGCTTGCGCCCACAAGCGTGCGACCGGATCATGGATACGGCCATCGACGAGCACGGCGTTGACGGCCACCCCACGGCGCGCATCCAGCCCGAAAGCGTCGGCGAAGGCGATCAGCCGCGGCGTTGCCTCAGGCGCCTTCCGCCCCGTGAGTTGCGCCCAACGCTGGAGCAGAAATGCCCATTCGTAATGGTGCCCAGGCTCACGGATGAGTCCTTCCACGCCCGGCGCCGGCGACCAGTCGGCCGCAAAGAACTCGCCTAAGGCGCCGTTCGACGGATCAATGAATTTTTCGAGGCAAAGTGTCGCAATCCCGTCGGCCATTCTGCGCCAAGCCGGATCAGCGTCGATGGCAAGCCAGGCGAGCGCGGATTCGAGCAAGTGCATGTGTGGATTCGAGCGCTGCGGAAGCCTCCCGTTCCGATCCTCGAGAAATCCGCCGAGCGGGTGGGCATACGACTGCTCGAGCCTTGTGCGCAGCGCCACAGCGTAGCCTCGCCACCCCTCTGCTTCCCCGAACGTACGATGACCGCTCGCAAACGCGAGCAGGGCGAAGGCCTGATCATATAGATCGAACGCTGTGTCGCCGACCTTGCCATCAAGGTCAACCACGGAAACGACCGTTGCGTCGGCAGCGATGAAGTGCTGGCGGAAATAATCGAGTGCGTGGCGCTGGGCCTCGCGCCAGGGGCCACGCCAGCCAAGCCGGCCGGCTTCGCAATAGGAGAACGCTTGGCGGGCGATCACCCGGGCGCGATGCGGCAGTGGCAACGGCCTTCCGTCAAGGCTGATTGCTTCGTGAAACCCGCCGCGAACGCGATCCGCACCTTGCTGCCACCATAGCGGGAGCGCCACATCGAACAGCCATCGGTTGAGCGCGGCAGCCTCGGCCGCGAGATCACTCATGTGAGCGGCCTCGATGAGCGACAAGCCGAGATCATCGCGCTGTGGTGCACACCGACCATTGTTCGCAGGCCCTTGGCATTTTCGGTTTTATACTGCACCAAGCGCCATCAGCCGAGCGCAAACGGCGCGATGGCGGTTCGCCGGACGAGGCCATAATCGCATCCGTTGAAGGGAGCTAGCTTGAGGGAGCCTATTCTTGTCACCGGGGCCGCCGGGTTCATCGGCATGCATGTCGCGCGCCGCCTGATAGCGGACGGGCATGATGTGGTGGGTGTCGACAACCTCAATGCTTATTACGATCCGCACCTGAAGCAGGCCCGCATCAAGGAGCTCGAGGCGTTCTCGAAGTTCACATTTGCGAGGATCGACATCGCGGACCGACAATCGATCGCCGATTTGTTTGTTGCGCATCGGTTTCCCGCCGTCGTGCATCTCGCCGCGCAAGCCGGCGTGCGCCATTCCCTGATCGATCCACACGCCTATGTCGATGCCAATATCGCGGGCTTCCTCAATGTGCTTGAGGGGTGCCGGCACGCGGAATGCCAGCATCTCGTTTATGCCTCCTCTTCCTCAGTCTACGGCGCCAACAGCCGCGTGCCGTTTCGCGTTTCTGACAATGTCGACCATCCCTTAAGTCTCTACGGCGCCACCAAGAGGGCAGACGAGCTGATGGCCCACGCCTATGCCCATCTGTTTGCCCTCCCGGCGACGGGTCTGCGATTTTTCACGGTCTACGGCCCGTGGGGCCGTCCGGACATGGCCATGTGGCTGTTCACCGAAGCGATCCTCGAGGGTCGACCGATCAAGCTCTTCAACAGCGGTCACATGCGCCGGGACTTCACCGATGTCGATGACGCGGTTGAAGCGGTCGTGCGGCTCGTGCGGTGCCCGCCGGCGGCGAATCCTGCCTGGTCCCAGAATGACCCTGCAACCAGTCCGGCACCTTGGCGGATCTACAACGTCGGCAATAGCAAACCGGTCGAGGTGACCGAGGTCGTGCGGCTCATCGAGGAGGCCCTCGGAAAACCAGCGGTCCGGGAGCTGCTTCCGATGCAGCCAGGCGACGTCCCGCAGACCTGCGCGGACGCCGCCGACCTCGAACGCGCCGTCGGTTTTAGGCCCAACACACCGATCGGCGAGGGCATCCGCCGTTTCGTCGACTGGTTCCTCAAGTTTCGCCGAAAGGCCTGACATAAAAGTTCCGATAACGGGCCGGGGGATGTAACTCTTTGATTCAAAACGTGTCCACAGCCCCGTGCCGGGGCATCGCCAGCGGCCTTCCGGCGTGCTAGGAGGGATTCGCTTCGCGAGCCGGAACGGGGAACCTCGTCCATCATGGTGCATGTCGCGACACGCGACGCGGACCGTCTACTACGCGTGGGCGTGGTAGGCGTCGGCGTAATGGGCAGCAACCATGCCCGTGTCTTCGCCGATCTGCCGGGTGTGAAGCTCGTGGGCGTGGCCGACCCCGACGACAAGCAGCGCCACTTTGTTTCGGACGCGCTCGGGTGCCCGGCCTTCAGCGCAGTCGAGCCGCTGCTGGCGGAAGGTGTCGATGCCATGACCATCGCCGCCCCCACGCATCTGCATCGAGAACTGGCGCTTTGCTGCATCAAGCGCGGCGTTCATGTCTTGGTGGAGAAGCCGATCGCGCCTTCCGTGGAAGAGGGACGCGCGATCATCGCCGCAGCACGGCACGCGCGCGTCGCCTTGATGGTCGGCCATGTCGAGCGCTTCAACCCGACCGTCGAAGCGATCAAGGACGCGATCTGCGGCGAGGACATTCTTTCCATCGCCATCACCCGTGTCGGACCATTCCCTCCACGCATGTCCAACGTGGGCGTGGTCATCGATCTCGCCGTGCACGACATCGACCTCATTCGCTGGTTCACGGATTCTGAGATCGCAGAGGTGCAGCCGCAACTGTCAAACGCTGTCGCCGAACGCGAGGACATCGCGCTCCTGCAGTTCCGCACCACCTCCGGGGTGCTCGCGCACATCAACACCAATTGGCTGACCCCGTTCAAGGCGCGCAACGTCACGATCGCGACGCGCAACAAATACGTCATGGGGGACTTGCTGACGCGGCAGGTCACCGAATGTTTCGGCTTTCAGCCCGATGGCAGCTATTCGATGCGCCATCTCTCGGTCGGCCACGCCGAACCGTTGCGAGCCGAGCTACAAGCCTTCGTCGGTGCGATCCGCGATGGCAGGGACCCTACCGTGACAGGCGAGGAAGGCGTGGCGAGCCTCGAAATCGCCATCCGCTGCCTCGAGCATCGAGCTTTGGCGAGTGCGAGCCGTCGCCGGGCCGGTCCCCGACGGCTGACCGGTTGACGCGACTCCCCCGCCGATAATCACCGTCTGCCGATGAATCAGCACGCTGCTCGCCTTGATCCCGTGCCGATCCCATTCATTGACGTTGCGGCGCAGCGGCGACGCTTGGGGCTCTCGATTGACGAGGCGATCGCCCGCGTGCTCGCGCATTGTCAATTCATCCTGGGCCCCGAAGTCCGCGCGCTCGAAACCAAGCTCGCGGAGTTCTGCGGCGCGCGGCACGTGGTGACGTGCGCGAGCGGAACCGATGCGCTGATCTTGGTGCTGATGGCGCAACGGATAGGGCCTGGTGACGCAGTGATCTGCCCCAGCTTTACTTTCACCGCGACTGCAGAGGTCGTCGCGCTCGTCGGCGCTACGCCGGTGTTCGCCGACGTGGAGGAAAAGAGCTTCAATCTGGATCCCGCGAGCCTGCAGCGGGCATGCGGTGCGGCGCGCGCGGCCGGGCTTCGTCCCAAGGCCGTCATCCCGGTAGACCTTTTCGGGCAGCCCGCGGATTACGACCGCATTATGCCGATCGCGGAGGCGGAAAGCCTTTTCGTCCTCGATGACGCCGCGCAGGCCTTCGGCGCGACCTACAAAAATCGCCGCCTCGGGGTGGTCGCGCCGGCAACAGCAACGAGTTTCTTTCCGGCCAAGCCGCTGGGCTGCTACGGCGACGGCGGGGCCGTCATCACCGATGACGAGGAGCTTGCCCAGATCATTCGCAGCCTTCGCGTGCACGGGGAGGGGCGCGGCAAATACGACTGCGTGCGAATCGGACTCAACGGCAGGATGGACACGATCCAAGCGGCCGTGCTGTTGGAAAAACTAAAGATTTTTCCCGAGGAGCTTTTGGCGCGCGAACGCATTGCCCGCCGCTATTCCGCGCGGCTCGGCGACGTCGCGGCTGTTCCCAGGCTAGCGCGAGGCTCGACCTCGGTCTGGGCACAATACACCATTCGCGTTGCGTCCGGGCGGCGCGACGGGCTCGCGGCTGAGCTTAAGGCCAGCGGTATTCCGACCGCAGTCCACTACCCGATCCCGCTGCATCGCCAAGAGGCTTACCAGCACTTTCCCATGGCAGCCGATGGCGCGCCGGTGAGCGAACGGTTGGCGGAGGAAGTGATCAGCTTGCCGATGCACGCCTATCTCGACGCGGCGACCCAGGATCGCATTATCGACGCCGTGCGGCGCGCGCTGGCCGTCTGAAGGGATCAACTCTCCGATCCTCTCGCCGCCTCCATCGGAGCCCACCCGATTATAATCGGGCTTGATTCTCGCGACTCTCCAGCAGGACAGAGACGGGCCGGCTGATGATTGGACGTATCTTCACCGTCGGCGGGTTCACGCTGGTATCGCGCGTCACCGGCTTTTTCCGCGACGTGATGCTGGCAGCCGTGCTCGGAGCGGGCCCGGTGGCGGATGCCTTCTTCGTCGCGCTGCGGCTTCCAAATCACTTCCGTGCGATCTTCGCAGAAGGCGCATTCAACGCGGCTTTCGTCCCCGCCTATGCACGCATCCGTGAACAGGGCGGGCCGGATGCCGCACAGCTCTTCGGCGATCGCGTATTTACCATCCTTGTCGGCTGCGTTGGCCTTCTGGTTCTGCTCGCACTGGTCTTCACGCCGGCGGTGATTTCCCTTCTCGCCCCCGGCTTCTCCGAAGATCCCGGCCGTTTCGCGCTCGCCGTCGAGCTCACGCGGATCACGTTCCCCTATCTTCTGCTCATGTCGCTGGTGACGCTTTACGGCGGCATTCTCAATGCGCTGGCGCGCTTTGCCGCGGCGGCGGCAGCGCCAATCCTGCTCAACGTATCGATGATGGCGGCGCTCGCGGTGGCGGTGTTATTTCCGACGCCTGGACACGCCGCCGCCTGGGGCGTGTTGATCGCCGGTGTTCTCGAGGCGCTGCTGGTCGGGGGCGATATGCTGCGCAACGGCGTGCTGACGGGGTTCCGTTGGCCGAAATGGGACGAGGACGTCAAACGCTTCTTCAACGCACTCGGCCCCGCGACGATCGGCTCGGCCGGCACGCAGATCGCGCTGTTTGCCGACACCATCATCGCGAGCTTCCTCGCTGCCGGCGCGCTTTCCGCGCTCTATTACGCCGACCGGCTCAACCAGCTGCCGATTGGCGTCATCGGCATTGCGGTGGGAACCGTGCTGTTGCCGGAAATGGCGAGCCGCATCGCGGCGGGTGACGAAGCCGGTGCGCGCCGCGCGCAGAGCCGCGCCATCGAGCTCACGCTGCTCTTGTCGATTCCCTGCCTCGTGGCTTTTCTGATCATTCCCGACCTCATCATGCGCGCGCTGTTCATGCGCGGAAAGTTCACCGCTGCCGACGCAACCTCCGCCTCGCAGACGCTTGTCGCCTATGCGCTCGGACTGCTGCCGTTCGTTCTGATCCGCAGCGTGATCGCGACCTTTCTCGCCCGCGGCGATACGGCAACCCCGGTTAAGGCCTCACTGACCGCGGTGGCGGTCAATGTCCTCTTCAAAGCTCTCTTCTATTCCTTCACCGCGCTGGCGCAGGTGGGACTCGCGCTCGCCACGTCGATCGGCGCTTGGCTCAATCTCGGCCTCGTCCTTTGGTTTGCCGCGCGGCGCGGCCACCTCGTCATCGATGCGGCCTTGCGTAGCGCCGCGGCAAGGTTGACCGTAGCCGCCATTGCGCTCGCGGCGGTGCTCTTGCTGACGCAAGGCCCTGTCGCGCGGCTGTTTGCAGGTTGGACCTCCTGGCGGGACGAAAGCACGCTTGCTGTGCTCGCTCTCATCGGAGGCGCGGTCTATGCCGCGGCCATATTCGCGCTGTTCGGTAAAGAGTGGTTGGAGCCGGACTGATCAGCCGAGATGTATGCGCTCGTGCGGCACGAGCGAGAGCGTGCGGCGGCCGCCGTTGTGCAGCACCTCGAGCTGGATGGTGCGGCCGATCTTATCGCCAGCGAGCACGCGAATGAGATCGTCTGCGCCGGTGATCACGATCCCGTCCAGCGCCAGAATGATGTCGCCGGCCAGGAGTCCCGCGCGTTCGGCGGGGCTTCCCGGCTCGATGCTGGCGACCATCACTGCGCTCTCCTGAGCGAGTCCGGCTGCGTGCCGCCGGCGCCGCGAGAGCGCGAATTGCTGGGCCGCGATGCCAATATAGGCGCGCCGCACCCGGCCATGTCGCACCAACTCGCCCAGCACGAAGCTCGCTGTGTTGGAGGCAACCGCAAAGCAGATGCCCTGCGCGCCCATGATCAGCGCCGTGTTGATTCCGACAACCTCGCCGTGGGAGGAGACAAGCGGGCCACCGGAATTGCCGGGATTGAGCGCGGCGTCGGTCTGGATCACATCGTCGATCAGCCGCCCAGAGCGCGCCCGCAGCGATCGGCCGAGCGCCGAAACCACACCCGTGGTCACCGTCGACTCGAAACCGAGCGGATTGCCGATGGCGATCACCAATTGACCGCGCTTGAGCAGCTTGGAATTGCCGAGCGGCGCTGCCGGCAGCGTCACCGGGGCATCGACACGCACCAAGGCAAGATCGGTATCGGGGTCGTCCCCGACCACCCGTGCGGTCAAGCTACGACCCTCGACCGTGGTCGCGGTAACGCGGGCGACGTTTCCGACCACGTGGCTGTTGGTAAGCACTAGGCCGTCCGGCGCGACCACGACACCCGATCCGGTGCCGTCGCGCCGCCGCTCGGACGCCACATCGAGCCGCACCACCGCCGGGCCGACGCGCTCCACCACGTCGATGACGGCACGGGAATATGCGTCGAGAAGCGCCTGGTCATCGGGCGGAACGGGGGAGGGGCTGTCGAGATTAGTGGTAGGTCGGTCGAGCATGGCTGTGGCCGCGGTGCCCTGCGCGAAGCCGGTATGGCCTCGCATCATGCGCAGGTGATTGATGGACTTGGGACGTAGCGACGCATATGGGGTGCGCAAGGCTGGCGGGAAAGAGCGACGGGGGCCTTCACAAACGCGCGACCGCCATGCGGCGCCGAATGTCCCGCCTCTATATAGCCCCTATTTGCCATGATTTTGCGCTCCAGCCTCATGCTGTCATCCTCCCGACCTCTCGCTGCCGCTGCGATCGCTTTAGCGTGCCTGCTTGCGGCCTGCGGCCAGGGTCAGAAGCAGGCCGGGCCTCCGCCGCCCAAGGTCACCGTCGCCAACCCGATCAAACGCACCATCGTTGATCAAGACGAATATGTCGGCCGCTTCGTGCCGGTCGACGTGGTGGAAGTGCGCGCGCGAGTGTCGGGCTACCTCGATCGTATCCATTTCACCGACGGGCAGATCGTCAAACAGGGCGACCTCTTGTTCACGATCGACAAGCGGCCGTTCCAGAACACCCTGGATCAGGCGCGCGCGAATCTGGAGACGGCGAAATCGAATCTCGCCTTCACTCAGTCGGACTTGGCGCGCGGGCAGCAGCTTGTGCGCGAGCGCACCATCAGCGAGCAGATTTACGAGCAGCGGGCGCAGGCCTTCCGCAACGCGCAGGCCTCGGTGGCGGCGAACGAGGCGATGGTGCGTCAGGCCGAGCTCGATCTCGACTACACCGAGCTGCGGGCGCCGATCACGGGCCGCATCGGTGACCGCCGCGTGACCCAGGGCAATCTGGTGACGGGTGGCGCCGGCGGCAATACCACCTTGCTCGCGACGATCGTCTCGATCGATCCGATCCGTTTCGAATTCACCTTTGATGAGGGGGCCCTGCTGCGCTACCAGCGGCTGGCGAGCGGCAGCAGCAGCGAGGTGGGCGGCCTGGGCGGCACCACGGTGCGGCTGAAGTTGCTTGACGAGACCGACTTCTCGCATTCGGCCCGGATGGATTTCGTCGACAACGTCATCGACCGAGCGACGGGCACGATCCGCGGGCGTGCGCAGTTGAGCAATGCCAATGGCCTGTTCACACCGGGCATGTTCGCGCGCGTGCAGGTGCCGGCCTCGGCGCCATATCAGGCGCTGATGATTCCGGACGCCGCCATCGGCTCGGAGCAGGCGCGCAAATTCGTCTACGTAATCGATCAAGACAATGTCGCGCGGCTGCGTTATGTGACGCTTGGCCAGTTGGTCGATGACCTGCGGGTGATAAAGGATGGGCTCTCGGCCGGCGATCGCGTGGTCGTCAACGGTTTGATGCGGGTGCGACAGGGGCAGAAGGTGACGCCGGACGAGCAGCCGGCATCGCCGCAAGCGAGCGTCCCTACTGGGAGAGCAGCCGACAAGACCGACTGAACGATACCTACGTCATGCGCATCTCGCACTTCTTCATCGATCGGCCGATCTTCGCTGCGGTCGTTTCAATCGTCTTCTTGATCGTCGGTGGCGTGTCATATTCGCGCTTGCCGGTGACGCAATATCCAGAGATCGCGCCGCCCACCATCAACGTCTCCGGACAATATCCCGGCGCCAACGCGGATATCGTCGCGGCCACCGTGGTGACGCCGATCGAGCAGCAGATCAACGGCGTCGAGAACATGATCTACATGTCCTCGAATTCGACGGCGGACGGGCGCTTTTCCATCGATGTGAGTTTCGAGCTCGGCACCAGCCTCGATATCGCGCAGGTGCAAGTGCAGAACCGGGTTGCCATTGCGCAGCCGCGTCTGCCCGGCGACGTGCGCAACATCGGTGTGACCGTGACCAAAAAGTCGCCGGATCTGATGATGGTGGTCCACCTCTACTCGCCCGACCAGTCGCGGGATACGTTGTTCATCTCAAATTACGCGACGCTCTCGGTCACGGACATTTTGACTCGCATCGACGGGGTCGGCTCGATCACCGTCTTTGGCAGCCGCGATTACTCGATGCGCATCTGGGTCGATCCCGACCGCCTGCAGACGGTGGGCTTGACCGCCATCGATGTGGTGCTGGCGCTGCAAGGGCAGAACGTCCAGGTCGCCTCCGGCGTGCTCGATCAGCCGCCGGTCCCCCATCAGGGCGCGTTTCAGATCGCGGTGCAGACGCTGGGGCGGCTCGCCAATCCCGACGAATTCTACAACATCGTCGTCAAGCAGACCGCGAGCGCCGTGGTGCGGTTGCGCGACGTGGCTCGCATCGAGCTGGCGGCGCAAGACTACTCGACTAATTCGTATCTCGACCGCGACCCCGCGGTGGCGCTAGGGATCTTCCAGCGGCCGGGCTCGAACGCGCTGGCGACGGCACAGGCCATCATCGACACGATGGAGCAGTTGTCGAGCGGATTTCCTGCCGGGCTCAAATACGCCATCGTCTACAATCCGACGCAATTCATCAAGCAGTCCGTCGATGCCGTGAGGGACACGATCCTCGAGGCGATCGTTCTCGTCGTGCTCGTCGTCATCTTGTTCCTGCAGACATGGCGCGCGGCGATCATTCCGATCGTCGCCATTCCCGTTTCGCTGATCGGAACGTTCTTTTTCATGTCGATGTTCGGGTTCACGCTGAACAATCTTTCCTTGTTCGGGCTGGTGCTCGCGATCGGCGTCGTGGTCGACGACGCGATCGTCGTGGTGGAGAACGTCGAGCGCAATATCGCGGCCGGGCTCGATCCGCGCGCGGCGGCCTACAAAAGTATGGACGAGGTCGGACAGGCCTTGATCGCCATTGCGCTCGTGTTGTGCGCGGTGTTCGTGCCCTCGATCTTCATCACCGGCATTTCCGGGCAATTCTATCGCCAATTCGCACTGACGATTGCCGCCGCCACGATCATCTCGCTGATCGTGTCGCTGACGCTGTCGCCGGCCATGTGCGCGCTCCTGCTCAAGCCACGGGGGCGCGAGCCGCGGGTGGCGTGGTGGGCGCGGCCGGTGCGCGCCTCTTTCTCCGCGTTCAACTGGGGCTTCGATCGTTTCGCCGCCAGCTATCATTGGCTGATCGGCCGGGCGGTGCGCATCGTCGCCGTCATGGTCGTCCTCTACGTCGCGATCCTGGGCTACGGGCTCAATGAATTCCGCAATACGCCGCTCGGGTTCATTCCCCAGGTCGACCGCGGCTATCTGATCGGGGTGCTGCAGTTGCCTCCCGGCTCTGCTTTGGCCCGCAGCGACGAGGTTCAGCGGCGGGTGGTCGAGATCGCTCTGCACACACCTGGCATCGCGCACGCCGTGAGCATCGTCGGATTTAGCGGCGCCACTTTCACGAATGCACCGAACTCCGGCGCCGTGTTTCTCATCCTCGAGGATTGGGCCAATCGCGGGCGCGATCTCAAGCTATCCGCCGCGGGGATCACCAGCGAGCTGTTGAAGCGGCTCTCCGGCATCCAGGAGGGGCTGGTGTTGGTGGTACAGCCGCCGCCCATAGCCGGCATCGGCAACACCGGTGGGTTCCGGATGATGCTCGAAGACCGCCAAAGCCGCGGTTCCCAAGCGTTGGTGGAAGCCGCCACCGCCATGATGAGCAAGGCCGCGCAAACGCCGGGACTAGCCCAGGTGTTCACCTTGTTCGAGAATTCGACGCCGCAGTTCTATCTCGACATCGATCGCACCAAGGCGCAGCTGCTCGGCGTCAGCGTGCCGGACGTGTTCGCCGCCTTGCAGGTCTTTATCGGCTCGGTCTACGTCAACGACTTCAATCTGTTCGGCAAGACGTTTCGCGTTACCGCCCAGGCCGACGCGCCCTATCGCATGGATGCGAAAGATATCTTGAATATCCGCGTGCGCAATTCGGCCGGCGGCACGGTGCCGCTCGGCTCGTTCACTACCGTGCGGAATATTGCCGGACCTTACCGCGTCCCACGCCACAACCTTTATCCCGCCGCCGAGCTCGACGGCGCGCCCGCCGCCGGATATTCGCAAGGGCAAGCCATCGATACCATGCAAAAGCTCGCCGCCGAGGAACTGCCCGACGGCTTCGGCTATGAGTGGACGACGCTCGCCTACCAGCAAGTGAGAGCGGGAAACACCGCGATGTTTGCCTTTGCGCTCGCCGTCGTGTTCGTCTTCCTCGTGCTCGCCGCGCAATTCGAGAGCGTGACGCTTCCGCTTGCCGTGATCATGATCGTGCCGATGTGTCTCGTTGCCGCAATCAGCGGCGTGATCCTGCGCGGGCAGGACAACAATATTCTCACCCAAGTGGGTTTCGTCGTGCTGATCGGGCTGGCCGCCAAGAACGCGATCCTGATCGTGGAATTTGCCAAGCAGCTCGAGGACCAAGGCCGCGACCGCTTTGCCGCGGCGGTGGAAGCGGCGCGGCTGCGGCTGCGCCCGATCCTGATGACGTCGCTTGCCTTCATCTTCGGCGTCATGCCGCTCGTATGGGCGATCGGGGCGGGCGCGGAGCTGCGACAGATGTTGGGCACCGCGGTGTTCGCCGGCATGATCGGCGTCACCGCGTTCGGGCTCGTTTTCACGCCGATCTTCTACGTGGTCTGCCGCTGGATCGCGGAAAAGCTGCGCCGCCGCGCGCCGGCGCCGCGGGCCGCGCCGGCGGAGTAGGCGCTAAAGCCCGTTGCGGGGCGCACTTTCCACCCCTCAGCCATGTCGGTCGACACCGGAGCCTCGTCGCGTCGCGATTGCAGAGCAGAGGCAACGGCATGGGCTATGAGTGGACACGCCTCACGCAATCGTGATCGTTATGCTTAGTCTCCGATTTCGCGCCGTCTGGAATAACGAAAGTCTGTCGGTGGTCTAGGAAGTGCCCACCCAAGCCGCGCCGGCCGGCGCGCAAATCTTTCGACGAGGGAGCACATCGAGGGAGCACGTATCATGATCCGTTTCGCGCTTGCTGCCGCTGTGCTTGCGTTCGGCACCACCGCGCTTCTCGCCCAAAACGATCCCATCGCTGCCCGCAAGGCTCTGATGAAGACCAACGGGATACAAGAGCGAATTGTGATCGACATGGCACAGGCCAAGCGGCCGTTCGATCTCGAAGAGGCGAAAAAAGCGCTCGCGACGTTTGCCGAAGCGGGCGAGAAGGCTCCGGCGCTATTTCCGGATGAGTCCAAGGACGGCGATACCGCGGCGTTGCCGGCGGTTTGGGAGAACAAGGCCGATTTCACTGCGCGGTTCGCCAAGCTCGCCAGCGTCTCGAAGGTGGCGGCTGAGGCAATCAAGGACCTCGACAGCTTCAAGGTTCAATTGACCGAAGTGCGCCAGAATTGCATCGGGTGCCATCGAACCTACCGCAAGCGGGCGTCGTAATCGCTCGGCGTACATCGAGGGCCCGGCCCGGAGGCCTTTCGTTTTGCTGCCGCTCGAGGCGCTGGAAACATTCCTTTGATGCTGCGCAAGATTGCAATGCTCGCGGTGATCGTCGCGGTGATTGCCGCCGCCGCGCTCTGGGTGATCAGCAGTCCCGCAACGATCCCGGCGAGCGCGCTTGCGTCCTACGCGCCCAATCTCGACAACGGCAAAATCATGTTCCATGCGGGCGGCTGCGCGACGTGCCACGCGACGCCCAATCAGGAGGACAAGACGCGGCTCGGCGGCGGGTTCGCGCTCAAATCGCCGTTCGGCACATTTTTCCCCCCGAACATCTCGCCTGACCGCGACGATGGCATGGGCGCCTGGAGCGAAGCAAACTTCGTCACCGCCATGTGGAAGGGCACCTCACCCGACGGCAGCCACTACTATCCGGTTTTTCCCTACACCTCCTACCAGCGCATGAAGATTGAGGACGTGCGCGATCTTTTTGCCTATCTCAAGACGCTGCCGCCGGTGAAGGGCAAGACGCCCGAGCACGACCTCCCATTCTATCTCAAGATCCGCCGCATGCTTGCAGTGTGGAAATTCCTTTTTCTGGACAGCGAGCAGTTCAAGCCAGACCCGTCCAAGTCGGCGCAGCTCAATCGCGGCGCCTATCTGGTCAACGGACCAGGCCATTGCGCCGAGTGCCACAGCCCGCGCAATTTCTTGGGCGTCACCATCGCGAGCCAGCGCTTCGCCGGCGGCCCCGATCCCGAAGGCGGCGACGGCTGGGTGCCCAACATCACCCCGGCGGAGATCGGCGATTACTCGCAAGGCGACATCGAGCGCATCCTCGAAACTGGCGACCTGCCCAACGGGGATACAATCGGCGGAGCGATGGCAGCGGTGGTGGGCAACATTTCGAAGCTCTCAACCGAAGATCGCAGCGCTATCGCCGCCTACCTCAAATCATTGCCGCCGGTCCAAGGGCCGAGGCATCCTTGAGGATGCACATGATCGGTGGACAATTGCCAAGTCATGCCCCGGCCTTGTGCCGGGCATCCACCTCTTACTTTTCTTGACGCGGCAACGACGTGGATGGCCGCCCAAGCCCGGCCATGAGAGTGCGGATAGATCACCGTCAAATCGCGTTAGCATCAGAATGCCTTGAAGGTGATGATGGTGTGCGTATCTTGAATCCCCGGGATCGTCTGCACCTTCTCGTTGACGAAATGGCCGATGTCGGTCTTCTCCTCGACGTAGAACTTCACCAGCAGGTCGTAATCGCCGGCGGTTGAATAGATCTCCGATGCGAGCTCGGCATCGGCGAGCTTATTCGCGACCTCGTAGGACTTGCCGAGTTGGCATTTGATCTGGACGAAGAAGGGGACCATTCGCGCCTCCGTGCGGGGCTCGGCCGCGCCGCGCAATCCAGCAAATACGGGTGCAGGAGGCAAGGGCCGGCGGTGGCAAGCACGTCGCGGGCGCGCATGATATCGTTGATGCCGTAATGGGAACGATAGTGCCAATTTAATCGGTAGGATTGCGTGCAATGCGTGTTGACCTTCGCCTCTATGCACTGGTCGATCCCGAACGCGCCAACGGCCGCGATCTCGCGGTGCTGGCGCGGCTCGTCGCGCAGGGCGGCGCGACGCTGGTGCAGCTGCGGGACAAGCACACTGATACGCGACGCATGATCGATCGCGCGCGGGCGGTCAAGGCGGCGCTGGCGCCGCTCGGCGTACCGTTGCTGATCAACGATCGTATCGACGTTGCGCTCGCGTCCGGCGCCGACGGCGCGCATATCGGGCAGGAGGACATGGCGGTCGAGGATGCGCGCCGGCTTCTCGGCGCCGACGCGATCATCGGGCTTTCGGTGAAGACCGTCGAGCAAGCCGAGGCGGCGTCGATCGAGCTTTTTGACTATGCAGGCATTGGTGGCGTGTTTGCGACCTCCTCGAAGGACAACCCAAACCCGCCGATCGGCCCGGCCGGATTGAGCCGCATCGTCGGCGTGTTTCGCCGGCGCTCCTCGAAATTCCCGCTGTGCGGCATTGCCGGAATCGATGCGCGCAATGCCGGCGAAGTCATTGCCGCCGGCGCCGACGGCGTCGCCGTGATCTCGGCGCTGTCGCTCAAGGACGACCCGCGCGCCGCCGCGCGGCAACTGCGCGGTGTCGTGGACGACGCACTCGCGCAGCGGGGGCAAGGATGACACGGAATTCCGGGCCATCAAGCGCTAAGGTAAAGAACGCGACACCAATCGCGCTGACCATCGCCGGCTCGGATTCGGGCGGCGGCGCCGGCATCCAAGCTGATCTCAAAACATTCTCGGCGCTCGGCGTCTATGGCGCCTCGGTCATCAGCGCGCTGACGGCGCAGAACACGAGGGGGGTGAGCGCCATCCACGACGTGCCAGCGCACTTCGTCGCCGCGCAAATGGACGCCGTCTTTTCCGATCTCGATGTCGGCGCGGTCAAGATAGGAATGGTATCTCAACGCGCGATCATCGAAGCGATTGCGGCCGGGCTTGAGCGCTGGCGGCAGAGCAACGTAGTACTCGATCCGGTCATGATCGCAGCCTCGGGCGACAAGCTTCTTGCAGACGATGCGATCGAGGTGCTCAAGGCCGCGCTCATCCCGCGCGCGCTCGTCGTCACGCCAAATCTGCCCGAGGCGGCGGCGCTGCTCGATGCGCCCATCGCCCGCAACGAGGCGGAGATGCGCGAGCAAGGCGAGCGCCTGCTGGCGCTCGGGGCGCAGGCGGTGCTCGTCAAGGGCGGTCACGGCAGCGGCCCCGAGAGCGTCGACCTGCTGATCGGGCCCAATACGTTCGCCCGCCTCGCGGCAGACCGCATCGCGACGGAGAATACCCACGGCACCGGCTGCACGCTGTCCTCGGCGATCGCCGCCGGTCTCGCCAAGGGGCTTGCTTTGAGCGAAGCGGTGGGCGCCGCCAAGCGCTACGTGACGGATGCGCTTGTTGCCGCCGACCGCATCAAGATCGGCTCGGGCCACGGCCCGGCGCATCATTTTCATACGTGGTGGTGAGGAAGAGGCGCGAGGTCGGCGACGATTCTACCCTTTCGCCTTTACCACCTTTTGCCGCTGGTCGCCGATCCCATCGATGCCAAGCGTGACCACGTCGCCCGCCTTGAGAAATTTCGGCTCCGGCTTCATGCCGAGGCCGACGCCCGGCGGCGTGCCCGTGAGTATGACGTCTCCCGGCTGCAGCACGAAGTACTGCGAGCAGCACCAGACGAGATGCCGGCAGTCGAAGATCATAGTGCTGGTTGAGCCGCGCTGGCGCTTCTCGCCGTTGACGTCGAGCCACATGTTCAGGCGCTGCGGATCCCTGATCTCATCCTTGGTGACCAGCCATGGTCCGAGCGGACCGAAAGTCTCCGCGCTTTTGCCTTTGATCCATTGTCCGCTGCGCTCGATCTGAAACACCCGCTCGGAAACGTCGTTGGCCAGGCAATAACCGGCGACCACGTCGAGCGCTTTGTCCTTCGACAGGTAACGCGCGCGCTGGCCGATGACGATAGCGAGCTCCACCTCCCAGTCGAGCTTGCTCGAATCCTTCGGGATGATCGTGTCGTCGTTCGGCCCGCAGATGCAGGACGTCACCTTGTTGAAGATGATCGGCTCCTTGGGAATGGCCGCGCCGGTCTCGGCCGCGTGGTCGGAATAGTTGAGGCCGATGGCGATGAGATTGCCGACGGCCCCGACGCAGGGGCCAAGCCGCGGCTTGCCGCGCACGAGCGGCAGCTTTTCAATCGCCGCCTTGCGAATCTTGGCAAGTCCTTTGGGAGAGAGCGCCTCGCCGGCGATATCCGGCACCACTTTCGAGAGGTCGCGGATGCGTCCTTGGGAATCGACGATTCCAGGCTTTTCGCGGCCGCTTGGGCCGAAGCGGACAAGCTTCATGGATTCTCCTGGGGCTTAGGCCGTTTTGGCGCGCGGATCATGCGTCGGCTCTCTGCCAGGGGCAAGAAAGCAGCCGAGCGCGGGAGCATTCATTACCAGTCGAAGCAGCGCGAGCGGCAAACTCAGTCGGCTACCTCTACCGCATGCGCGGGACGGAAAGCACCGAGTGCGCGGCGTGATTGTGCAGCCTGCAGGGGAATCCACTCCAGGTGTGTCCGCAGTGGGGGGCATGCCTCCTATAGTTGTTGCCTATGGGCAACAGATGCGCGGATATCGTTCAAGCGCGCTTGTTTACGCGACGTTTTCGTTTGCAATGGGCGCTCTGCACGGACAGATTGGCGTCATGCACCTGGTCCGTGCGCCTAGCTGCAAGCGACACGAGCTCGGGGGCCGACACGATGGCAAGTCCCCTCCTCAGGGCTTTGTCGGGTTATCGGATTAAATTGGGGGGTGCGACGGGGCCGGCGAGAGCTGGCCTCGTTCGCTTTGGGGGGTTCACATCACGCCTGGATAGACCCCGCCATCGATGAGCAGGCTCTGCCCAGTGATATAGCCGGCCTGCGCTGAGCACAAAAAGGCGCAAGCCGCGCCGAACTCGGCCGGCGTGCCGAATCGCTTCGCCGGCACGATTGCCATCCGCTCGTTTCTGGCCGCTTCGATCGAGATGCCTTGCTTTTTCGCAGTCATCGCCATGTTCGAAGCGAGTCGCTCGGTGTCGAAAGCACCGGGCAGGAGAAAATTGATGGTGACGTTGGAGGCAGCGACCGAGCGCGCGACACCAGCGAGGAACGCCGTCAAGCCCGCACGCGCGCCTGACGAGAGGTCGAGCCCGGAGAGCGGCATCTTCACCGAGCCTGAGGTGATGTTGACGATGCGGCCGAATTTTTTGGCGCACATGGAATCGATGACTTTCTGCGTGAGCTCGATCGCCACCACCATGTTCGCGATGACGCCGTCGATCATTTGCGGCCGCGCGAGCTCGCGAAAATCGCGAAATGGTGGACCCGCGTTGTTGTTCACCAGAATGTCGGGCTCGGGGCAGGCGGCGAGCAGCGCCGCCTGCCCATCGGGGGTGGCGACATCGGCCGGCACCGCGGTCACCTTGGCGCCGGTCGACTGGCGCAGCTCCGCTGCCGTGGCCTCGAGGGTTTTGCTCTCGCGCCCGTTGATGACGACCTCGCAGCCGGCTTGAGCGAGCGCAAATGCGCAGCCGCGCCCAAGCCCGCGGCTCGAGGCACACACGATGGCCTTGCGGCCGGAAATTCCGAGATCCATGCGTCGGTCCGAGTGTTACTGGGAAGGGAATGATGCGATTGTACACTTGCGCACCCGCACCATGTCCATACGGCTGCGCCCGCTCCGCCGTGGGAACATTGAACCAGAACATCGGCGATGAGACGGGGGTCGCAGATAATTTGCCTCGACAAGTTCTCCTTGATAAAGGGTGCCGGCGAAAGGAGTTGCTGCTGGCGCACCATAGACGATTGGTCATCGTGAATGCACGAGTAGTGCGATATCAATTAGCTTTTCCGGATCGCGAGGGATGATTCGGCATGCAGCTGCAGGCACCGGCTATCACTGAGTTTCGCCCGGCGGGCTTGGATACTGCCAAGCTCGCTATTTGGCTGCGCGGCATCGGCGTGCGGCAGGTGCGCATCGCCTGCGGCCTCGTCATGTTCTCCTACATCTTCTCGCATTTTTTCAACCATGCGCTCGGGAACATTTCTTATCCGACGATGGAAGCATGGTTGTATTTTCATATCTGGTGGTGGCGGATTCCGGTCGTCAACGCCGCGCTGTACTCCGCGGCCGCGACGCATTTTTCGCTAGGTCTTTGGGCGCTCTATCAGCGACGGCATTTTCGCTACACGGTCGCGGAAATCATCCAACTGATATTGGGCCTTAGCATTCCGCTGTTACTCGCCAGTCACTTTGGAGCTCAGCGGATGACGGGTTGGTTGTTCGGGCGCGATCCATCCAATTATGCAACGCCGCTGTTGGGCTATTGGGCCAACCGACCGTACATGATTGCGGTGCAGTTCGTGCTGTTGACGGTCGCGTGGACGCACGCCTGCATCGGCCTCTATTTCTGGCTGCGAATGAAGCCATTCTTCAAATGGGCCTCTCCCATTTTCTTCGCGATCGCGGTTCTGCTGCCGCCACTCGCCATGCTTGGCGCGCACCACGGCGCGCGAGAGGTCATCGAGCTTGCCAAGAACCCGCAATGGCGTAGCCAGAATTTTCGACCGATCCCTGCGCCGCAGCGTACGATCGTAGATGACATCACGCTGTTTTACTTCCCGATCGGGTATGCAGGCGCGATTGCATTCGTGTTCGCGGCACGCGGCGTGCGTTCCCTGCGCGAGCGCCGACGCGGTACCTTCACAGTGTCCTACCCCAACCGGCAGGTGCGCGTGCCGAAGGGGCTCAGTGTGCTCGAGGCCAGCCTGCGCTTCAAAATCCCCCATGCCAGCGTCTGCGGCGGGCGCGCGCGCTGCTCGACTTGCCGCGTTCGCGTCGTCAGCAACCGCGCTGCTCTGCCGCGGCCCTCGGGCCGTGAGGCTTTTGTGTTGGCGCGGGTCGGCGCGAGCGCTGACCCATCGATCCGTCTCGCCTGTCAGCTGCGGCCGCAGACCGACGTGGCCGTCATTCCGATCCTGCCGCCGAACGTCGGCGCCGAGTTCGTGCGCAACCGCCGCCGCATCAACGTCGGCGAAGAGCGTTACGTCGTCAGCATGTTCGTCGATATGCGCGGCTCAACGAGGCTGACGGAGGCTCGGCTCCCGTTCGACACCGTGTTCCTGATCAACCGGTTTGTCGAAGCCGTCTCGCGTGCGGTGATCGACGCCGGCGGCCAGCCGAATCAGTTCGTCGGTGACGGCGTGCTCGCGTTGTTCGGACTCAACGCGGATCCGGCCACGGCGTGCCGCCAGGCATTGCGTGCCGCCTCGCTCGTCGCCTCGAACATCGCCTACTTGAATCACCAGTTCGCCACCGAAGTGCGCGAGCCCATCCAGTACGGCATCGGCATCCATGCCGGCGAAGTCATCGTCGGCGACATCGGTTTTCGCGGCCACACCGTGTTCACGGCGCTGGGCGACGCGGTCAATGTCGCCGCGCGGCTGCAGGACATGACGAAAACGCTTGATTGCAAGGCCATCGTCTCAGAAGAAGTCTGTAAGACGGCCGGCATCCCCGCCGACGCGCTTCCGCGCACGCAGGTGGAGATCCGCGGGCGCGACCAGCCGATCGCGGTGCGTATGGCGAGCGATCCGACCGTTCTGTCAGGCCTGCTCGATTCCCTCGGGCAAACCGGCGCTGAGGAGGCGGCGAACGGCAGGGTCGAGGAATTTGCATCTTGATCCACGCGCGAGCGCCTTGCCCGCTAGGGCATTGCGGCGCTACCGTTGCTCGCGATGCAACCATCAGCCAATCGGGCGCTGCCGACGGCCGCCGATGTCGATGCGGCCGCGCGGCGGCTTGCCGGCGTCGCCTTGCGCACGCCGCTATTGGCGTCGCCGGTGCTTGATGCGCTTACCGGCGCGCGTGTGTTTCTCAAGGCGGAGACGCTGCAGCGCACCGGCTCGTTCAAGTTCCGCGGCGCCTACAACAAGCTCTCCTCCATTCCGCAGGATGGGCGCGCGGGCGGCGTCGTGGCCTTTTCCTCGGGAAATCATGCCCAGGGTGTCGCGGCGGCTGCGCAGCTTCTTGGCATGCCGGCCGTCATCGTTATGCCAGCCGATGCGCCCCGCCCCAAGCGTGAGCGCACCGCGGCACTGGGCGCGGAAGTGGTGCTCTACGACCGCGCACGAGAAGACCGAGCGGCCATCGCCGGCGAGATCGCGGAGAAACGCAACGCCTCGTTGGTGCCGCCCTATGACGATCCGCTGATCATCGCCGGACAAGGGACGGCAGGGCGCGAGATCGTCGAAGATCTGGCGGCGCAGGGTCTGCTGCCCGATGTTATCGCGGTGACGGCATCGGGTGGTGGGCTGACCGCCGGTATCGCGCTTGCGGTGAAAGCGCGCGTGCCGCAGGCCCGCCTCTATACCGCGGAGCCCGAAGGCTTCGACGATCATGCGCGTTCGTTCAAAAGCGGACGGCGGGAAAAGAATGCCGCGCTCACTGGTACCATCTGCGACGCGCTGATGGCGCAGACGCCGGGCGAGCTGACTTTTGCCATCAACCGCGAACTGGTGGCTGCCGGTGCCGCTGTCAGCGATGAGGAAGTGGCCGCGGCCGTTGCATTTGCTTTCCGCGAGCTCAAGCTGGTGGTGGAGCCCGGCGGTGCGGCTGCCCTTGCCGCGCTCCTCTCGGGCAAGATCGATGTGAAGGGCAAGGTCGCGGTCGCGGTCCTCTCCGGCGGCAACGTCGATCCGGAGCTGTTTTATCGGCTCGTCGCGTGACGGCGCAGGACAGACGGGCGACCTCCCGCGTGTCCGCCCATATTGAATTCATGCTTTTGCCTTGGCCGGGCTTGTTCCGGCCCTGCACGCTTCCATCGAGCCACAAAAGACGTAGGGCAACGAGCGTGGCCGTGATGCGAAACTGATTTCACTCCGATCCGGACGCCTCGTTTAGTGCGGTCGTCGCTCCTCCTTCCCTCCTTTGCGTTGCGGCTTGCGATCTTCTACGCCGCGCTGTTCGCCGCGCTCGGCGTGCAAGTGCCGTTTCTGCCGCTCTGGCTCGCGGCCAAGGGGCTCGATGCGAGCACCATCGGAATGGTGCTCTCCGTCCCCATGATCGTGCGTCTGCTCGCAATCCCGCTTGCGACGCGCATCGCCGATGGCCAGGACGCCCTGCGCGCGGTCATCGCGATCGCCTCGGCGCTGGCGATGCTCGGTTATGGCGTGCTGGGACTGGCGCAGGGAGCTCTCGCCGTCACCATTGCGTTTGCACTCGCCTCCGTCTTTTACACGCCGCTCATGCCGCTGGCCGATGCCTATGCGCTGCGCGGGCTGGGTGCGCTCGGACGCGCTTACGGCCCGGTGCGACTTTGGGGCTCCGCCGCTTTTATTGTTGGCAGCTTCGGAGCGGGCCTTGTTCTCGACGTCGTTCCCGCGCGTGACCTAATTTGGCTCGTCGGCGTGGCGCTGGTGATTACTGCGGCGGCGGCCTGCACGCTGTCTCCGCTCGCCTTGCGCGAAGCCAGTATGGCGAAGCCCTCGCAGTCGGCGCGGAACCTGTTGCGGGATCCCGCATTGCTTGCGGCGATGGCCGCGGCGAGTCTGATTCAGGCGAGTCACGCGGTTTATTACGGTTTTTCCGCGCTCGATTGGGCGGCGGCGGGACTCGACGGCGGCGCGATCGGGGCGCTCTGGGCGCTGGGCGTGATCGCAGAAATCGTGCTGTTCGCAATGTCCGGGCGCCTGCCGGTTGCCCCGACGACGCTCATCCTATTCGGCGCCGCGGGCGCGGTCGTTCGCTGGGGTGCCATGGCGTTCGATCCGCCGGCCGCGTTGCTTGCTCCGTTGCAATGTCTGCATGGCCTGTCATTCGGCGCGACGCACCTCGGCGCGCTGGGCTTCATCGCGCGCACCGCACCGGCCGAAGCCGGCGCGACCGCTCAGGGCTACCTCGCCGTGGCGCTTGGCCTCGCGATGGCTGCGGCGATGGCAGCTGCCGGCGTGCTCTATGCGCGCTGGGGGAGCTTCGCTTATGCCGCCATGGCGCTCGTTGCTGCTGCCGGCGGCATCTTTGCTTTAGCCGCCCGCAGCCTTACCGCGGGGAAATAACTCCGTAGCTCGTTCTCGACAGAAGCGCACCTCACTCGCAGGTATTGTACATTGCGGTGAGCTCACGCCCGCTCAGATACATCATGCGCGGAGAGAGGCCGCCGCGCCGGGCGATCCAGCTGCGGACCTGCTCGGGATAGATGTCCATCAACAGTCGCGTCGCCTCGCGGCTCGTCACCTGCTGACCGTTGCCGCCGGGATGCCATGCCGCGTGGAAGCCGAGCCGCGCGCGCGGCGTGACGCAGATGCGATTGCGCGGGATCACGCCGAGCAGCATGGTGCACGCCGACAGGCACGGCCCATCGATGATCACCCGCTCGCCCGAGCCCCGTAACGCCACGAGGTTTTCGAGATAAGGGCCGATTTGCCCCCCGGAATCCGCCCTGATGCGTACCGTCGCGTGCGCAGTGGAAAGCGTCAGCGCCGCCGCAACGGCGCCGGCCAGAACAGCAATTTTCATGATTGCCCTCTCCGTGCTCCCGGCGCCGACCCCGGCTGAGGTGGCGCCGCCCTCGCTCCGATCTTTCAAATCAAATGTGGGCTAAATGTGAACGGCCCCGCGGACGCCACCCGGCGTTGCCCTACATGGTTACCCCGCCAAGTCCCCCCGAGTTCCTTCATCCCCACAGCGCCGGCGCCGGCGGGTGGACGCGGCTATCCTCGTAACGCAGCCCATCCGGCCGGTCGTGTGCGAGCAGGAGCGGACCGTCGAGATCGACCACGCGCGCGCGCTGCGCAAGCAGCATGGCCGGCGCCATCGACAGCGAGGTTGCAACCATGCAGCCGACCATGAGCGTCAATCCGAGCCGCTCGGCTTCGCGCGCCATGGCGAGCGCCTCGGTCAGGCCGCCAGCCTTGTCGAGCTTGATGTTGACGGCGTCGTACTTCCCCACGAGCGCGGAAACCGACGCGCTCGCATGCGCGCTCTCATCCGCGCAGATTGGAAGCGGGTGGACGATCCGTGCGAGCGCATCGTCGTGCTCCGCCGGCAGGGGCTGCTCGATGAGCGTCACGGCGGCCTCTGCGCAAGCGGCGAGGTTTGTGGCGAGATCGCTCTCCGTCCAACCCTCGTTGGCGTCGACGATCAACTCGGCGCGCGGCGCGGCGCGCCGCACCGCCGCAATCCGTGCGGGATCGCCTTGCGCGCCGAGCTTGATCTTGAGCAGCGCCCGCTCGGCGGCCCCGGCAGCGGCCTTCGCCATGGCTTCCGGCGTGGCGAGCGAGATCGTGTAGGCGGTGGTGACAGCCTTGGGCGCGGACATGCCAAGCAGCTCGTGGATCGGCCGTCCGGCACGCTTGGCGGCCAGATCCCAGAACGCACAGTCGAGCGCGTTGCGCGCCGCGCCCGGCGCCATGGCAGACTGCAGCCGTTCGCGATCAAGGCCGCGGCCGATCTCCACGCGCATCCCTTCGATCGCCGCCGCCACGCCGTCGACGGTTTCGCCGTAACGCGCGTAGGGCACGCATTCGCCGCGCCCGCGATGGGTACGGTCAGAGAGCTCGGCGACCACGACCACGGCCTCGGTCTTGGCGCCGCGGCTGATGGAAAAGGTGCCGGCAATCGGCCAGCGTTCCACGCGCACGGACAGGGTGAGGGGGGTCATCGGTAGTGCATCATACGCAATCACATTGCTGGAGCGCAGCCCGTCACCACTGCCTCTCACGCTGATTCCAGTCCGTGCGAACGTGAGCTCAAAGCAAACGGCCATGGAGCAGCAATCGCAAACGAAATCGGGCGTGAGGGGCACGAGGTGCCGCGGTCCACAGGGCGTGGTTTGTGCGCTTCTCGCATGTTGCACCATCTTGGGTCTTGGTCCGATGCGTGCACTCGCGCAAACCGAGGAAGGCCCAGCGATCTATACCTACGCGGGCTCCGATCGCGGACAGCGCCTGATCGCCAAGGCGCGGGAGGAGGGCTCACTTACGCTCTATACCTCGATAGCGACGACGGAGTCGGCCCCGCTCGCACGCGCCTTCGAGAGCAAGTACGGGGTCAAGGTGCAGCTCTGGCGCGCGCTGAGCGAGAACGTGGTGCAGCGCGCGCTCACGGAGTCGCGCGGGGGCCGGCGGGGCATGGACGCGGTCGAGACCAACGCGCCCGAGGTCGAGGCGCTCGCACGCGAGACGACGGTCGCGCCATTCCACAGTCCCTATCTCGCCGATCTGCCGCCCTGGGCGATCCCAGGGCACCGGCGCTGGTTTGCTGACCGCGCGAATCTCTGGGTCGTGGGTTACAACACGGGCAAGGTCAGGCGGGAGGAGTTGCCTGCAACGCTCGAGGGTTTCGCCGATCCGCGTTGGAGCGGGCGCCTTGCGCTCGAGGCGACCGACAGCGACTGGATGTACGGCGTCGTCAATTTCATGGGTGAGGAGCGCGGTCTCGCGTTCTTCCGCAAGCTTGCGGCGCTCAAGCCCGAGATGCGCAAAGGACACATCCTGGTGGCTCAGCTGGTGGCTGCTGGCGAATTAGCGGTGTGTCTGACGACCTACAGCGGCAACGCCGACTCCATCAAGGCGAAGGGGGGACCGATCGATTGGGCCGCGGTTGAGCCGCTGGTCGGTCGCCCCCAGGCGATCGTGCTGGCGAAGAACGCGGCGCATCCCCACGCCGCCCTCCTGTTCGCCGACTTCATGCTCTCGCCGGATGGCCAGAAACTGCTCGTGGACATGGGCCGCATTCCGTCGAGCCACACCCAGAGGACGCTGCTTGATCAGTACCGACACGTCATGATCGATCCGGTCAAATGGCTCGACGAGGCGCCGAAATGGCAGCAGATGTGGAGCGAGCTGTTCTTGAAGTAATCAGTCACAACGCGTTGCGTGCAGCCGGATTTATTTTCCCGCTTGAATCTGGGAGCAGTGGATGACGAATGTAGCCAAAGGCCTGCCGTCCCGATCGCATTGGTTGTGGCACGTCCCGCCGACCGCAATTTCAATGCCGGTGAGCACCATTCCCTGCTGACAGTCCGCCTTCCAGATCGTCGCATTTTGGCCGCCCGACCCGCCGTCTGCCAGAACGCGGACCGTGTTGCCCGTCGTGATCTCTTGAGAGTAAGCGCTGCTTGGAAGCAGCGCCAAAAATCCCACCAACACGAGCTTGTCCATGGCCTCCTCCGGTCTGAACGCAGTTTCGAGTGGAGACTGGAATAGCATGCGCGGCAGGCGGAGTGTGCAGTGAATCAGCGCAGCAATGAAGGGCGCAAGCGAGTGGAACTTAGTGGGGCCACGCCAGCGTGGTCGTCTTTGCCTTCCGAAACGATGCGGGCGCGCTCATCGCGCGCCCGCGGTCTTGATAATCTTCGCTTCGATCAGTCGAACCGCCCGGCGGCGTGGGCGAGCATGGTATAGACCTTCCCCGTCTCCGAGGTGAGATAGGTTCGCGCCAGCATCTGCCCGCGGTCCTCGCGCGAGACTTCCTCCAGCAGCCGCTCGAACTCGCCCACATAGCGATCGACCGCATGTTTGAATTCGCCGTCGCCGCGATAGCGCCTGCGGATTTCCTCGAACGCCTTTTGCCCCTGCATCGTGTAAAGCTTGCGCGTGAAGACGTTGCGTTCGCCGCGTTTGTAGCGGTCCCACAGCTCGGCGGCAGCATCGTGGTCGATCATGCGCGCGATATCGACGGCAAGCGAGTCCAGCGATTCCATGCTGTGCCGCTCGGGGCGCTCGGGCGGACTTGCGCGCGCGGCAGGCGGCTCACGCGCGGGAGCCTCGGCCTCGTGCGAGGCGCGCGTGAGCAGCTCCGAGAGCCAGCCGGCGCGCCCGCCGCCCGCCGCCTGGGAGGGGCGCAGCGTAGGCGCCTCGGCCCGCCTCGCCGGCATCGCTGGCGCAACCATACCGGTGATGTCGGAGCGGGCGCGGGCCGGCTCTCCGCGCGGATTGCCGTTGGTGCGCGCCGGCTCCTCGCGAGCGGCGCCGCGACGGGAGGCGACCTCGAGCGGTTCCATCCGCAGCGCGGCGGGCTCGACCACGTCGAGCTCGCGATTGTGGCGGGCAACGATACGGTTGAGCTCGGCCAACGCTTCGATCTGATCGACGATGACGCGCCGCATGTGCGAAGCGGTGTCCGAGGTCTCCTGCGGCAGCTCGAGGATGCCCTTGCGCAACTCGGCGCGCGTCGTCTCGAGCTCGCGACGCATGTCGCCGCTCATCTGCTTCAACTCGTCGAGAACCTCCGCGAAGCGTTGCGCCGCCTGCGACAGCATGGTGTGCGACTCCTCGCTCGCCTGCTCGTAGATGCTGTGCATGGCCTCGCTAAGGCGCGCCCGCTCCTCCTCGGTGCCACTGCGGATCGCATCGAAGTTCTCCCTGATCGCTTCGGATCCGCTGCTCGCCGATTCCGCGGTCAGGCGAGCGATTTCGCGCGCCCGTTCGCCCGCGCTTTCGAACGACTGATCGAGCACGCCGGCAAAGCGGGTGAGCCGTTCCTCAAGATCAGCAGCTTTGCTGTCGAGGGCGGCCATCAACTGCTCCATCGCCGCGCCACGCTCGGTGAGCGCGCTCTGGGTCTGCCGGTTGCTGCCGTCGACCAACGCCACCGCGTCCGCCAGCGAGCGGGCGTGCACGTCGAACTGACCGGCAAGCTGGCCGAGATCATCGAGCGTCTTCGTCGACATGTCCTTGAAGCTTGCGATGTTGCGCTCGACGTCGCTGTTGGCGGTGCCGGCCTTCTGCGCGACGTCGTTCATTGCCGCGACAAAATCGGCCACGCGTGCAACCAGCGTGCTCTCGATGCCGCTCATGTTCTCGTGCGCACCGCTCAAGACCTCCTGCAGGAGAATGTTGGCCTCGCGCAGCCGCTCGTAAAGTGCGGTCGCATCGGAATGCAGCATGGTGTGCGTCTCGTGCATCTCGGTAACGGCTGCCGATGCGGTCTGCTTGGTTTGCTCGACCGCGCCGTGGGTTGTATCCTGCAGTTCCTTGAGCGTGCGGCTGATGGTCTTGGCCGCGCTTTCGGTCGCCATCTCCGCGCTTTCGCGCAATTCCTTGATCGCGCGATTGACCGCTTCGCTGGTCGTCTCCGTGGCAGCGATGTGGCTTGTCTGTAGGTCCTTGAGCGACTGATTGACCGCGCCGGTCGCGCTCTCGCTCGCCTGGCTGATGAGGCGCGCGATCTGCTCGCTGTTATCCGTCATCGTCTGGGTGAAGTTGAAGCCCTTGGCCTCGATCGCCTTCACCGCCTGATCGGTCACGCGGCCCACTTCGTTCACGAATTCCTCGCTCTTGCGGGTGAGCGCGGCCAAAAGGCCACTCGACTTCTCGTCAACCACTCGCGTTATCTCGGCGGCACGCTGGCCGACCGCAGTCGAAATCTCTTCCGCCTTTCCGACGAAGTTGCGAGCCACCTCGGCGCTCACCGAAAGCAGCGTGCGTTCGACTTCGCTGGCGTTCTGCTTGAGAACGTTGCTGACGCCGGTCGACATGCCGCTGATCATGCGCTCCGCGTCGTGCGCGCTCGCCCGGATCGCGTTGGTGGTATCGGTCGCGAGCTGCGTGAGCGAACGCTCGGCTTCCGCGCTGTTGCTCTTGACCGCCTCGCCCAGCTCATGCATCCGCGAGTTGATAATGCTGGAAGCTGACGTCGAAAGATTGCCGAGCGAGCGCTCCGCCTCCTCGGTAGCGGCCTTGATGCTGCTGCGCAACTGCTCCGCTCGTCCGCCGATCGCTTCGGTGGATGCCGCGGTCAGCTTCTCGATCGCCTGCGCGGCATCGCCGGCGTTGGACCTGATCGCGCTGCTCAAATGCTCGGTGCGGGCGGCGAGCAACTCGGCAGCCGATTGGCTGCGCGCCTCGATCTCCTTGGTCAGGCTTTCGGTGCGCGCGGCGATCAGCTCGGCGGCCGATTGGGTGCGCGCCTCGATCTCGCTGGTCATGCTCTCGGCGCGGCCGCTCAGCAGATTCTCGAACCGGCTGATGCGCGCATCCAGATTGTCCGCGACCTGCGTGGCTTTGACGCCGAGCGTCCTGTCCACGTCCTCGATCTTGGCGCCGATGCTATCGGCGAGTTGTGTTCCGCGCAGGTTGATGACGCCGGTGAGGTCGGCGATGCGCTTGTCCAGCGCGCCGATCACTTCTTTTCCGCCCTCGGCCACCCGCTTGGCGACATCCACGACCCGCGCAGAAAGCGACTCGCTGAGTGTCTGCGTGCGGCCGTCGAGAGCATCGCGGAAACGGTTGAATTGCTGGTCGAGGCTCGCCGTGATCTCGGCCGACTTGACCGTCACGCGGGTGTCGAAATTGTCCAAGTACTCGCGCATCGAGCTGGAAATGTCCTGCGTGCGCTCGCCCAGACGTTCGACCATCTCGCCGCCATAGGTCTTCACCGTGCGGTCGAACTCGGCCAAATGCCGAGTGATTACATTGCCGAGCGTGCCGGCGTCGCGGGCGATGCGTTCGGCGAGCTCGGTGCCGCCGTGGTTGAACACGTCCTCGAACGATTGCAGCCGCGCCGCGAGCAGCTCGCGTACCGCGTCCCCGCGCCGCGCAATGGTGTCGGCAAGCTCGCTTCCTCCCTGATTGAACATCTCCTCGAACGCATGCAGGCGGGCCGCGAGCATTTCGCGCGCCGCGTCGCCGCGGTTGGCAATGACGTCGGCGAGCGCCTCGGCGGTCTCGCGGAACTGGTCGGTCACCCGGCTGCCGCGCTGCACGATTGTATCGGTGATACGCGCGCCGGTCTGCTCGAGCTTGGACACCACGTCTCCGCCGCGCAGGCTCAGATCGAGCACGAGGGAATCGCCGGTATTCTTGAGCGTGGTATTGACCTCCTCGACGCGGCTGGAAATCGTATCCGCGAGCTGGTTGCCGGTCTCGATGACCAGATCGGTGAGCTCCTGCGAACGGTTGCTCATCAGGTCGAGAATCTCCGCGGATTTTTGTGCGAAATTCTCGGTCACTCGCTCGAGGCGTTCCGCCATCGTGCGTTCGATATTCGCGGTTATTTCCGTAAACTCGTCGCCGATGTGATCGGTCTTGAAGTTCAGTGTCGTGGTCAGGCGGTCGCTCGCACCGGAAATGGCCTGCGACGTTTCGCGGCTGGTATTTTCGAGCCGGTCCAGCAGGTCGCCGCCGCGCTCGCCGAGGGTCTGGATCATCGTGTCGCCGGCGTTTCCGAGCGCGCGGGTGATATGCTCGGCCTTTTCGGACAGCGCGTGGGTGATCCGCCGCGAAGCTTCGTCGACCTGCTGGGCAACAAGCTCGCTGATCGGCGAAATGTCGTGGCTCAGATCGAGATGGACGCTGTTGATGGCGTCGCGGATCTGCCCGGCCTGCCCAACCAGGGTATCGCGTTGGGTGCCCAAATCCTGTAGCAGCGCGCGGATGCGCACCTCATTCTCGCTGTAGGCGTGTTCGAGGGCGGAAACCTCGTTCGCCACGAGTGTCTCGAGTTCGGCGGCGCGCGCAAGCGCGCGCTCGACGCCGTCGCCCATGGCCGCCACTTCGCGCCGGATTGCCTGTCCGACTGTGACGATCGACTCGCGCGCAACCGTCTCCGGCTCGGCGAGCCGCATCGCGACCTCGGCCATGGACTGAGTGATGAGCCGCAGCTCCTGCGAGCGCCAAGCCATATGCGCGAGCACATAGAAGAAGATGATCGGCACGAAGAAGACGACGGCGAGCATGGCCAGCACCGGCGTGGCGAGGCCAGTTGGACCAAGCGCGGCTCGCATTTCGGGCAAATACATCCAGCCGAGTATCAGCCCGGCGAGCACCCACAGGCCCGCAAAGACCGTCGCGGTGATGTAGGACGTGCCTGCCGGACGGCGCTGCAGCGCCCGCAGGATGTTGCCGATCGACTCACGGTCGTCATTGGCGGCACGGCGTGAGAAGATCTGCCCTTCGACTTGGTGCACGTCCGCGCCGGGCGCGGAGGAGATGCCGGTCCAGTGCAGCTCCTCGGCTGCGTTCACCGGTGGGGGAGGTGGATTACCGGCCTGCGCCTCGGCTTGGGCATCGCGCGCCGAAAGCGCGTCCTGGATCGCGGAAAGCGCCGCTTCCGTCGGATCCTTGATCTTTTTCGGAGTGTTTGCCATGTCCGTCGTCGCCTCGTATTACGCTGGACCACAGCAGCGGCAGGAGCGAGAACCCTGACCGCGCCACGAGCGCGTTCGCCTTGAGATCCCTGCGAACCCCTCCGGGCGGCGGCCAAACGCGCGCCACCCAGACATTATCATCGCCGTTGGGTTATCCTATCGGCTTGGCATACCGAAGG